>Ga0315290_10000018_pt1 | contig 87286 bp, 51 predicted proteins | sample YL17G12_0_MG_FD_203627 | JGI IMG/M metagenome (GOLD analysis project Ga0315290, IMG submission 203627) | Sediment microbial communities from Yellowstone Lake, YNP, Wyoming, USA - YL17G12_0 | ecosystem: Environmental > Aquatic > Freshwater > Lake > Sediment | place: USA: Wyoming | collected... | reverse complement strand
ACGCCGCGGGCTTGACACTTGGGTCGCGGAGACCCTCACCCTCGCCCATCGGGCGCTCGCCGAGGTCGCTTCCACGGCGGGTCGTCTTGGGGGGCGTCCCTATCGCCGCACCATCGCCACACAACCAAAGGAGGATACCATGGTTGCCGAGCTCGCCCTGTGCGTGTCGATCTTCGTAGGGGCTGAGGCCCTCAAGGCCATGCAGCTTAAGGAACTCGATCTAACCCCGACCGAGCGGAGCGTCGTCGAGCGGACCAACGTGGAACGGACGCGGTACGGGCTGCCGCCTTTGGAGGTCGACGTGGAACTGGTCACGTCGGCCCGGTCCCACGCCATCTGGATGACCACCTACCAGACCCTCCAGCACACGCGCCACCCGGTGGCCGAGAACATTGCCATGGGCCAGCGGGACAGCCAGGAGGTGCTGGGCAGTTGGATGCGGTCGTCGGGCCACCGGGCGAACATTCTCAACGGGGGGTTTCGGAAGATCGGGGTGGCGGCCTACCGCATCGGCGAGGGGACGATCTTCTGGTGCCAGCAGTTCCGGTAGAAGCCCGGGTTACGGCAGCACTTTGATCTGGACGTCCTTGAACCAGATCTTCATGCCCGGGCCGACGTGGAGCTGCAGCGCGATGATGCCCTGCTTGGCGCCCTTCTCGCTTTTCTCCGTGTAGTCGACCGTGGTGAATCCGTTGAGCTGCTGCTTCACACGGGGGCCTTCGCAGGTGATGACGTACTCGTTCCAGCCGTCGCGCTTGAAGTGCTTGGCGACGTCGCTCTCCTTGACGTCGGCGAGGATGCCGCGGCCGCCTTCCTCGTAGAGGATGCCCGTGTATCGGCTTTCGGCGATGTCGGCCTGGTAGCCGCGCACGACGAAGTCGTCGAAGAGCTTGCTGCGGACCTGGACGCCGGAGTTGCCGTTGCGGAGCTTGAATTGGAGCTTCAGGACGAAGTTCTTGTACGATTTCTCGGTGGCCAGGAAGGTGTTGTGCTTGAGCTTCTGGTTCTCCGTGGAGCCGACGATGACGCCGTCCTCGACGCTCCACAGCTTGGGGTCGCCCTTCCAGCCCGTAAGCGTCTTGCCGTCGAACAGGGGCTTGAAGCCCCCCTCGGCGGCGATCGCGGCGGTGCAGGCGGCCCAGGCAGCCCCGAAAAGCACGAACGATCTGAGAATGCGCATGGTAGCAACTCCGGCAGGTGGTTCGGACTTGGCCGCTGGCCGCAACCCGGTGCTGCGGCAAGCCCTCTCAGGATAATCAGGGACCCGGCCTGCCGCAAGTGCCGGCATTGGCCGGGATTGGCGGGATTGGGGTCAGAGCTTGAATAGTGAATAGCCGCGGGTGGCACGGGCTGCTTGTCAGCCCGCGTTGTCCCTCACGATTCGGCCGAGCACTGGCTGACGAGCAGCCAGTGCCACCCGACGATGGGGAGTCGAAGCTGGAGCATGAGACGAACGTAAACGTTCACGGGCCGCTGGCGACGTGCCCGCGGCTTGGCATCGAATGTCGCCTTTCGCTCTGCGAAAGAAGCGTCACTTTCGCGGAGCGAAAGGCGACTTTGACAGCCTGTGAACGGTTACCACTCTTCAAGCTCTGACCCCATGCCGTTCCGGCAGCGGCTTGTAGAAGCGGCCGGCGAGCTGGGGCTCGTAGTCCGGATGGCCGGCGAGCCGGGCGATCTCGCGGAGGAATCGCCGCGTCAGCTCCTCGAGCACCTCCCGTTCCCGCTCCCGGCCGTAGAACGCAGACAGGTCGATCGGCCGACCGAAGCGGACCTTGACCCGATCGGAGCGCAAGAGGCTGCGGACGATGGTGCCGGCAAACGGGGCCCCGTCGAGGTAGCAGGGGATCACCGGGACCCGCGCCTTCAGGGCGATCAGGGCGGCGCCGGGCCGGCCGGGCAGCAGCAGGCCCTCGCCCCGGTTGATCCGCCCTTCGGGGAAGACGCCCAGCAGTCCGCCGTCGCGGGCCTGGCGGATGGCCTCGCGGGTGGCTGCCGTGTCGATGCCGGCGCGGCCGGTCGGAATCACGCGCGCCAGGCGCAGGAGCCAGCCATACGCCCGAGAGCGACAGAACTCCCGCGCGACCATCCATCGCACGGGGCGACAGGTAGCCAGTTGAATGAACGACGGGTCGGCCGGCGAGCGATGGTTGCAGACGATGACCGCGCCCTGGCTGGCAACGGCCGGCAGCGACCGGTCGCCGCGAGCCCCCCACAGGATCCGCGCCACCAACACGTTCAGCCCGTAGCACACGCTTTGAGCGAGCGTCAGCGGGAGACGCCGCCGCAGGGCGAGCAGGTGGCCCAGGAGGCCCAGCACCAGCGCGGCGAGGATCAATGCGGCAAACAGCTCTGTGGCAGCAAGCGGGGAAATCATCTTCGGCAACCCGGGGGCGGGGACAGCGAGGTCAGCGAGGTCTCTGTGTGGGTCGTTGGGTGGCAAATCGTCGGCCGGGCGCGACAGAAGGTCCGCATGCCACGGGACGGTCTGGCCCGGCAGAACCCTAATAGTCTAGGCGTCTGCGGGGATTCGGGATAGGCCGGGGGGAGGGCAGTGGAGGACAATTGCGCTCCGCGTGGGGAGACTACCCGGCCAATCGGGTGATGCGATTGGGGGAACTGTCGACTTGGGCGTCTTGCGGTCGGTGGCGGTACTGCATCAGGTACGCGTCTTCGGGCGTGTCCTGGTAGAACTGGCGGAGCACGGAGACGGCGCGGAACCCGTTGGCGCGGAAGAAGATCTGTGCGGCGAGGTTGGTCTCCCGGACTTCGAGGGTCACTCGCGTGCGTCGCTGGGACGAGAGCTTGCCGATCAGCTTGGCCCCCATCTGCGAGCCAACCCCGCGCCGCCGATAGGCGGCCGCCACGGCGAAATTGAGCACGTGGATGCGGGTCTTGGTCAACTCGTAGATCATGAAACCGACGACGCGATCGTCGCACTCGGCCACCATGCCGATGCAGTTCCGCTGGCGGAGGCAACGAATAAAGTCGTCTTCGGACCAGGGGAACTCGAAGCTTTCCTGCTCGATGGCGAGGGCCTCGGGCATGTCCCGACGAATCATCCAGCGGATGTGGACCCGCACCTCCTGCTTCTGCTCGAGACTCATGTGGGCCTCCTTCCTTGTCGGCCAACCCCCCTCCCGCCGGGCATCCTCCTTGCCCAGAATCCTGGGCACCACCGTGTCCCGGCACCCTGGCGATGGCTGGACGACGGGGACACGCCCCCCGCCAGCCCTCGCAGAGTGCCGATACCCTAGCAAAAGTCGGCCTTCCTGCCAAGACGAGTACCCCGCGTTTCTCGCCGGCCGGGGGACAGGCTTGTAGGACGGGTTGCCAACCCGTCCTACACAGGGACGGATTGAAAATCCGTCCTACGGGGGTGAGAAATGCGGGCTGCGGGCGATGCGGGAGGCGGCCCTGCGCCGACGGCCGCGCGAGACCACGGCTCCGAGCAAGGCCGCCAGGACGATCCCCGCGCCGACGCCGCTGGGGGTCAGCCAGAGCCACCAGGCCAGGCCCACGGCCGCGAGCACAAGTTGGGGCCACCGATCGAGGAGCCGCTTGACCAGCGGCCGGCTCGCAGCCCAGACCGCCAGCCAACCAAGCAGCATCAGCCCGGCCGCGACCAGGAGGCGATCCGGGATGCCCTCGAGCAGTGCCCGGCGACGAACCAGCGCGATCGAGGTTGCGGCGCCCCGGCTGGCGGAGCGGATCGCCGACGCAGACGGCGGCACGACCCGCGGCCATAGCTCGCCCGCGTCCTGGGCAGGTCCGGCGGCGGCAAAAGACTGGGCGGGCGGTTGCCCGGCTCCAAGCCGCTGGGCCACCATGACCTGGTAGCGCTCGATGGTCTCCAGATCGGCCTGGGCCGCCTGGGTGGCCTGGGTCCCCTGCGCCGCGGCAAGCTGGCGTCTGAGCTCGTCGTGGGAGGCCGACCACCGCCTGGCCCAGGTCGGATACCACCGGCCGAAGTCCTCCGGCTCGTCGATCCTGGCTTCCAGCCCCATCTCCAGCACGGCGGCAATTGCTCGCAGGCGGTGCAATTCCTGCTGGAGACGGCCGATCGGGTCCTGCCCCGAGCCGTCTGCTGCCTCAAGCCCCGGAGCGGCCGCGACGCTCCAGAGGGTTTCCCGGACATCGAGGTTCCCCAGCCAGGGCGCGACGAGTTCCTGGCGCCCGGAGGTGGTCATCTCCGGCAGCGGGCCGGTGAACACGACCTCGATCCGCTGGGGCAGCCGGCTCGGGCCCAGGGGGATCTCCCACTGGCCCGGCCCGACGGCGGCCGGATGGGCCGGCATCCCGCCGAGAAGGGCGCTCACCAGGGCGTACGGGGCGGGCAGGTGCAGCGGGCATCGCGTCAGGTCGGCCGGATCGACGTCGAAGGTGGCGAGGCCCGAGCAGGTGCCCTCGGCGCTGGCGGCCATTCGGACGTCGGCCAGGAGGACCTGCGGGCGTCCGCTGGCACGCTCCGCCGACTTCAGAAGCGCATGGAACGGCTCGTGGAGCACCTGGAAGGCGGCCAGGGAGTCGCGCGCCTCTGGGAGCGCCGCAAGGTCCGCCGGGACCGGCACGGCGGCCAGCCCGCGGGTCTCCCAGGCCAGCCGGCGCGCCGCCGATTGCAGGGGGAGAACCAGCACGTGCTTCTCGATCTCGGCCTGCTCCAGCACGACTTTGACGGCGCCCATCCTCTCGCCGGGCGGGAAGGCCACCGGACCGGACACCTGGAGCCGGCAGCTCCCTTGCACCGCAGTGCGCGGGCGGATGACGAGTTGCCGGTTCCCTTTGCCGGGCGCTTCGAGGACCTTGACCGCCGCCGGCGGCGTGACCTTGTAGGGACCGGCCAGCGCCGCGGGCACGTCGACGTGAAACTCGTCGACGACGCCGTCGCTGACCCGGACTTGGAACTCGACGTCGGCCTCCCACCCCTCCCCTTCGCTGCGGAGTCGAGTGACCTGGCTGGCTCGCACCCGGGGCCGATTCGGAGCCAGGCGGAGCATGGCCTCCGGCGGCGCCGGCCCAACGGCGGAGAGGGCCTTGACCAGCCGGCCCAGGGTGGCCCTGCCCTCTTCGATCACCGGTTGCTCGATCTCGGCCAGCCCCGACGTCCTGACGATCTCGACGTGCCGGGCGGGCTCGCGGAAGATCTGGATCTCCAGCGGCTTGGGGGCCCCCTCGAGGCAGACGACGGGCAGGGCCACGGGGCCCGCCGAGGGCGTTGCCAGGCGCCCGCGCAGCGCAAGCTCCTGCTTGCCTGCCACCGGCCCGCTGAGAAACACCGTGATCCCGCCGTCCCGGGCGCGGGACCACCGGGCAACGCGCTCCACGCCCTCGTCCCGCAGCGACACGTGCTCGACCTCCAGCTCCGGCGGCGCCGCCAAACGGTACTGAAAGCGGGGGCCCGATCTCCCCGCCAGCCGGGCATCCAACAGCACCTGGACGCCACGCGGACCGAACACCAAGGCGAGGGTCTGGGCCGCCACGGTCGTTTCCAGGGCAACGGGCTCCACGGCGAGATGCCAGCGGGGCCAGGCCGAGGGGAGCACTCGGGCAAACGTCGGAGGGCTCGGCGCCTCACCCCACGACGCCAGGAAACCGGGCACTGCCAGCACCGGCAGGCGATCCGCCCCCTGCTCCTGGTGCTTCAGCTCCGGGTCAACCGAGACGGCCAGCCACCGGCTGGTCACCCGGGCATCGAGCACGCTCAGCCTCGGCAGGCGCACGCTGCCGATCCCCGAGGTCTCCGTCACCAGGAAGGACAACGGGACCGCGAACGCATCGGCCCGGGGACGGGAGAGCTCCAACCGGAGCGACGCCGGGCGTCCGGGGACCGGGCTGAGCCGGGCCATCGGCGAGGCCTCGCCCTCCGGCGGCAGCACGCGGAGGCGAGGGTCCACCGCCAGCTCGAGCTGCTGGACCTGGCCCCCGACGACCTTGAGCTTCAGCAGGGCGTCGAGGACCACCGACCCCGGCTTGATCTTCAGCCACAACAGCTCGTCGACGTCCACGGCCGGGCCGGGGCCGCGTGCCATCCCCTGCGGCCACCGGACTGCCAGGCGATCACTCGGGCCGAGCTGGGCGACGAGTCGCGGGGGCGACTCTTCCCGCCGAACCGACCCCAGCGCCGTCGGGATCTCCACCGCCGTCGCGCTCTCCGGGACAATCAGCTCCAATCGCGAGACGCCGGTCGGCGGGATGCCCATCTGGAACGTCGCGTAGCCGCCGCCCGTCTGGACGATCGGACGCAGACCCAGCTCGAGGCGGTACCGGCCGGGCTCGGAGAGGTCGAACGCCAGGTGCTTGCCCCCTTCGGGCCAGTCGACCTGAAGGGGACGGCCGTCCAACAGCACGCCGTCCGGCAGGAGGCGCACCCCTTCGTGGGCCAGGGGAATGCGCACCCGGGCCTTCCGGGCAAACACCTCCAAGTCGATGCCGACCCTCAGGTCCCCGAGGAGCAGCTCGTCCGCGGCGGTCCGCCGGCTCAAGCTGCCGCGATACGTGGCGGCGGTGAGCTGCCACCCCTGGAGATCGGTTGCGCGGGCCGCGGCCATCTGCTGGAGGCGCCCGTAGAGGGCCTCGGGAACGTAGTACTTCTCGCCGGTCGGCTGCTGCTTCTCGTCGATGGGGATGAAGACCTCGTGGACCACGGCGGGCCGCGCCGGCGCCTCGGGCGCGACGTCGGCCGGCGCGGCGGCCACCGCCACCCGGCCGGACGCGAGCAACGCGATGGCCAGGAGGAGGCCGGCGACGCCGGCGACGGCCGGGCCCGGGACACTGCTGCCGGCCGCGCCGGCCGGTCCCGCAGCGTGCGAGGCGGGGGCCGTGACCCGGCCGCGGCCGAGCAGGCGGGCCAGCAGGGCCGCCAGCAGCGCCAGCAGCACCCCCGAGGCCATGGGCGCGTAGGGCTCGGGCACCACCATGGCTACGGCAGCCGCCAGGCCGGCCAGAACGCCCAGGAGCCCGGGCCGGCCGAGCCCTCGCCCGAGGCCAATGGCCAACGTCGCCAGGAAGGCCGCCCAGCCGAAGGCCCGGGTCGTGCTGCGGTGGAAGATCGCCAGCCGGATCGGCTGGCCGCCGGGCCACTGCATCCGGCAAGCCGTCCAGCCCAGGACATCCGACGGCCCGTTGCCGGCAAGGTCGACGGACGGCCAGAGGGACGCGAACTCCTCGGGCCTCTGCCTCCAGGCGTCGGCCGCCGGCAGGGCCGGATCGCTCTGGATCGTTCCGGCCCGGACGAGCCGCTCGGCCAGCGGGCCCGGCAGGACACGCCAGACGCCGCCGATCCCCGCAGGAGCCAACTGGCTCCGGTGCAGGGCGGCCTCGAGCTCCGTGGTCAAGAGCACGACGTCCTCGCAAAACAGCAGCGCGAGGCCGGTACGCTGGAGCATGGCGGATCCCCGGTCCTCCGCGGAATCGGCCGGAGGCGCGGCAAGGGGAGTGCGCCACGCGATGCGCGCCGAGGTGATCGCGGAGGCGTCGACCAGGAGCGTCAGCTTCTCGGCAGCCGCGGCCCAGGCAAGCTGCTCCATCGAGCCGGAGTTCCCCGGCTTCGGCTTCGCCTCGAGCTCGTCGGCGGCCGGCCCTCCCGGCGGCACCGGCGATTCAGCCCCGCCGAGCCTGGTCAGTAGAGCGCCTGCCTGCTGGAGGGCGAGGACCCGATCGGAATCGAGCCAGGGCCAATCCCGGAAGGCCAGCGGGTTGAATCGCCGCTCGGCTCTCGGCCGGGCCAGAAGCCCGAACAGCCGCCCGGCCAGGGAAGCCGCCGGCTCGCAGGAGAGGTCCGCTGAAGTGGCCCCCTCGGCCGACTGGACGTAGCCAGGCGCAAGCCATGCCGTCCACGAGGTGGCCACCACGGGCACGTCCGTTGCGGGCATGGCCGGCTCAACCCGGGCGACGATCCCCAACGGGGGACCCGAGGCCACCAGGCGGATCGACACGGCGGGGAACCTCCGACCTTGGGGAAGCGCGACTTTCAGTCGCGGGTCCGGCGCGCCGGGGAGAGGCTGCCACGCTGCCCGGACCCCATCGACCCAGACGCTCCTGACGCTCTCCAGCGTCAGCGGGGGGAGCAGCGTCAGCTCCAGGCCCTCCCGCCCCAGGTTCTCCAGGCGATAGGTCGCCAGATGGTGGGCCGTTCCCGACGGCTCGAATCGCGACTGGAGGTCGGCGCTCCAGACCCAGGCGGAGGCGAGGCCGTCGGTCCCACCGAGCAGGAGCACCAGCGCCGGCTGGGAGGAGGCCGCGGCGTCGCGCGGGGGGTCGTAGCGGAACGTCGCCCGCGTGGTGCTGTACTGGTCGCGCGGGACGGGATCGGGCGCCGTGGGCGTCAGCCGGTGGTTCTCCACGCGAAGGGGCGTCGAGCCGGTCGACGCGATGACCACGGTCCCGCGCTGGCTGCCGGCCTCCGGCAAGGAGGCGAGGCTCAGGGGGACCGGCCCGGTGGCAGGACCTTGCCGCGTGGCCCGGACCTCAAAGGCCGCGGTCCGCGGGCGGCGAAGGCTGACTTCCCAGGTCTGGCCTTCGGCGGGTGCCAAGGGGGGCTGGCCCGACCCCGGCCACAGCCGGGCAGTCAACGGCTGCTCGTCGTCGGCGCCGAGGGTCCACGTCAAGGGGCCGGGCCGGGCGTGGGAGAAGTGTACCAGCAGGCGGTCGACCCGACCCGACTCCGGAACGCACTCCACCCGGTACGACTCCGCCAGCCCCTCGTCGGTCGCGGTGGCCTCGACGCGAATCGTGGCGGAGTAGCTCGGCTTCTGCGGCTCCAGCGCGACCTGGAGCGAGGCCGCGTCGGCGTCGCTCTCGAACAGCAGTCCGCGCGGCGGCTCGGGGAGCAGGTCCAGCTCGTCCGGCTTCAGGTTCTGGGGCGCCACCCGAGAGAGCCGCTCCGCACCGGCCAGCCGGAGCTGATAGGGTCCGGCCGCACGCAGCCAGACCAACCGCCGGCCGCCGGACGGGGCGTGGAACCTCAGGGGCATCAGGTCGCCCGCCGGGAACACGCGACCCAAGGACGACGGAAGGTGCCGCGCAACGACGACCAGGCGTGCGGGCCGGGAGGGCCCCACGGCCTTGGCCAGGCGAACCGACAGCTTGCCGCCCCCTCCCTTCGCTTCCTCAAAGGTCCAGTCGCCCAGGACGTTGGCCGGAATCGTCTCGACGGAGTCGATGGCCCACAGTTTTCCCACGTCGGCCTCGACCTGGAAATGCTGCCCGTCGGCAGCGTGCAGTTTCGCCATGACCCGGGCCGTCGTCGCCACGCCGTCAAGCTCCAGCGAGGTGCCATAATCCACCTGCAGGGGCGCCTTCGGGCGATCCAGGACGACTTCGACGGCAGCGTCGGGGGCGAAGTACTGCACCTCGACCGACTCCCCCACCCCCGGACCCGGCAGGGGTGCGGCCGCAGTCTGGCGGGCACGGATCGTGGCAAGCTCGGCCAGCACCATCGGGGCTTGGACTACCAGGGTGGCGGTGCCCTCCTGCCAGAACGTGTCCTCCGGCTGGAGGCCGGGGAGTCGCCAGCGGCGGCCGAGCTCGACCGGCCCCAGCGCGCCGAGGCGCAGCACGCGACCCGTCCCCTGGATCGGCTCCGGAAACTCGATCAGGACCCTCTCCCGCCTGCTGCCGGCCCGGGCAGGCATGCGCGACCAGCTCAGCGGCACGTCTCCCAGGCGGGCCGTGACCAGGTGCAGCTCGGGGTCCAGCTCCACGGCCATCTCGCCGAGAGGCGCGTCAGCCACGTCCAGCGTCCACTGTGCGGCGACGTCCAATCCCCGGAGCGACGCCTCGTAGACCAGCAACTGCCGGACGCCGCTTTGGCTCCGCCGCCCGTCGAGGTGCTCGGCCCTGACCAGCCGGAGCTGCTGGCGATGATGGCCCCCCAAATCGAGGCGCCAGCGCGCGGCGTCGCCTCCGCTGGAGTCGGCGGTCTTCACGCCGCGCTCCAGCATCGGCGTCAACCCACGCGGCAGATCGAGCACCAGGCTGGTGGCCGGGCAGGGGGGCAGCTCCAGGGGGAAATCGACCCCGCCCGACGCCGCGGGCCTTCCGCGAAGCGACCACCTCAGCTCGATCTGCCCGGAACGATCGACCAGCAGCGCCAGGCGGCCGTCGGGCGCCAGGCCCAGGCCGGCTGCCTGGCGCCGCTCCCCGACCCAGCTCGCCTCGCTGATCGCCAGGCCGCACGGACTCAAGGGGACCAGGGCCGGGCCCTCGGCCAGGCGGGAGACGTCGAGGACGGCTTCGCCCTCGAGGGTCGCCTTGCCCATCAGCCGGCCGACGTATCGGGCTGCGGTGACCGCCTGCCGGACCGACGCAGCGGCCTCGCTCCCCGGCTCGCCCGCAAGGCCCACCAGGCGCTCGAACTCGCTGGCGTCCATGGGCACGTACCGCCCGCCCCCCGGGCGCCAGTCCTTCAGACGATCCAAGGGGGTGTAGACCCTCCGGAACCGCATGGTGCCGGGAGACGCCACGGCCGAAGGCGAGCCGGCGGGCATGGCGGCGGAAGGCGGCTGGGCAAGGGCAGGCCACCCCGGCGGCACGAGCATGCTGCCCGCCGCCGCCAGCACCAGGGCTGCCCAAAGCCGTCGGGCGTTCATGGCAAGGGCCCCGCAGCCGGGACCGGCACCGCCGCCGGGGCGGTCTCCGTCGGCGGCTCGTCGGCCGGAGACGGCGGGCGGCGGTGCGTTTGGGTGGAGCTTCGCTCGAGGCCCGCGTCGGAGCCGTCACGCGGCGGACCCACGCGGCGCCGAGCTGCCCGCCCCTGGAACACCCCGGCCAGGACCGTCAGGACGACCCCCAGGCTGGCCGCCTGGGCCAACAGCAGCGCGGGCTCGGGATAGATGGCCGCTGCCGCGCCCAGCCCGACCGCCCCCACCAGAAAGATCGCGGGATGCCGGAGGCCCGGAACGTAGATCAGCAGCAATCCCAGCACCAACGCCGCCCCGGACGCCGCCATCACGATCAGCGGGCGCATGGCCGTGCGAAGCTCGCACCCGTCGACCGGCCCCAAGGTGCTGAACAGGTAGCGATTCGTGTTCCCGGCGACGTCGGTCAGCTCTCGGGCACCGCACCATCGCTCGAGTTGGCGTTGCTCCAAGAGCGGTATCCGGCCCCAAAACAGCCCGTTCCAGCCCCAGGAGAACTCGCCGCTGAGCGAGGCGGGAGGCACCACCACGTGCTCCTTCGGCGGGAGCACAAGCTGCCAGTACGTGCGCTGGACCGACACTTCCTGTCCCAATCGGGGGAGCTCCAGCGCGAGCAGGCCGGGGGCGGGGCGCGGCGAGGGAAAGCGGAACACGGCCTCCACCCGGTAGCGGCCGAGGCTGCCGTCGGCCGAGAGCGGCACGAGCAGCCTGCCCTCGGGCGTGGCCTGCGCCTTGATCGGTTGGTCGCCGAGCCAGAGCTCGACGTCTTTGGGGTTGACTCCGGCGGGAACGACGACCTCCAGGGTTCGCCGGGAGCTCGTCAGCGAGAAGACGGCCCGGTCCTGGCGTCCGGCCCCCGTCAGCCAGGTCTGCACCCACGCCCGGTGGACCACCGTGGTGCCCAGCGCACTATGGTCTTCGAGGTGCATCTCGAGCACCACCTGCGGGGTTCGCTGGTCGGTGGTCAACTGAAGGGCGTGGCGCCGGGGGCTGCGGGAAACGAGCACGTCGGCGGCCGTCCAGGAGCCCTCCCGCGACAGCACCCGAATCCCCTCCTTCGCCGACACCAGCACGCGGTTGTGCAAAAGCTTCCCCTCGGCCGGCATCACCAGGGGAACGGCGGCGCGGACGTCGGCGCTCGGCTGGAGCCGGGCGGTCTCGACCACGTAGCGAACCACCACCTCACAGCGCCCGATCTGCGGGGAGGGCAGGGCGATGCGGTGCTGGACGGGTCCGGCCGTGTTGGCGTCGCCGTCGGGCGACGCAAGCCCGCCCAAGCCCACCCGCTTCTCGTCCAGGAGAATCTCCAGCGACTCGGCTCCCACCAGCTCCGGAGGAACGGCCACGGCCAGCCGCTCCATCGGCCGGTAGCTGATCGTGTAGACGATCCTCTGCTCCACCCGGGCCTTCTGCTCCTCCAGCACAATCCGGCTTTCGACGGCCACGGCGACCTCCTGCGGGTGCACGGCGAAGCCGGCGGCAAAGACGGCCTTGGCCGGATCGGCGCGATAGACCAGAGGCGCCTGCTGCCGCACCGGCAGCTTCATCGCGGCCGCCGCCTCCTGCCGCGCCAGCCCGACCGTGGCGTCCGGCGTGGGCGTCAGCTCGACGTCGTCGGCGGGGAGGATCACCAGGGCGGCGGGGAGCTGGGTGTCGGCTCGCGGGCGGGGCAGGTCGAGGGATATCGACTTGGCCCCGGGCGCGATCGACCGGCTCGCCTGAAGCGTCAGCTCCGCCGCCCCCGTCAAACGCTGCACCAGCGGGATGGAGAGCACGCCCGCGCCGTCGGGCTCCCCCACCCCCGCCACCAGGCTCTCCGGGCCCACGGACTCCACCTTCCACTGCGGAAGCTCGATCCCCAGCGAGCCGACCTCTCCCCCCTGGACCCGGTACTTCAGCCGGGCCTCGAGAATCGCCCGCGTCCCCTCCACCTGGATGAGGTACTCCGGCTCGACGGTCACGCGGGTCTTGCGCGGCACGACGCGGAGCGGGATCGAGAAGGACGGCGCAAAACACTCCATCGCGGCGATGGTCTCTTCGCGCCGCAACGGCTCCGGCAGCTCGTCGATGGGGCGGGCGCCGCGCGCGGTGCCGACGAGCACCTGCCACAACGGCCCGGCCGCCACCGCGAGGTACCCCGACTGCCGGGCCGCGCCGAGCACTTCATAGCCCTCCAGCTCGCATTCTCCCCCCGGCCGGGACGGGTCAAGGCGGATCCGCGTCGCAAGCTGGACTTCCACCGGTCCCGACAGCTTGCGGGGAAAACGAACCTCGACGATGCGGCCTTCTTCGGCCCCGGGTTTGCCGGAAGCGAGCGCCGCCACGCCGTAGTCGGGCTGGTCGGCCGGCAGCAGCTCCGCCTGTTTGGGCAGCCGGACGCGGAAGGAATCGAACGGCCCGCCCCGGCTTAGCACCGTGAGCCGGCCCACGGAGTCGATCGATTGGCCGTCGACTTTGGCCAGAATCGTCTCGTGGACCTCCAGGACCACGGGTTTGCCCGCCGGCTGCGCCGGCCCCTTGCGCCAGGACAGCTCGAAATCGCCGCCGAGCCCGAGAACCGTCAGCGATGTGGTCTCGCCCGGCCCGGGCGCCGCTCCAAGCAGCGTCGCCCCTTCGGACGTCCGGGCCACCAGGCCCGACTGCGGGATGGAGAGCTTCATTTCCGAGCTGGCCGCGCGCGGGGCCAGGAGCTTCAGCCGCGTCTGGTCGCCGACGGCGGCCAGCGGGACCAGGACATCCAGGGTGAGCTGATGCTCCTGGCCGGGCCCGCCACGCACCCAAGCCACGTACCCCTCGCCCTCGGTCTCGAAGTGTAGGAAGTGCTGGCCTGGCCCCCGGTACTTGGCCCCGCCTCGCAAGACGGCCTGGTCCAGGCGCAACGGGACGCGAACCCACTGCTCGTCCCGCACCAGGAACCGGAATTGGACGCTCAATTCGGCGCGCTCCCCCACGACCGCGCCGGAGACGCTCATCGCCTGCAAGCTGTACCGCGGGACCTTTTCCGCTTGCTCGGGGCGGTACTTCTGGCTCATCAGGGCTTCGAAATCCTCCAAGGAGAAGCCGGGGACCGGAACCAGGTCGCCCGTCTTGCCCTTGAGCCAGTAGACCGGCAAAGGCGATTCCTCGATCGGCTTGCCCGGGGCCGAAGGGGGCGTCTCGGCGCCGGCCTTGGGCAAGGCCGGCCCGGTGGGCTTGATCCCGGACGTCGACGGGGTTTCCGCGGGACTCCCCGCTTTCCCGGACGCCTTGGCTGGAGGCTCCCCAGGCGTCTTCCCGGGCACCTCAGCCGAGAGCTTCGAGGCAGGTGGCCCCTGAACGGACGGGTTCTGCTGTGCCGCGGCGGGAAGGGTCCCAAGCAGCAGGCAGAGGCCAAGACCAGGGATTGCCCAACGGACGAAACCGAGCAAGGCCCTCGTTCCTCAAGTGAGAGTGCCAACCAACCCTGGGGGCCCCCGACCGGACCAACCCCCCAACCGGGCGAAGAAGCGACCGTTCAAGACAAGCTAACCCATTCAGTTTAACCTTGCCATTACCCTCGTTGAAGCAGCAAACCCGGCATTATGTGTGGAGATACCCAATGAGAGGAGCGTCGTGTATACGCTAGGAGGGGGATGTGGGGATGCCCAACCGGTAGTCGGCGGGACCGACGGACAACGAGGCGGGGTAGCGGGCCGCGGGGTGTTCCTGTAGGACGGGTTGGTAACCCGTCCCGTACTAGGACCGATTGACAATCCGTCCTACAAAGGACGGATTAACAATCCGTCCTACAGCGGTGAGGAATGCGGGTCAGCCCGTGGCCAGACCGGTGCGGCGGACCAGGGCCACCATTTGCTCGTGGAGCGTCCCGTTCGCGGTGGCCAGGAACGGACCGTGGGCCAGGGGGAAGCTGTTTCCCTCGAGCGAGGTCGCCCGCCCGCCCGCCTCCCGGATCAGCAGCATCCCGGCGGCCACGTCCCAGACCCTGGCGGTGCAGGACCAGACGACGTCGAAGCGGCCGGCGGCCACGTACGCGAGGTTCAGTGCCAGCGACCCGGTGCGGCGCATCGACTGGCACAACAGCACGGCCTCGTTGAAGAGCCGGAGGTCCGGTGAGTCGCGGGCGACTTCGGCCGGGAATCCGACGGAAACGAGGGCATCCGCAAGGTTCGTTACCGTGCTGGTTCGGAGCCGAACCCCGTTGCGGTAGGCCCCCTGGCCGCAGACGCCGGTGAAACAGGCGTCGGCCGACGGATCGTACACCGCGCCGACGAGCAATTGGCCGGCGTGCTCCAGGGCCAGCGAAACGCCAAAGAACGGGACCTGGTGCACGTAGTTGGTCGTGCCGTCCAAAGGATCGACAATCCACCGGTACGCCCCGGCGCCGGGCGAGGGGGCGGACTCCGGGGAGTCCTCTTCGCTCAGCAGGACATGGTCGGGAAAAGCCTCCCGGATCGTCTCGCGCACGATTTCCTGGGAAGCCAGATCGGCGTCGGTCACCAGATCGGCGCGTCCCTTGGCCCGGACGCTCACGCGGCCAATCCGGTCCAAAAGCAGGGCGCCGGCGCGGCGTACGGCCTTCTCGCAAACCTCGATGTAGTCAGCCATTGCGTTTTCCAATCCGACCGCGGCCGAGAAAGTCCATTCGGGCAGTTGCAGATGTCGCGTATATGCCTACAAAAGGGGGGGGTTATATACACCAAAGGAGTACAACAGTCGGGTTAACAGAAGTCCTTGCTTTTTTTTGTGCCGGGCCTCTGGACAAACCGAGTTGAACTGATATGATCATAGGCTGAAGGGGAGAACTTGGCTATGTGCCGGTGCTTTCCTTCGGCCTGAGCGGGTGAGCCTGACGTGTCCCATCCGTGAGGGCAATGATTTCGGCCTCTTCTCTGTTCCGGCCCCGCCGTTTCGCCTCGTGCGAGCGGCGGGGTTTTTTCGCCTCGGGTCTCGGCCAGGCCGTCGTGTCCGGATACCATGGACGGCGCCAAGGAGCACCGGACCCGATGACCCGCCACCTCTGGAGTCTCGAAGGCCAGCTCGCCCGCGTGCAGCTCGCGGGCCTTGCGGCGACGATCGATTGCTCGCGCCCGGCGAGCGGCCTGGACCAGGTGTGCGTCGACGGCGAGCCGATGTTGGGGGCTTGCCTGCTGGCGTTCGAGTCGGCGTGGGAATCGCTGGGCGAGGTCGTGCCGGCTGCGGACCGCTGCTGCCGCGGCGCCGAGCTGATGGTCGGCGGGGCCCGGGGCCCGGACCGGCCCGCCGGAATCGATGCACGGTGGCGCGCCTTGCCCCCGGAGGGCGCCGGCGGAGGCGATTTGGGGGCCATCGAGCTGATCCTCTCCGTGTGGACGGAGCTTTGGGAAGTCCGGCCCGACCTGACGGTGCGCAGCCGACTGCCCGCCGCCGAAGTGCTCCGCCTGGTCGACGTGGACTCCGTCGACGTGGACTCCGTCGACGGGGACTCCGGCTGGTTGGATGCCTGGCCATCGGCCGACGGCGCGGCCTGCGAGGCCGGCGTCGAGGCGGGAATCGATTGCCTGCTGTTCCGCCTGGACGGGGGCAGGCTCAGCTACGCCGAGATGGTCCATCCGGCCGATTGCCAGGGGAGCGATCTGGTCGTCACGGGCAGGTCGCCGCCGGCCGTTGAGGTCCGGCACCGCCTGCGCGTCGGGCGATTGGAGAAAGGGGTGCTCCTGCGGACCCGGGTTCGAGGCGCGTTCTTACGCCGGGAAGGCGACGCACGGCGCGCCGCCGCGCTCTATGCGGCGCTTGCCGCCGCCGATCCGCCCCTGGAAGCCTAGACCATGAACGACCGCTTCATTACCGAGAACTTTCTGTTGCCAAGCGAGTCGGCGATTCGGCTCTACCACGACTACGCCCGGCCCATGCCGATCCTCGACTACCACTGCCACCTGCCTTCGCGGCAGATTGCCGAGGACCACCGGTTCGAGAACCTCACGCAGATCTGGCTTTACGGCGACCACTACAAGTGGCGGGCCATGCGGGCCAACGGCGTGCCCGAGCGCTATTGCACCGGCGACGCCTCGGACTGGGAAAAGTTCGAGCGCTGGGCGGAAACGGTCCCCAAGACGCTCCGCAACCCGCTGTACCACTGGACCCACCTGGAGCTGAATCGGCCGTTGGGCGTTTGCGATCGGGTGCTGGACCCGGCCACGGCGCGGGGAATCTGGGACGAGTGCAACGCCCGGCTGGCCCAAGCTGATTTCTCGGCGCGGGGGATTATGCGGCAGATGGGCGTGGTGCTGGTTTCGACGACCGACGACCCGACCGACGACCTGGCTCACCATGCGACGATCGCCGCCGATCCGTCGTTTCCCATCCAGGTCCTCCCCACGTTCCGGCCCGACAGGGCCATGGCGGTCGAGCACCCCGAGGCGTTCTCGGCCTGGGTCGAGCGGCTCGCCGAGGCAAGCGAGCTGGAGATCCGCGATTTCTCCGGCTTCCTGGCGGCGCTCCGCCGCCGGCACGACTTCTTCCACGCCATGGGCTGCCGGTTGTCGGACCACGGCGTCGAGACGCTCTACGCGGAGGACTACACGGAGGCGGAGGTCCGGGCGATCTTTCGGCGCGTCCGGTCGGGCAGCCGGCCGGAGCCGGCCGACGTGGCGAAGTTCAAGTCGGCCATGCTCTACGAGCTCGCGCTCTTGGACCACGAAAAGGGCTGGACGCAGCAGTACCACGTCGGCGCGATGCGGAACAACAACACGCGGAGGTTCGAGGCGCTGGGGCCGGATACGGGCTTCGACTCGATGGCCGACGAGCCCATCGCCCGGCCCGTCGCCAGGTTCCTCGACCGCCTCGAGCGGGAGGACCGCCTGGCCAAGACGATCCTCTACAACCTCAATCCGGCGCACAACGACGTCCTGGCCACGATGATCGGCAACTTCCAGGACGGCAGCATCCCCGGCAAGGTGCAGTGGGGAAGCGCCTGGTGGTTCCTCGACCAGAAGGACGGAATGGAGCGGCAGATCGAGTCGCTCTCGAACCAAGGGCTCCTGAGCCGGTTCGTGGGCATGGTGACCGACAGCCGCTCGTTCCTCTCCTACACCCGGCATGAGTACTTCCGCCGCATCCTGTGCAACCTGCTCGGGCGGGAGATCGACGGGGGGCTTCTGCCGAAGGACTTCGACCTCATCGGCCGGATGGTCCAGGATATCTGCTACCACAACGCGGCGAACTACTTCGGGTTCCCCCTGGGAGAGGGTGGCGACGAAGTCGCCCGGTGAGGGCCTCTCCCGAGAATCTTCCGATTCTGACCCCAATTCCGCGTCAAGGCGCGAACTTTTCCCGCCCGAAGACTGTCTGTAAGTACTTCACCCAGGTGCGGCGGGGTTTGTGGGTGCCGGGCGACAAAGCCTTGACCCAGCCCGCCGTTTCTGGCAGACTTTGGATAGGGAGTACAGGCCATCCCGACGGTTGGGGGGTTTGTTTCCCCGGGTTTTCTCTTGCCTCCGTTCGTTCAAACCGCGCGAAGCGCAGAGGTTCAAGCCATGGGTAGGCTCATCGAAGCGATTTTCGGTAAGCAGATCGGCGCTGTTGGGGTCCGCAAGGGCCGCGGCGTCGTCGGCGCCGGATTGCCTACGCTGGCACTGCGCTTGCTAAATCTTGCGCGGTTTCTCGAGGCACGGTCCGCTGGACGCCCGGATACCAGTCTCGTAGCGCCGTCACGGTGCTACGCGGTATCGGTGCGCTCGTGCACAACGGGGATAGGCGTGCCAGCCGGCACGCACTGTTCCCTGATGCGCGGGCACGGGCGCCTGCGATGGCCGGGGCGCGCGCCACGCGGCATGGGGGTCTAAGCCTCTCGGCTTCCATCCCCACCCATTTCGCGTGACGAGCGGCGTCCCGGTCGGCCGGCGGCTCAACGGTCCCTTGGCCGGGCTTTCGTCGCTAGCACCCCGTTTCGGCCGCCCCGTGTGCTGGGGGTTTTCGGTTGCGTGTATCGAAGAGGAGAGAGACCCATGATCCTTGCCCAGAAGACGACGCTTTCCCAGAAGAAGGAGCTGGTTTCCGAGGTTCGGGCCGCGCAGCGGGGCGATCGGCAGGCGCTCGCCCTGTTGTTCCAGCGCTACCAGCGCGCGGTGTACGGAACCGTTCTGCGCCGGCTGGGCAACGAGGCGGAGGCCCAGGAGGTGGTGCAGGAGGTGTTCATCCAGGCGCTGCGCAAGATCGGGCAGCTCCGGAACCCGTTGTGCTTCGGCGGCTGGCTCCGCTCGATCGCCGCCCGGATGGCGATCAACCGGGCGGTGCGGGCGGATCGCGCAATCCTCTCGACCGCGGATCGGCTGGAGACCCGGTTCGTCGAGCGCAAGACGCCGCTGGTGGAGATGCTCGACCGGGAGCGGGTCGACCAGGTCCGTCAGGGCCTGAGCCGCCTGACCGACCTGGACCGCACCACGCTGGAGGCGTTTTACTTCCGCGGCCGGTCGCTGGTCGAGATGTCCGACGAGTTCCGTTCTCCGGTGGGCACGATCAAGCGGCGCCTGCACGTCGCGCGCAAGCGTCTGGCGCGGCAGCTCCAGACGCTGGCCGTGGCGTGACCGCGGCTGTGTCCGAGAGGGGGCTTCGCGCCTTTGCGAAGCCCCCTCCTGCCTACTGACTGCTGTCTGCCGCCTTCGGCGGTGCTATAATACTCTGGTCGGAACTGTCTCTTACGTGAGGAGCCTCTCCCATGGCCATCGTCGTGGAAGCCACCTACGAGAACGGCGTGCTGCGGCCGCACCAACCGCTGCCACTGAAGGAGCACGAGCAGGTCCGCATCATGGTACAGCCGGCCGCCAATTGGGTGGATGCGGCCTACGGGATTCTCGGTTGGACCGGTGATCCCAGGGACCTCCGCTATTTGGCCGAAGACGTTGAGCTCGATCCTCAGGAGGGACCATGACGTTTGACGATCTCCCGGCCGGCTGACGTGCAACAACTGACGAGCTTTCGCCAGACCGTGGAAAAGATTCTCCAAAGCCGGATCCAAGTCCTTACTGTCTCCCCTGCCTGGATTGCCATGGCAGCGGCGCTCAGCCAGCAGACCGGCCTGATTCGATGAAATTCACCCGGTTGGCGTCTTGGACCTCCCCAGCCGCCTTGTTGTTCAACGGTCCGGAGAGACCGCACCACAACCGCGGGCTAGTCCGACCCGTTGAGCGCCTCGGCGAGCTTGCCGAGGGCCTCGGTCTCGATCTGGCGGACGCGTTCGCGGGTGAGTCCGAGGGCTTCGCCGATTTCCTTGAGCGTGCGGGGCTGGTTGTCTTCCAGGCCGAACCGCATTTTCAGGACGGTGGCCTCGCGCTGGTCCATGACGTCGAGGCGCTGGAGAACGTGGGCGAGGTTGTCGTGCTCGACCAGCTCATCTTCCGGGTTGCGGACCCGCTCGTCCATGACCATCTCCCCGAGCGACCAGCCGGCTTCCGCCTGGTCGGTCTGGGGGGTGAGGTTGTAGATGCGGATGGCTTTCTTGATGATGGGCAGCTTCTTGCGGGGCAGGCCGAGGACGCGGGCGATCTCCTCGGGAGTGGGGGTGCGGCCGAGCTCCTCGGTAAGGCGGGAGCTGGCGCGGCGCCACTTGGACAGCAGCTCGACCATGTAGGCGGGAATGCGGATCGTCTTGGCGGTGTTGATCAGCGCCCGCTTGATCGACTGCTTGATCCAGTAGCTGGCGTAGGTGGAGAAGCGGGTTCCCATGGCGGGGTCAAACCCCTCGACCGCTCGCAGCAGGCCGAGGTTCCCCTCCTCGATGAGGTCCTGCAAGTTCAGCCCCTTGCCGGTGTAGCCCCGGGCGATGTTGACCACGAGGCGGAGGTTGGCGCGGACCATGCGATCGCGGGCCTCGGTGTTCCCTTCGCCGATGGCCACGGCGAGGTCCTGCTCGTCCTTGGGAGACAACAGCGGGGTTTCGTTGATCTCGCGGAGGTAGGTCTCCAGCGGGGACTGGGGTGCGGCGACGGGTCGGCGTCGTGTCTTGGTCATGGCATGGAGGGCTCAACGGGAGTCGAACGGACCCAAGAGCACTATCGACGGCCCGCGGGAGTTTCTCCAGCGAAGCGGCGGCGCGACAAGGTGCGCGGCTTGTGCGCGAGTTCCGGATGCTGCGGAGAAGGACGGCCCCGGCGGGCAGCGGCCCGCGGGGCTGCCGGGAGGTCATGAGTTATCTTGCGACGAGGACCGGGAATTCGGCGGGGAGCTTGAGGTGGCTGCCCGCCCGTTCCGCACGACCCGTCACGGTGCGGGGTTTTCTGAGTCTGCGGGAGGTTCCGAGTGAGCCGGCCGGATGGGCTGGATCAAGGGGCCGCTGCTGCGTCCCACGCCGCCTCGGAGCTCCGGGGCGGGAACGCTCGGGGCGGGGGCCTCGGCCTGGGCGGCCTCGACCTCTTCGGCCCATTCGACGCGCTTGCGCGACAGGCCGATCTTCCGCTCGTCCGGATCGACCCGAAGGATCTTCACCTCGATCTGCTGGCCCACCTGGACGACGTCCGCGGGGTTCTCGACCTTGTGGTCGGCGAGCTCGGAGATGTGCAACAGTCCCTCCAGCCCGTCCTCCAGGCCGACGAAGACGCCGAAATTCGTGATCTTCGTGACGGTCCCGGTGATGACCTGGCCCGCCCCGTACTTGCCGGGAATGTCCCGGGCCCAGGGGTCTTCGTTCATCTGCTTGAGCCCCAGGGCGATGCGGCGTCGGGTCTGGTCGACGGACAGCACCCGGCACTCGACCCGCTGGCCCTTCTCGACCATCTCGTTCGGATGGCTGATCTTGCGCGTCCAGGACATGTCGCTAACGTGCAGCAGGCCGTCGATCCCTTCCTCGATCTCGATGAACGCCCCGTAGTTGGTCAGATTGCGGACGGTGCCGGCGACCTCCATGCCGGGCGGGTACCGATCGGCGACGTGGTCCCAGGGGTTCTCCAGGGTCTGCTTCATGCCCAGGGAGATCTCCTGCTTCTCCTTGTTGATCCCCAGGACGACGACCTCGATTTCGTCGTCGATCTGCACCAGCTCGCTGGGGTGGCTGATCCGCTTGGTCCAGGACATCTCGCTGATGTGCACCAGGCCTTCGATCCCTTCTTCGAGCTTGACGAAGGCGCCGTAGCTCATGACGTTGACCACGCTTCCCCGGACCCTGCTGCCGACGGGGAACTTCTCCTCGACGTTCTCCCAGGGGCTGGCCGACTTCTGCTTCAGCCCCAGGGCGATCTTCTCCTTCTCGTAGTCGATGTGCAGGATCTGGACTTCGACCTCCTGGTCGATCGAGACCATCTCGGAGGGGTGATTGATGCGGCCCCAGCTCATGTCGGTGATGTGCAGCAGGCCGTCGATGCCGCCGAGGTCGACGAAGGCGCCGAAATCGGCGATGTTCTTCACCACGCCCTTGCGGCGCTGGCCCACCTGGAGCTGGCTCAACAGGTCGGCCTTCTTCTCGGCCCGCTCCGCCTCGATCAGCGCCCGGCGGCTGACCACGATGTTCCGCCGGGCCTCGTCGATCTTCAGCACGACGCACTGGATGTAGCGGCCGATGTAGTCGCCGATGTCGGCCGGGCGGCGGATGTCCACCTGGCTGGCCGGCAAGAAGACGTTCACGCCGATGTCGACCAGCAAGCCCCCCTTGATCTTGCGGCTGACCACGCCGGTCACCACGTCGGCCTCGTGGACCGCCTCCATGACCTTCTTCCAGGCCTCGATCTTCTCCGCCTTGCGCTTGCTCAGGGTGATCATGCCCCGCGAGTCGTCGATCAGCCCGAAGGTGTCCTCGATGTCCTCGATGAGCACCTTGATCGACTGACCCGCCATGGGAGGGGGTTCATGCGACTCCCACTCCCCCACCGGGATGATCCCCTCGCTCTTGTACCCCACGTCGATCAGGACGAATTCGCCTTCGACGCGGAGGATCCGCCCTTCCACGATCTCGTTGACCGTGATCTTCTCGCTCCCCCAGTCGATCTGCTCGGGAGGGGTGCCCGCCAGCGCGGCACTCAACTCCTGCTGCCATTCTTCCTCGCTAAGATCTAAGCCTCGAATCAGGTTACGATTGACCATAGAGTACCAAGTTTACCCGCCACCGCCGCCGGAAGCCGTTAGAGACGCCCTCGCCCACCCGGTCCCCCACCGCAGGGGAGCCTGGATCAAGGTAGTCGAGGAACTCGACAGTATAGCAGTCCTACGGCGAAGGGACAACCGCGTCTGGGCGCGGGTAGGGGTACAGTCTGATTCGGATTCAAGAGAAATCTTGGAGCAGCATCTATCCGTGCCTCTGCGGTATCGCGCCCTAAAGCCGCGGGGGGGGGGGGTTGATTCACGCACTCGGGTAGGTTATGCCGGTGACTGCAAGGATGGATCGGTGTTTGGGTGGCGGTCGGCACGGGGATTTTCAACGGGAGGGCGGGACATGTGTATTCGCAGGTGCTTGGTGAGGCTGGTGGGAGTGGTGTTGGGTGGAGTGGTTTGGGTGGAGTGGGTGCAGGCGGGGGTCACTTACAGCGTGACCGACCTCGGGACGCTCGGATCGCTCAGTGACTCGTCGTACGCGAATGGCATCAACAATTCCGGCCAGGTGGTGGGCGTCTCTTCCCCCACCGGCTCCCCGCCTCACGCTTTCCTTTATTCCAATGGTACGATGAGCGACCTCGGGGCACTCGGAGCGCCTACCTACACTATTGCCTACGCCATCAACAATGCGGGCCAAGTGGTGGGTTTCTCTTCAACCGGAACCGCCTACCATGCGTTCCTTTATTCCAACGGCACGATGAGCGACCTGGGGTCACTCGCAGGCCCTGCCTACAATTCCAGGGCCAATGCCATCAACAATTCAGGGCAGGTGGCGGGTGAAACTATAACCGCGACCTCCGCCCACGCCTTCCTCTATTCCAACGGCACGATGAGCGACCTGGGGGCACTCGTATCGCCCAGCAACAGATCCGGAGCTTATGCCATCAACGATTCAGGGCAGGTGGTGGGTATGTCTGAAACTGGGCTCCCCTACCATGAGCACGCTTTCCTCTATTCCAACGGCACGATGAGCGATCTGGGCACGCTGGGAGGTTTTGAATCCTGGGCGCAGGGGATCAACAATTCAGGGCAGGTGGTGGGCTACTCCACGAACGGGACCGCCGGCCATGCTTTCCTCTATGACCAAGGCAAGATGAGCGACCTGGGGGCACTCGGATCGCCCAGCAACTGGTCCTACGCCTTGGGGATCAACAACTTAGGGCAGGTGGTGGGTGGGTCTAGCGACTCCAAGGACTTCCAGGGTCCCAACGTGCGTGCTTACCTTTATTCCAATGGCACCATGACCGATCTCAACGACTTTGTGCAGCCTGGATGCGGTTGGACTCTGAGGGGCGCATTCGCCATCAATGACAATGGGCAAATCGTTGGTGTAGGGTACAACCCGTCAGGCTACGAGCACGCTTTCCTTTTGACGCCGCCTACCGTCCCCGAGCCCTCCACCCTCCTCATCTGGTCTGGCTTGGGTGCGATGGGGCTGATTGCCACTTGGCGACGGCGGAAGCGAGCATCGTAGGCGACCCGACAAGCGATCGGCTGGTGGCATGCCGTCACGCGGCGCAGCCGCGGGTCGGCATGCTGGGGGTCATGCCCAGTCCTCGGCCCATGCCACCTGCCCCGGTCGGACCGCGTTGTTGGCTGCACGGATGCCTGGCCACCGGACACGACCATGCCGGCGGGTGGCACTGGCTGCTTGTCAGCCAGTGCGGGAAACACGGGCAGGCAAGCTGCCCGTGCCACCCGTGTCGGTGGTGCGGCGGCGCGCCACGCGCTCGGCCATGACCGGACGCCGGCGGACCATGGCCTGGCACTCGCAAAGCCTCCGCCGGACCTCCTTGACCAGTTCCCGCTCCCCGAGCTCGGCGATCTGTTCCGGCGGAATCGGGGGGCCATAGTGCACGTGGATCACGCCCGGGCCGGGGAATTTCTTGTGTCGGGGCCAGACGTCGTACGCCCCCTCGATGACCACCGGAAGGATCGCCGCCTTCCCCCGGAGCGCCATACTGCCAAACCCCGGCTTCAGGCGGCCGATCTCGCCGTCCGGGGTCCGCGTGGCCTCCGGGAACACCAGGACCATCCTGCCCTGCTTGAGCTGGCGAAGCGTTTCCTTGACCCCGGCCAGGCCGATCCCCTCCCGGTCGATCGGAATGGCGTTCAAGGAACGGATCAGTAGGGCCAACGGCTTGAATCGGAACAGGGAATCCCGGGCCAGAGCCCTCATCTGCCGGGAGGAGCCGGACCCGATCAGCGGGGGGTCCAGGTGGCTCTGGTGGGTCGACACCACCAGCACACCCCCGGTCTTGGGGATGTTCCCCTGCCCCGTGTACCGCGTCTGGAACACGAAGGTCGCGGCCAAGCGGATGAGCAGCCGCAGGGATTCGTACCACAGCCACTTGGGAAAGGTCGTCTTGGACATCGCTGGGGTGCTCAGGAGGATGCTCGCCGGGGCCCGACTATTGTGCGCTTACGGTCTCGCTCCACGCAAGAGACAGCGCCTGGCCCGCATTTCTCACCGCCGTAGGACGGCCGGTGAGAACTGCGGGTTCTGGTGCGCACCGGACGGCCTCCGAGCGATTCAGTAGCGCTCAAGCAGGTCCAAGAGCTTGCGGTCGAGCAGGTGACCCTCGAACTGTTCGTACTGGACGTCGCGACGGCCGCTGTCCAGAACGCCGAACGATCCACGGAAGTTCCAGAGCGCCCAGCCCCAACCCGCCTTGTGCCAGTTGCTCAGACAGTCCTCGGCCCAGCGCAGCACGACGTCGTGCGGCGTCCGATTGAACGCGCCCCATTCTCCCACCATGACGCCGATTCCCTGGGATTCCGCCTGTTTCCACGGCTCGATACAGGTCTTCCACAGCCACGCCCTGTCTTGCACGGCGAGCCCGGCCCAGGGACCGCCGGGGGCATCGGGCGCGTAGCGGAACGGCTCCGGCTTCCGGCCCCACGCCTGCGTCAGCGTGAGCGCGGCCTCCTTCCCGCCGGCCGTCGCGGGCTTCAGGCCGATCGCGCCGATCTCCAGCCAATCGCCGTCCGCCACGCGGACCCGGATTTGCCTGGTGCCCGCGGGAATCGTGGCCGTGTAGTCCCGGTCGAAGAGATTCTGGTAAATCTGCCACTGCTCCTTGAACTCGGCCTTTTTCCATTCCCCCTTGCCGGGGCCGCACTGGAACCGCTTCTGAAAAACCGGCTTCCCGTCGGCCTCGACCACCAAGAGCGCGGAGGCCGAGACCGTCAGCACGCGGAGCCGCAGCTCGGCGGCCGTGGTGAAAGGACCGTCGATCACCAAAGGATGGGAGCCCTCGGGCTTATGGGGACTCAGCAACGTGCCGTTGGGCGGCATGACGCGCGGCCACTGGGGATGGGGATAATTCGCGCTGTTGACCCAGCTTGCTCCGAAATGGCTGATTTCCATGGGCGTGTAACCGCGCGTGGCCTGGGCAATGCGAAGTTTGCGCAGCTCCAGCACGGGAGTCTGTCCCCACTGGAGGCCGTCGGCGATGATCAACCGCTTGGGGTCTTCGCCGCGGATGGCCTCGACCAGTCCGCCGACGACCTTCACGTAGGTCTTCGGCTCGACCTCGCCCGGCTCGTTCATCAGGTTGAAGCTCAATCGCTCGCTGGAGATGCCCCGGTAACGGCGGGCGAACGTGGCCCAGTGCCTGGCACAGACGCGCTGCGTTTCCGCATCGCTCCAGAGACTGGTTCTCTCCGGCGGCTGGGCAACCGTGTAGCCCGGGGCGCGGTGGAAGTTGATCGAGACGTGAAGCCCGTGCTTCGCGCCCCACGCGACGGCCTGGTCGATCTCCTTGAGTGTCGCCTCGTCGAACTCCTCCCAACGGCCGTTGGCGATCCAGAAGCGGTAATCCATCGGCAGGCGCACGAAGTTGAAGCCCAGCTTCGCGATCAGCCGGAAATCCTCCTCCACAAACGGCTTGCGCCCGCCGCCGAGGTGAAACTTCTCCAACAGGTTGAAGCCGCGCCAACGCGGCAGCTTCTCCGGGCTGGCGGCCAACGGACCCGTGGCGGCAGCGACGAGCATCGCCACGACCAGCGCGGCCCGAAAGAAAACCGTGCGTTTCATCGTCCTGCGCCTTCCAAGTTGAATCGCAGCCCCGCATCCGGTGGTATTAGAGCCTGAGAAGATATCGAGCACCAGGTCGCCCGGGGTGGGGGCTGGGTGTTGGGAATGCGTTTCCCCGGGGCGTTACTTCACGAAGAGCTCCCCGACCGGAACAATCTTGACGTCCTCCGCCTTGATCCCCAGCGGGAACGTGCCGATCTGCCGGTCTTCCTCAAGCACCGAGTCCGGCTTGGGCGTGGGATACGTGTACGGGCTCGGGGCCTCGGCCACCAGCGCGTCGCGGAAGCCCTTGGCGTCCCGCGTGACGATGGCGATCTGGACGTTCTCGACCTTCAGATGCCGGCGCAGCGCCGCGTTGACCTCCTCGAGGGTCACTTCCCCCATGGTCCGACGGAACCGCTCCAGGTGGCTCCCGTCGACGCCGTAGAACCGGTCGTCCAGGGCGTAGCCGAGCCGCTCCATGGTCGTCGGCGCGTAGTGGAGGACGTATTTCCCAAGAAAACCCCGGGTCAGCTCGAACTGGGGCTCGCTCAGGCCGCGCTCCACCAGCAGCTTCAGCTCCCGCAGCGCCGCGCGCAGGGCGAAATGCCGTGCCTCGTTGGGCACGGGCCGGATCCAGATCTCGAAGATCTGCCGCCGCCGGGCCGCGTTCTGCGGGGGCATCTGCAAGTGGCCCCCACCGGGAAAATGCTCGATGTACGAGTAATCGCCGTAGTTCAGCCCCCGGACCTCGCGCAGGACCTGGAACAAATGGCTGCTCGAGTTGCGGTGCTCGCCGAGCCACGAGTTGGCCACGGCCAGCGCGTACCACTCCCGCGATCCCCGCAGCACGCCGATCGGAAACCCCAGGCTGATCGCCGTGGCCTGGGCGTCCTTTTCGACGATCACCACCTGCCGGCCGCGGATCGGCTTGGGCTCCGGCGGCGGGACCTCCGGCGGCTTGCCCGGCGCTAGCCGACCGAGGTCGGCCCGGAGCCGATCCAGGGTCTCCTTACCGTAGCCGCCGCCGATGCCGATCACCACGTTGTCGCGGGTATAGTGCCGCTGGTAGAACCCGCGCACGTCTTCCAGGGTGATGCCGCGCACGGAGGCGATCGTCCCCTCGGAAACGTGCCCGTAAGGCGTGCCGGCGAAGATCGCGTTGTACAGCACCGCCTTGCCCAGCTCCTCGTCGCCGGCGTAGCGGAGCGTGTTCTCGAGGTAGTTGAGCGTCTGGCTCTTGAGCCGGTCGAGGTCCTCCTGCTTGAAGGCCGGCTCGAGAATCGCCTCGACCAACAGCGGATAGTACCGCTCGAGGTTGTCCTTGTGGATGCGCCCGGCCATCACGGTCATCTCGGCCGACACCGAGGCCGAGTAGCTCCCGGCCAGGGGAAACAGGAGGTCGAGGATCTTCTCGTAGCGATTCCGCTGCGTGGAGCCTTCGGCGAGCACGTCGCCCACCAGCGAGGCCAGCCCCTCCTTGCCCGGCGGGTCGTCCTGGGAGCCGACCTTCAGCCAGATGCGGAACGAGACCGTCGGGTCGTCGCGGACCGGCAGCTCCACCACCTGCCGGACCGGCAGTGTCGCCTTGGTCTCGGCGGCCGTGCCCATCGTCGCGGCAAGACCCGCCAGCGTCCCGAGCACCGCAATCTGCACGCTGCGTGTCCCTGTCATGGCTGGGCTCCTTTCAGCACGACCACGGTGCGACGTTGGGGCTGGAGATACTTTCGGGCGGCGCGGACCACGTCCTGGGGCGTCACCTGGTCCATCTCGCCGTACAGCCGGTCGATCACGTCGAGCCCGCCGGTCAGGGCCACGAACCGGGCCACGGAGCCGGCCACCGCGTCGGGCGAGTCGAGCCCCATGAGGAACCCGTACTTGTTGTGCCGCTTCACCGCCTCGAGCCTCCCGGCGTCCGTTGGCCGGGCCTGGAACTCCTCGATCGTCCGGTCGATCGCCTCCTGCACCGCCCGGACGTCCTCGACCTTCTTGACCATGGCCGCGATCTCCAGCAGGGGCGGGTCGCGGTTGATCGGGAAGCTCGCGGTGAGGAACTCCACCTTCTGCTGCCGGATGACCAGGTCCTTGTACAGCACGCTGGTGGACCCGAAGGCCAGGTCGCCGAGGATCAGCCCGGCGACAAAATCGCGATTGCCCGGGTCCAGGGCGTCGCCCTTGTAGGCCACGTCGAGGATCGGCAGGGTCTGGCCCGGGTAGCTCACCTCCGCCTTGCGCTCGGCCTTCTGCGGCGGCTCCGGCACGATCTTCGGCGGCACGTAGCCCCGCTCCCAGGCGCCGTAGTGCTTCCGGACCAGCGCGAGCGTGGCCTTCGCCTCGACGTCGCCGGCGACCACGAGCACCGTGTTGTCCGGCCGGTAGAACCGCCGGAAGAACGAGCGGCTGTACGCGTACGCCTGGGGCATTGCCTTCACGTCGGCCTCGAAGCCCATCGTGGTGTGCTTGTAGGTGTGCCGGTCGAAGGCCGTGTCGCGGAGCTTCTCGTCCAGCAGGAAGAACGGCTGGGTGACGTCCTTGCGATACTCGCCGTAGACCGCCCCGGCCTCGGTCTGGAAGGCCGGCTCGGCGTAGTCGAGGTTCTGGAACCGATCGCTCTCGATCTCGACCACCCGGGCGAGCGACTCCCTGGCAAAGGCCAGGTGATAGGCGGTGTAGTCGTCGGTGGTGTAGGCGTTGGCGTCGGCGCCCATGGCGGTGACGATCCTGTCGTAGACCGGCCCGGGGTACTTCTTCGTGCCGCGGAACATCATGTGCTCGAAGAAATGGGCGAAGCCCGATTTGCCCGGCTCGACTTCGTCGCGGCTGCCGGTGCGGACCACCGACCAGTAGGCGACCAGCCCGCCGCTCTCCATCGGAATGACGAGCACCGTAAGCCCGTTGGGCAGGGTCTCCTGGTGGTACTTGTAGGGGAAAACGGTCGCCCCCGGCGATGGAGCGGCCATCAGCATGCAAAGGAGCATCCCGGAAGCGATCGGTTTCATCGGCGTTCCTCGAAGGAGTCAGCGAGTCCCCGTAGGTTATGCTTTAGCATAACAGATTGGCAGATCAGCCAACCGGAAGGGCGTCACGCTGAAGCACAACCTACCGGATGTGGCAAAGCCGATCCATGCCGATGCCATCTTACGCCAGCGCTCCGGTCGGGAAAAGGGGGAGGGGGCTGCCAGGCCCAGGGACCGCGGCCCGTCGGCGTGGATGGCCACCACTGCAAAGAGGATCACGAAAGAGCGAAAGGACGAAAGCGCGAAATCAGAGCAAGCAGGTGTGACGGCCGGCGGTCGCGTCGTCGCCTTCCCCCTCCTTCCTCGTCTTTTTCGCGCTTTCGCCCTTTCGGGGTTTCGTGATCGCGTCCAATCCGTCCTCCAGGCTTTCCGGCGTCAGCCGAGTCGGGTAAGGTAATGGCGTAGGTTGGGACAATCTGACTGGCCCGCGGGGAGGAGGATGCCGTGTCGAGCCTCATCGAGTGTTTGCGAATGGGGATCGCCGCCGAGGCCCGACGGGCCGCGTGGGTTGCCGTGCTTGCGGTGGTTGCGGGCCCGCGGTGGATCGCAGCGGCGGAGCCGCCACCGGTCCCGCCGGTCCGCGTGGCGTACTTCGTGCCGGCCGACCGCAAGCCCCTGCCCCGCTACGAGGAGCGGCTGGACCGCGTCATGACCGAGGTCCAGCGGTTCTACCGCGAGGGAATGAACGGCGCCGGCTACGGCCCGAGGACCTTTCGGCTCGAGCGGGACGAGCGCGATCGGCTTCGGGTCCACCTTGCCCGGGGCCGGCATCCGATGCAAACCTATGGCCGCGACGCCTCCGACGCCGTGCGCCGCGAAGTCCAGGCGGCCTTGTCCAAGCAGCGAGTCGACCTCGACCGCGACACCTGGGTCATCTTCCAGGTCCTGCTGCGCTGGGACGGGGACCGGGCGACCGAGGTCGGGCCGTACTGCGGCGGCGGGAGCCACCTGGCAGGCACGGCCTGGGTGTACGACGACGAGCGTCTCGACGCGCGCCTGCTCGGCTCGAAGGCGCCGGGCGGATACTATGGCCAGCCCTGCTCCCTGGGCGAGTTCAACTCGCACTACGTCGGCGGCGTGGCCCATGAGCTCGGCCACGCCTTCGGCCTGCCCCACGACTGCCAGCGGCTCTCGGACAGCAAGCGCGGGCTCTCGCTCATGGGCGGGGGCAACCACACGTACGGGCAGGAACAACGCGGCGAGGGGCCGGGCACGTTCCTCAGCGCGGCCAGCGCGATGATGCTGGCCTCGAGCCGCCCCTTTGCCGGCGATCGCGAGGACGCGCGGCGACCGCCGAGTTGCCGGCTGAGCGGCCTGGACGCCCGGTTCGCCGACGGCAAGCTCGTGCTGACCGGGCGGGTTGCGGCCCAGCCCGCCGCGTCGGGCATCGCCGCCTTCAACGACTGGGCCCAGGTCCCCGGCGACTACGACGCGGTGAGCTGGACCTGCCCGATCCAGAGCGACGGCGGTTTCCGGCTCGAAGTCGGCGAGATGCGGCCCGGCCTGTCCCAGCTTAGGCTCCGCGTGTGCCACGCCAACGGGACCGCCAGCGAGTTCGCCTTCGACTACCAGGTCGACTCGAAAGGCAAGCCGGACTGCGACGTGTTTCGCCATCGCCTGGCACTGGACGAGGCCGTCGAGGCGTACGCGGCGGGAGATCGCGCGCGGGCGGAGTCGCTGGCTGCCGAGCTTGGGGAGCGGTTCTCTCATCTCCCCGAGGTCCGGCGCAAGGCTGCCCACTTGCAGGCCCTCCTGAAGCCCGCGCCGCTCCAGCCGCTCTTGGAGATTCCCGCCAAAGACGGCTGGGTGCCCCTCTCCGGGGCCAAACCCCGCAGCGACTCGGTGGGCTGGGGACGCCCGTTGCGAGACGAAGTGCTGATCGAGCGGCCGGGCCAGTGCTTCTTGCAGGTGGGGGGGCAATTCTTCGAGCGCGGACTGTTTGCGCATGCCCCGGCAAAGCACGAGTGGGACCTCGCCCGGCAGTGGCAACGGTTCCGCACCGCCTACGGTGTGCAGGACGGCCACGAGGGATCGGTGGTGTTCGTGGTGCTGGGCGACGGGCGGGAGCTGCACCGCTCGGCCGTGGTCCGAGATCATACCCTCGGGAAGGTGGAGGTCGACGTGCGCGGCGTCGACGTGCTGGAGCTGGCGGTGGAGGACGGCGGGGACGGGGCGCACAGCGATTGGGGCGTGTGGATCTCGCCGGAACTGGGCAAGTAGGCAGTCCCCGTAGGTTGTGCTTCAGCACAACAGACTGGCAGATCAGCCGACCGGAAAGGCGTTATGCTGAAGCATAACCTACCGGCTGAAGCATAACCTACCGGCTGAGTGAGTAGGCAAAGATCGTTCGCATGAACAAGGGAAACTACCGATGTCCATCCGACCTGAGCTGGTGGCGCGAGGCGTGCGACGGCGCGAGTTCTTTGCCCGATCGGCGGCCGGGGCGGCGGCCCTGGCCGGGGCCGTTGCCGGAGAGAGACCGGCCGAAGCCGGCCCGGCGCCCAAGCCGGCGGCAGACCTGCGGGCGAAGCTGCTGGAATGCCTGGGTGGGCCGTGGCCCGAGCCCGGCGACCTGCGCCCGCTCGTGCGCGAGACCGCGCAAAAGGACGGCTACAAGCTCGTGTCGATCACCTACGAGGTCGAGCCGGGCGACCGCGTCCCGGCGTACCTCTTGATTCCCGACGGCGTGACGGCGGCCAGCCCAGCCCCGGCCGTGGCGGTGTGGCACCAGCACAACGGGGCGTATCACCTGGGCAAGGTCGAGCCGGCCGGTCTGGCCGGCAGTCCCATGCACCACACCGGCGTTGCCTTGGCCAAGGAGGGCTACGTGGCGATCTGCCCCGACGCGCTGTGTTTCGGCGAGCGCCAGAGCAAGCACCTGCGGGGCGGCGACTTCGAGCGATTCGAGTTCCTCCGCTACGTCGTGGCCGGCAAGTGCATGGCCTGGAAGAACATCCTCGACATGCGCCGGGCCATCGACTACCTCTCAACCCGGCCGGAGGTCGTCCGGGAGAAGATCGGCTGCTACGGGCACTCGATGGGGTCGACGCACACCTGGCTGGTCGGCCCCTGGGAGCCGCGTTTGAAGTGCCTGGTGGGCAACTGCTGCCTGCCCACGTACGCGGCCATCCACCGCACGCACATCCTCCACTGCTTTCCGAATTTCATCCCGGGGTGGCTCCAGCACGGCGACACTCCGGACATTGCCGGGCTGATCGCCCCGAGGGCATTGCACCTGAACCTCGGCGAGCTCGACGGCGGCAGCCCGATCGAAGAGGTCCGCCAGGGCATCGAGACGATTGCCCGGGCCTACGCCCGGGCCGGGGCGGCCGACCGGTTCAGCCACTTCATCGAGCCGGGCACCGGGCACGTGCTTTCGGAGGCGATGTGGCAGCGGGCCCGGCAGTGGTTCCGGAAGCACCTGAAATGAATGCAAAATGAGTCTTGAGGGTGTAGGGTGGGACGAAGTCCCACCAGATATCCTTGATGGGCGGGCCATTGGTGGGACTTCGTTCCACCCTACTGGCTGTCTACCGGCTGTCAATCGCTCACACTCACCGGTAGCGCGGGAAGAGGTCGTGCTTTGGCCAGCGGGTGACCTGGCGGATCGCCTCCCACAGCGTGCGGTCGAGGTCCAGCAGGAGTGCCTCGGAGTCGGCGGGGCGGGCATTGAACAGGGCGGCCCAGGTCATGCCGTCGTGCGTGCGGACCATAAGCGCCATCGTCCCGGGCAGCGATCCGCTGTGCGACCAGTTGGCGCCCTTGCCCGCCGGGTGCAGGGCCCAGCCCAGGCCGTAGCGCGCCGGGTGTTTTGGGTCGATCTGCGGCGTGGGCGGGGCGGCGATGAGGGCGAACGTCTCGGGCTTCAGCAGCCCGGGCTTGCGCGTGCCATCCAGCGCCGTGACGAACCGCACCAGGTCGACGGCCGAGGCGACCCAGCCGCCGTGGGCGTCCATCGATTCCAGAAAGAACGTGCCGTAGGGCGGCGGCACCGGCTCGCGGTCGTCGGGGAAGACCGAGCGGGCCGGCTTCGCCCCGGGCCGCACGTGGTACGCAACCTCGCCGGGCAACCGGCCGGCCGCCTTCGAGCGGCCCAGGCGCATGCGCGTGATCCCGGCCGGATTGAGCACGAGCGATTGTACGGCCGTCTCGTAGTCCTGCCTGGCGATCCGTTGGACGATCCGCCCCAAGAGGCAGTAGCCGAAATTCGAGTAGGCGTAGCGCCCGCCCGGCTCGAAGTCCAACGGCCGGCCGAGCATCCATCGCACGACGGCCTCGGGGCTGGCCGGGGGCGGGACGCCAAGGTCCCGGGCAATCTCGATCGAGCGGAACATCGGATCGCCGCTGGCCTGGCGATCGAACCCGGCGGTGTGCTGCAAGAGCTGCCGGACCGTGACCCGGCTGAGCCGCGGGTCGAGCGACTTGCCCGGCGGCGGCTCGATGGGGCCGAGCAGGTCCAGCGCGCCGGAGTCGAGGCGCAGCCGGCCCTGCTCGACAAGCACCAGAACGGCCGCCGCGGTGATCGGCTTGGAGAGGCTGGCGATGCGGAACAAGGCGTCGGGCTCGACGGGGCGTTTGGTGTCAACGTCGGCCAGGCCGTAACCCCGGGCCGCCAGCAGGCGCCCGTCCCGGGCCACGGCCACCGACCCGCCGGGGAGCTTCCATTTCTCCATCAGGGCCGGCACCAGCCGGTCGAAGGCCGCCAGCTCGGCAGCGGCCACGCCGGTGGCAGGGCGAGGCGGCTCGGCGGGCTGGCCCGAGCGAGCCACCTGGGCGACCAGCGCGACGAGAATCAGGACCGCGGCCGGGAAGGTCGGTGTCCGGTGATTCAACGGAACGCCACGCAGCGCGTTCCCTACAGAGGATCCTCCCGGGATCACGCAACGTCCCCTAGTCAAACGGGTTCTCGCGGGGTGCCGGCTTGGACGATGACCTGCCGGCTCCTGAAGCGCTCGGTTTGGGTTGCGGTCCTTGCGGGCCGCTGCTGCCTCCCATTTTGCCGCCCAAAACCCCCTTTACGCCGCCCATGCCGCCTCCCATGCCACCCATACCCGACATACCCGGCATCTTGCTGCCCTGTGGCGGGCGGTTTCGCAGGGGCGGCTTCTTGTCGCCCGGCGTCTTGGCGGCGTGCTCCCGGAGCGTCTTGAGGAACTCCCGAACCTCGACGTGCACCGGATAGGATTGCGTGACGACCAGGAGCTTCGCCCCGCCCACGGAGATGCCGGTGACCGCCCCCGTCCCGCCGACGTCCACCCAGGCGTCGGTGGCGACGTGGTTCATGACCAGCTTCTCGAGGGTCTCGTAGTCATCCCAGAGCTGGTCGTTCTCGTCGCGGCAGACGACCAGGTCGCCGACCTCGTAGATCCTGGTCGAGAGAGAGTCCGGGTCCTGCGCCGTCTCCGGAGACGTGATCAGCAGGACCTCGTTGTGAATGGTGCAGGTCAGACCGAGTGGTCTGAGGATCAGACCCAACACCGACCGGAGCGAGACGCCCTGGACCTTCATCGTGATCTGCGTGTCGGCGGCCACGCCGAGCTCCTCCAGGCCCTTGCGATCGAGGACGATCTGGATGTCGTGGTATTCCTTGAGGTAGGTGACGGCGTCCGACAGCGGGGTATCGACGAAATCGACCTCCGCGGGCTGGGCGAGGGCCTTTTCGATGGCCTCTTCGCCCGTGGCCCGTGCGTGCGGGGCCCGGGGCTTGTCGCCCTTGGCGTGGGGGACCGGCTTCGGCTTGCCGGGTTCGGGTGCGATCAGGGCCTGCTTCGTGCGGTGGACGTCGGCGCCGTCGGGGCGTGGGCCCAGGGCCACGCCTGGTTTGTGCGGCGAGGCCGCGGGGCGCTCATCGAACGGATCGGGCTTTGCGGCGGGCGCTTTGGCGATGGCCTTGGGCTGGCCCGCGGGCCCGTCCGCGGCGAGGGCCAGGCTTGCCAGGCCGGCCCCCAGGCATAGGGCCACCAGCGTCCAGAGAACACCTTGGCTTGACCAACGTTGCGACATGACTGCCTCCTCCTGTGGTAAAAGATACCCCTGGAAAGGAAAGACCCGGGGCGGACGTGTTCCGGATCGCCCGCCCCGCGGATTATAGCACGAAACGCCCGGGCACCGCAACAAAACGGCACGGGGGGAGGCTTGGGATCATGCCGAAGGCCTGTAGGGCAGGACGAAGGTCCGTACCACCCCACGGATGCCTACATCTTCGTGTAGCTGTAGATCGTGCCGATGTAGGAGGAGGCCAGGGTGAAGATCAAGGCGATGATGAACAGGGCGATGATCCCGTAGACCACGAACCCGCCGATCACGGCCAGGACCCGCATGGCCGCTTCGGCCTGGTGGCGGTACTGCTCGGACAGATGGGCCATGGCCTCGGTGAGGCGTCCGCTTTGCTCGGCGACCTGGAGGGTGTCGAGAAACTCGTCGGGGAAGGCCCCGGTTTGGCGGAAGGCGTCGGCCAGGGGCTCGCCGGCGTCGAGCGCCTGCTCGATCGGCCGGATCTGGTCGGAGAAAAGGGCGTTCTGGGCACTTCGCAGGCTCAATCGCAACGCGCGGCGGACTTCCATGCCGGTGCTGAAGGTCAGGTGCATGGCCCAGGCAAGCCGAGCCATGCACACCACGCGAAGCGGCTTGCCCAGCCCGGGCACGCGCAGGGCGAGGCGCTGGAGCGGCCGGGTCCACAGGGCCCCCCGACGCAACGCCCGGATGAACAGGTAGATCCCAAACCCGATGGCGGCCAGGTAGACCAGGTAGATGACCAGCCCGCGGGTCCCCGTCAGGCCGATGCCCAACAGATCGATCTTCGTGCCGCCGGCGCTGCCGAGGACCCCCTGGATCCAGATCAGCAGGCCGACCACGACCAAGGCGATCGAGAGCTCCAGGATGGGCCAGACCAGGGCAGCCAGGAAGGTCCTGGCGAGCCGGACCCGGCCTTCGTAGTGGTCGGCCAAGAGCGCGAAGGTCTCGCTGAGCCGGCCGGTCTGCTCGCCGAGCTGGACCATCTCGATGAACATGGGTGGGAAGTAGTCGTCGGCGGCCTGGAGCGATTCGTGGAGGCTGTTGCCGGCCTGGACGCCGTCGCTGACGGCCTGAAGACGGTGGCGGGCCCCCATGCCGGCGGCGCGAGCGGCTTCCTGGGCCACGATCCGGCGGACGTCGACGCCGGCCCCAAGGCTCATCGACAGCCGGCGGCACAAATCGGCCAGCGCTTTGGTGCGGATTCGCGGGGAGCCAAACATGATCGTGTGGGAGCGCTCCTCCGGCATCGAGTGGGGCAAACGGACGGAATCTATTGTATTCGAGGCGATCTGCCCCCTGCCAGCCCCGGTAGTCCGATACGCTTTGTTTGTGGGGTGGCACCGGCAGGCACTGCTTTTCTCTAGCCCAGGCGTTTACGCCTGGGTCCGGATGAGGCGCAATCCCCCAACTCCTCCCTGGGCCCCCTTAAGGGGGCGAGGATCCTGTTCCTGCGCCGGGCGCAGCCCTATAATGAGGAGCCGCCATCGCAAACAATCCCCCCTGGTGAGGAGTGCGGGAATGTCGATACCTGACGAGCCTCTTGCCGACATCCTGGTGCGTCCTCCGCCGATGCCGCCCGCAGTCCGGAGACCCAACCGACTGCCGGGCCTACTCCTTCTTTTGGGTGGTATGCTGCTGCTCCTGATCCTGCCCACATTGGCAGAGCAGATGCAGTACGCCATCACCCGGGGGAGGGAGCGTGCCCAGGCCGAGGTCGCGCGGGAGGAGCTGGCCAACCTGCCCGAGGGGATCAGTCGGCTCACCCTGGCGGCGAAGGCCATCGCACCCAGTGTGGTGGGCGTGCGCACGACGCGGGTGTTGAGGCGCCGGGAGAGGGTCGACGAGTGGTCGTTCTTCGGCCGCCCGTTCGGGGCGATGGAGGGCCAGGGATCGGGAGTCATCGTGGACAAGGAGGGGTACATCATCACGAACGCGCACGTGCTGGAGGGCGCCGAGCAGCTCGCCGTGACGCTCAGCGATGGCAGCACCGTGCGGAACGTCATGGTGGTGGGGGCCGATCCGGCCAGCGACATCGCGGTGTTGAAGATCGCGGGGAGCGACAAGCTGGTCGCAGCCCCCTGGGGGGATAGCGACAAGTTGGAGGTCGCCGAGCAGGTCCTGGCCCTGGGGAGCCCGTACGAGCTGTCGCGGACCGTCACCGCCGGGATCATCAGCGCCAAGGAGCGTCGAGGGCTCCCGTTGCCGCAGGTCGCCTACCAGGATTTCTTGCAGACCGACGCGGCCGTGAATCCGGGCAACAGTGGCGGGCCCCTGGTTAACCTGAAGGGGGAGGTCGTGGGGATCAACACGGCCATCTTCGGCGAGAAGTACCAGGGCATCAGCTTTGCCATCTCCAGCCGGATTGCCCAAGACGTGTACCGCCGCCTCCGCGCGGGACAGAAGGTCACGCGCGGCTGGCTCGGGGTCCGCATGCAGCCGTTGACCGGCGATCTGGCGGAGCGCATGGGCCTGCCTGAGGCCCGGGGAGCCCTGGTGGCCGACATGCTTCCAGACTCCCCCGCCCAGGAGGCGGGCATCGAGCAAGGCGACGTGATCGTCCAGTGGGACGGCAAGCCGGTCAACGACGAGAACGACCTGCGGTTCCTGGCGGCCGCCTCCCAAATCGGCTCGGAGGTCAAGGTGAGCCTCTACCGCAACGGCCAGAAGGTGGAGGTGAAGGTCAAGGTGGCGGAACGCCCGTCGATGGTCGATCGATAGCCTGGCTCCCCCATTTGCCGCATCTTCAACCACGGGGCTTGCGGCTGGCCTGTGCCCCCTCGGAAAACTTGCGCACCGCTCCCTTTCCGAGCCGGGGCATCCCTCGAAAACCCCGTTCTTGACCCAACTGGGGTCCGTGCTATAATCTCCGCACTCGGGATAGTAGCGACACTGCCGCCAGCGATCGCTACTGCCGAAGGCAGGCGGCACGGCAAAGGGATTTGCCGCCCTGTGTCGATCGTGGATGTGAAACGGACTTTGCGCATCTTGCCACACAGGAGCTGACGGTGTCGCTCGGTTCGTCGCTGGACACGAAAGAACGGGTCAAGCAGGCGATCGACATCGTCGATCTCGTTGCCCGGCACGTGCCGCTGCGGCGCCAGGGCCGAAACTACGTGGGCCTGTGCCCCTGGCACGACGATACCCGGCCCAGCCTCCAGGTGAACCCCGAGCGCCAGTCGTTCAAGTGCTGGGTCTGCGACATCGGCGGCGACGTCTTCAGCTTCGTCATGCAGATCGACGGGGTGACCTTCGCCGAGGCCCTGGCCATGCTGGCCGAGCAGGCGGGGATCCCCCTGGACCCCAAACGCCAGACCTCCCCAGCCGAAGGCGAGGGCGCCCAAGACAAGCGAAGCCTGTACCGGGCCATGGCCTGGGCGGAAAAGCAATATCACGAGTGCCTGCTTCGCGATACGGAGGCCGAGCCCGCCAGGAAGTACCTCCGCTCCCGGTCCATCAGCCCCCAGAGCACCGAGAAGTTTCACCTCGGATTCTCCCCCAATCGAGGGGATTGGCTCCTGCGCCGTGCCCAGGGTGCAGGCGCGCCGGCGCGGTTGCTGGAGGCCGTGGGCCTGCTGGCAACCCCGGCGGGAGGCGGCCCGCCGTACGATCGGTTCCGCGGCCGGTTGTTGTTCTCGATTAGGGACGCGCAGGCCCGGCCGATCGGACTGGGGGGCCGGGTCCTGCCGGAATCGGGGGCCACCAGCCCGGCCAAGTACATCAATTCCCCGGAAACCCCGCTGTTTCGCAAGAGCGAGCAGCTTTACGGGCTGGACGTGGCCCGGGACGCCATCCGCAAGAGCGGCACCGTCTTGGTCATGGAAGGATACACCGACTGCATCGCCGCGCATCAATTCGGCTTTCCCAGCGCCGTGGCCGTGCTCGGCACCGCGTTGGGAAGCCGGCACGTCCAGGTGCTCAAGCGGTTTGCCGACCGGATCGTCCTGGTGCTCGACGGCGACGAGGCCGGGCAGCGCCGGGCCAACGAGGTGCTCCAGTTGTTCGTAAGCCAGGAGGCCGACCTGCGGGTGCTGACGCTCCCGGAGGGCCTCGATCCGTGCGATTTCCTGCTCCAGCACGGCCCCGAGGCCTTTGGCCGGCTGCTGGCCGACCAGACGGTCGACGCCCTGGAGCACAAGTTCCGCGCTGCGACGCGGGGGCTCGACGTCGAGCGGGACGCCCAGGGGGTCCACCGCGCGGTGGAGGAGATGCTCTCCGTGGTCGCCGCCGCTCCGCGCCTGACCGGCTCGACCGACGCGCAGCGCCAGCATCGCGAGTGGACCATGCTCAACGTCCTGGCCATGAAGTTCCGGATCGACGAGCAGGCGCTCCGCCTACGGCTCCGGGAGCTGCGAAGCGCGTCGCAGCGCCGGGCGGGTGCCGATCGCGGGGCCCAGGCGGCGCCTTCCCGGCAGCAGGCTGCCCGGGCACGCGACCTGGCCATCGACCCGACCGAGCGGGAGCTTTTGCAACTGGCGATCCGGCACGCCGCGTGCCTGGAGCGGGCCCGGGCGGCGATCCGGCCGGAACAGTTGGCCTCCGCTGCCTGCCGGGCGATCTACGAGGCCTGCCTGCGGCTCTCCGACGCGGGCGTCCCGCCGACCTTCGATCGGCTGACCCTCGAGTTCGACGACCCGGCCGTCAAGAGCCTGCTGATGGCGCTCGATGAGGAGGAGGGGGACAAGCAGCAGGCGCCGCAAACCTACAGCCCGGAGGATACGCTGTCGCAGTTGCTCCAAGCTATAGAAACCCGACAACAACACAAGGAATTCCCTGCGAAAAAGAGCGTTCTGGCCGAGCACCGCCTGGCCGGCGCGCAAGAGACCGAGTTTGTCCAGAGGCTTGTGCATGAGGAGCGTGCCCGGCGCGGTATTTCCGAGCCCACGGACGGGTAGGACCGCGCCCGGGCGGATCGCCGCCGCACGCGCCCCGGGGCGCGTCCCGCCGGCGGGCGATCCCGAGGAATCGAAGGTGCCCAGCGCGCCCCCCAGGGCGCGAAAGGAGTCGTCTGGTGGACCATTTCGATAAGGAATTGCAGGAGCTGGTCGCCAAGGGCGCAGCGAAAGGATACCTGACCTACGACGAGGTGATCCGCTACCTGCCCGACGAGGCCGTCAATCCCGAGAGGCTCGACCACCTGCTGATCGCCCTGGACGAGCGGGGCATCGAGCTGTTGAGCCAGGCCCCGGAGCCGGAGTTCTTCGACGGGGCTTCTTCCCAGAGCGCCGATTCGGCCGCCGCGGCGACGGCCTCGCTGCGGCTGTTCGTGGGGCCCGAGGAGGAGCAGCCGCTTCCCGCGGCGGAGCCTTCCCTGGCGGAGGAAGCGACCCGCTGGACCAACGACCCCATCCGTCTGTACCTCAGCCAGATGGCCGAGATCCCCCTGCTGAGCCGGGAGCAGGAGATCGCCCTGGCCAAGAAGATCGAGGTCGCTCGCAAGCGGTTCCGCCGCACGGTGATCGGGTGCAACCTGGCGATGCGGGCCACCGTCAGCACGTTGGTCAAGGTCCACGGCGGCACCCTGCCGTTCGATCGCACGGTCAAGGTCTCGCTGACCGAGCGACTGACCAAGGAGCAAATCGTCGCCCGAATGCCGCACAACCTCAAGACCCTCTCGCACCTGCTGGAAGGGAACAAGAAGGACTTCTTGAGGCTGATCAACCGGAGGACCCGGGCCGACCAGCGGGCCGAGGCCCGGCAGCGATTCATCCGCCGCCGCCACAAGACCCTGGTGCTGGTCGAGGAGCTCAGCCTGCGGACCCGCCGCGTCCAGGCGATGATGCGCCAGATGGACGAGATGGCCGAGCGCATGGCGTGGCTCCGCTCGCGTGTCCGGGTCTTGGTTGCCCAGCCCGGGGGCAACGACGCGCGGGCCAACCTCCGCCGCGAGCTCCGCGACCTGATGATCCTTGCCCAGGAGGGACCCACCGGACTGCGCAAACGATGCGACAAGATGCGCAGCCAGTATCGCGACTACGAGGAGGCCAAACGGCAGCTCTCCGGCGGGAACCTCCGCCTGGTGGTGTCGATCGCCAAGAAATACCGCAATCGGGGGTTGAGCTTCCTCGACCTCATCCAGGAGGGCAACACCGGGCTGATGCGGGCGGTGGACAAGTACGAGTACCGCCGCGGCTACAAGTTCTCCACCTACGCCACGTGGTGGATCCGGCAGGCCATTACCCGGGCCATTGCCGACCAGGCGCGGACCATTCGCATCCCGGTGCACATGATTGACGTGCTGAGCAAATTGAGGAATAGCTCCAAGAGGCTCTTGCAAGAACTCGGCCGAGAGCCGACAACAGAGGAAACCGCCCGCGCCGCCGAGTTGAGCATCGAGGAAACTCGCCGCGTGCTGAACATCGGCCGGAACCCGGTGAGTCTGGACCGGCCGGTCGGGGAGAGCGAGGATAGCTGTTTTGGGGAGTTCATCGAGGATCAGGGAACCATTCGGCCCGACAAGGCCGCCTCCCATGAGATGCTTCGACAGAAGATCGAGGCCCTGCTCAAGACCCTCACCTACCGCGAGCGGGAGATCATCCGGCTCCGGTACGGCCTGGGGGATGGGTACATGTATACCCTGGAGGAGGTGGGACGCATCTTCAAGGTCACGCGCGAGCGGGTCCGCCAGATCGAAGCCAAGGCCGTGCGCAAGCTCCAACACCCGGTCCGGAGCAAGCACCTCGAGGGATTCCTCGAACGGGTGGCGGGCTGACGCGATTCGTCCAGCCGCTGACCGACAAGGTCAGCGGCTTTTTTTGTCTCTCCATCCCAACATTTCAGGGCATGTTCTCAAACCATGTCATCCCAGGTCACGGTCACTACCGAAACCCTGCGCCGACTGCACCGCGTTCACCAGCAGCTTCGCGACCTGAACGAGCGCTTGGAGCGAGGGCCGCGCATTGCCCGGGCCCACGAGGCCAATCTGGCCCGGGTCCAGGCGGAGCTGGCCGAGTTGCAGGCGAAACACAAGTCGCAGCGGGTCAGGGTCGACGACAAACAGCTGCAGCTCAAGTCGCGCGAGGCCGAAATCGAGCGCCGCCGCCGCCAGTTGCTGGAAGCCAAGGACAACCGCTCCTATCAGGGTCTGCGCGACCAGATCGCCGCCGACGAGAAGGCCTCCAGCGTCCTGGAAGACGAAATCCTCGAGGCCATGGAGCGGTTCGACGAGATGACCAGGCGCCTGGCGATGGCCCAGGCCGCGGTGGCCAAGACCCAGGAAGACGCCAAGAAAAGCTCCGAGGAGGTGGAGCTCGAAGGGCCCAAAATCCGCCAGGACATCGAGCGCCTCAAGCTCGAGCTGCAGCAATCCGAGGACGAGCTCCCCTCCGAGTTCCACGACGGATACCGGCGGCTGGTCCGGGGCAAGGGGAGCGACGCGCTGGCGCCCATCCAGGGCGAGTTCTGCGGCGGGTGCAACCAGCACGTGCCGCTGAACATGTACAACAACCTGGCATCGCCCATGCCCGTCTTCTGCCGCTCCTGCGGATGCCTCCTTTACTTGCCGGAGGATCAGTCTCCCCCTCGCTGAATGGAACCCTCATGGGGGGTGCGCTTGACAGCCTCGGGGGCCCACGTACACTCAAGACTAGGCCGCATGTCTCACTGCCGTAGGACGGGTTGCCGATCCGTCCTTGTAGCAGGGATTTGCCGATCCGTTGCCGTAGGACGGGTTGCCAACCCGTCCTACCAGGAACACGCTGTACCCGGCCCCCCGGCCGGTGAGAAACGCGGGCCAACACAGGAGGGCACGGAATATGAGAAGCGTCCGAGATACCCTGTTTAGGGCCGGCTGTCTTGCCACCCTGATCCTCTTGCTGGCCTCCGCCTCGGCGTACGCCAGAATCTGGACCAACAACCAAGGCCGGAAGGTCAACGGCTCGTTTGTCCGGGTCTTTCAGGGAAACGTGGTGATCAAGCTCGGCGGCAAGACCATCTCCGTCCCCTACGACAGCCTGATCGCGGAAGACCAGGACTACGTTCGAAAAGAACTTGAGGCCCAGGGAAAGGGAGACCTCCTTCCCCCGCCCGGGACCGGCGGACGTTCGGGTGGCACCCAAGGCAAGGGGTTAGGGCAGAACGCCGACCCAGAGGACCGCGACGACAATCGAACCGGAGCCGCCATGGGTGCGTCGGGAAGGCCCGGCCCTGGCCAAGTGCCGGCCAGGACCGAAGGATCCATGCCATCAGGCTATCCGCGGGCGTCCACGCCGTCGGGCTATCCGCGGGCGTCCACGCCGTCGGGCTATTCGGGAGGGGCCACGCCGTCGGGCTACCCCGGGGCGTCCACGCCGTCGGGCTATCCCGGGGCGTCCACGCCGTCGGGCTATCCCGGGGCGTCCACGCCGTCAGGCTATCCCGGGGCGTCCACGCCGTCAGGCTATCCGGGTTCTTCCGGGCAGGGCTCGATGCCGTCCGGCTACCCCGCCAGCTCCGGGCCGGGTTCCATGTCAGGTCCGTCAGGCGGAGCGATGCCTTCGGGAGGCGGGCCGCCGCCCGTCTCGCCGTTCGAAGCGTCGGGCCCCTCCATTCCCATCCCGATGGGGCCGCAGATGGTCGAGGCGAAGTTGTGCTTGAACTGCAAGAAGGAGGTTTCCGCCAGCACGAAGGGGGGCGATCGTTGCCCGCACTGCGGGGTCTACTTCGCCTATGAGCAGAACGCCGACGGAACCAAGACTTACACCCCGGGAGGCCGCTTGCGCTTTGGGCTTTTCGGCGGCGCGATCATGGGAGGCGCCATCGCGGCCGTCATCGCCATCCTGGTGAAGGTCCTCAAAGGCTCGCAGTAGCAAGCCGACGTGTTGTGGGGAATCGTCCTGCGCCGCGTGGCGTACGAGGGAACTACCGCAGCCATGAAGCACCTGGCCCGGTTCCTGACGAGTCTGGCGATTCTTGGTGCCTTGCCGGTCGGGTGCCCGGACCGCCAGGTGCTCGGCGCCGAGACGTCTCCCATCCGAAGCGACGAGGAGGTGGTCTTCTATCCGACCTTCGGCCGGCTGTCGCCGGACGGCTCCTCGTGGCTCCTGGCTATCCACGGCTCGATCTTCGAGCCCGAGGCCAACTCCGTCAAACGCGCGGCCACGTTGGCGGCGATGCGTCGCGGCCTGGGCCTCGAAATGACCTCCGCCGAGGCAAAGACCTTCGACCGCCGCATGCGGGCGTTCCTGGTCGATCACGAGCGGGGCAAGCGCATGCTGGTCCGCGTCGGCTCGCAGACGTACGTCGTGGGCCGGTCGGAGCCCAACGGGCATTTTTCGGACGAGATCCGCCTGGCCGCGGCCGACGCCCAGAAACTGCTCCGCGACGCCGGCGCCGGCGGCTGGCTGCCCTTCGAGGCCCTGACCCGCTCGGGCGACAAGCGGCGTTTCCCGGGCCGGGTCCAACTGATCGGGCCGACCGGCCTGTCGGTCGTCTCCGACGTCGACGACACGATCAAGATCAGCCAGGTCCGCGACCGCAAGGCGATGCTGGCCAATACCTTCCTCCGCCCCTTCCGGCCCGTGCCCGGCATGGCGGCCGCCTACCGCCGGCTCGCCGCCGGCGGGGCAACGTTCCACTACCTCTCCGCCAGCCCGTGGCAGCTCTACGAGTTCCTGGCCGAGTTCGTTGCGGCCGAGAAGTTCCCCCCGGGCACGTTCCACCTGAAGTACTTCCGGCTGACCGATTCGACGTTCTGGGACCTGTTCACTTCCCAGGAGGAGTACAAGAGCAAGGTCCTCGAGGAGTTGCTGGCCGCCTTTCCGCAGCGGCGGTTCCTGCTGGTCGGCGACACGGGCGAGCAGGACCCGGAGATCTTCGCCCGGATTGCCCGCGCCCGTCCCGAGCGGGTCGTGGGCATCTGGCTCCGCAACGTCACCGGGGAGAGCGGGGACAATGCGCGGATGACGCCGCTCCGGGCGGCCGTGCGCCCCGAGGGCTGGAAGCTGTTTACGGAGCCTGGCGAGCTCGAATCGGCCGTCCAGGAGGCCCTGCGCCTCGCTCCCGGTAGGGTGGGACGAAGTCCCACCGAGTGACTCTGCCACTCCCACCACGCCCTTTCAGGGCGTGCTACCCGCCGCTCCGATCCATCGGTTGGTCAGGTTGCGTTACTTCCAAAACTGCCACCATTTCTTGCCGGGGGTAGGCGAATCACTCCGGTTCGGCGCAGCAGTCGTTCCCCTTGTTCGCGCGAGAGGTGTGGGGCGAAGTGGCACTTGACCAGTGTGCCACCAGTGCTTCGCGTCTGCCGCTGCTACCTCCAGGTCCAGTCCTCTTTTCTTGGCACCCTGCTCGCACATGAGGATCGGCGCGAAGACGCCGGAACCAGCGAAAATCATTGCACCCATTTGAGCCGACACACGCCGAATCTTCATTTGGGCCTCGGCTTCCGTGGGACAGTCCATGCGGAATTCAACGACTTCCTTCGAAACGTAGATGTATCCTTCGCCACGCGGGATTGTTGCCCCGGGAGACCCACATGGGCAGGCGTCGTCGGAGCACAGTCCTGGATTTCGGTGGTTGCCGGAAACTTGCATATACTTCACGATCGGTCCTCCTCTGGCGTTTTTCTTAAAGTTCAATCATGGCAGACAGTTGCTCGCTTTCCAACCATCGGGCGGCGAGCCAGATGGTTTCCGCGTAGCGCCCGTCAGGGCGGTGCCTGTTGCAGTAGATCGGCCGGACTGCGGACGCCGTGGCCACCTGGAGCCGTTCCTGGGGTCCTTACCCTTGTCCTGCCCACCGGAACCGCACAGCGGGAGGCCGACGAGATTGATGTTCGTCGCGGTTCTTGGCATTGTCAAGCCCACCCCCCCCGACAGAATTGCCCCGGGCTGTCGTATTCGGGTCTTGGTGGCGTAGCCCCCTCACCCCCGGCCCCTCTCCCGCGAGGGGAGAGGGGAGTTGTTGTCGGCCCGTCGGCGTGGTTCAATGGAGCCAGACGCCCGGAGTTGGGACCATGCCCAAGAACGCCTGTTGCTTTATCGTGGCGGCCTGCTGGCTGGCCTGGTGGGTCGGGCCGCTGGCGGCGGCCGAGTTCCGCCCGTACACCAGCGGGGTGATGCGCGGGGGAGAGCGGGCCGAGGAGATCCGCGTCCGCGTCGCCGGACTCAACGAGCTGGTGCTGGCGGCGGTGCCGGTGCCCACCAACGAGTTCGCCCATGCCGACTGGGGCGACGCCAGGCTCGTGGCCGCCGGCGGCAAGGTCACGTACCTGAGCGACCTGAAGCCGGTCCGGGTCGATCAGCCTTACGGCACGCCGCGAGTGGACAAGAGCCATCGCGGCGGGCCGATCACCATCGGGCCGCAGACCTTCCGCCGCGGCCTGGGCACCCACGCCCCCAGCCAGCTCGTCTTCAAGCTGGACGGCAAGTACGAGTGGCTCGAGGCCTGGATCGGGCTGGACGCCACCGCCGGCTCGGCCGGGACCGTGCAGTTCGTCGTGAGCGACCGCCCGGTCGGGCCCGTGGCCATCGCCCCGGCCAAGCCCCGCCCGGCGGGCATCACCCCGCAGTCGCTGCGCCTGGCGATCCACGACCTGATCGAGACCTTTGGGCCGAGGTATCCCCGGGGCCGGGAATTCCTCGCCCGGTTGGATGCACTGGCTGACAAGCAGCCAGTGCCACCCGGCGACAAGCAGCCAGTGCCACCCGACGCCCTGGCGGCCCTGGCCCGGGAGGCATTGCTGGCCAATCCGCTCATGGATTTCGACCGGCTGTTGGTGGTCAAGCGGCGGCCGGTCCGCGGCGGTGAGCCGGTCGATCCCGATACGAGCTTCGGTTGGGACATGGGCCTGCCGCGAAGCTCGGCGGGGAACTCCGGTCTGCCGAAGAACGCCTTCGACAACGAGATCGCCGTGCTTGGGCCGGTCTCGCCCGAGGGGAAGCTGACCACGCTCTACCGGCCCGGACACCGGGGGTTCGTCGGCGACGTCGATTTGGAGTTCGACGCCGGGAACCTGTTGTTTTCGCTGCAGGACGCCCGCGGCCGGTGGCAGGTTTGTGAGATCGGGGCCGACGGCACGGGCTTCCGGCAGGTCGGCCGCGGCGACCAGCCCGACGTCGACAGCTACGACCCCTGCTACCTGCCCGACGGAAGGATCGTCTATTGCGGCTCCGCCTGCTTCCAGGGCGTGCCGTGCAATTTCAGCAACGTGGAGGTGCTCTACCGCATGGACGCCGACGGGCGCAACGTGCGCCAGCTCTGCTTCGAGCAGGACCACGACTTCAACCCGGCGATGATGCCCAGCGGCCGGGTGATGTACCTGCGCTGGGAGTACTCCGACTTACCCCACTCCAACGCCCGGCGGATCTTTTCGATGAACCCCGACGGCACGGGTCAGATGGTCTACTACGGGAGCAATTCCTACTGGCCCAACGGCATTTTTGGGGCCCGGCCGGTGCCGGATCGGCCGGGGAAGTTCGTCGGCGTGGTGGCCGGGCACCACGGCTCGCACCGCGAAGGGGAGCTCGTGCTGTTCGACGTGGGCCGGGGCCGGCACGAGGCCGACGGCGCGGTGCAGAGGATCCCCGGGCGGGGGCGCCCGGTCGAGCCCTTGGTCCGCGACCAGCTCACCGCGGCAAGCTGGCCGAAGTTCGTCCACCCCTATCCGCTCTCGGACAAGTACTTCCTCGTGACCTGCAAGCTCGACGGCACGGCGCCGTGGGACCTGTACCTGGCCGACGTGTTCGACAACCTCCTGCCGCTTCATCACGCCGAGGGCTTCGGTCTGTTCGAGCCGATCCCCTTGCGCCCGACGACCCGGCCGCCGGTCCTGCCCGATAAGGTCGATCCGGCGCGCAACGACGCGGTCGTCTACCTGAGCGACGTATACCACGGGCCGGGTCTGGCCGGGGTGCCCCGCGGCGCGGTCAAGCGCCTGCGCCTGTTCACCTACCACTTCGCCTACCAGGGGATGGGCGGGCTGTTGGGCACCGTGGGCCTGGACGGCCCGTGGGACATCAAGCGGGTGCTGGGCACCGTGCCGGTCGAGCCCGACGGCTCGGCCGTGTTCCGCATCCCGGCGAACACCCCCATCTCCGTCCAGCCGCTGGACGCCGAGGGGAAGGCCCTCCAATTGATGCGGAGCTGGCTGGTGGGCATGCCCGGCGAGACGGTCTCCTGCGCAGGCTGCCACGAGCACCCCAGCAGCAGCCCGGTGAGCCTCTCCGCCGAGGCCCTGCGCCGCACGCCGGCCGAGATTGCGCCCTGGCTCGGTCCGCCGCGGAACTTCAGCTACAAGCGGGAAGTGCAGCCGGTGATCGACCGGTACTGCGTGGGCTGCCACGAGGGGAAAGCGGCCGGAGACGGCCGCCCTACGGTCGATCTGCGCGGCACGGTGCTCACCGCCGACTACCGATCGAACATCGCCGGCAACGGCAACGGTTTTGGCGGCCGGTACTTCTCGGTGGGGTACTTTGAGCTCAGCCGCCTGGTGCGCCGGCCGGGCATCGAGAGCGACATGCACCTCCTGCGCCCCGCCGAGTACCACGCCGACACCACCGAGCTGGTCCGCCTGCTGGTCAAAGGGCACTACGGCGTGCGCCTGGACGCCGAGTCGTGGGACCGGCTGGTGACCTGGATCGACCTGAACGCCCCGTACCACGGGACGTGGAAGGAGATCGGCTGGGACCCGGGCCGGCAGCGGGACCGCCGCCGGGAATTGCGCCGGCTCTACGCCGGGGTGGACGAGGACCCGGAGTCGCTGGCCGACGTGCCGCCGCCCAAGGTCGCGTTCGAGCCGCCCGCCGCTTGCGGCTTAGCAGATGGGTCCCCGCCGCGTGTGCCCGGCTGGCCCATGGACCCCGCGGAGGCTGCTAAGCGGCAAGCCGCGGCAGGGGGTGGCACTGGCTGCTTGTCAGCCAGTGCTTCGATCGACCTGGGCGATGGGGTGAAAATGTCGCTGGTCCTGGTCCCCCCGGGTGAATTCGCGATGGGCGATCCCGAGGGGGACGCCGACGAGCGCCCGCTCAGTCGGGTGAGGATCCCCCGCGCCTTCTGGATGGGCGCCTGCGAGGTGACCAATCGCCAGTACGCCCGCTTCGATCCCGGCCACGACAGCCGCTTCGAGTCGAAGAACGGCTACCAGTTCGGCGTCACCGGCTTTGACCTGAGCGGGCCCGAGCAGCCGGTGGTCCGCGTCTCCTGGCAGGAAGCCATGGACTTCTGCGCGTGGCTTTCGCGGCGCACGGGCCGGCGGTTCACGCTGCCTTCCGAGGCCGAGTGGGAATACACCTGCCGGGCCGGCAGCGCGGCCGCGACGTCGTTCGGGCCCGCGGGCGCCGATTTCTCCCCCTACGCCAACCTGGCCGACGTCAAGCTCCAGCAGTTCGCCACCGATCCCTACACGGTCTACCAGCCGTTGGCCGTGTTCACCAGGTACGACGACTGGATCCCCCGCGACACCCGCTATAGCGACGGCGGGCTGGTCACGGTGCCCGTGGGCCGGTACCGGCCGAACATTTGGGGTCTTTACGACATGCACGGCAACGTGTCGGAATGGACCCGGAGCAGCTATCGCCCGTATCCTTACGACCCCGGCGACGGGCGCGACGCGCCGACGGCCGAGGGCAAGAAGGTCGTCCGGGGCGGCTCCTGGCGCGACCGCCCCCCCTTGTGCCGCTCGGCCTCCCGCTGGCGCTATCCCTCGTGGCAGAAGGTGTACAACGTCGGCTTCCGGGTGGCCTCCGTGCCGCAGTGACGTGCCATCCGCTATCCACCACCCTCTATCCACTATCCACTATCCACTAGTTCCCCCCCCCCATGCTCCTGGGCTACAACACCAACGGCCTGGCGCACCACGACCTGCTCGAGGCGATCGGGCTTCTGGCCGAGATCGGCTACCGGAGCGTGGCAATCACGATCGATCACGCCGCGCTGGCTCCCGGGGACGAGCGGACCGCGGAGCAACTGCGCCGGGTGCGCGGGCTGTTGCGGCAGACGGGGATGCGGTCGGCGATCGAGACCGGGGCCCGGTTCCTCTTGGATCCCCGGCGCAAGCACCAGCCGACGCTGGTCTCGGCCGATGGGGCGGGCCGGGCACGGCGGATCGAGTTCACCCGGCACGCCATCCGCTGCGCCGCCGAGCTGGAAAGCGATTGCGTGTCGCTGTGGTCCGGCGTGCTCGACGAGGCGATCGCCCACGGCGAGGCGATGGCCCGGCTGGTCGAGGGGCTCCGGCAGGTGCTCGATTTCGCGGCGGCTGAAGGGGTGGCGATCGGCTTGGAGCCGGAGCCGGGCATGCTCGTCGACTCGATGGCCCGATTCGAGGAGCTGCTCGGACGGCTGGACGACGAGCGTCTGAGGCTGACGCTCGACGTCGGCCACCTGCACTGCCAGGGCGAGGTGCCCATTGCGGCCCACGTCCGCCGCTTTGCCGGGCGCCTGGTGAACGTCCACCTCGAGGACATGCGTGCGGGGGTCCACGAGCACCTGCGGTTTGGCGAAGGGGAGATCGACTTCCCGCCGGTCTTGCAGGCCCTGGCCGACGTCGGGTATCAAGGAGGGGTGCACGTCGAGCTGAGCCGGCACAGCCACGAGGGGCCCGCCGCGGCCCGGCGTGCCTACGAGTTCCTCCAGCCGCTCATCGAAAGGACGACGACCGCCGATGGCTAAGTACGTGGTATTGCTCTCCGTGCCGGGCCTGCGCGAGAAGGACGTGGCCGCGATGCCCAACCTGCGGGAGCTGACCGCCGGGGGCGAGATCGCCGACCTCGTGCCGAGCTTCCCCTGCGTGACCTGCCCGGTGCAGGCCAACATGACCACCGGCAAGCTCCCCGACGCGCACGGCGTGGTGGCCAACGGCTTCTACTGGCGCGACCGCCGCCGGGTTGAGATGTGGACCTCGCCCAACGAGTGCATCGAGAGGCCGCAGATCTGGGACCTGCTCTCGCACAACGAGGACGGGCGCTCTTCGGCGGTCTGGTTCCCGCTGCACAGCAAGGGGTGCGAGGCCAACTACGTCTGCACGCCGGCCCCCATCCACAACCCCGACGGCTCGGAGTCGCTCTGGTGCTACACCCGGCCGGTCGAGCTCTACGGCACGCTCCGCGACCGGCTGGGGCACTTCCCGCTGGTGAACTTCTGGGGGCCGATGGCCAACGTCAAGTCGAGCGCGTGGATCCTCGACTCGGCCCTCTACGCCGCCCAGACCTGGCGGCCCAACTTCTTCTACGTCTACCTGCCGCACCTGGACTACGACGCCCAGCGCTACGGGCCCGACAGCCCCCAGGCCGACGCTGCCGTGGCCGACCTGGACCGGCTCCTGGGCCAGATCGCCGGCGACTTCCGCGCGGCCTACGACGCCGAGCCCCTGTGGCTGGTCGCCGGCGAGTACGCCATCGTCCCGGTCCGGCACGTGACCTATCCGAACCGCGTGCTCCGCGAGGCCGGTTTCTTGGCGGTCCGCGAAGCCGACGACGGCGAGCACCTCGATCTCGAGGGGAGCCGGGCCTTCGCCCTGGCCGACCACCAGCTCGCCCACGTGTTCGTCCGCGACGCGGAGGCGGCGACGATCGAGCGGGTCGCCGGCCTGTTCCGCGGCCGGCCGGGCATTGCCGAGGTCCTCACCGGCGACCAGCGGGGCCGTTACCGCCTCGACCACCCCCGCAGCGGCGAGGTGATTCTCGTCTCCACGCCGGAAAGCTGGCAGGCCTACTACTGGTGGCTCGCCGACGACCGGGCCCCGAAATTCGCCCGGACCGTCGACATCCATCGCAAGCCGGGCTACGATCCGGTGGAGTTGTTCTTCGACTTCCAGACCAAGAGCATTCCGCTGGACGCCGGGCTGGTGAAGGGCTCGCACGGCGCCCCGGCGGTCGATCCCGTCCAGCAGAGCGTCATCGTGGCCTCGCAGCCGGGGCTGTTGCCGGGGACCTCGATCCGCGACGTCGACGTGTTCGGGGTTGTCCTGCGGCAGTTCGGCATGGAAATGAGTTGACCAGGCCGAAAGCCGCTTGCGGCTTAGCCTCCAACAAAACGCAAAGGGGACTCTCGCAAAGGCGCGAAGGCGCAAAGAAGAGAAGAACGAGAAGAAGCAGAAGAAAGGAACCGCAGAGTCGCAGAGCACGCAGGGAAAAGGGAGAGGAGGACGATTCCCCTGTTCCCGCTCTTTTCCTTCGCGCCTTTGCGCCTTTGCGAGAGACTCATTCGTTGCTCCCCCTGGAGAATACCCATGAAGACGCTGCTTAACGTTCCCCTTGCCGGTTGTCTCGGCGTGATCCTGCTCTTGCCGGGCCGGGTGTCGGCGGCTGCGCCGTCGGACGGCTCTCCCGACCCCCAGCGGCGGGCCGAGGTGACCCGGCTGCTCCCGCTGAAGCCCCAGGGCGCCGGGCCGACGATCGCCGATCGCCGGGCCTGGGAGGCCGTCGCCAAGGCGCCCGGGTTCCAGGACGTCGTGCGCCGGGCCGAGCGGCTCTTGAAGGAGCCGATCCCCGAGCTGCCCGACGATCTGTACCTCGATTACTCCCGGACCGACAACCGGGACCGCTACCAGCGCGTGGCGTCTCAGCGGCACGGGAGGATGCCGGCGTTGGTGCTGGCCGAGTGCCTGGAGAACCAAGGCCGGTTCCTGCCGGCGATCGAGGCGTCGCTACGGGCGATCCTGGCCGAGAAGACCTGGGTCCTGCCGGCCCACGACGGCGGCCTGGCCAACTTCCGCGGCAAGGTCGTCGAGATCGACCTGGTGGCCGCCGCCACCGGGGCGAACGTCGCCACGGCCGCCTGGTGGCTCGGCGACAAGCTGAGTCCCGAGACGCGAAAGCTCATCCACGACGAGCTCCAGCGGCGGATCTTCACCCCGTTCAGTGGGATGGTCCGCGAGGGCAAGCCGCAGATGTGGTGGCTCACCACGACCAACAACTGGAACGCGGTCTGCCTGGCGGGTGTGACCGGCGCGGCCACGGCGGCGGTGAACTGCACCCAGAGCCGGGCATTCTTCGTCGCCTCGGCCGAAAAGTACGTCCAGAACTTCCTCGACGGCTTCACCGCCGACGGCTACTGCTCGGAAGGCATGGGCTACTGGAACTACGGGTTCGGTAACTTCATGGTCCTGGCGGAGAATCTCTACCAGTCGACGGGCGGGAAGATCGACCTGTGGCAAAACCCCAAGGTCGCCCAGATCGCCCGGTTCGGCCGCCGCCTGGAGATCCTGCCGGGCATCTACCCTGCCTTCGCCGACTGCCACCTCGACTCCCGGCCCGACGTGCGGATCATGGCTTTCGTCAGCCGCCGCTACGGGTTCGGCTGGAAGGATTTTGAGGAGCGGGGCCTGCTCTTGGCGCCGGGGCCGACCTCGGGCCTCCTGGAGTTCGGACTGTTGGGCTTCGAGAATTCCGCCACCCGGCAGGCCGTGAAACCGGGCGCGGCCGGCGGCGATCGACCCCTGCGCGACTGGTTCGACGAGGCCGGGATCCTCATCTGCCGGCCCACGGCAGAAGGCAGCCGGGCGATGGGCGTCGCCTTGAAGGGCGGCCACAACGCCGAGCACCACAACCACAACGACGTCGGCTCGTTCGTCGTGGCCCTCGGGGGGAAGACGCCGCTGGTGGACCCCGGGTCCGAAGTCTACACCGCCCGGACGTTCAGCGGCCGGCGCTACGAGAGCAAGGTGCTCAACTCGTTCGGCCACCCGGTGCCCCGCGTGGCCGGCCAATTGCAGCAGACCGGGCGCCAGGCCGCCGCAAAGGTCGTGAAGACGGAGTTCACCGACAAGGCCGATACCCTGGTGCTCGACATCCGCTCGGCCTACGCCGTGAAGGAATTGAAGAAGCTCCAGCGGACGTTCGTCTTCTCGCGCGCCGGGCGAGGCAGCCTGACCGTGCTCGACGAAGTGGAATTCAGCACGCCGCAATCGTTCGAGACGGCGCTCGTCACGTTTCTCCCCTGGAGGCAGGCCGGCCCGAATCGAGCGGTCGTCGGCCAAGGGCCGGACGCGGTGGCGGTGGAGGTCTCGGCGGAGGGGAGCCCGATCCAGATCGCGGCCGAGCCGATCGACGAGGACCTGCCCGGCGGGCGCAAGCCCGTTCGGCTGGGAATCGGGCTCAACGAGCCGGTGGCCAAGGCCGCCTTGCGCGTGACGATTGCGCCGGTGGAGCGGTGACGCCCCTGGAACTCCTGGGAGAAAGCGATGAGCCCGAATCAGGTTGACCCGGTGATCGACGAGATCCGCCAGGTGCGGCATCGCATCTCCGAGCGATTCGATCACGATCCCGAGCGATTGGTTGCCTACTACATGGAGTTGCAGCAGCGCTACGCGGACCGCCTGATCGATACGTCGAAGGCTGCCGAGAAGAAGGACCCGCCGGCCGCCCATTGATCTCTGCTTTCTGTGGCAAAGCAGCTTCTGGTCGGAGCAGGGCCCGAGGGGATCTCAATCTGCCCGCCGGGCTCAAGCCGAAACGTTCGGCACGCCGAGGGCGCGGAGGAGGGTGGCAAGCTCGCCGCGTTCTTCGGGGCTGAGGGCGCGGGAAGGGGGGCGGGAGGGTCCGCCGGGGCGGCCGGTCAGCTCCAGGGCGGCCTTGACCGCGGGCGATTCGCCGCTCGTGCGCCCGCCGATCTTCCCTTGAAAACCCGCCCAGCGGAAATTGTCCGCGGCGTGCATCTCCATCGCCTCTTGGTAGTGGCCCGACCGGCACAGCGACCATATCTTGAGCTCGTGCTCGGGCCACACCGTGGCGAAGTGGGTGATGAACCCGTGGCCGCCCAGCAGGTGCGTCAGCACGCACATCAGGGCGTTGTCGATCACGGCGACCCGCTTGCAGTACCGCCGGACGCCCTGGGCATAGTCGAGCGGCCCGCCGGGGTGCGACCACTTGATCGCCACCACCCGCTCCAGATCGACCAGCTTATCGAGCACCTCGTGCGGGACGTTGTACCCCTGCCACCACGTGTTGTAGATCATGATGCCGAGCTTGGCCGTGGCGTCGTGGAGGCTGCGAATGAACCGGAGGAAGTCGTCGTCGGAGGGGGTGTGGTAGTAGGTCGGGCTGACCTGCACGCCGTAGGCGCCGAGCGACTGGGCCCACCGGGCGAGCTCGAGGCACACGCGGGGGTTGGAGTCCTGGATGCCGACGACCACCGGGACCCGGCCTCCGGCCGCCTCCACGATGGCCCGGGCCACGGCCTTGCGCTCCTCGAGCGAGAGGACGTCGAAATCGCCCCCAGCCCCCACCGCCAGCAAAACCCCCTTGCCGGTGACCATACCGTGCTCGACAAGGTAGTTGACGTTCGACCGGATGCCGTCGAGGTCGACGCTCAGGTCCGGCCTCAGGTTGGTGATGACCGGGATTTGGGGTCCGACCACGATGGACCGGGCGTTCTCCTTGGTGGCCGACGCGGGGAGTCGGACCGGGCCCGGGGGTCCGGCCTCGCCCGCCGGTTCGGAACCGGCGGCCCGCTCCGCCAGGGCCACGCCGCCGACCAAGGCGGCCGTAGCGGCCAGGAACTCGCGCCGAGGGAGCGAGTCGGGTGCCGAGGCACGTGGCTGGCGCCGCGCCGAAGCGGGTTCTCGCCCGGCCGCCGCATCCAGACAAGAATCCAGACAAGAGTCGTTGTGTTGCATGGCGCATGTCTCCGGGGGGATGTAAACAGCAGACCCGACCCGCACCGATTACGCACAGATTAGACTACCACCCGCTGCGCCCCGCAAGGAGCCGGCAAATGGCACCGCCGTAGGACGGATTGACAATCCGTCCTACCGTGGATTCCGACTTGCCGGTCCCCGATCCCTAATCCCCAATCCCTCACCTCGCGGGCTCAGCCCGCGCTAAGCTCGGGACTTTGCGTAGGGGGCCCCTCGCCGAGCAGGCGGGGAGCCGTGGGGGAAAGGGCCGCTCCCACGGGACGCCCCACCGCCCACGACGGGGGCGGCCACCAGGCGGACGTTCTCCGCGCCGACCAGCTCTTCCACGCGGCGACGCATCTCGTCGTTGATCTGAACCCGGAGCCGGTCGCATCGGCACTGCACCTGGACCCCGTCGGCAAGGCAGATCACCAGCTCCAGACGGCACGGGCCGGGGTAGCCGCGCAAGAACTCGTAAAGCTGCTCGACCCCCTTGGTGCCGTGGGTCTGCTCGGACAAGCTGACCTTGATCGCCCGGGTGAAGCGGGAGGGGAGATCCTCCAGCGGGACCAACTCGTTGACGATCAGGTTGGCTTCCTCACTGCCCGGACGCTTGTCGATGCTGCCGAGGACGGCCAGCACCGTGTCGGGCTTGACCAGCTCGCCGTGCTGGACGAACGCCTCGGGCCAGAGGATGCAGCGCATGGTGCCTTTCATGTCCTCCAGGTCGAACATGGCGTACTTGCTGGGCTTGCCGGGCTGGGGGTTCTTGGTGTGGACCAGCTTGATGGCGGAGAGCATTCCGCCGAGCATGACCGGCGTGCGGTGCTTCAGCCCGCCGGCCTCGACGGTCGTGTGCGAGCAGTAGTCGGTCAGTGCCTGCTGATGCTGCTCGAGCGGATGGCTGGAGATGTAATAGCCGAGGACCTCCTTTTCCCTGGCCAGCTTGTCGCGCTCCTCCCACTCGGGCACGTCGGGGAGACTGGCGGAGGCGGGGGCGGCGTCTTCGCCCCCGTCGAACAGGCCCCGTTGGCCGCTGCGGCGGTCGGCGGCCGCGGCCGTGCCCGACTGCATGGCCCGATCGATGACCTGAAACCATTGGGACCGCCGGGCGCCCAGGGCGTCGAAGGCGCCGGCCTTGGTCAGGGCCTCGATGGCGGTCCGGTTGACGGTGCCGGGGTCCAGCCGCTCGCAGAAGTCGAACAGGCTGCGGAACGGACCCTTGGCGAGCCGGCCGGCGACGATCGACTCGGCGGCGGCCACGCCGCAGCCCTTGATCGCTCCCAGGCCGAAGAGAATCTTGCCGCCGGCCACGGTGAAGGCAGCCCCGCAGCGGTTGACGTCCGGCGGGACCACCTCGATGCGCATCCGCTGGCAGTCTTCGAGGTGCTCGACCAGGGAGTCCTTCCTGGTGAAATTGCGGGTGGGCATGTCGCTGGTGAGCAGGGCGGCCATGAACTCGAGCGGCCAGTGGGCCTTGAGGTACGCCGTCAGGTACGCGATCAGGGCGTAGGCCGTGGAGTGGCTCTTGTTGAAGCCGTAGCCGGCGAACTTCTCAATCAGGCCGAACAGCTCCTGGGCTTCGGCGTCGGAGAGCCCCTGGGCCCGGGCCCCCGCGACGAACTCCTCCCGGAACTTCGCGATGACGGGCAGCTTCTTCTTGCCGATCGCCTTGATGCAGGTGTAGGCGCTGGCGAGCTTGATGCCGCCCAGCCGGTTGAGTATCCGCATGACTTGCTCCTGGTAGACCATGACGCCGTGGGTCTCCGCCAGGATTTCCTGCATCACCGGGTGCTTGGCCTCGGCCTTCTTGCGGCCGTGCTTCACCTGGATGTAGTCGTCGACCATGCCGCCTTCGAGCGGTCCGGGCCGGTACAGCGCGTTGGTGGCGATGACGTCGCGGAAATGGTCGGGCTTCATCCGCTGGAGCAGGTCGCGGATGCCGCCGCTTTCGAGCTGGAACACCCCCTTCGTCTCCCCGCGGCACAGCAGTCCGAAGGTCTCCGGATCGTCCAGCGGGAAGGCGTAGGGGTCGATGTCCTGGCCGGTGGTCTCGCGCACCAAACGGACGACGTTCGACAGGATGGTCAGGTTGCGCAGGCCCAGGAAGTCCATCTTCAGCAGCCCGGCCCGCTCCACGTCGGCCATGGCCCACTGTGTGATGACTTCCTCCTTCCCCGCGACGTGCTGCAGCGGGACGTACTCGACCAGGGGCCGGTCGGCGACGACCACCGCGGCGGCGTGGGTGCCGACGTTTCGGGCCAGGCCCTCGACCTGCACGGCCAGGTCCAAGAGCTCGCGGACCTCGGGGTCGGACTCGTAGGCCTTTCGCAAATCGTCGCTCTTGTGGAGGGCCTCCTTGAGCGTGATGTGGAGCTGCTCGGGGACGGTGGCCACCACGGCGTTGACCCTGGAAATGGAAAGCCCGAGCACGCGCCCGACGTCGCGCAGCGCCGCCCGGGCGCCCAGGGTGCCGAACGTGCCGATCTGGGCCACCGTGTCGTGCCCGTACTTCTCTTTGACGTACTGGATGACCTCGCCGCGGCGCTGCTGGTCGAAGTCGATGTCGATGTCGGGCGCTTCCTTGCGGTTCTCGTCGAGGAAGCGCTCGAACAGGAGATCGTACTCCAGCGGGCAGACGTGGCTGAGGTGCAGGGCGTAGGCCACCAGCGAGCCGACGCCCGAGCCCCGGGCCATGGCCTCGATCCCCTGCTGCCGGGCGAAGCGGACGAAGTCCCAGACGATGAGAAAGTAGTTGGCAAACTCCAGCTTCCCGATCACGGCCAGCTCGCGCTCGAGCCGGTCGGCGACCTCGGGCGCGAGCCGGCCGGCCTGGCAGCGGCGAGGGTCGGCCGCGTACCGCTCGTCGAGGCCGGCCAGGCACAGCTCCCGCAGGTAGTCGTCGGACGACTTGTCCCCCGGCGGCGCGAACACCGGGAAGTGGCGCCGGCCCAGCTCGAGCTGGATGTCGATCCGGTCGGCGATTTCCTGGGTCCGGCGCACCGCGTCCTCGAGGCCCGGGAAAGCGGCGACCATCTCCTCCGGACTGCGGAGGTAGAACTCCTTGGTTTCCATCCGCATCCGCTTGACGTCGGTGCGGAACTTGCCCGTGTTGACGCACAGGAGGACGTCCTGGGCGTCGGCGTCCTCGCGGAGCACGTAGTGGACGTCGCTCGTGGCGACCAGGGGAATGCCCGTGCGGCGGGAGAGCTCGACGGCGCCGGGCAGCGCCGCCCGCTGCACCTCCAGCCCGTTGTTCTGGATCTCGATGTAGTAGCGATCGCCGAAGACCGAGCGGAACCAGCCGGCCACGCGCAGCGCCTTGTCGAATCCGGAGCCGCCCCCTTCGACCAGCGCCCGGCTGAGCTCGCCCGACGCGCAGCCGCTCAGGCAGATCAGCCCCTCGCGATGGGCCTCCAGGAGCTGCTTGTCGATCCGCGGCCGGAAGTAGAACCCTTCCAGGAAGGCCGCCGAGGCGAGCTTCAGCAGGTTCTGCACCCCGGTCCGGTTCTCCGCCAGCAGGGTGAGGTGGTTGTTGGACTCCTTCATCGAGGCGGAGTCCTTCTCCAGCCGGCTCCCCGGCGCCACGTAGGCCTCGTAGCCGAGGATCGGCTTGATCCCCTGGGCCTCGGCCTCCTGATAGAACTCCAGCGCGCCGTGGAGATTGCCGTGATCGGTCAAGGCCAGGGCGTTCATCCTCAGGTCCTTGGCCCGCTCGACCAACTGAGGTATCCTGCCCGCCCCGTCCAACAAGCTGTAGTGGCTGTGACAGTGCAGATGGACGAATGGAGGGGTGCTCATCCCTAATTCCCCGTAGACGGCCCGCCGTGATTGTAGCACGGCCGCCGGGGAATTATAGGGGCCGGTCAGGTTTCCGGCTCCCCGATGGACCGCAGGTAGCCGGCCAGCCGGGCCTGAAGGTCGACGAGGTTCTGCCACTGGCGGGCCTCAAGGACCACCTGCTCCGAGCGGGGAGCCGCCGTCACCGACTGGATCAGCCCCCGAATCCGGAGGTGGAGGTACTGCAACAGCTCGGAGACCTGGGCCGCCTGGCCCGGGCTCAGCGAGTTGGGCAATTCCGGCGGCAGCAGCGTATGGAGCGTGGCCCGGGCATCGGCGTCTTGTCCCCACCCCAGCTCCGCCTCCAGCGAGAAGACAGCCTCGTGGGAATCCGGGTCCTCGGCGTCCGGGGGGACGCCGGCCGAGAGGTCCACGCCCCGCAGACTGGCCAAGCGCGCGGCAATCTCGTGCGGCGCGCCGTACAGGAGGACCGTCCGGCCCATGGCAATCACGTCGCCGTACCGCAGCACGCGCACCTTGATGCTCTCGCCGTTGACCTTGGTCCCGTTGGTGCTCTCCAGATCGGTCAGCACGACCTTGTCGTCGTCTTCCTGGATCTTCAGATGGAATCGGCTGACCCGCTCGTCGTTCAACTGGACCGAGTTCCCCTCCTCTCGGCCCACGGTGACCGGGGTCGGAAGATTCTCGAACACGCGTCCCCGGTCGGCCCCGTCAAGGGCCCGTAACGTCACCAGCGCCATCGCAGCAGAACCACGGCCGTGAGTGCCTGGGGCAAGACGTCTCCCTGTGCATTAGCAGTCCTCGGCTTATACCATGGCGCCAAGGGGTGGTCAAGCGCCCGCCCGGCGGACGGGTGGCACGGGCATCCTGCCCGTGCTCGGGGGCGCAGCACTGGCGAGACGCCAGTGCCACCCAACGTGTCGGTCCAGGTGCGTCGCCCCACTCGGCCCGCGCCGCCTGCTACAATCGACAATGTACTTGTACCTGCGGGCTGCGAATCGGATACCTGCGGGGGGCATGGCGTGTTCCATTGGGACGGCGGACTGAAGCTGACCCGCTCGGGCCTGGCCATCGATTTTCGCCGCCGGCAGCCCAGGGCCTTCATCTCGCACGCCCACGCCGACCACCTTGCCCGGCACGAGTACGCCCTGTGCACCCCGGCGACCGCGGCGCTGTACCAACTCCGCCTCGGCCGCCGCCCGACCTTGGAGCTGCCCTACCGCACGCCGCACGAGTGGGGGGGCCTTCGGCTGACCACCTATGCGGCGGGGCATTGCCTCGGCTCGGCCATGCTCTTGGTCCAACAGCGGGATGAGTCGCTGTTGTACACCGGCGACTTCAAGCTTGGCCCGTCGGCCACGGCCGAGCCGGCCGAGCTGCCTCACGCCGATCTGTTGGTCATGGAAAGCACTTACGGCGACCCCGCCTATCGCTTTCCCCCGCGGCAGCAGGTGATCGAGCGACTCTGCGAGCTTGTCCGCCAAACCATCGCTGCCGGCGCCACGCCCGTCGTCGAAGCCTATGCCTTGGGCAAGGCCCAGGAGGTGACGCGAATCCTAAGCTCCGAGGGCTTTTCGGTCTTCCAGCACCGCTCGGCATACGCGATCAGCCAGGTGTACGAGTCGTTTGGGGTGGCGGTGGGATGCGCCGGGATGATCGCGGGCCCCATCGAGCCTGGCTTTGTGATAGTAGTCCCTCCGGGGGCTCCACGGTCTCGGGAGGGGGTTCGGGAAGTCCGCATCGCCGTGACTGGCTGGGCGATCGATCCGAGGGCCAAGTACCGGCTCCGGGTCGACGAAGCGCTCCCCCTGTCGGACCATGCCGACTTCGACGAGTTGCTCGAGGCGGTCCGCCGGGTTGCCCCCCGCCGGGTCTACTGCACCCATGGGCCGGACTCCTTCGTCGAGCACCTGCGAGAGGCCGGTTTCGAGGCCCACCTCTTGGGAAGACCGAGCCAACGGAGACTGTTCTAGCCCGCACGCCCCCCAATTGGAGAGCACGGCGTTTTGCCGGCTGATGTTCCCTGCTCGCCCACCCTTGGCCGCGGGCACGGGATGGGCTATCCTGGTCCACGTGAAGGGTCGGTCGACTCGCTTCTTTCCTGGTAGGATGGAGATATTGCCATGAGACGTCGTGAATTCCTCGCTGCCACCGGTGTTGCGGCTGTTGGGTTGTCGGCGTTCCCGCTGGGCTGGACGCGGGCAGCCGAGGGCAAGAAGCAGAAGATCCTTTGCTTCACCCGGAGCGTCGGTTTCCAGCACTCGCCGGTCGCGCGCAAGACCAAGGACGAGCTGAGCTTCTTCGAGAAGCTGCTGGTCGAGGAGGCCCAGAAGCGAGACGTGGAAGTGGTCTGCACGAAGGACGGCACGGTGTTCGACGGCGACGTCGACCAGTTCGACTGCTTCGCCTTCTACACCTGCGGCAACCTGTTCGATCCGAAGTCGGTCGACGGCTTCCCCCCCATGACCCCCGCCGGCAAGCAGAAGCTGCTCGACGCCGTCTCGGGCGGCAAGGGCTTTGTCGCGTTCCACTCCGCCTCCGACTCGTTCCATTCCAAAGGGGCGCAGTTCGAGAACCAGACCGAGCTGGACCCCTACATCGCCATGCTCGGCGGCGAGTTCATCGTCCACGGCAGCCAGCAGAAGGCGACGATGCGCGTGGCGTGCCCGAAGTTCCCCGGCATGGAGGGCGTCGAGGATTTCGCGATCCTTGAGGAATGGTACGCCCTGAAGAATTTCGGCAAGGACCTCCACGTGATCCTGATCCAGGAGACCAAGGGGATGGTCGACGACTGCTACCAGCGCCCGCCCTTCCCGGCCACCTGGGCCAGAAAGCACGGCAAGGGCCGGGTGTACTTCACCTCCCTGGGTCACCGCGAGGACGTGCTGACCAATCCCACCTGCAAGAAGATCATCGTCGGCGGCTTCGGTTGGGCCCTGGGCAACGTCGAGGCCGACGTCACCCCCAACATCGAGAAGGTCACCCCCGACGCCTGGAAGCTCAAAAACTCCTGAGTCCGTAGGGTGGGACGAAGTCCCACCCTACCGAATCTTGCAGACCAAGGGTAACGCCATGAACGACCACGGTCTTTCCCGCCGCGACGTGCTGAAGGCCGCGGCGGGCGCGCTGGTCGCCACGCGGGCCTTAGGGGCCCCGGCCGAAGAACGGAAGGAAAAGGCCCGCCGGAACGTCAAGCTGGGCGTCCACACGGCCCCCTACGCCGGGCTGAAGGTGGACGAGGCGGCGGCGCGGATGAAGGATCAGGGCTTCTCCAGCGTGCTCACCGAATACGCCTTTGCCGACGTCCGCTTCGATCCCCTCGAGCCGGACTGGAAGGCGGCGCGGCAGATCACCGCCGCGCTGGAGCGGCAGGGGCTGCGGATCGCGGCCGTGTTCGGCTACGTGAACCCGATCGATCCCGACCCGGCCCAGCGCAAGCGCGGACTGGAAAAAATGGAGACGCTCCTGCGGAACTCCAAGCGGCTGGGCTGCCGGAACGTCTCCACGGAGACGGGCACGCTGAACCCCAAGTCGCCCTGGCTCGACTCGCCGGAGAACGCCACGGAGAAGACCTACCTGGCCTGCCGCGCGGCCCTGGAGAACCTTGCCCGGGCCGCGGAAAAGGCCGGGGCGATCGTCTCGATCGAGCCCTACTGGCGGAACGTCATCGACTCGATCGAGCGGGCCGAGCGGCTGTTTCGCGAGGTCCAGTCGCCGGGTCTCAAGCTGGTCATGGACCCCTGCAATTACTTCCGCAACGAGGACCTGCCGCGGATGCAGCCGATGCTGGCCGAGATGTTCCAGCGCCTGGGCCGCCAGATTGTCGTGGCCCATGCCAAGGACGTCAAGGCCGCGCCCGACGGCACCGACCTGCCCGCCGCCGGGCTCGGCGTGCTCGACTACCCGCTCTATCTCCGCCTCCTGGCCGGGCTCGATCGACCCATCGACCTGATCGTCGAGCACGTCGCGCTGGACGACGTGCCCAGGGCGAGGGATTTCGTACGCGGGCAATTGGAGAAGATCGATTGAAAGTCGCGCTGAAAGTGGAACACCTTCAAGGCCCGGGGGTTGCAGCCCCCGGGCCTTAAGACTAGTTCCATGGGAGCAACAACGATGCAACGAACGAGAACCCGAGCTGGCGTGACGCTGGTGTTCGCGTTTCTGGCAGGCGCGGCCGTTGCCCGGGCCCAAACCCTCGACCTGCCCGCCGACAAGATCGCCGACAAGATCGCCGACAAGATCGCCGGCGGCAAGCCGGACGGCATGATGGGCCGCTACTGGCAGCGTCAGGCGGGCCTGGCCTTCCAGCGGTGGCAGGCCGACTACGACCAGCGCAAGACCCCCGAGCAGATCGCCGCCTACCAGAAGCGGCTTCGGGCGGAGTTCCTCGCGGCGATCGGCGGGCTGCCCGAGCGCACCCCGCTCCGGCCCCAGGTCACCGGCGTGGTCCAGCGCGAGGGCTATCGCGTGGAGAAGGTCGTCTTCGAGAGCCAGCCCAAGCACTTCGTCACGGCGATTCTGTTCCTGCCCGACCCCGGCCGGTTCAAGCCGCCCTATCCGGGCGTGCTCGTCCCCTGCGGGCACGCGATGAAGGCCAAGGGGCACGAGGAATACCAGTCGGTCGCGGCCCTGCTGGCCCTGTCGGGCATGGCGGCCTTGGTCTTCGACCCCATCGACCAGGGCGAGCGCGGCCAGTACCTCGGCCCCGAGGGCTGGCCCAAGCTCTGGGGCACCGGCGCCCATTCGCTTTTGGGCATCGGCTCCACGCTTCTGGGCCGGAACACGGCTGGGTTCGAGATCTGGGACGGGATGCGGGCGATCGATTACCTCCAGTCGCGGCCGGAGGTCGACGCCAAGCGGATCGGCTGCACGGGCAACAGCGGCGGCGGGACCCAGACCAGCTACCTGATGGCCCTGGACGACCGGATCGCGGCCGCCGCCCCGAGCTGCTACCTCTGCGGGTTTCCCGCGCTGCTGCGCACGATCGGCCCCCAGGACGCCGAGCAGAACATCTTCGGTCAGTTGGCCTTCGGCATGGATCACGCCGACTACCTGATGATGCGGGCCCCCACGCCGATCCTCGTCTGCGCGGCGACCAAGGATTTCTTCGATATCCGCGGCACGTGGGAGATTCAGCGCTCGGCCAAGCGGCTCTACAGCCGGATGGGTTTTGCCGAGCGGCTCGACCTGCTGGAGAACGACGCCCCGCACAACTACAACCGCCTCCAGCGCGAAGGGGTTGTCCGGTGGATGGCCCGGTGGCTCCTGGGCAAGGACCAGCCCATCTCCGAGCCGCCGCTCGTGCTGCTTTCCGAGAAGGAGTACCAATGCACGCCCGAAGGGCAGGTGATGCGGCTCCCCGGGGCTCGCTCGGTCTACGACCTCAATGAAGACGAGGAAAACCGGCTGGCGGCCCGCCGGGCCGAGCGCTGGAAGGCGTCCGGCCGCTCCGAGCGCCTGGACCGCGTGCGGCAGATCGCCGGGATCCGCAGGTTGGCCGATCTGCCCCTGCCCAAGGTCCACGTGCTGGCGGTCGTCCAGCGGCCCGGCTATCGGGTCGAGCAGTTCGTCCTGGAGCCGGAGGAGCAGATCGCCCTGCCAGCCCTGGTGTTCTGGCCCGAAAAGCGCGCGGGGAGCCGCCTCGTCCTGTACGTCCACGAGGAGGGCAAGTCCGCCGACGCCGGCCCAGGCGGCCCGATCGAAGCGATGGTCCGCGACGGGAGCGTGGTGGTGGCGGTCGACCTTCGCGGCACGGGCCAGACCCGGCCCGCCGGCTCGGAATCGAACGACGTCTTCACCGCGTACCTGCTCGGCCGCTCGTACGTCGGCCTCCGCGCCGAAGACGTGCTCATCGCCGCACGCTTCGGCCAGGGGATCGACCTGGTTGCGGTCGGCCGGGCGGGTATTCCGGCGCTCCACGCGGCGGCCCTGGAGCCCGGGATGTTCCAGTCGGTCACGCTCCGCGGCGCGCCGGCCTCGTGGTCCAGCGTCGTGCGCAGCCGCCGGACCGAGACCCGCATGGCCGACGTCGTCCACGGGGCCCTGCGCGAGTACGACCTCACGGACCTGGCAGCCAGCCTGGGCGCGAAGCTTACGATCGAAGAGCCCGGCGACGCCAAGGTCATCCCGGTCGGCGTGGCCAAGGTCGACATCACGCCCGGCCAGCCCGTGCGCATGTACGGCTACGGGGCCCGAAAGACCGAATCGGAAGGGGTGGCCGGCAGGCTGAAGGCCGCCGCGCTGGCCCTGGGCAGCGACGCGGGCGAGGGCCCGGCCGTCTTGCTCACCGTCGACTGCGGCGCCGTCCCGGCCGATATTTGCCGCGAGGTGCTCCGCCGCGTCCAGGCCAAGACGCCGCTGAAGCCGGAGCGGCTGATGATTGCCAATTCCCACAACCACTCGGGCCCAGACCTGAAGGGCATGGGCTCGATGGCCGGGGAAGAACGCCGCCACCTGGCCGAGTACGCCAAGGAGCTGACCGGCAAGCTGGAGGAGGTCGTGCTGAAGGCCCTGGCGGCGCGGAAGCCGGGCCACCTGGCCTGGACCTCCGGCTCCGTGGGCTTCGCCGCCAACCGCCGGGTGCTCAAGGACGGGAAATGGACCGGCTTTGGCGCGGTCCCCGAGGCGGCCGTGGATCACGGCCTGCCGCTCCTGCGGGCCACCGACGCTAAGGGAAAACTCCTGGCCGTGGTGGTCAACTACGCCTGCCACAACACCACGCTGCGGGGCGATTTCAAGCAGATCCACGGCGACTGGGCCGCCTGCGCCCAGGAGTCCATCGAGGCCGATCACCCCGGCGCGGTGGCCATGGTCACCGTCGGCTGCGGGGCCGACGCCGATCCCCGCCCGCACGGCACGGTCGAGCTGTGCCGGCGGCACGGCCGAGCCGTGGCCGACGAGGTCAAGCGCCTGCTGGCCGGGCCGCTGAAGCCCATCGAGCCCACGATCTCGGCCCGCAGCCTCCGCCTGGCCATCCCCTACGAGCCCACCCCGCCGCTGGAACAGCTCAAGGAGCTTGCCAAGAAGTCGTCTCCGGCCGAGCGGCTGTTGAAGCGGCTCGAGCGCGGCGAGAAGCCGCCGGCCTCGGAAAGCTACCAGATCGCCGCCTGGGTCTTCGGCAACGACCTGGCCATGCTCTTCCTCTCCGACGAAGTGGTGGTCGACTACGCCCTGCGACTGAAGCGCGAGCTGGACGGCAGCCGGCTGTGGATCAACGCCTACTCGAACGACGTTTCGACCTACATCGTCTCGAAGCGGCTGATCCAGGAAGGCGGCTACGAGGTGAACAACTCCTTGAGCGGCAAAGTGACCTACGGCCGCCCCGAGCGCCTCCAGCCGGCGATGGAAGACCGCATTGTCCAGGGCGCCAAGGACCTCGTGCCGGCCGGTTTTCGCTCGGGGCGGACGGGCCCGAAAGCCGAGAAGCCCCGGTAGCCCACGATCATGCTCAACGCCCGGGCCTGGAACATCGCCCTGCGCACGGCCCATCTGGCGGCGATGGGGATCTTGCTGGGCGGCCATGCCTTCGGCGTGCCGGCCGCGGACCTCCTGCCGGCCTTGTGGTGGACGATCGGCACGGGGATTGGGCTGGGGACGCTGGAGGCCGGCCTGCGCTTCGAGTGGTTCCACCAGGGCCGCGGCCTGGTGACCCTGGCCAAGCTGGGCCTTGTCCTCTCGGTCTTGTGGCTGTGGGACTATCGCCTGTCGATCCTCCTGGCGGTGGTGGTCCTGGCCTCGGTCGGCTCGCACATGCCGGCCCGCTTCCGCTACTACTCGGTCCTGTACCGCCGCGTGATCCGGGGCTCGTGCGGGCCGGGAACGGCGACATTGAACTGGTCCGGCGCGGAAGAATCGGAGACAATGAAGGTGGAGTAGCCGCCGCACCTGTTCTGACATCTTGGGTGGCATGCCATCTTGGGTGGCATGCCGTCTTGGGTGGCATGCCGTCACAGGCGCAGCCTGGGTCGGCATGCGACATGCCCACCCGACGCTTCGCGTCGTGAGGGCATGCCATCCAATGCCGGCGGCTATGGTTCGAGCGAAACAAGCTCTGAGCGAGCACACCACGAGCCCCCCATGCACCCCGCGGAGTACACGGCCGACGAGTTCCATCGCAACCCGCTGATGTTCTACTACGAGGTCACCCAGGCGTGCGACCTGGTGTGCAAGCACTGCCGGGCGTCGGCCAAGGAAACGGCCGATCCGGAGGAACTGTCCACCGAGCAGTCCAAGGCGCTGCTCGACCAGGTGGGCACGTTCCCCCGCCGGCCGACGATGGTCATGACCGGGGGCGATCCGCTCAAACGGGCCGACCTGTTCGAGCTGATCCGGCACGCGGTGGCGGCCGGCTTGCAGGTGGCCCTGACCCCCTCCGCCACCCCCCTGGCCACCCGGGAAGCATTCCAGCGGGCCAAGGACGCGGGCATTCAGGCCCTGGGCATCAGCCTCGACGGGCCCGACGCCGCCACCCACGACGCCTTCCGCGGCTGGGAAGGGAGCTTCCAGCGCACGCTGCGCATGCTGGACGACGCCCGGCAGCTCGGCCTGCCCGTCCAGGTGAACACCACGATCACGCGCCGCAACTTCTTGCAGATCGACGCGATGGCCGCCCTGTTGGCCGAGCGCGGGATCGCCATGTGGTCGGTCTTCTTCCTGGTCCCCGTGGGCCGGGGCGTGGAGGAGGAGCGGATCAGGCCCGAGGAGTATGAGATCGCCTTCGAGAAGCTCTACCACCACGCCCGGCACCAGCCGTACGCGGTGAAGACGACCGAGGCCCCGCACTATCGGCGCTGGGTGCTCCAGCACGGGGGCGACCCGCTGGAAGGCCCCCAGCCGCAGGCCCACCCGGGCTCCGGTTCATCCGGAGCTGGGCCGGGCAAGCGCCTGCACCGGGCCCCGCTGGGCGTGGGCGACGGCAAGGGGGTGATGTTCGTCAGCCACACGGGCGAGATCTACCCGGCCGGGTTCCTGCCGCTGGTGTGCGGCCGCTTCCCGGCCGACAACGTGGTGGAGGTCTACCAGAATCACCCCACGTTCCGCATGCTCCGCAATCCCGACCTATTCAAGGGCATTTGCGGCGTCTGCGAGTACCGGCAGGTGTGCGGCGGCAGCCGTGCGAGGGCCTACGCCGTCACGGGCGACCCCCTGGCCGCCGAGCCCGACTGCGTGTACGTGCCGGGGAGCGGTGGCCCGCATTTCTCGCCGCCGTAGAACGGGTTGGTAACCCGTCCTTATACGGGACGGGTTGCCAACTTCCTCCGGGACAGTCCCCAGGTTGTTTTTCGGCCGATCCTTAGGAGCATCCCATGCTGGTGCCGCAGACGTGACAGAGGTAGCAGTTGCCGCTGCGCACGGTGATCGCCCCGCAGCTCTCGCAGATCGGGGCGTCGGTCTGGAAGGAGGCGAACTGCTCTTTGAGCTCGTCGAACGCCGAGGGCTCGTCGCCGGGCCGGCCGGGCTGGGGGCGGGCCTGCACGGCGCCGGCCGACTTGGCCGAGCCTATGGCGCGGTGGGCCGCCCCGTTTCCCCGGCCATTGGAGGGCTGGGCTCGCCCGACGTTGGGCTGGACGCCCTCGGACCCGGGCGCACGGGTGGAGGGGGTGACCGATCCTTGTCCGGCATTCGGCCCGCCGGCCATCTTGGCGGCGGGCCGGGGCTCGCCCTCGGCGTCCTTCCCCCCTGGGGACTCGTCTTTCGCCCCGCTCTCCGCGGCCTTCTGGCCCGGCTTGTTCGCCTCGCGATCGCCCGGCAGGAACGTCAGCCCCATCCAGCGGAAGATGTAGTCCACGATGCTCTTGGCAATGTGGATATCCGGGTTGTGGGTGTACCCCTGCGGCTCGAACCGGGTGTGGGAGAACTTCTTCACGTACACCTCGAGCGGCACCCCGTACTGGAGGCTCATCGACACCGCCGTGCCGAAGCAGTCCATCAGGCCGCCGATGGTGCTCCCCTCCTTGGCCATGGTGATGAACAGCTCGCCGGGCCGGCCGTCCGGGTACAAGCCCACGGTGATGTACCCCTCGTGCCCGCCGACGCTGAACTTGTGCGTGACCGAAGGTCGGGTGTCGGGGAGGCGCTCGCGCCGCGGGGCGGAAACCGCTTTCTCCTCCTCGGCGGTGCCCGGCCTGGTGGAGAGCGGCTGGATCTCCTTCGATCCGTCGCGGTACACCGCCAGGGCCTTCAGCCCCAGCTTCCAGCCTTCCAGGTACACCCCGGCGATGTCCTGCGGCGAGCTGTCGCGGGGCATGTTCACCGTCTTGGAGATTGCCCCCGACACAAACGGCTGCGCGGCGGCCATCATCAGCACGTGCGCCCGCCAGGGAATGTACCGGGTGCCGTGCCGCGGCTGGAACGCGCAGTCGAACACCGGCAGGTGCTCGGGCTTGAGGTCGGCCGCCCCCTCGATCGTGTCCTCCTGGTTGACGTGGTGGACGATCGAGGCGACCTCCGCCTCGCCGTAGCCCAAGGTGCGCAGGGCCAGCGGCACGGTCTGGTTGACGATCTTCATCACCCCGCCGCCGGCCAACTGCTTGTACTTGACCAGGGCAATGTCGGGCTCGATGCCCGTGGTGTCGCAGTCCATCATGAAGCTGATCGTGCCGGTGGGGGCCAGCACGGTGGCCTGGGCGTTGCGGAAGCCGTGCCGGCGGCCGGCGGCCAGGACCTCGTCCCAGACCTTCCTCGCTGCGGCCTTGAGGTACTCGGGGCAATGGCCAATCTGCTCCACCTTCTCCCAGTGCATCTCCATGACCTGGAGCATCGGCTGGCGGTTCTCCTCGAAGCCATCGAAGGGGCCGACGGCGGCCGCCAGCTCGGCGCTGGCCCGGCACGCCGCCCCGTGCAGCAGGGCCGTCACCACGGCGGCCAGCCCCCGGGCCTCGTCCGAGTCGTAGGGAAGCCCGCCGGCCATGACCAGGCTCCCCAGGTTCGAGTACCCCAGGCCGATCGGCCGGAAGCGGTGGCTGGTCAGCGTGATCCGCTTCGTCGGGTAACTGGCGTGATCGACCAGGATCTCCTGGGCAATGAACGCCAGCCGGCAGGCCGCATGGAACCGCTCGGCGTCGAACTGGCCGTCCTCGCGGCGAAACCTCATCAGGTTGACGCTCGCCAGGTTGCAGGCCGAGTCGTCCAGGAACATGTACTCGCTGCACGGGTTGGAGGCGTTGATGCGGCCGGAGTTCGGGCAGGTGTGCCAGCGGTTGATCGTCGTGTCGTACTGAATGCCCGGATCGCCGCAGGCCCAGGCCGCCTTCGCCATGCGATCGAACATCTCCCGGGCCCTGTGGGTGGGGCCGGGCTGAGAGGGCTCCGTGACCCAACGGGTCGTCCACGGTCCGTCCTTCTCCACCGCCTCCATGAACTCGTCGGTTACCCGCACCGAAAGATTCGCGTTCTGAAACAGCACCGAGCCGTAGGCTTCCTCCGGGTCGTACCCTTTGCCGATGAGCACCCGGGCCTTGGTCTCCTCGTTGCACTTGCACTCGATGAACTCCAGGACGTCGGGGTGCCAGATCTTGATCGACTGCATTTTGGCGGCCCGCCGGGTCTTGCCCCCGCTCTTGACCACCGCGGCGATCTGGTCGTACACCCGCATGAACGACAGCGGCCCCGACGGCTTCCCCCCGCCCGAAAGCTTCTCCCGGTGCGATCGCAGCGTCGACAGGTCCGTGCCCGTCCCCGAGCCGAACTTGAAGAGCATGGCCTCGCTTCGGGCCAGCTCCATGATGTCCTCCATGTTGTCCTGCACGCTCTGGATGAAGCAGGCCGAGGCTTGCGGGTACTCGTAGGGATTCTCCGGCTGGCGCACGGTGCGGGTGGCGGGGTCCCAGTACCAGTTGCACATCGCCCCCTTCACCCCGTACTGGTGATACAATCCCACGTTGAACCACACCGGCGAGTTGAACGACACGTGCTGGTGCAGGCAAAGCCAGGCCAGCTCGCGATAGTAGCACTCCCCGTCGGCCTCGGTGGCGAAGTACCCGTCCTGGACGCCCCAGTCGGCAATCGTGCGGGCCACCCGGTGGATCAACTGGCGAACGCTCGTCTCCCGTTCCTTGGTCCCCACTTCCCCGTAGTAGTACTTGCTCACGACGACGTTGGTGGCCAATTGGCTCCAGGGGGCGGGGATCTCGCACTCCGTCTGCTGGAACACCACGTCGCCGCTTTCCCCCTTGATCGCCGCGGTGCGCAAGTCCCACTCGACGGTGTCGAAGGGAGTCTTCACGTCCTCCGGGCAGAAAAACGCAGCGACGTGAAGGGGATGCACAGCCGCCCCCGGCTGCCTACGGGATCGGGGCTCGGCCGTCGTGGCCGCTCCGGCGAAATGCCGCTGTTCGACGCTGTCCCGCTGCATGGCGCGCTCCTTCCAGGAAAAGCCGGGGGGCATCCATACCTAGTATACACCCGTACATACACGGAATCAGCATTATTCCTGTCTCGCCTACGAGAGCCAAGAGATCTCTCGGGGCGAGGATTATCGGCTGATTGCCACTCTTGAGGGGTCCCCAAAACAACCCCTCAGCACCTATATATTGTAGTTGACGCCCCCGGAACCACAACATACAGGTGACGGGGTGCCAGTGTAGCCAATTTGTCCCGAAGGTCAAGAAGCGTCATCGAAGTCCTCAGAAGCCATTGGCCCATCATCACTTGCGCCGAGGGGGGCTCGCCGGCGGGCATGGCTCCCCGGCGCCGACCACCCAACGCAACCCATTGCTGCCAAAGAGGTTGGGGAATCGGCTCGGCACGGATTCCTGGTTTTCGCGGAGAACAGTCCCACGAAAAGAAAACGACCACCCGCCAAAACGCCAAAATGGGCGATGTGGCCGGTCTCTGACCGAGCCACGGCGCTGACCGAAGGTCTCCCAATTGCCGGGAGACCTGCGGTCGGACGTTTCGGCGAGGTCTGGAGACCTGCGCCGAGCTTGGCATTGTGGCGGGTGGTTGAAAGAAAAACCGGGGCCCAGCCCGCCGTTCAGCCCAGCCCCTTGCGGCCGGCCATTCGCCCGGCCACGATGGAGTCGGCCGCCACTTCCCGTTTCTCAAAGGCCAGGCAACCGACGAATCTCAGCTTAGGGAGATCCCCGCAATGAACTCGAACGACACGACGTCTCAGGCAACAGGCCCGCACCACGCCGGCCGGACGATCCCCCGACGCGGGTTCCTCGCCGGCGGTGCTGCGGCCCTTGGCGCGGCGGCACCCCTGGCCGTCCCGCGTCACGTGCTGGGGGGAGAAGGACATCAAGCGCCGAGCGATACGCTGCGGATCGCCGCCGTGGGCGTCGGCGGCATGGGCCGGAACTATCTCGCGGGCTGCAAGGGCGAACGGGTCGTCGCCTTGTGCGATCTGGACCACGCTCGCTCGGCCAAGGTCTTCGAGACCTATCCGGGCGCCACGCGATACCACGACTTCCGCAAGATGTTCGACAAGGAAGCCGGCCGCTTCGACGCCCTGATCCTCGGAACGCCGGACCACACCCACGCGGTCATCCTCATGCGTGCCCTGGAGCTCCGCAAGCACATTTACTGCGCCAAGCCGATCACGCACACCATCGCCGAGGCCAGGAAGGTCCGGCAGGCCGTGCTGGCGGCCAAGGGGCTGGCCACGATGTCAAGCGTCCAGGTTTCCGGCGCCGATTTCGCCCGCAACACGACGGAGCTGCTCACCACCGGGGTCCTCGGGCCCGTGCGCGAGCTGCACATCTGGTGCGATCATCCGGTGTACCCCTGCTCGCTGCTTCGGCCCAAGGAAGCCCAAACGCCTCCGCAAGGCATGGATTGGGACCTGTGGATCGGCCCGGCGCCCTACCGGCCGTTTCACTCGGCCTATCATCCGGAGAACTGGCGGCCCTGGTGGGATTTCGGCGCGGGCACGGTCGGCGACATGGCCTGCCACACGCTGCACGTGTACTTCAACGAGCTGGACCTTCGCGGGCCGACCCTGGTGTACGGCAGCAGCTCGACGCGGCACGAGGGGTTCTTCCAGGCGGTCTCGACGCCGGAGTGCCAGAGTCACGCCAACATGGTGACGTGGGAGTTCCCCGCCCGAGGCGACCGGCCCCCGCTCAGCGTGCACTGGTACGACGGCGGGATGAAGCCCCATCGGCCCCGCGAGCTCGATGCCCGGTTGTGGATGCCGCACAGCGGGCTGTTGTTCGTGGGCGAGAAGGGCAAGCTGATCGCCAACTACTACGGCGGGAACCCGTATCGCGGCCGCGGCCGCAGCGGCGGACTGTTGCTGCCGGAGGAGAAGTTTCGCGACGTGCAGGACCCGCCCAAGACCCTGCCCCGGGTCGACGATCACTACCGCCATTGGACCCGGGCGTGCAAGACCGGCGCGGCCACGAGCTGCCCGGTCGAGCTGGGCTGCGAGATGACCGAGATGGCGTTGCTCGGGTCGCTGGCGCTGCGCACCGGCCGGGTGCTGGAGTGGGACGCCCAGGCCATGCGGATCACCAACAACGAGCAGGCCAACGCCCTGGTCAATCCGCCGTACCGCGCGGGGTGGACGCTGTAGAGCGAGCCTGAAAGGGCGTCATAAGCGCTGATGTGCGAACGGGTTATGCTGAAGCATAACCTACAGCTACTGCTGCTACTGCGCGGTGTAGTACAGTGCCAGCCGATCGAAGGATTCAGGGGCGGCGGTCTTCAGCACCAGCGACTGCCGGAAATCGACCGGCTCCATCAGCAGGTAGCGCCACCAGAGCCCGCGGTGGCGGCCGCTGAGGCTGGAGCGGAAATCGCCGTCTCGGCCGAGAAACAGGCCAAGACCTGGCGACGTCCATCCCTCGGCGGGCCGGCCGTCCACCACCAACGAGTCGATCGCCGGCGGGGTGCCCTTGGGCTGGTCGCAGACCAGGCCGATCCACCGGCCGGGCCCGGCCAGGCGGACCAGCTCGCGCGTGGGCTCGCCGGCGGGCTGGAAGATGCCGCGAAGGCGCATGCGGTGGAGAACGTCGTCGCGGGTGGCGGCCGTCGCCGGCTCGTGGGAGACGCTCAGGCCGACCGCGGGCGTGGGCCGCTTGCCGCGGTTGGCGGCGGCGATCGAAAGGCCCTTGCCAAACGGCATGGCCAGCATGCTGGTCGCCCCGCCGCGGTCGACCAGGACGAAGTTGGGCCAGTTCCCCTGGCCCGCCAGGCCGGCAAAGAGCAGCCGGGCCGGAGCGGCCAGCGCCGGGGTGCCCTGGCCGTCGACCCGCACTTCCAGCCACAGGTCCTGGCTCTCCAGCACCCGCTTGTCGGCCCGGAGCTTCACCCAGTGGACGATTCCGGCCCCGTCGAGCTCGACGAGGGTCTCGGACTTGCCCGGCCCGATCGTCTTCTGGGCGGACTCGGCCCGCGGCCGGGGATCGTGTTCCCGGTGAACGCCCCAGCCATACTGGTCGTGGCGGTAGACCAGGGCTGGGAGCCAATCGCGGGGGATGGCCGGCTCGCCGGGGCGGAAGGTCTCCACCGCGTACCGGCCGGGCAGGGTGACGTAGTCGAGCCGGTACTCCCCCCGGCCCGCGCCGTGCAGCACGATCCGCAGGCCCTTGCGGTACGTGACGCACGTGAGCAGGGGGCTGACGTCGTCGCAGGCGTGGGGAAGCACCTGGGGCAGCTCGGCCGGCCGGCACTCCAGGCTCGGGGCTGGCTGACCGTCGAAGAAGAAGGCCAGGCGACCCTCGTCGGACGTTCGCGCGATCCGCACGAGGGCCCCGGGCCCGGGCAGGTCGGCCAGGACGTGCCCCTCCGGCCGGCTGCCCGACACCGTTGCCGTGACCGCCCGGCTTTCGATCTCGTCCGGCAGCGAAAGCCCCTGGGGGTTCATCAGCCGGTCGAGCAGTGCGCACGCGCCGGAGGGGCGTCGGGGGGTGCGCCACGCGTCGAGTCCCAGGCCATCCGGGGCTTCGAGCACGGAGAGGTTGCGGACCTGCATCTTTCCCCCGTGGTCCTGGATGCCGATCCAGCCCCGCAGGTGGCGATGCCTCAACTCGGGATGCTCGGCCGTGTGGCTCTGTTGGACCAATTGGCCGTTGACCCAGGCGGTGATCATCCGGCCGTCGGCCTTGATCACGACGCGGTTCCACTGGCCGGACCGGTCGGCCCGGGCCAACGGCGGGACATTGCCGTAAATGGCCATGGCCGCGTGCTTGTCCAGGGGGCGGCCGTAGGGGACGTCCCAGATCTGGAGTTCCATGCCGTCGCCGGAGGGCCAGCCCTTCGGGGGCGTGCGGATGCCGATGCCCGAGTTCCCCCCCTTCTGAATGATGTACTCCAGCGAGAGGGTGAAGTTGGCAAACTGCTTCTTCGTGCGGAGGTAGTCGCCGCCGCCCTTGCGCAGGACCAGCTCGCCGTTTTCTGCGCCCCAGGCGGTCAGCTTGCCGGGGGTCCACCAGCCGTCGAGGTCCTTGCCGTTGAAGAGGGGCTCTCCCGGCGGCTCGATGAGGCGGAGGTTCTCGAGCGACGCCCGGGAGCCGCCCACGGCCAGACCCAGCCCGAAGCGGCGGTCCCGGGCGATGGCCACCTCGCCAAGCCCTTGGCCGTCCACGGCCAGGGAGAGGCGGTCGCCATCACGGCGGATCACCGCCGTGTGTGCCCGGCCTTGGATCGGGGGGACCGCCTGCCCGGCGGCCAGGAGCTTGGGGCCGTCGTGCAGCCGGCCGCAGCCGGCCTCTTCACACAGCACGATCTCGATGCCCTGGCCCGAGGGCACGTCCGGGAGCCGGACCTTCCACGCAGCCCCCTCGGAGACCGACCACTGGAAGCTCAGCTCGAACTGCCCGAAGGTGAAGCCCGAGAGCAGCGGGACGGCCTCTGCGGTGCCGGCGAGCCGACCTTTCGCGATGGACCACCCGACGGGGGGATCTGGGCCGTAGGTCCAGCCGGCCAACGAGTCGGGACGCAAGAGGCTTACGCCAAGCGGCTCGGCGGCGGGGCACCCCGGACTGGCCAGCCGGAGAAGCCACCCGAGCAGGGCCATCGTAAGAAGGGATCGTCGAAGGCGCGGTCTCATGGGTTCTCCCCCGGGTCAGTCGGAGATCCTAAAGGAAGTCGCGGGACATGGAAAGCGGGGCAGTTGGGGGCGCCGCGGAAGACCTGGAGGGAGAAGGCAACGAGATAGGAGCGTTCCGCCCGTAGGGGGGGTGCTATGGTCTCGGTTTCCGGCTGCCGAGGGACCTTGGGAAGCGGTATTGACCGCCTTCGGGGAACTGACTATTGTCCTCCCCCGCGTGTACCTTTCTCTCGTCGCGTCGTCTCGTGCCGGCCCGTGATCCCAGCGTTCGCCGCCCGACTATCAGTTTGGCTCACGCGGCGAATTGGGGGAGGCCCGGCGGCAAGGAGCTTGGGGACCATGAAATCCCGAGTGGCGCTGGTGTGGTGTGTGGTGATGCTTGCGGGGGGGTGTTCGGCGTGGAACTGGCGGGCGATGCGCTCGCAAAGCCCCGAGAAGAACGACGCCGACCGGTCGGCCACCGTGGTCGTCGGCGACCTGGCGGTCCCTCACAGCATGTTTCCCGTGGTGTTGGAGAACGTGGGCCTGGTGGTCGGCCTGAAGGGAACGGGGAGCGATCCGAAGCCGTCGCCGCAGCGAACGGCGTTGTTGGGGGAGATGCGGACGCGGAACGTGGAGAACCCGAACCGAATCCTGGCGTCCGGCGACGCGGCGCTGGTGCTGGTCCGCGCCGTGATGCGCCCGGGGATCCAGCAGGCCGACGAGTTCGACGTGGAGGTGCGGGTCCCTTCGCAAAGCGAGACGACGAGCCTGCGCGGCGGGGTGTTGCTGGAGACGCAGATGAAAGAGATGGCGGTGATGGATGACAACGCGCTGCACACGGGCAGGACGTACGGGATAGCCAAGGGGCCGGTGCTGGTCGATCCTTCTGCGAATCCGAAGACCGATCGAATCCTGGCCACGCGGGGGCGCATCCTGGGCGGAGGCAAGGCGCTGAAGTCCCGCCCGCTGGCCCTGGTGGTCAAGCCGGAGCAGCAGTCGCTGTACAACATCCGTCAGATCCAGAACGCGGTGAACGCCCGGTTCCAGGTGTTCGACAAGGGGAGCATCAAGACGGGCGTTGCCAAGGCGTGGGACGAGAAGTACATCGAGCTGAAGCTCCATCCGCGCTACAAGGAGAACGTGCAGCGCTACATGGCCGTGGTCCGCTCGATTGCCTTGCGGGAAAGGGAGGCGGAGAGGCAGGAGCGGCTGGGTCATCTGGAGCGGCAGTTGGTCGACCCGATCAGTTGCTGGCGTGCCGCAATTCGCCTGGAGGCGATGGGCAAGGACGCCATTGCGGTGCTGAAGCGGGGGATCCAATCGGACGACCCGGAGGTGCGGTTCGCCTCGGCCGAGGCGCTGGCGTACCTCGACGAGACGCAGGCGGCGGAGCCGCTGGGCGAGGCGGCGCGCAACGTGCCCGCGTTCAGGGTTTTCGCCCTGACCGCGCTGAGCGCGATGGACGACTACGCGGCGGCGGACCAGCTCCGCCAGCTTCTGCACGTTCCCAGCGCGGAGACCCGCTACGGGGCGTTCAGGGCCCTCTGGGCCATGAACCCCCAGGAGGCGGCCATTCGGGGCGCGTCGCTGGGCGGCCAGTTCAGCTACCACGTCGTGGAGACCTCCGCCCCGCCGATGATCCACGTCACGCGAAGCCGCCGGGCCGAGATCGTGCTGTTCGGCCGCCAACAGCGGTTCCTCACCCCCGTGGCCCTCGAGGCCGGCAACCGCATCCTGGTGACCGGCATGAAGGCCGACGAGCTGGTCGTCAGCAAGTTCGCCCCGAACGAGCCCGACCAGAAACGCACCGTGCCCAACGACGTGGACGCCGTGATCCGAGCCATCGTCGAGTTGGGGGGGACCTACCCGGACGTGGTCCAGGCCCTGCAACAGGCCAAGTCGGCCGGGGCCCTGGCCAGCCGGCTCGAAGTCGATGCCCTCCCCGAGGCGGGGCGCGCCTACGAACGGGCCGTCGCCGGGGAGAACGGCAGCGCCAAGGGCGATGCCGGCGAGGCCGCGCCCCGAGCCACCAGTCCCATGCCGGACCTCTTCACCAAGACGAGGGGAATGGACAGGGAGGAGGACTCCGACCGCCCGGACAAACCGGCCAAAACCACGGAAAACGCCCCGGATCCTGTCGAGAAACCCGGTCCGGTCAGGGCGTTCTTTGATAGAATGAAGGGCCGCAGCGCGAGTTGAGGGGGTGCCAACCGAGCCCTTGGCGGGTGGTTCTTCGGTCGACATCCCACCCGGAGCTACCGCGATTGGGCGGGCACGGCCCCTCCCAGACAATCCCCTACCCTCCCACGCCTCCGACCCATGCTCAAGGCCCTGGAACTCGTCGGTTTCAAGAGCTTCGCCGACAAAACCCGGTTCGAGTTCCCTGCCGGCATCACGGTGGTGGTTGGTCCCAACGGGTCGGGCAAGTCGAACGTCGTCGACGCGATCAAGTGGGTGCTCGGGGAGCAGAGCGTCAAGAGCCTGCGCGGCAAGGAGATGGAAGACGTCATCTTCAACGGCTCCGGGACCCGGCGCGCGGTCAATTCGGCCGAAGTGACCCTGACCTTCGACAACTCCAGCGGCGTTCTGGCCATCGACACCCCCCAGGTCCACATCACGCGGCGGGTCTACCGCGGCGGGGAGGGGGAGTACCTGATCAACCGCCAGCCCAGCCGGCTGCGCGACATCCGCGACCTGCTGGCGGGGACGGGCCTGGGCACGCAGGCCTACAGCGTGATCGAGCAGGGGAAAGTCGACGTGCTCTTGCAGTCGTCGGCGCGCGACCGCCGCGTGATCTTCGAGGAGGCGGCCGGGATCAGCCGCTTCAAGGCCCGAAAGATCGAGGCGCTGCGGCGCCTGGAGCGCGTCGATCAGAACCTGCTGCGCCTGTCGGACATCGTCGACGAGGTGGAAAGCCGGCTGCGGAGCGTGCGCCTCCAGGCCAACAAGGCGCGGCGGTACCGGGAGTACACGGGCCGGCTCCAGGAGCTGCGAACCCAGGTGGCCCAGGTCGATTGGCGCCGGCTGACGGAGAAGCTCGCCGGGGCGGAGTCGGAGCTGGGCGTCCTGGCTCAGCAGCGCGACGCGGCCGTTGCCGAGGCGGAGTCGCTGGAGGCCCGCCTGTTGGAGGTGGAAGGGCAGATCGGCGAGCTCACCGAATCGGTCCGCCAGTCGGAGGCCAAGGCGGCGGCGAACCGGGAGCGGATCGCGGCTGGGGAGTCGACCATCGAGCACGAGCGCGCCCGAAGCCGCGACCTGGAGAGCGAAATCGCCCATCGCCGCCGCCAACTGGCCGCGATGAGCGCTCGCGCCGGCGGGCTCCAGCAGCAGTTGCTCCAGACGGGAGAAGCCGTCAGGGCCGCCGACGACGAACAGCGCCAGATTGCCCGCTCTCTGGGCGAGCAGGAACGGCGGTTGACCGAGCTGATCGCCCGGCTCGATCAGCTCCGCGGCGAGAGCCACGATCGCCGGTCGGCCTGTCTCGAGCAGATGCGTGCCGCGGCCGCCCTGGGCAATCAGACCAGCGCCCTGGAGAGCGAGGCCGCCGCCGCCCTGGCGGGAAAAGAGCGGTGCCGGCGGCGCCTGGACGAGCTGGAGGGGCAGTTGCGCCTCCTGGACGAGGAGCTCGAGGCCCTGGATCGCCGCCGCGAGGAGCTTGCCGGCGCGGTCGAGGACCGCCGGGGGCACCGCGAGGCGGCCCAAACCCGCCTGGCCGACCGCCGCCAGCAGCGCGAGCGGCGGCACGCCGAGCTGATCCAGCTCCAGCACCGGCACGGCGCCATGGCGGAGCGCGTCGCCGTGCTGGAGGAGCTGGAGAACCGGTTCGAGGGACTCAGCTCCGGCGTGAAGGAGGTGCTCACGCTCGCCCGCTCCGCCGAAGGAGGTCCGTTTTGCCAGGTCCGCGGGCTGGTGGCCGATTTGCTCCGCGTGAGCATCGAGGCGGCGCCGCTGGTCGAGGTTGCGCTGGGGGAAGCGGCGCAGCACGTCGTGGTCGCCGCCGGACGCCCGTTGGTCGAGCATCTCCAGGCCGAGCCTTATCAATTCAGCGGCCGGGTGGGGTTCGTGCAGCTTGCCGACCCGGGAGCAACGCCCGACCGGCCCGAGACCGATCTCGAAGGGCGCGACGGCGTGCTGGGCCGCGCCGATCGGTTCGTCGAGACCGAGCCCCCCTACGAGCCGCTGGCCAGGCGCCTGCTGGGCCGCACCTGGATCGTGGAGAAACTCGTGCACGCCGTGGCCCTGGCCGGGGGCCCCGGCGCAGGGTGCAGCTTCGTCACCCTGGCCGGCGAGATGCTCGCCGCCGACGGAACGCTCAGCGTCGGCCCCCGCCACCCTTCGTCCGGCCTGATCTCCCGGCGGAGCGAGCTAAGGGCGCTGAGGAGCCAGTTGGCCGAGCTGGAAGCGGGCGTCCACCAGGCCCATTCGGCCGTGCTGCGGCTCGACCAGCAGATTGCCCAGGACCAGGACCATCTCGACGCCCTGGCGGCCGAGCACCAGCAGGCCGCCGAGGCCCTCGGCGAGCACGGCCACCGGATTACGGCGGCCGCGGAGCGGCGGGTCCAGTTGACCCGGCAGCGGGAGGGGCTCGATGCGGAATTCGCCGGCGCCGCCCGCCAGCACGACGCCGCCCTCGAGGCCCTCGACGACACCCGCAGCCGGCAGCGCCAGCTCGAAGCGGAGCTGGCCGGCATGGAGGCCGGCCTCGCCGGGCTGGTGCTGCAGATCGAGCGCCTGGAGGCGGAGCGCCAATCGCAAGGCCGCCAGACCACCGAGGCGAAGGTCGAGCTCGCCAAGAGCGACGAGCGGCTGCGCAACCTCCGTGCCCGCATGCACCAGTTCGAAGAGAACCGGCAGGAGCGCCAGCGGGCCATCGCCGAAGGACGGGAAGAGCTGGCCCAGTGCCTGCGTCGGGCGGAGGAGGCCCGGTGGAGCATCCTTCGCGCCGAATCGGAGATCGCCGAGCTGTACCTTCACAAGGAGGCCTTCACCGCCCACAGCGTGGAGCTGATCGACCGGCGGGAGGGGCTCCAGACGCAGCGCACGGCGCTGGCCGCCGAGGTCCAGCGGGGGCGAGCCAGGGTCCGCAAGCTCGACGAAAAGACCCACGCCAAGGAGCTGGTCGCCAACGAGGTCCGCATGGAGCGGAGCGCCCTGGCCGGCCGCTTCCGCGAGGACTATCAGATCGAGCTGGCCGAGCTCGAGCACGCCCCCACCGACGAAGAGCAGCGCCACCGCACCGAAGTCCAGCAGGAAATCGACGAGCTCCGACAGAAGATCAACGCCCTGGGCAACGTGAACCTGGAGGCGCTGGAGGAGATCGAGCAGCTCGAAGCCCGGCATGCCAACTTGTCCGGCCAGCACAAGGACCTGGCCGACGCCAAGGCCTCGTTGGAAAGGATCATCGAGCGGATCAACGCCGACAGCCGCCGGCTGTTCCTCGACACGCTCCAGACGGTCCGGGGGCATTTTGAGAAGCTCTTTCGCGACCTGTTCGGGGGGGGGCAGGCCGATATTGTCTTGGAGGAGGGTCTGGATGTCCTGGAGGGGGGTATTGAGATCGTTGCCAGGCCCCCGGGCAAGGAGCCCCGCAACATCTCCCTGTTGAGCGGCGGCGAGAAGACGCTCACCTGCGTGGCCCTGCTCTTGGCCATCTTCCGCAGCCGCCCAAGCCCGTTTTGCGTGCTTGACGAGGTCGACGCCGCCCTGGACGAAGCCAACATCGACCGCTTCACCGGCGTGCTCCGGGAGTTCCTGGCCTGGACCCAGTTCATTATTGTCACGCACTCCAAGAGGACGATGACCTGCGCGAACACCATTTACGGGGTGACCATGCAGGAATCGGGGATATCGAAGCAGGTCTCGGTCCGGTTCGAGGACGTCAGCGACACGGGCGAGATCCAACTACCCCCCGACCAAGCCGACGAGCCCCTCCCTGGGGCTGAAGAGCTATCGGGGCTGGGCGCCGGGGAGACCCAGGCCGCTTGATGCCCGGCACGGGCGCAACGTCCCCTCCCACCGCTCCATCTTGCCCCGTTGGCTCAACCGGGCGAGCCGTCAGGACCGCCAAGGTTAGCTTGCTCGCTACGACCGGAGAAAGTTTCTAAAGTCCGGACATAAGACGAATCGAAACTACTCTTCGGAAGGCTTGTTCCACCACGGGCTGAGTGTGTGAGAGTGGGCCGGGGTGGGGTGGGCCGAAAGGGGGGATCTGCCAAGAAGGCCACGCCGAACAGACCGGGTCCATCGCCGACCGGACTGTCTTGACGTTCCCCCCTCCAGTCCGCCGACCGCGCCGGATGAACGTGCCAGGTAGTTGTGGCGTTTACGGGTGGCGAGGCTCAAACGCTGCTTCCCTATTTTACGGATTTTCACTGACTTCCGGGCGCTTGAGCGGACGATAAGGCAACTAGGGTACGGCTGAGAGGGAATCTGAGCCAGCACCCGACCGAAGCGAGTTACCCAGGCCCCGACCCAGATGTTTGTGCATGGCCGGTCGGCTCCGTAGCCGGCTCGATGGAACGACGGACGGCCATGAATCGCAGACAAGGGGCCATCGAGTTCCGGCCCACCGCCGGGACGACGTGGAAACCAAGCGAGCGAGATATCGGAGAGCCTGCAATGAAGGTCTTCACAACTGGTCAGGTCGCCAAGATCTGTAAGGTGGCCCCGCGCACCGTCAGCAAGTGGTTCGACTCGGGCCGGCTGAAGGGGTACCGCATTCCGGGTTCCCAGGACCGACGCATTCCCCGCGAGTACCTGATTCGGTTCCTCAAGGAACACGGCATGCCGCTGGGCGACTTGGAAGATGAGGCCATGGCGAAGGTCCTCATCGTGGCCCAGGATCAAATCCTGATTGAGAACATCAAGCGGGAGCTGCCCCTGGAGCGTTCCTTCAAGGTCGCCATTGCCGCCAGCGGCTTCGACGCCGGGATCCAGGCGGAGAGCTTTCACCCCGACTGTATCATCGTGGACTTCTCGATCGGCCGCACCGAGGCGCTCCAGATTTGCCAGAATCTGCGGCGCAACGCCGAGTTCGCCGACGTGATCCTCATCGCGCTCCTGCCCGATGACGGCAACTCGACGAGCTTCGATCGGTCGAGCATCAACGAGACGTTCAAGAAGCCGTTCGACGCCGCCCTCCTGGCCGAGCGCCTGCGCACGCTGATCGGCGCCAAGAAGGAGCTCGTGTGACTTAAGACTCCCGGCCTCGGGAGTCCTCAGCCAACCCCAATCATCGCCGGTTCGCTCAACCCGTCGCGGCCAGACCTCCGCGACGGATATTTTTTTTCTTGGCTCCCGCGCCAGACTTGCGACGGGTGGCACGGGCATCTTGCCCGTGCTTCGCGCCACAGCACTGGCGAGACGCCAGTGCCACCCAACGTGTCGATCGACGTGCGTCGGCCCACTAGACCTGCGGCCAGTGCGGGGGCGGCGGCACGGGGGCAGACTCGGCAGCAGGACGCCGGGAGAAGGCGATGGCCTCGATCTCGACCAGGAGCTCGGGCCGGCACACGTCGGCATAGGCGTAGACCGTCGGCAGCTCGCCCAGCCGGGACTGGCACGCCGACCGCACCGCCGCGTAGTCCTCCGCACGCTTCACGTACACGCGGACCAGCCCGAGGTTCGCCAAGGTCGTGCCAAGCCCGGGCATGCCGTGCCGGGCGAGGTTCTCCTCCGCAATCAGGGCCTCGATGTTGGTCAGCGTCTCGTGGGTCTGGGCGGCGGCATCGCCCACGTGGCGCGTCTCGGAGCTCGTGATGCTCGCCGTGCCCGACACGAAGATCGTCGCGTGCGAGCCGCAGGATAGGGCCATCGCCCGGCTGAATTTCGGGCTCTTCGGGCCGTAGCTGGCGGCGTAGTCAAAGGCCGAGGTCTGCCGGGGGTTCTCCAGCGGAGTGGCCAGGATGTCCTCCCGATCCGTGACCAGGGCGATGCAGCTCATCATCACGTCGCGATCGTCGGCCCCAATGCCGGTGCTCGACGGATAGACCGCCCCGTGCTGGCCCGGCGGGAGCCGGTCGGCCAGAAACCGGGTCCCCTCGTAGTAGTCGGTCCGTGCCCGGTTCAGCTCCATGTACCGCTGCGTGGCCCCGTCCGGCCCGACAATGTCGCCCAGGTAAAGCCACGTGCGGATCACCTGGTCGAACCGGACGTTGACGCTGCCCAGCAGCGCTCGCATCGCGCCGAACGCACTGATCGACCGCTCGTACACGCCCTGCGCCTCGGTCTGCGGGGTGACCTGCGCGCAGTGGACCCAGGCGATGCCGTTGTGCCGGGCGATGACCAGTTGCTCGCTGATCCGCTCGATCTCGACTTCCTTGCCCCCGCAGCCCACGCCCAACGCCTCGATCTCCAGGAGCTTCCCTTCGCACGGGTGCTGCGCAATGTAGCTGGTCGCCGGGAGCTCCCGCCCGTAAAAATCGCGCATGATCTGCCGGCACGTCTCGATCTGGCGGGGCTCGGCCAGGAACACCGCCTGGTGGACAATCGAGCCGCGCGTGCCCTCCTCGTCGATCACGGCCTGGATCGTCCGCAACGCGTCCTCGGCCTGCTGGTGCAGGCTGCTGCCTCGGCGCGGCACGGCCGCGGCAAACACGTGGCGGACGTCGTTCAGCTCGACGACGGAATACCCCACCCCCTCGCTCGATAGCTTTCGGACCACGTCCTTGGGCCGTGTCCCCGCGGAGCGGCTGCCGGCGTCGGTCGAGGCTCGCGTCAAGGTATTCTCCTTTTGTTCCCCGGCGGCCACCTTGATCAATACCCTGGGCGTTCAGTCAGAAACACGTGGATTCCAGCATTCGCTGAGTGTGCGGCTTGTTGGCAGGGGGCGCGGCCGCCTGAGGCGGATCAGCGGCCTACACCCCCAAAGGCAGGCTCGGCGGTCGTAGGTCGGACCTCTGCCGGGCCTCGATGTCGGCAAACCTCCCCGACCTCAAAACCCATGGCAGATGTCCGCAACACATTATTGTCGTTGGTTCTGGGGAACAATGCAAGCGACCGGCCTCTGTCGGGGGGGCCCGCCGCCCGGTATACTGCTCCAAAGACCCCTCAGTCTAGCTATCCGCCCCATGAATATCCAACCGTCAGGTGGTGCTGCACCCACTATAAGAATGTCCAACTCCCTTCGAGCCCCTCGCTGCCGACCGACCCTCAGCCGTCCGGTCACGCGAACTTCGTGATCCCGGGGACCGGCATCGGGTAGTTCCCTTTCGCATCCGGCCTGGTCGGCGGGTCGGCGTCGAAGGCGAGGGTCTTCGGCGCGACCACGTGGTTCGACTTCATCGCCTGCTCCCACCCGATCACCTCGCCCGTGTAGCAGGCCCACGTGGCCATGATGGCCAAGAGGCTGCTGCGGGCCATGGTGAGGCCGTTGTTGATCGGCTTGCCGCTGCGGATCGCCGAGAACAACGCCACGTGCTCCAGGTCGAAGCGGTTGCAGGCCGGGCCGGGGTAGTGCCACTTGGTTTCGCCCTCGATGCGATTCTGCAAGAGGTCGCAGCGGCCCTTGGTGCCGTAGAATCGGTCGGAGACGTCGCTCACGCAGCCGTCCTGCTGGCGGCAGTAGGCGTACATCCGCGTGCCGTCGGCGTACTCGTACTCGATCGAGAAGTGGTCCCAGGCGTCGCCGTACTGGGGTCCGACCCGGGTCTGGCGCCCGCCCATGCCCCAGCACCGCACCGGCGGCTCGTCGCGCATCGCCCAGGAGCCCTTGTCCAGGTCGTGCACCAGGTTCAGCCCCGGCAGGTCGCAGGAGAGCCAGAAAAAGTTGTACCAGTCCTGGATCTGGTACTGCACCTCGGTCCAGCCCGGCTGTCGGGTCCGGGACCGCAGCGAGCCGGTGTTGCAGTTCTCCTCGATGGCGACGATCCGGCCGATCGCCCCGTCGTGCACCCGCTTCATCGTCTCCAGCACCCCCGTGTCGTAGCGCCAGGCCAGGCCGGAGACGATGCTCAGTCCCTTCTTCCGGGCCAGTTCGGCGGCCTCCAGCACGAGCCGCACGCCGGGGGCGTCCACGGCGTGGGTCTTCTCGCAGAAGACGTGCTTGCCGGCGTCGACGCACGCCTTCAGGTACGGGGGATGAAAGAACGTGGGCAGGGCCAACAGCACCACGTCGGAGCACTCGATCACCCCCTTGTAGCCGTCGAAGCCGGTGAAGCAGTGGTCGTCGCTGACGGCCGTCTGCCGGGGCTTCTCCCCCTTGAGGTTCTCGCGCGTGGCCCGGAGGTTCTCGGGAAACACGTCGGCCAGGGCGACCAGCCT
>Ga0315290_10000017_pt1 | contig 88320 bp, 60 predicted proteins | sample YL17G12_0_MG_FD_203627 | JGI IMG/M metagenome (GOLD analysis project Ga0315290, IMG submission 203627) | Sediment microbial communities from Yellowstone Lake, YNP, Wyoming, USA - YL17G12_0 | ecosystem: Environmental > Aquatic > Freshwater > Lake > Sediment | place: USA: Wyoming | collected... | reverse complement strand
TGTTCGGGTGCTGCCCGACGGAGACCATCTTGGGCGTGAGGATGCAGGCGGCGCAGTCCAGGGTGGGGAAGGTCTTGTCGAACTGGGCCATGTGGCCGCCGATCGTCGGCTCGCGCTCGACCAGGTAGACCTGTTTCCCGGAATCGGCGATCCGCAGCGCGGCCTCGATGCCGGCAATGCCGCCGCCCACGACGAGCGTCTCGGGCCGGACCGGGACCTCGCGCACCCGCAGCGCCCGGTGGTGCACCACGCGGCGGACCGCCGCGGACACCAACTGCCTGGCCTTGGCCGTGGCCTGCGCCCGATCGTGGTGGACCCAGGAGCAGTGCTCGCGGATGTTGGCCATCTGGAACAGGAAGGCGTTCAGGCCGGCCTCTTCGCACGCGCGCCGGAAGGTGGGCTCGTGCATCAACGGCGAGCAGGAAGCCACCACGACCCGCGTCAGCCCGTGCTCGCGCACGTCCTTGCGGATCATTTCCTGGCCCGGGTCGGAGCACATGTACTTGTACTCCCGGGCGATGACCACGCCGGGCATGCGGCCGGCGTGCTCGACCACCGCTCCCACGTCCACCGTGTGGGAGATGTTCGTTCCGCAATGGCAGACGTAAACGCCGACTCGTGCATCGTCCATCATGCGACCCCCACCTTCTGGTCAAACAAGGCGATCACCGGCGTGAGGCTGTCGCCCAGGGCCAGCTCCTTGGGCCCCAGGCCGTAAGCGATACCCATCAACTGGGTGAAATAGAGGACCGGCAGGCGGCAATCGGCGCCCACGGCGTCCGACGCTTCGCGCTGGTAGGCTTCGAGGTTGATCTGGCACAAGGGGCAGGCGGTGGCCACGCAATCGGCGCCGCGCTGCCTGGCCACCTTGAGGATCTTTCCCGTCAGCGTGCGGCCCGTCTCGGGATGCGTGGTCATCGCCATCCCGCCGCAGCACTTGGCGGCCAAGGGAAAGGGGACGACGCCGGCGCCCAGCCAGCCGACCAGGCGATCCATCAGCTCCGGGTACTCGGGATCGTCGACGTCGTCGAAGGGGCGGCTCAACTGGCAGCCGCTGTAGCAGGCGACCTTGACGCCGGCGAGGTCCCGCTTGACCGGCCGGCGCACGGCGTCTTCGCCCAGCTCGTTGACCAGGATGTCCAGGAGGTGGCGCACTCGCACCGTGCCGCGGTACTGCATGCCGCCGGCGGCCAGGGCGTGCTGGATCTCGCCCCGGAGGCCGGGGTTCTCGGCCATGTACTTGTTGGCCTTGCGGAGCACGACGTAGCACGCGTTGCACACGGTGGCCAGCTCGTGCCCGGCCTGCTCGGCGATGGCCAGGTTCCGCGCCGAGAGGACAAAGGCCCGCTTCTCGCGGATCGGCAGGTAGGCCGTCGCGCCGCAGCAGTTCCAATCGTCCAGCTCGGCCAATTCGAGCCCCAGCACCCGGGCCACGCTCCGCGTCGAGCGGTCGTAAGCCCGGTTGGTGGACATGAGCGAGCAGCCGGGAAAGTACGAGAAAACTCGGGGGCCTTCGCGGTTCATTTCTTTCCGTCCTCCTCGATCGCGGCCATCATCTTCAGCAGACCGGCCAGCCCCCGGATCTTGCCGGAGAAGAGCTCCAGCCGGCCGCGCCACCACAGCTTCGCCGCCAAACGAATCTGTCCCAGCGCTCGCAGGGGATTCGTGCGCAGGTAGAACTTCCGCAAGAGCTTCGTCTCGACGTTGCGGCCGTGCTGGTCGACCGTCTCCGCAAACGCCCTGGCCATCGTCGCTCCCGGGGCCGCCTTCGACAGCCCCCGCTCCGCCTCCAGGCGTTTCAGTTCGTACATCACGTCGGTGAATGGGATCCCCGCCGGACACCGCACCGTGCAGGAATAGCAGGAGACGCACAGCCACACCGTGTTCGCGTTGAGCACGCGCTCCAACATTCCGGCACGCAACGCCGCGATGATCTCCCGCGGACCGTACTCCATGGCGGCGCTCGAGGGGCACGAAGCCGAGCACGTGCCGCACTGGATGCACTCCTTGATCCGCTCGCCGTGCGGCAGCGTGTAAACGCTTTCGAGCAATTCCTGACTGAGCCGTTGAGCCTCAAGCGTCTTCATCCGTCCATCCCTCCGGGGCACGGCAAGCCGAATCTGTATGTGGCGTTTACACGGCTATGTGACCCGTGCATACACCACGAGCGGGGTGCAAGTAACGCAATGGTTACCAGACTGGTAAGGGACTGTCAAGGGCGGGGGCTAAATGTCGGATGGCAGGGCCCCGCTGTGTGCCACTGCTTCGCAAAAGCAGTGCTTGTCCCAAACCCCATACACTGCTTGCCTTGCGGCGGCGCCGTGGCACACCGCAGCGAGAAACACAACTAGTCCCAATGGGTGGGCCGGCTGCCCCGACTGGTGCGAAACGCGGGCTATTCGAGCACCAGCAGCCGATCGGCGGCGGTTCCGGCTACCCGGATCCGCAGGCCGCTCGGGGTGGCCGCCGCGTGCGCGGTCCAGGCGCCGGCCGGGTATTGCCCGATGATCCGGGTCGGCGCGGCATGGTCGCGGTGCAAGTCCACCAGGCAGTCGCCTTCGCCGAGCAGATGGAGGATCCAGCGGTTCTCCTTGTCCTGCCGCGTGAGGAGGACCTGCTTGTCGTGGGGTGTCACCGCGACCGGCCCGGGCCCGGCCAGCCAATCGATCGCCGCTTCGGTCAGCTCGACCGAGTCGAGGCTGGCCAGAAAGGCCACCTTGCCGTGGCCGAGCCGGCTGACGTGCAGCACCGGATAGGCTTCCTTGCCGAGGTGTCCCCAGAGGACGGTTTCGCCCCGTTCGGGCCGCACCTGCACGAGCCCTGCAACGCGGACCTCGCCGGGCAACCGCAGCCCCGCCGGGCCGGGCGCCGCCTCGGCCGGCGCCACGCGCACGACCTGCTCCGGGCCGTGGAGCTTCTCAAATCGCACGCCCATCTCGCCGGCCAGGGCGAAATCGGCCAGTTCGAAGCCCCGCTCGTCGTGTCGCAGGGCATCGCCGGCAACGAGAACCGCGCCCCCCCGCCGGGCGTACTCCCGCAGGTGCTCGAGCTGGCCGGGCGACAAGCCCGAGCTCAACGGCAGCACGAGCAGCTTCAGACGCGCGAGCCGCCGCCGGTCCGCCAGGTCGAGGCAGTTGACGAACTCCGGGGGGAGGCTCCGCCTAAGCAGGCGCTCGGCGATCTTCTGCATCGGCCCGAGGTACGGCCCGCGGTCGTAGTCCGGGTAGCGGAACCGGGTGCTCTCCGAGAAGACGAAGCCGAAGTGGGAAACCGGCCGGGCCCCCTCCAGGTAAGGCTGGATTTCGGAAATCATCCGGTAGAACGGGGCTACCTGGCCGGCGTGCCAGTCCCGCATGCTCGTGCCCGGCAGCGCGGTCCGGAAATCGGTCTTGAGGTGGTCGTAGTAGGAGTAGCCGCGGCCGCCGAGGACCATGCACAGCCGGCGCATCGGGCTTTCCAGCATGGCCCCCGTGATGACGGCCTCCTTGCCGAGCACCCCCTTGAGGAACAGGAGCCGGAAAGGATCGCCGAACTCGTTGTAGGCGACGTCCTGGGTCCGGCCCAGGTTCAGATCGTTCGGCGCGTAGCTCTGGATGTGGTTCTGCCAGATCTCGAGCGACGGCTTGATGCGCCGGCACAGGGCCGTGAGCCTGTTGACCGCCCGGCCGGTCGTGGCCAGGTAGAAATCCATGGCCCGGCGCCCGTCGTCCTTGGTCCAGCCGGTGAGCTCGTGCCCGAAAAGCTCCCGGTAGAAGACCTTGCACCCGGCGCAGGTGCAGCCGCGCCGCGTGGTGAGGATGTCCCACCGCATGCCGTCGACGGGGTAGTTTTCGAGGACCTCCCGGGTGTAGCCTTCGACCAAGTCCAGGTAGCCCGGTGCGTTGAGACAGATCACGCCGTCGATGCTGCCGTCGGGGTGGGGCTTCGCCTGGACGAAGTCCTTGCCCTGGTTCTCGCGCAGGTACTTCCAGTTCCAGTTGAGCGTGACGTAGCCGAAGGCCGCAATCCGGCGCTTGTGGAGCTCTTCGATCGTGCGGCCGAACCAGTCGCCCTTCATGCCGGGGAATTTTGTCCCGATCTTCGTTTCGTAGGTGCAGTAGCCGTGGTGGGGCACGGCCATGACAATCGTGCCGTCGAGGTGGATGCCCTGGCAGAATTCGGCAAAGCGGGCCGGGTCGGCCCGGCTGAGCAGCTCCGGCAACTGGTCGGTCCGCCGGCCGATCCAGCTCCAGTCGACGTTGAACAGCCGGAAGCACCGGCTGGGTCCCTTGGGCACGTAGTCGGAGACCGACCGGGAGGGCCGGAAGTACTCGTTTTCGGGGTCGGGCCCTGCGGCGCCTGCTCGTCCCGGGGCCGCCAGAACGCCGGCCGCAAGGGCCAGCGCCACTGCCAGCACCACGGCCGAAACGCTCCGACGCAGGCGAGCCGCACCCATCCGGTCTCCTTTCGCAGGTCCTACGGCAGCACGGGCATGATGAGCCGGGAGGGCAGGTCCGGGGCGTGATAGACCCGCTGCGTGCTCTTACGAAAATCCGCTTCCTTGGCGGTGTAGATGTCGCAGAACGTCTGCGGGTTGCGGTCGACCAGGGGGAACCAGGTGCTCTGCACCTGGACCATCACCCGGTGGCCCGTCCGAAAACTGTGGCACACGTCCTGGAGCGTAAACTTCAGCACGGCGGGCCGATCGGGCACGAAGGGCTCCGGCTTCTCGAAGCTGTTGCGGAACTTGCCTCGCATGACGTCGCCCCGCACGAGCTGCTGGTAGCCCCCCATGTGCACGCCGGCCGGATTCGGGCTGGGGTCGGGATAGTCGTCGGGGTAGACGTCCACGAGCTTGACGATCCAGTCGCAATCGGTCCCCGAGGTCGCCACGCGCAGGTCCACCTCAATCGGGCCGGCGATGCTGTAGTCCGTTTCCAGCACGTCGGTCTGGTAGACCAGGACGTCGGGCCGCCGGGCGGCGAATCGCTGGTCTCCGACCATGTACTCGGGCGACATGCCAACGGCGATCTTGTCGAGAAACGGCACCGGCTTCGCCGGATCGCTCGGGTACTCGTCGAACGGCGACTCGGGGTTGGCACCGCCGGGCGCCTCCCGGGCCAATCGCCCGCCGGAGCGAAGGTACAGCGACGCCGGCCGGCCCTCCTTGGGCGGCCACGCGGTGAACTGCCGCCACCGGTTCGTGCCCGTCTCGAACACCCAGGCCTCCGGATGCTTGCGCGGGCCCTTGCCCTTGAGGTGGAACTCGAAGAACGGCAGCTCGATCTGCTCGCGGTAGAAGAGCGAAGTCTTGGAGCCGAAGTGGACGGGCCCGAGCGACTGCCCGTCTTCCCGCCCCCAGCCGCCGTGATCCCAGGGACCCATCACCAGGACGTTGTCGGCCCCGGGGCTGTTGGCCTCCACGTGCTTGTAGGTCTCCAGCGCGCCGAAGAGGTTCTCGGCGTCGAACCATCCCCCGACGGTCATCACCGCCGGGCGGATGTTCCTCAAGTGGGGGCGGAGGTTCCGCGACCTCCAGAACTCGTCGTACGTCCCGTGACGCATGACTTCGTTCCAGAACGCCACGTCGTCCTTGAAGTGTTTGGCGTTGGCGTTGGCCAGCGGGCCCATTTCGAGGAAGAAGCGGTAGCCGTCGGCGGTGCCGTGCTCGAAGCGGGGGACGGACTTCCTGGTCGGCTCGGGCCGCGGGCGGCCGAAGTTCGCCATGAAGTTGAAGGCGTGCGGGAGCATCAGGGCCCCGTGGTGGTGCCAGTCGTCGCCGACGAACCAGTCGACGATCGGGGCTTGGGGCGAAACGGCCACCAGCGCCGGATGGGCGTCGATCATCCCCGCCGCGGCGTAGAACCCGGGATACGAAATCCCCCACGTCCCCACCTTGCCGTTGTGCCCCGGCACGTGCTTCAGGAGCCACTCGATGGTGTCCCGGGTGTCGCTGCTCTCGTCGACGTCGGCGGGGCCTTTTTTGGCCGGCCGGTGCGGCCGCATGTTCACCAACTCCCCTTCCGACATCCACCGGCCCCGCACGTCCTGGTACACGAAGACGTACCCCTGCTGGCCCAAGAGCGCCGAAGGCCCCAGGTCGCTCCGGTACCGATCCACCCCGTACGGTCCCACGCCGTAGGGCGTGCGCGTCATGAGAATCGGCCACTTCTGCGACGTGTCCTTCGGGACGTAGACCGCCGTGAACAACCGCTTTCCATCCCGCATGGGGATGCGGTGCTCGTACTTCGTGTAGTTGGCCTTGACGTGCTCCAGCCCCTGCGCCGCCGCGTGCCGGGGCAGCAGCGTCGCCAGGGCGAGCACAACAGCGCCCGCCGCCGGCCGACAAGGGCCAAGCGGCCGTCCACGACCGGATGCTTCCATCGGAGGTCTCCTGGTGCCACCCATTCGATGGTGTCTCGGCGCCGGCGGCGTGTCAAGCCTGTTGTTCGCAAGAGGTGGGCTGGGCCCTCGCTTGACCTGGACCCAGCGCGGGCGGGTCGCTAAAATAGCGGCTCCAGGCGGTCCGCCCAGGACCGCGCACGGTCCTTCAGCAAGGTGCACGATGCCCGCCGAGACGGTCGCCGCAACGTGCCCGTCCCCAGGGGATTCACGGTGGGAGTGGGCCGGATGGATCCTGATGTTGGCCGCCCTGCTGGCCGTCTTTCCGTGGGCGATGTACCGGGCCATCTACAGTGGGGGCGGCACCGATTTCCCCGAGTTCTACGCGGCCGGGCGCCACGTGCTGGAGCACGGCCAGGTCGAGCCCACGCGGTTCCTGGAGTACTACTGGCCGTCGGTCGACGTGGCCTTTGCCGCCCTGGCCTGGCTGCCGCTGCCGGTGGCAGCCGCCGTGTGGTACGCCATCGTCAGCCTCGCCTGGATGGGGCTGTTGGCGACCATCGCCCGCTACCTCGTGGTCGGCGTCCCCCAGCCGGTGCCGCGCCAGGCGGCGCTGGCCGCGGGCCTGCTGGTCCTCCCCCTGGCCTTGGACCACCTCTGCCTGGGCGCGTTCCACGTCCTGATGGTCTGGCTGATGGTCGCCGGGCTGGCCCGGGTGAGCCGAGGCCGCGATTGGTCCGGCGGGATCCTCCTGGGCCTGGCAATCTGGATCAAGCTCCTGCCCATCATGGGGGCAGCCTACCTGGTGCTCAAGCGGAGGTGGCGGCCGGCGCTGGTGGCGGTGGTCTGCGCCGTGCTGGTCGACCTGGCCCTGACCGTGCCCGTTTTCGGACCCCATTCGACGTGGCAGCTCCACCGCACGTGGTGGGAGAACCAGGCCACCGGCGCAAGCTACCGCATCTTCCACCTCGACGAGTCGATCAAGGAAGACCGCCTGACCAACCAGTCGCCGGCAATCCTTCTGCGCCGACTCCTGACCCAAAAGGGGATCTACCCCGGCTGCCCCTGGGCGAGGGTCGCCTTTGGCAACCTCACGGGCGAGCAGCTTCGGCTCGTTTACCTCGGCGTGCTGGGCGCGCTGGGCGCGGCAATCCTGGCCGTGTGCCGCCGCCCTGGCCGGTCCACTTCGGAGGCGCAATGGGCCACGGAAATCGCCCTGGTGGTGCTGGCCACGCTCTGGTTCTCGCCGGCTGTATGGAGCTATCACCTCACGGCCGCGACGCCGGCGCTGGCGGTCGTGCTGGGCCGCAGGTACCAGCGCCCCGGACCGGCCTGGACGATGGCCGCCCTCTGGCTGGTGGCCCTGGCCCTGACGGGGTCCGACCTGGCCCGGGCCCTGGGGAACCTCTTCTGGGCCGGTTTCCTGGCGGGCGTCTTGCTGGTGGCGACGGCCCCCCGATCGCCTCAGGCAGGGACTTGACTTTACCGCCTCGCGATAGGAAAATGTACTTGAAGAAGGCGGGGTAGACGCCCTGCCGGGGTGGGCTCTACCGATCCAGGGAGGTGCACCATGAGATCCGTTCACCGAGCAGCTTGGCTGATTGTGTGGCTTGTCGGGGCGGGCGCGGCCCGGGGGGAATCGATCTCCCGGCTCGTCGTGTTCGGCGACAGCCTGTCGGACGTGGGCAACGTCTATGCCGCCACCAACGGGGCGATTCCCGCACCGCCGTACTTCAACGGCCGGTTCTCCAACGGCCCGGTGTGGGTCGAGCACCTCGCCGCACGCCTCAACCTGGCGGCGCCGCAGCCGAGCTTCCAGGGCGGGCTCGGGTGCGCCTATGGCGGAGCCGAGACCGGCACGGGCCTCTCGCCCGACGGCACGCTCAACCTCCGCACCCAGGTCGATTTCTATTTCCTCTCCCACGCGCCCACGGCAAGCGAGCTGTTCGTCGTCTGGGCCGGGGGCAACGACATCGCGAATCGCCTGGCCGACCCCACGCCCCCAGACACGACGGCCTTCGTCGCCAACGTCTCGGCGGCCATTAGTGCGCTGACCACCCACGGCGCGAGGCGGTTCCTCGTGGCCAACCTGCCGCCGGTGGGCAGCTCCCCATGGGCCCGCCGCGAAGGCTACCAGGTCAAGGGCGACGCCCTGGTGGGCCAGTTCAACGCGGCCCTGGCCGCCGAGCTGGCGCAGCTCAGGACCACGCTGGGAGTGACGATCCACGAGCTGGACGCCGCCGGGCTGTTCGCCGCCGGCATGGCCAACCCGGCGGCCTTCGGTCTGACCAACGTCACTGAGGCGGCCTACGACGCCACGACCGGCAATGTGGTCCCCAATCCCCAAGAGTACCTCTTCTGGGACGAGATCCACCCGACGGCCACCGCCCACGCCTACCTCGGCGCTTACGCCGCGGCAGCCGTCCCCGAGCCCTCGGTGGTGGTGCTGGTTCTCTCCGGCGGGCTGGCCCTGGGAGCGTGGCTGGCCCGAGGCGTTGCCCGTGCGCGGCGCCGGACTGGCGGCGATCGTTCTCTGGTGCCGCGGCCGTCTTGAGCAGGGTGCCCGGCTAGACCGCCCAGTCTTCGCGGTGCTCGGGACGCAACAGCGCGTCGGCCTCGGCGTTGTTGACGATCTTCATGGCCCCGGGGTCGAATTCCAGCGGGCCTTCGCACAGGCTGGCCACGTTGCCCAGCAGCAGCAGCTCCATGGCCGGGCCGGAGTGGTCGAAGCTGGAAAGCGGGGCTGGCCCCTCGCCCCGGCAGGCCTGGAACCATTCCCGCTCGTGCCCCGGGGAGTGCGGCAGGCGCTGCGGCGGCCCGGCGGCATTGGGAAAATCGCCCTTGGGCAGGAGCTCGCACACCGAGTTGTGGGCATTGGTGTGAACCACCCCCTTGCTCCCGACCAGCAGCGTGCCGGACCGCGGCGTCCAGCTATTGTCTTTCCACTCCAGCGGCCGGCCGGCGATCTTCTCCAGCTTGGCCCACACGCCCAATCGCACCAGCTCCTGCTCCGGGCCGTTGTACCAGTGGATGGTGGCCGCGGGGATCGCGCCCCGCTGGGGGATCTTGAACCGCACGATCTGCCAGCCGGGAAACGTGTGCGGGCACCGCTCCGACGTCTCCGTCTCGACGCGGATGGTCCCCTTCGCTTCCCCGCCGCGACGGAACATCTCGCGGAGCTTCAGGGCCTTGAAGGCCACGTTAATCGAGTGCGAGCCGCCCCCGCCCAGGCAGCCCGTGGAAAAATCCCGCCAGGCGCCCCAGCCCTTGTCGTACCGGGAATGATAGGGCCGGAAGCGGGCCGGGCCAAGCCAGACGTCCCAATCGAGGTAGTCCGGCACGGGCTGGCTCCCCTCGGGGAGCTTCATCGGGCCGGACCCGCCGAACACGTACCACACGTGCGCCTCGCGGATCTCGCCGATCGCCCCGTCTTCGATCAGCTCCAGGGTGCGGCGGAACGAGTCGGTGGCCATGCCCTGGTTGCCCTGCTGCGTGGCGACCTTGTTCCGGCGGGCGATCCGCCGCAGGGCCCGGGCCTCGGACACGTCGTGGGCACACGGCTTCTCGCAGAACACGTGCTTGCCCCGCTCCATGGCCCGGGCCGAGATCACCGCATGGGTATGCTCCGGCGTGGCCACGATCAGCCCGTCGAGCTTCTGGTCCAGTTCGTCGAGCATCTTGCGGAAGTCCTGGAACTGGGGGACCTTGGGCATGCGCTTGGCCGCGTCGGCCATGCGATTCTTGTCGGAGTCGCAGATGGCCGCCACGTTCTGGCCCACGCGGGGGACCGTGTTGAAATGGTACGTCCCCCGCGAGCCCAGCCCGACCACGGCGAGGCTCAGCTTCGCGTTGGCCTGGTAGCTCGAGGCGGAGCGGGCGTCCTGAAGGATCCACCAGCTTGACGCCGCCGATGCGGCGGTTTTGAGGAATCCGCGTCGAGTGGTTCGGGTCATGATCGTCCTCCTTGGTGCTGGGGTTTTCAAGCCCAGGGGTTGCAACCCCTGGGCTTTGGGAGCCGGCTCGCGTTCCACGCCGGCTTGATTACAGTGTCCACGGCGGGCGCATCGCCCGGCTGAGCCACCGGTTGGCCTCGTCGTCGCCGGGGAAGGTCTCCTTGACCGGGTCCCACTTCAATGCCCGGCCGGTCCAGTGGGCAATGCACCCGAGGTGCGAGACGATCGCCGAGCGGCAGCCCTTCTCCACGTCGCAGGCCGGGTCTTGCCGGGAGCGGATGCAGTCGAACCAGTTCTGGTGGTGGTTGTTCACCGTGCGGTCGCGCCCGCGGGAGCCGCGGGCCTCGCGCACGATCTCGGCCGGGAACGACTGCAAGAAGCCGCTGCGGCCCACGTGGATCCAGCCCTTCTCGCCCACGAACACGGCCCCGAACGCCTGGATCGGGGTCTTTTCGTCCCAGCCCTTGGGGATTTCCTGCTTGGCGCGGTCCAGGCGCCCGTCGACCACCTGCAACAGCACGCCGTTGGCGTAGCGGTAGGTGAGCACGGGGACCTTTCCGGTCTCGGGTGGGGTGATTTCCACGGGCCCGCTCTTGTCCATGTCCAGCCCCCACTGGACGACGTCGAAGGCGTGGACCGCGTTGGAGGTCAGGTTGCCGCCGCCGAAATCGCGGCAGAAGTGCCAGGGGACCACGCCGTGCGGCTGGCCGTAGGGGTGGAACGCCTTGTTGTAGGGTCGCGAGGGGGCGGGTCCGAGCCAGAGGTCCCAGTCGAGCCCGTCGGGCACCGGCTCGGCCGGCAGGCTGACGTCGCCGCTGGTGCCGGGGAAGATCACGTAGACGATCTTCACCTTGCCCAGCGCCCCGGCCCGGACCAGCGCGCAGGCCTTGCGGAACTCGGGGGTCGAGCGCTGCTGGAGCCCGGCCTGAAACACCCGGCCGTAGCGGCGGACCGTGTCGATCATCGCCCGGGCCTCGGCGATCGTCAGCGAGACCGGCTTCTCGGTGTAGACGTCCTTGCCGTTCTTGGCGGCCATGATCGTGGCCGCCGCGTGCCAGCGGTCGCCGGTGGCGACGACCACGGCGTCGACGTCCTCCCGGCCGATCACCTCGCGCAGGTCGACGTGGGTCTGGCAGCCCCGGTAGGTGCCGCTGGTGCGCCGGGCGGCGTACTGCTCCTCGACCACGGTCTTGGCGTTGTCGCGCCTCCAGCGGTCGACGTCGCACAGGGCCAGCACCTGGGCCTCGGGATACTGCGTGCACAGGCGCACGTGGCCCTGGCCCATCATCCCGATGCCGATGAATCCCAGGGCGATCCGGTTGCTGGGGGCCTTGGTGCCGTCGGCGCCGAAGACCGACGAGGGCACGACCCAGGGCACCGCCGCGCACGCGGCGGCACGTGTCAGGAAAGCACGGCGGTTGACTCTCGCTGATTGTTTCGACATGTTGGTCCTTTCTTTCAGGCGATCCCTCGGGTGGCACTGGCTGCTTGTCAGCCAGTGCTCGCTATGCCCCAGCCACCCGAACCTATGCACCGGCCACCCGATTCTAGGCTTTCAAGCCGCCGAGGTCGAGGTCCAGCCGTTTATTCTCCTTGACGAGCTCGTCCATGGTCATCCTGCCGTGTCGGGCGGCGGCCTCGCGGCCGAGGATGGTGGTCAACGCGCCGTCCACGGCCCGCTTCGCCGAGGGATGGTTAAGCCGGCCCTCGACGACGCACTGGTAGAAATCGGCGATGTTCCGCACGGCCCCGGCCTCGTAGAGGTTCTCGACCGTGCCGCCGCCGTAGTGCTTCGGCCCGCCGCGGACAAACGCCTTGCCCGAGTAGTGCACCTGGGCAACGGCCTGCTGGCCGTAGATCTGGCACTGGAGCCCGCCGTCGGCGTTGTTGTTCAGTCCCTGGCCGCAGTGGTTCAGGACCAGGCCGTCGGCGAACTCGAAGACGACGGAGCAGACGTCGCGGGAGTCGCCGTGGGGGTCGGGCCGGCAGATGCGGGAGGAGCCGGCGGCGGCGATCGGGCGCTGGCCCACGACCCAGATCGCGGCGTCCACCGCGTGGATGTCGAAGTTCACGATGTAGTCGCCGCCGATCGTCACGTCGTTGACCCAGACCAGGTTGCGCAGGCGGCTCTCGATGGTCTTGGTCAGCGGCGGGTCGCTGAAGGTGCCGGCGTGGCCGATGGACACCATGTAGGCCACCTTGCCCAGCCCCCCTTCCCGCACCCGCTTGGCCACCTCGAGGTTGATCGGATCGGTGGGCATCTGGTAGTCGACGAGGAAGACCCGCTGCTTCTCGGTCGCCCGCTTGGCGGCGGCCTCGATGGCCAGGCAGCCCGGGGCGTCCACGGCGACCGGCTTGGCCATGTAGACGTGCAGCCCGGCCTCGACGGCGGCCCGGGCGTGCTCGGGGAAGAAGTAGGGGGGCGTCTCCAGGGCGATCGCCTCAATGCCGCCGGCCAGGAGCTTCCGGTAGCCCGACAGGCCCGAGAAGCGGCGCGACTTGTCCACGCCCAGGGCGTCGCCGCAGGCGTCGGCCACTTCCTGGAAGTAGTCGGCCACGGCGTGCATCTCGTAGCCGCCGTGCCGGCGGAAAAGGTTGGCGATCCACGCGCCCCGGCCGCCGTTGCCGACCACGCCGAGCTTGATCTTGCGGGTAATCTGGGGCGGCTTGGCCTCGGCGGCCCGGGCCTCGGCGGCGGCGTCCAGCGCCGCGGTCAGAAGCGGCACCGAGGCCGCGGCGGCGGATTGGCGGATGAAGTCCCGCCGGCTGAAGCGGTGGTCTTTCCGGACGTCAGGGGGCTGGGTGCTCATGGGACTCTCCTCGGATGTGCTGATCTCTCCCATGCGGTTGCGTGGCATGCCCTCACGGCTCGGTGGCATGCCCTCACGACGCGCAGCGTCGGGTGGGCATGGTGGCCGCGGCTGCATGCCGACCGGCGGCTGCGCCGCCTGACGGCATGCCACGCGGAATCGTGCAAGCCTGCGTAGTATAATATCCCCGGGCCCCCGCCGACACAAGCTACGGCGCATCCCCCAGCCCCACGTTGGGGTAGGGCCTTGCGTCCGGCCTCCTGCCGTGGCTATAGTAGACGGGATCCTTTGGGTTATCGCGCACACGTCGGACGGCTGCGGAGTCTCGGGGATCGCGGGCCGGGCCTTCGGACGCCAAGAACACTTATGGGAGCGAAGAGAAACGATGAGTACGAGGAATTGCCTGGTGTTGGGGTTGGCCGCGGTGGTCGGGATTGCGGTGATCGGGTTGGTGGCGGGGACGATGGCTCGGGCGGCAGACGCCCCGGCCAAGGCGGAGGGTCCGCCCCCCGTGGGCAAGGACGGCGCGAAGCTGGTGCCCTTGGACATCAAGCTCCCCAAGCCCATGTTCCAGGGGACGCCTAAGAACATCAAGCAGGCCCCGACCCTGGAGAAGTACAGCGAGAAGCCTCGCCCGAAGTTTTACGTGCCCGAAGGGGTCACCCTCCTGTCCGCGGGCAGGAAGGTCACGTCCAGCGACATGGCCCCGATCATCGGCGAGCTGAACCTGCTGACCGACGGCGACAAGGAAGGCTCGGACGGGAGCTTCGTCGAGCTCGGCCCGGGCACGCAGTGGGTGCAGGTCGACCTGGGCGCCCCGGCCTCGCTGGTGGCGCTGCTCGTCTGGCACTACCACGCCGAAGGCCGGGTGTACCACGACGTCGTGATCCAGGTGGCCGACGATCCGGACTTCATCGAGAACGTCAAGACGGTCTACAACAACGATTTCGACAATTCCTCGGGCCTCGGCCTGGGCAAGCAACTGGAGTACATCGACGACTACCGCGGCAAGCTCATCGAGGTGAAGGACGCCAAGGGCGAGCCGGTCAAGGGCCGGTACGTCCGCCTGTACTCCAAGGGGAACACCTCCAACGACATGAACCACTACGTCGAGGTGGAGGTCTTCGGCAAGCCGGCCAAATGAGCCGCTCGACGGTCGGGACGGTCCTGTTCGGGGCGTGCACCCTGGCCGCGGCCGCCGGGGCGCTGGCGGTTCGGACGGCCCGGCTGGACCTCCGGCCCATGCACGCCGACGAAGCCAACCAGGCCGTCAGGACCGGGGACCTCCTGGAGACCGGCCGGCTGGCGTACGATCCCGATCAGCACCACGGCCCGACCTTGTACTGGCTCACGCTGCCGGCGCTGTGGCTCAGCGGCGTCAACGACCTCGCCCACTCGACCGAGGCGCAGTTCCGCATGGTGCCGGCCGTGTTCGGGGCCGCCCTGATCGTGCTCATGCCCCTGCTGGCCGGCGGCCTGGGACGCGGCCCGGTCCTGATCGCCGCCCTGCTGACGGCCATCTCCCCGGCGATGGTCTTCTACTCCCGCTACTACGTCCAGGAGACGCTCCTGGTGTTTTTCACCCTGGCCGCCATCGCCTCGATGTGGCGATACACCCGCAGCGGGTCGCCGGGCTGGGCCGTTGCCGCGGGGGCCTCCTTCGGCCTGATGCACGCCACCAAGGAGACCTGGTTCCTGGCCGCCGCCGCCATGGCGCTGGCCCTGCCTTTGGCCATCGCCTGGGGACGTTGGCGCGACCGGGTGGCTGGGACAGGATCCGGGGTGGCTGGGGCAGAGCGGAGCGATGCCCCAGGCATACTCTCGATGCTCAAGCCCCACCTCCGCCCCCTGCACCTCGTCGCCGCAGCCGCGGCGGCGTGCCTCGTCGCCACGGCGCTCTACTCCTCGTTCGGCGCCAACCTCAAGGGGCCCGTCGATTCGCTCCTGGCCTACGACACCTACTGGCGCCGTGGCACCGAGGGCGGCCTGCACACCCATCCCTGGCACTTCTACCTCGAGCTGCTCGTCGTCTTCCGGCCCGCACGCGGGTTCTTCTGGACCGAGGGGCTGATCGCCGGACTCGCCGGCGTGGGCTTCTTCGCCTCCCTTCTTTGTCGGGAGAAGGCCGGATTGTGCCGCTTCCTCGCCTTCTACACGGTCCTGTTGACGGCGTTCTACTCGCTGATCCCCTACAAAACCCCCTGGTGCATGCTCAGCTTCCTGCACGGCATGATCCTTCTCGCGGGCGTGGGTGCCTGGGCCATCCTCCGCTGGCTCCCCGGCCTGCCGCTGAAGACCCTCGCCTTGGGACTCCTTGCCGCAGGGGCCGTGCACCTCGGCTGGGAGTGCTGGTGGCTCAATTTCCGCCTCCCGGCCGACCAGCGCAATCCCTACGTCTACGCGCACACCTCGACCGACGCTTTGAACCTGGCGGACCGGATGGAGCGTCTGGCGGAGCTCTCCGACGAAGGCCACGCGATGGTGATCCACGTGGTCACCCCGGAGAACTGCTGGCCGCTGCCGTGGTACCTGCGGAAGTTCAAGGCCGGGCACTTCGGCTGCTGGCACGACCCGGCGGTCTGGGCCGAGGAGACCGCCCCGTACCCGCCCCCCTCGGTCATCCTGCTCACCGCCGACGTTGCGCAGTCCGTCGAGGCGCAGCTCCGCGCCGCGTACAACCGGCAGATGATGTTCGGCCTGCGGCCCGAGGTGTTCTTGTCGGTCTACGTGCGCGAGGACCTCTGGGAGAAGTTCCTCGCCGCCAGCGGCTCGCCGACCCGGTGACCCGTGGTTTTCGTAGGGTGGGACGAAGCCCCACCTGGAATGCCGTCAGCTATCAGCCGTCAGCCGACCGGTCGAGGAGCATCAGCCCACTACGGCTTCTTGTCCGGTCGAACCCGGGCCATGCCGCTTTGGGCAGCGGTCTTCAGCAGTGGGTCGCCGGCCTGCTCGTGGACCTCTCGGTAGATCGCGTGGGCAGCCTCTTTCTCCTCTCGAGCGGCCATGCGGTCGGCGCACAGCAGCCGGGCGTGCCCGAGCACGGCAGCCGGCACGGCCGGGGCCCCGGTTCTTGCCGCAGCCAGGGCCCGGGCGGCCTCGGGGGTGGCAATGCTCCCCAGGGCCATGGCCGCCGCCTCGGCGATCTGGCCGTCCTGGCCGACGAGCCGCTGCGATAACGGCCCCACCGCCGCCTTCTCCCGGCGACGCCCGAGGGCGTGGATCACCGCCACGAACCACGGCGTCTCCTCTTGCTGCTTGAGCGCGGCAACCAGGGCCTTGCCGGCCTCGGCCGAGGTGTTGGCCTCCAGCGCCCCCAGGGCGTAATGGCGCAGTGCCGGCTCGGGGTTGCTCAGGAGCCGGGCGAGGGCCGGGACCGCCTCATCGCGCCCCACCACGGCGAGCTGCCTGAGCAGGTAGATGCGGTCGTTGAGCCGGTCGTTCGTGTCCAGCTCGGCCAGCATCGCCCGGACCAGCGGCCCCCGCTGCGACTCCCGGCCCGGGGCCCCGGCCGCAACGATGATCTCTTCGAGAATCATCTTGGGCGGGCGGGGCGGGGGGGACCCCTTTTCCCCCCTCATCTCGCCGGTCTCCCTGGCCGGGTCCGGATAGGTCGTGGCGGACAAGAGGGCCCGCAGCAGCCGGCGGTAGATGCCCTCCCACTCCTGGGGCGCTCGCGCGGCGGGCATTGCCCGGCCGCTCAGCTCCCGAAGGATGTCCGCTTCGGCCGGATCCGGCCTGGGCGCGGGCACCTTGGCCCGGCTTTCCGACGCGGTGGCGTGCATGGCGGGGTCTCCTTCCATGTGGCAGTGCAAAGCAACTCAGGTTTCCAGGGTGGCATGCTCTTTTCCAGGGTGGCATGCCGTCAGGCGGCGCAGCCGCCGGTCGGCATGCAGGCCCGGGCAGCATGCCCACCCGATGCTGCGCGTCGTGAGGGCATCCCACCCCATTCGGACCCCAAATTGTCATGCGGTTCCACTCAGTAGACTTGCCAGGGTGAACGCTTCGGGGTGTCCAGGAGCCGGTTGGCCTCGTCGTCGCCGGGGAACTCGGCCCGGACCGGGTCGTACTTCAACGGGCGCTGGAGCCGGTCGACCAGGGCGATCAGCATGCACAGCGAGCCGGAGCGGTAGGCGACCTCCTCGTTGCAGATGGTCTTCTTGCGGTCGCGCATGCGCCGGAGCCAGTCGCCGTTGTGGTCGTTTCCCTCGGGCCGGTAGAGGAAGACGTCGCCGGGCCCGAGCGGCTTGAGGTGGTACTTCTCGCGGATCTTCGGCCCGCCGAAGATGATCTTCTGCCCCTCGGTGCCGTAGACGGCCGTGTTGGCCGAATCGCCCGGGGTGCGGGGCACGCGGATCTCGACGCCGTCGGCGTAGCGGAGGGTCAAGGGTCGATCGGCCTCGGGCGGGAGGATTTCGACGGGGCCTTCTTCGTCCTTGCCGAGGGCCCATTGGGCCATGTCCAGGACGTGTGAGCCCCAGTTGCCGATCGACCCGAGGCCGAAATCGCGCATCCCCTGCCAGTGTCCCACACCGATCCCGCCGGGGAACGGCCGCCACGCCGCCGGCCCGAGCCACAGGTCCCAATCGAACTCGTTTCGGTCGGGGAGCCGATGCTTGGCAGCGTAGTCGGGGAAGTCGGGGCGTGGGGAGGGGCCCACGGTGACGACCGCGTGGGTCACCTTGCCGATGCGGCCGCTGCGGACCATCTCGCACGAGTCGCGGAGGTTCTGCTCGTTGTTGCTCCGCCGCTGCGTGCCGTGCTGGAACACCCGGCCGTAGCGCCGGATCGCCTCGACCATGGCCTGCCCCTCCTTGATGGTCAGGGCGAAGGGCTTTTCGGCCAGGACGTCCTTGCCCGCCTTGGCCGCCATGATGCACATGATCGGCCGCCAGTGCTCGGGGGCGGAGAGGATCACGCCGTCGACGTCGGGGCGGGCCAGGACGTCGCGGAAGTCGACGTAGGCCCGGCAGCCCCGATACGTGCCGCGCGAGCTGCGCTCGGCCAGGTCCGCCTCGATGATCGCCTTGACCTTCTCGCGCCGCGCGCGGATCACGTCGCTGACGGCCAGCGGCTCGACGTCGGACCGGCTGACGAGCTCCCGGACCAACTGCGTTCCCCGGCCGCCGGGGCCGATGAACGCCAGGCCGATCCGCTCGCTGGGCGGGCGCTGCGCCCCGAAGCCCAGCGCCGACGACGGCACGAGCTGCGGGCCGCTTGCCACCCCGACCGCCGCGCCGGTCGCTGCCGTAAGCAGCCGCCGCCGCGAAAACCTTCTCATCCCGGGCATGATCGACCCTCCCGTCAAGCACCGCGGAACGCCACGCTTTCTGGTTCCGAAGCTCCTGCTTCGGAACCGACGCGGGAGCCCTAACGATGTTGGCGACGCTCGTGGCTCTTCCCCCTCGTGCCGGCCAGTCTAGCCTTTCCGGCGCCGGGGTTCAAGAATCCTCGTTTCCCGGTAGTGGGTCAGTTTGAAATCCTACACCCGGGCTTGAATCAGAACTGCCACCAGGACAAGCAAGATCGCGTGAAATGTCAGAACCGTCAAGCTGGCAATTGCCGCAAGCCTCGCTGTGCCCTTTGCCCGGCGCGCACCGCTAATCGCAAAGAGCCATGCGAACAGCCAGAGGGGGTTTATTTTCGCCGCCATGGAATGCGGACCCACGGACTCCCATCCCCAGACAAGCGTTGGCAGCACTCCCACGCAAACGAGGAACAGAGCCACGTAACTCTCGGTAGACGGTTTCCAGTGTTTCACGTGACCATCCCGAATGCGGTTCGACGCGCCGGATTGTCTCATGTGGCCAGAGTCAGTATATTACAGACATGCCTAGATGCTCAAGCAAAGGTCAGAAGCATGATCAGGAACTCGCGCGGCATTTTTGACCGGCCAAGTTTTGCGTTTTTCCGGAGGGTGACCCTGACGCCGGCGGCCGTGCTCGCTTTGGCCGTTTCGGCCCCCGGGGCGGAGACGGCAAGCACGGCGCCGCGGCCGGCGTATCCCCGCGTCAACCTGTCGGCTTCCTACCGGGTCGACGCGGGGTTCTTCCAGCAGCCGGCCGGCCTGGCCTGGGGTGAGACCCCGGCAATCGCCGTCGACGCTCGCGGCCAGGTCTGGGTCTTTACCCGGGAGAAGGCCCCGGTCCAGGTCTACGACGCGGCCGGCAAGCTGGTGCGGGCATGGGGGGAGACGCTCGTCGACAAGGCCCACGCCCTGAGGATCGATCGTGCCGGGATGATCTGGCTGGTCGACAACGGCAAGCACGTGGTCATGCAGTGCACGCCCGAGGGCAAGCTGCTTAAGACCCTGGGCACGCCCGGGGAGGCCGGCTGCGATCCAACCCATTTCAACCAGCCCACCGACGTGGCCGTCACCCCGAAGGGCGACGTGTTCGTCACCGACGGCTATGGAAACAGCCGCGTGGTCCATTTCGACGCCCGCGGCAAGTACGTCAACGAGTGGGGCACGCTGGGGACGGGACCGGGTGAGTTCAGCCTTCCCCACGCCGTCGTGGCGGATTCCCGGGGAAGGCTGTACGTTGCCGACCGGAACAACGCCCGGGTGCAGGTCTTCGACCCCACCGGCCGCTTCCTCCAGCAGTGGCAGAACCTGCTGGTCCCCTGGGGTTTGTGGATCACCGACCGCGACGAGATCTGGGCCTGCGGCTCCTCGCCCATGACCTGGCAGGAAAGCGAGGGGCTCCTGGGGTGCCCCCCTAAGGATCAGGTCTTCATGAAGCTCGACACCTCGGGCAGGCTCCTTCAGCTCTGGACGATCGCCAAGGGCGAAGACGGGAAGGAGAGGCCCGGCGAGCTGAACTGGCTCCACGGAATCGCCCTGGACCGCCAGGGGAACGTTTACGCGTGCGACATCAAGGGGCACCGGGCCCAGAAGTTCGTCCGGCAACCGTAGCGCCGAGGAGGTCATGATGGCTCGTTCCGTCGGTCGAGTGTCCTTTTTCTGGGGATGGGTGGTTCTTCTGCCGGCGGTCGGCGTGGGCCAGGGGCCGAGCGTCGAGTATCCCGCTTCGCGCCGGGCCGACCACGTCGACGTCTACCACGGCACCAAGGTTCCCGACCCCTACCGCTGGCTCGAGCAGGACATCCGGACCTCCCCGGAGGTGGCTGGCTGGGTCGCCGCCCAGAACAAGGTGACGTTCGCCTACCTCGAGTCGATTCCCGAGCGGCCGCGGATCCGCCGCCGCCTCACCGAGCTGTGGGACTACCCGCAGTACTCCTCGCCCTTCCAGGCCGGGGGCAGGTACTTCTACTTCAAGAACGACGGCTTGCAGAACCAGTCGGTGCTGTACGTGCTCGACCGGCTGGACGGCGAGCCGCGGGCACTGGTGGATCCGAACCGGTGGTCCAAGGACGGGACGATTGCCCTGGGCGGTCTGAAGCCCAGCGACGACGGCAGGCACCTGGCCTACTGCCGCGCGGAGGCAGGGTCCGATTGGTCCACCTGGTACGTCCTGGACGTCGACTCCGGCAAGCTCCTGCCCGACGAGCTGAAGTGGACCAAGTTCACCGACGCCTCCTGGACGCCGGACGGCAAAGGGTTTTTCTACAGCCGGTACGAGGAGCCGAAGCAGGGGGCCCAGTTCCAGGCGCTGAACTTCAACAACAAGGTGTACTACCACCGGCTCGGCGCGCCGCAGCCGGCGGACGCGCTGGTGTACTACCGGCCCGAGCATCCCGACTGGCGCTACGACGCCGCGGTGACCGAGGACGGCCGCTGGCTGGTGCTCACGATCGGGCTGGGGACGGACGACAAGTACCGCATCGCCGTGCGCGACCTTGCCGACCCGTACGCCATGCCCGTCGACCTGATCGACAACTTCCGGAACGAGTACACGCTGGTGGGCAACGACGGCCGGATGCTGTACTTCAAGACCGACGTCGGCGCCCCGCGGCGCCGGCTGGTGGGCATCGACCTGGCAAGACCCGGCCGGGAGCACTGGAAGGAGATCATCCCCCAGGCCGAGGAAACGCTCGTGCGAGTGAGCTTCGTGGCCAACCAGCTCATCGCCTCGTACCTGAAGGACGTCAGGCCGCTGGTGAAGATTTACGCCACGGACGGCCGGCTGGTGCGCCAGGTCGAGCTGCCGGGGATCGGCACGGCGGGCAGATTCGGCGGCAAGCGGACCGACACGGAGACCTTCTACAGCTTCTCGAGCCTCGCCACGCCGCCGGCGATCTACCGCTACGACATGCTCACCGGCACGAGCCGCCTGTTCCGCCGGGCGGAGGTGAAGCTCGACCCCGGCCAATACGAGGTCAGGCAGGTCTTCTATTCCAGCAAGGACGGCACGCGCGTGCCCATGTTCCTGGCCCACAAGAAAGGCGTCCAGCTCGACGGCTCGAACCCGACGCTCCTGTACGGCTACGGCGGGTTCAACATCTCGATTCTGCCGGCGTTCTCCGTCGGCCGCCTGGCCTGGATGGAGATGGGCGGCGTGTACGCCCAGGCGAACCTGCGCGGCGGCGGGGAGTACGGCGAGCCGTGGCACGAGGCGGGCACGAAGCTCAAGAAGCAGAACGTGTTCGACGACTTCCTTGCCGCGGCCGAGTGGCTCGTGGCCAACCGCTACACCCGGCCCGACCGGCTGGCCATCCAGGGCGGCAGCAACGGCGGCCTCTTAGTCGGCGCGGTGATGACCCAGCGGCCGGAGCTGTTCGGGGCGTGCCTTCCCGCGGTCGGAGTGATGGACATGCTCCGCTTCCACAAGTTTACCGAGGGGCGGCTGTGGGTCGACGACTACGGATCGAGCGACGATCCCGCGCAGTTCAAGGCGATCCTGAAGTACTCCCCGTATCACAACCTGAAGCCGGGCACGTGCTACCCGCCGACGCTGGTGACGACGGCCGACACGGACGACCGGGTGGTGCCTGGGCACAGCTTCAAGTTCGCCGCCGCCTTGCAGCACGCCCAGGCTTGCGCCAAGCCGGTCCTGATCCGCATCGAGACCCGCGCCGGCCACGGCGGCGGAAAGCCCACCACGAAGCGGATCGAGGAAACCGCCGACCAGTTCGCGTTCCTGGTCAAGAGCCTGAAGATGAAACTGCCGTATTAGCCAGCCCAGGCGGAGAAATCACCACGGAGACACGGAGGCCACGGAGTGAGAAAAGAGGTCCATCCGACTCAAGAATGTGCAGGCTGAAGAATGTGCCAGTCAAAATGGGGGTGCCGACCGCAGGATGCGTTCTTCTCAGTTGGCTATAGGGGCATTCGCCGAGCGGCCCAAAGGCACGTCGAATCGGCGGTCACGCGGTGTCGGTTGCTGCTCGCAGCAGGCCGAGCTGGCGCATCGCCGCCAGGAGCTGCTCTTCGCGGATGGGCTTGGTGACGTAGCTTTCGCACCCCTCGCGGAAGGCGGCGATGCAGTGTTTCGGATCGCGCAGGGCGGTGGTCATGATGATCTTAGCCCCGTCGGAGCCGAGGACGCCGTACCGGGCTTCGATCTGGCGGATGGTCTGCAGCGCGTCGTGGCCGCTGGTGCCGGGCATCATGATGTCCAGGCAGACCAGGTCGTAGGGGGCGCCGTCCTCGAGGGCCAGGCGCACGGCGTCGATCGCTTCCGCGCCGTCGTAGGCGAGATCGCACTCGCCGTGGACGGAGAGGATGTCCTTGAGCAGCTCGCGGCAGACGGCGTCGTCGTCGACGATGAGGTAGCGTCCGCGGCGGTGCGGCACCGCCGTGGGGAGCTCGCCCAGGAGCCGCCGGACCTCGGTCAGCAGGCGAGCCTCGTCGATGGGCTTGGTGAGGTATCCGTCGCACCCCTCGCGGAACGCCTGGAGGCAGTGCCTGGGGTTCGTCACGGCGGTGGTCATGAGCACCTTCGCGCCGCCGGAGCCGCGCACGCCGGCGCGGTGCTCCATCAGGCGGATGGCGTCCAGCGTGCCGTGCCCGTCGCAGCCGGGCATCATGATGTCCAGGCAGACCAGGTCGTAGGGGGAACGCTGGCCGAGGGCCGCTTGGATTCGCTCCAGGGCCTCGTGGCCGTCCTCGGCCTGCTCGCAGTGCCCGTACGGGGCGAGGAACGCGCTGAGGAGCTCCCGGCTGACGGGATCGTCGTCGACGACGAGGAACTTGACCACGGCGAATCTCCTTTATCCTGGCGAGCGGGTCGAGGGCGTGCGTTGGTGTTTGGACGCGGAGGGCTGCCGGAGGGCCTGGCCGAGGCGATCCAGCGCGGCGGTCGATTGCCTCAGGTCGCGGCGCCGGGCCGCAAGCTGGACCCGCATTGCGTGGTCCGCGATCGTTTCCGATCCCGCGTGGGTCGCCATGGCCCGGAGCTCCCGGGCACCGTTTTCGAGGTCGCAAAAGTCGGGCTGGCCCAGGGCCCGGCCGAGGTCTTCCAGGCGGTCTTCCAGGAGATCGAGCCACTCGGACGGCGTCGGCGGGCTCGACGGAGCGTAAGGCTCCGGCTCCAACAGACCGGGGAGCTGCGCTTGGACGGCCTCCAGGAACGTCTCCGGATCCAGGGGTTTGGCCAGGGTCGCGTCGGCGCCGGCGTCGAGGCATTCCCGGCGCCCGGCTTCGGTACGGTTTTCGGTCGTGCAGAGGATGCCGGCGCGGCGGTCCGGTTGCTCGGTCTGGCGCCGCACGGCGCGCAGCGCGTCCAGGTCGTCGGGGTTGGCCGGGTCCAGGCTCAGCACGATCAGGTCGTACCGGCTTCGCTGCAGGAAGACGAGCGATTCCTCGACGCGGGAGACGACGTCGACGACGCATCCCGCCCGGCCCAGGAGCAGCTCGATCGACGTCCGGGCGAGGCGGTCCTCGTCGGCCACCAGGATGCGCCGCTTGCTGGGCCTGTCGCGAGGCGTCGCGGCGGCGTGGGAAGCGGGCCCGGGCAGCGGGGGGGGCGGCCGGGTGTACCCGTGCGCCGCCACGTCCAGGGCGCCGCGGCTGGCGGCGTCAAACGAGCACTTCTCGAAAGGCAGGACGATCCAAAAGCTGCTCCCCTCCCCCGGCGTGCTGCGGAACCCGATCTGCCCGCCCATCAGGTCCGCCAGTTGCTTGGAGAGCGTCAGGCCGAGGCCCACGCCCCCGAAGCGGCGCGTGGCGGAGCCGTCGGCCTGGACGAAGCTCTCGAAGATGATCCCCTGCCGCTCCGGGGGAATCCCCACCCCCGTGTCGGTGACCACGGTGCGGACCACAATCCTCGTGTCCTCCTCCTCTTCCAGGGCCATCTGCACGTGCACCGAGCCGGCCTCGGTGAACTTGACGGCGTTCTCGACCAGGTGCACGAGCACCTGGTGGAAGCGGGCCGCGTCGCCCAGGAGGGCCTCCGGGATGGCAGGCTCGGTGTGCCAGCTCATGCCAAGCCCCTTCTGCCGAGCCATCGGCTCCGTGGCCTGGAGGATCTGCCGGATCACGGCGTCCAGGCGGAAGGGGGCTGGGTTGAGCTTGAGATGCCCCTGGGTCACCCCGGAGGAATCGAGCATGTCCTCGATCATCCGCAACAGCGTGCCGCCGGCTTCCCGCACCCGGTGCACCTTGTCCCTCTGATGCGGCTGGAGCGGCTCCTTCAACAGCAGCCCCGCGAACCCGAGGATCGCGTTCATCGGAGTTCGCAGCTCGTGCGTCACGTTGGCCATCCACTGCGTTCTTGCCCGGCGGGCTTCCTCGACTTCTTCCCTGGCGCGGGCGAGGCCGGCGCGAGCCGACTCCACCTCCCGCCCCCGCCGGGTCAACTCCTCGTGCAACCGCCGGCGGTGCAGCTCGAGGGCCACCAACTGCCGGACCTCGACCGCGCCCAGAGAATCCCTCAGCAGGGCGAATCGCTCGGGGAATCCCAGCCTCGCCGCCACGTCACTGCCGTCGGTCTCGCCGGCCACGCATCCCAGCACCAAGAGCGACGGACTGGCGTCCCAAAGCTGATGGATCAGGGCCGTCGCGTCGCAGCACGGCACGCGGAAATCCACCGCCGCCAAGGCGTAGGACGGACCGCATCGAGCCGCCTGCCGCACCCGCTCCACCCCTTCGCGGGCGTTGTACGCCGACTCGAGTCCAAGCCCTGCCAGCAGCTCGGCCACCGACGGACGCGCCCCATCCTCCAGAGCGACGCCCGCCTCCACGCCCTGATTCGCCCGGGGAAACACCGCCTCCCACCGCTCGTGGAACTCCTGGCGGTCGGCAATCACGAGCATCCGGTGCTCCGTACAATGGCGCATGGCGAGTCTCTCCGACGTTTCGACACCTTTGCTCAAGTATAGGTCACAACCGGTTCCTCATGCGCATGGTCCGGGGTGTTTCCCTGCCTCTTGCGGGTTGTAGCGGATTTGCGGGCGGCAACGGGGACTGGCTCCGCAGGCCGCGAAAATGGGACTGTCCCCCTGATTCGTGCTGGACAGCCGCCCGCCGGCCCCTTAGATTGACCGCCGGGTCCCACCTGCCTGCTCGACGGAGAAACGCCATGCCTGCCTCTCGCCTTGCTCGGGGTTTTCTCATCCTGGTTTGCGTGCTGGCCGCGTCGGTTGCGCGGGTTGCGTGGTGCGGCCCGCCGGCCACGCCGCCGGCAAGCTCGGGCCCGAAGGCGGCCCGGGTGCTCGTGGCCTACCATTCCCGGCGCGGCAACACGGAGAAGATGGCCCAGGGCGTGCTCGACGGCGTCCGGCGCGTGCCCGGCACCCTCGGAATCCTCAAGAAGGTCGGCGACGTGACCAAGGAGGATCTCGAGCAGGCCGACGCCATCATCCTCGGGTCGCCCACCTATTACGCCAACATTCCGGGCACGATGAAGACCGTCATCGACGACTGGGCCTGGAAGATGAAGGTCGACTTCACCGACAAGGTCGGCGGCGCGTTCTCGACCGGCGGCGGCCAGACCGGCGGCAAAGAGCACGTGGTCACCTCGCTCCTGCTATACATGCTCAGCAACCGGATGCTCGTGGCCGGGCCGTTCTACGAGGAGCCCGAGAAGAACGACATCTGGGGCGAGCCCGGCTCCTCCGCCATGACCGGCCCGTTGGACTTCGGCGTCAGCGACAAGGAGCTCGACGCGGCCCGGCGCCTCGGCGAGCGAATCGCCCGGCTCACGAAGAAGCTCAAGGCACCCGAACGAAAAGAATGAACCATTCACACCATGCGCCGGGTGGCACGCCCAGAGCGCAGCGATGGGCGTGGTGCGTCGCGCGTGGGCGCACAATTGCAGGCTGGGGCGCAGCCCCAGTTCGTGGGGTCAAACGAACGAGGTCGTGCGGACTGCTGGGGCTGCGCCCCAGCCTACTCTCTGGCAGCCTTCATGAGAAACGCCCGCCGCACCAACGCGCCGTGGCACGGACTGGCCGGTCAAGGCCCATCCAGGGGTCCCGGACGCTGGTTGTCCGGCGGCGGGGCGTCGGGCGGGGGCGCAGGACCCGGCCGGCGGCTCTCCTTCCATCGCTTCAGCCGCTCCCGCAGAGGGCCGGCTTTCAAGAGGCTGATCGCCAGGGCCAGCAGGAACGAGACGATCGCCAGGGCGAGGTAATCCAGGCCGGCCACGGCGTGTCGCAACGATGGATAGGTCCGGCTGCCTCCCACGGCCACCCAGGCGATGGCGGTGCTTGCCGCGCTGGCCAGGTAAAGACGGCTGCCGAGCAGGTGGCCGTACAGCAGGGCGATCGCGATGCACATCGCGGGGTACGCGCCCAGGATGGGCTGGGGCAGATCGTGGAATCCCGAGGCGTGGTCGGCCTGAGCAGCCACCGCCATGGCAAAGAGCATCACCGCCCCCAGCCAGCGGAGCAACCTGGCGAAAGGGTCGCTGAACACCGCGCCGACCAGAAGCACCACGGGCAGGGCCACGTGGCTGGCCAGCAGTCCGGGCCTGGCGGCAAGCCAGTCGGGCACGAGACCCCACGCCGCGCCGCCGGCCAGGCAGCACACCGAGAGCAACGAGCGGCCCGAGCTCCGATGCCGCAGCGCCACGGCCCCTTGGATCAGACCGGCCACCAGAAGCGGCAGTCCCTGGAACGCGGCCGGCGATTCCAGCCCCGCCGTACCCGGGCCGACCAGACAGAAGGCCCCGAGCGCGCCGGTCAGCCCATCCACCGCACCCGGCACGCCCCGCACCACGGCCCAGAGGTAGAAGCCGACCGCCAGAACCAGTGTCCAGAACAGCGGCGTGGCTCCGCTCGTCTCGATCAGCGACTGGAGGAATCGCAAGGGAACCTTCTGGTCCGGACATCCCAGCAGGGCCAGGACGACCAGGCCGATCGGAGCGGCCAGGGCCGCGCGGAGTATCGCCGCAACGCGCCCGACCAGCCCGATCTCCAGAAGCAGCACGTCGAGCGCCAGCAGGAACGGGACGAGGAAGTACGGGGCGAAGATCGCCGCCGTCCCGCCGGCCTGGTGCATCGAGACGCACAGGTAATAGCTCCGCGGGATCACCCCCAGGCCCAGAACGACGTACGCGACCCAGGGGTACCAGGGCCACTGCCACGGGCCGCCGCCGGCCCCGACGTACCGGGGCCCTCGCCGGATCGCCGGCAGAAGCGTGAGGAACACCAGCCCCGCCACCCACGGAAAAGCGAACAAGACCCAAGGCACGCGGGGATCTTCCGCCTCGGTCTGCATCAGCCCCAGCACGGCCGGGTAGAGGAAAAACATCGCCAGGATGAGGTAGTAGGGCATACGGAACCAGCCGGGCAGGCGGAGCCCAAGCCCCCGCAGCAGGGCCTCGCTCACCAGCACCGCAAACCCCAGCCCGCCCAGCGACGACGCCACGCCGGCAAAGACGCTGTACCGGAAGGCGCTGTCGAAGCTCACGGAGAGGCCCAGCAGCATCACGAGGATCAGCACCAGGAGGCTCCGGCCGTCGTCCCACACCTTGCCGAACCGGATCACCAGGTAGGCGGTGACGGCCAGGACCACGGTGTAGCCGGCCAGGCCGATCATCAGCCCGAGGGTCTCGATCGATTCCGCGGTCGTGTCGAACGAGCGGAACAGTCCCCAGAAGAAGAGCGCTGCGCTGAGCACGTAGAACGGATTGTGATTGTACAGCCAGCCCAACAGACCCCGGCCCACCTCGCGCAGGTCAACACCCGGCTGCGGCGCCGCGCTGCCGGGCTGCTCGGCCGGGGGCGGGTCCTTCTGAAACGGCTGACCAACGGGCTCGTTCATCGCACACCTCCCCCGGGGCTAAGATGACGCTGCCGGAACGGCGAGTCAACTGCGGCGACGAGAAGTCAGACGAGCATGGACCGCGGCCCGCCTTCCACCCGAACGGGGGTGTTTCGGCGCACCCCGGGCCTGAATACGTTTACGATGGATCGCCCCAGAATGTTTACTCGGCCGATCGCCGATTCGAGGCACAGGGCGTCCGGGAGTTCGGTGTGCCACTGCTTGCCGGCAGGCAAGCAGTGCCCGGCCCAGCGGGCAGTCCCGAAGAGGGATATGAGACATCCCCAATTGTCTGGGCACGGGTCACTGCTGCCCCGATTTCCCTATGTTGCTCAAACTAGCCAATCTCGTCAGATTTGGTGGCTGTCACCTTTTGTCTCACCCGCCAGGCGCACTCTACCATGCCCTCGCGGCCAAGCCAACGCCGGAGGGGGGGTGGCAGCAGGGGATGAAGGTGCCCGAGGGGGGGTGGAACAAGGCAAAGGGTCCAATGGCTTTTTGCTTGACTTCTCGCTTTCGACTACTACAGTGAGGTTTCGGGACTGCATGCCCGAACTCTCTGAACGCGCAGGAGACTCAGCCGTGGGGAACTCGTCAGCGCTCCGCTTTGTTTTTGTTTTGGCGGGCGTCATTTGCGCTCTCGCGCAGCAAGGGCGAGCGGAAATCTTCAGTGACAATTTCGATGCGGGCGCATCGCCATTCTGGGGAAACGAATACGGGAACTGGTCAGCCGCGGGAGGCACGTACCGTGCTCTATCGCCCCGCAACTGGCCAGCCGCACGTTCATCGCTCCCGTTCGACCTCACCGATTTCGCCATTGAATTCGACGTAAAAGGCGTTGACGATGGGGGCGTTTGGCTTCGCAGCGCTGAAGCGGGCAACCCCGTCGGCAGGAGCGGTGTGGCCTTGATCACTGGAGGATTGCTACCATCAGGCTTTTACTGGCACATTGTCCACGATGAGTGGGGCCCGACGCTTGAACCCGCCCCCGGGTTGTTCAACCCCGGCGATGATATTCACGTGCGGGTAACGGTCTCGGGAGACACGTATTCAGCCTTCCTCAACGGCTCCACAACTCCGGCGACCACACTGACCACCGGCGACTTCCCTCACGGCCAGGTCGCGCTGTACGACTTCTCGGCCCAGGCTTTCGATAATGTGAGGGTCGTCCCTGAACCCTCCGCCCTCGTGGGGCTGGTCACCTTGTGCCTCGGGGCCCTCCTCTTGGGCTGGCGACGCAAGCGCGTGCCATAGCCGGTCGAAGAGGAAAAGCGAGCACCTATCTCAGTGCCGGGGGTCCTGTCAGGCCGTCAGGCAAGGACAACACCGCCGGCTTCCCGTCGCGAAGCAGCTTCCACGGGTCGGCCCGAAACGGGCCGGGGCCCGGCGAAGGCGTTTGCTCGCCCAGGGCCGTCACCGGCACGCAGACCTCGGGGACCTTCCCGCAGGAGAATCGGAGCTGGTTGCGGCCGGGGTCGAACGCCGCTTCCATCGCCACTTCCACCGACCGCTTGTCCTGCCCGAAGACCCGCTGCCACGCGTCCAGGCGCGGCTTGGGACGGGGCGCGGGCTCCTGGACGTCGAACAGCCCACCCTTGTCGCCGGCGTCGTACAGGTTGCCGTCGCACACGTTGCTCTCGTTGCGCCCGAGAAAGACCCGGTGCGGGCAGGCAAAGAACACGTTGTTGAGCACCCGGTTGCCGCGGCACTCGCCCTTGCGCCCGTCCACCACGCGGTCGACCTGGAGGTTGTTCATCGAGACGCCGTACCCGGGCATCTTCCCGAAGAAGTTGTAGGCGGCCACGGTGTGATCGGAGCTGTCGGCACACACGGCCGAGCCGTCCTTGGAGTGCCCCGGGCCGCCGGACGACGGCCGGATGTCCCAGAAGACGTTGCGGTCCAGCACGTTGGCCGCGTGGCTGACCTCCACGAACAGGGCCCCGTTGGCGGAAGAGATGTTGGTGAACACGTTGCCCGTGACGCGGCAGTTCGCGTTGAGGTAGTCGAGCCAGACCCCGGCGGCGCGGTGGAGGTCGCGGAAGACGTTGCGGCGGATGAGCACGCCCTTGGCCGTGTGGAACTTCAACCCGGCGACCTCCCACATCCGCTCGATCTCCAGGCCGCCGACGCGCTCCACGAGGTTGTCCTCCACGAGCGTATAATCCACCGCCGAGCAGCCGGCGATGCCGCACACGCCGCAGTCGCTCACCCGGTTGCCGCGAACGACGTGCCGGCCGGCCTGGGCCGGCGGGCTGGCCTTCCAGTCCTGGTTCCCCACGTCCATGCCGCAGGCGTTGGCCCAGCGGAGCCGGTTGTTTTCGATGATCCAGTGATGCCCGCGGCTGGTGCTGACCATGGCCCGCTGGGGCACCGGGACGCCGTCGGCCGCCCGCTCGAACTGGAACCCGCTCAGGCGAATGTACCCCAGCCCGCGCTCCCGTGGGGCGAAGACCTGCTCTCGCGCCGTGACCTCAAACGCCGCCTTGCCGGGGTCGGCGTCGCCGGGCAGGCGGAAGTGGATCCGCAGCCCGGGCTCCTCGACCCAGAACGCCCCGTCCTGCCCGGCGAGGTCCGCATAGCGAGAGACCTGCTTGAGCGCCCGGCCGTCGACAAACACCATGCCCCGGCGCAGCAGGTACTTGGGCACGTCGTCGAGGTTCCGGTAGATGACGAACTCCTCGTGGATGTTCCTGGCCAGGAACGGGTTATACCCCACAAACGCCTCGGCCGGCAGATCGGCCATCCAGACGGCCTTCGCCCCCCGGGCCCGTCCCCAGCCGGAGCTCGGCCGGCACTGCGGTTTCCACTCGACGGCCCCGCTGACGATCACGTTCTCCCCCTTGGCCGCCTCGTAGGCGATCATGCTTTCCGGCCCTGTGCCTCCCCTTCGCGGGCTGACGCACTCCCGGTACACGCCCTCGTGTACCACGACCTTCTCGCCCGGCCCAACGACCTGCGCCGCCCGGCCAATGGTCTTCCACGGTTTCTCCTCGGTCCCCGGATTCTCATCCGAGGCCTGCGGACTCCGCCCGGCGACGTGGTAGGTCTTCCGATACACCGTCTGATCGTCCCAGAAGGGAAACAAGGTCCCATCCGGCATGGTCACCTTCTCCGTCCCCGCCGCCGGCGGCGCCGCCGCGGGAGCGGTGACGCCAAGGAGCAGGAGCACAATCAACGAGAGCGTGAAAAGGACAGTCTTCATGGTGATCTCCAGGACTTCGAGGTCGCAAAACCGGCCAATTCAAAACGCGCGAGTTGAACCCCCGGCGATAGATGTGGCTGCCGAACGAGAAGGCTCGCCTGCCACGGCGGCCAGTGAGGCGTTGAGACCCGGAACGCCGTCATGCCGCCGCGGTCAGGTGGAGCGTTTGGTTTATGCCGCATCCGGTGACGAACTTCAAGCGCATCATTCATCCGTGGAATTGTAAATAAACTTGTTGTGGTAGTCGATCGTCGTCTCAACGGGCGGGTGGCACGCAACGCCATCCAGCATTTTGCAGTTGATGTCGCCATAACGCGGGATGGTGAACTAAGTTGTGGCTGACCACGTAACAGTGAGCGGGAGATAATAGAGGATATCGACCCACTCGTCGTCCTGCGTAGCCTCGTAGATCATGGAGAGGTCGTCCAAGACCAGTCCCAGCGACGTGTTCGGGCCGAGGATCAGCACGCCCCACGTGTGGTTGCCCGCAGCGAGGTGCTCGTGCACGCAGCCGGGAATCGTGGCCCGATCGGCAGTAATCAGAATCCGGTGCTCCTGTTGGCAGAATCGCAGCAGGTCCTCGTCAGAGCACCCTTTGGGCGGCGAATCAGCATCGCCGACCTGAAGGACCGAGATCCCCGGCAGACGGCGGCGCAATCCGCGAGGCAGCGCGCTGGGGACGCATTCGTCGATGAGGAACCGGCAGCGGCTCATTCCACCACGCGCTGTTCGGTCAGCTCACGCAGCCGAAGGATCACCTCCGGTTGCGGCCCGAGACATTGTTGCCGGCGGGCCTCCTGGGCCCGTCGCTGCCACCGCTTCAGATAGGCGTCGGCCTCGACGCGGTTGCCCAGATACCACGCAATCACGCCATGGACCTGCTCCAGAGTCACGGTGGGGAACTCCAGGGCGATCTCCTCCGGCTGCCTCCCCTCAAGATACGCGGAGAGCAAGTGCTCTATCCCCACGCGCGTTCCGCGCACGCGGACGTCGTCAGCGGACCGGAGTTCCAGATAGCGATCGTCGGATGTCATCTTGGCGCCACACCCTGCAACTTGACGGGCCTCTCCCTACCAGCGGCTTTCTGTGAAGTATACGACCTCGGCATGTCGAGGCCAACGCCCGAGGGCCCCCTTATGAGGGGAATGGGCAGGCAACACTGCAAAGGAGCGGGATCTCGGGCATGTTCGGACCCCCCAAGGGACTGTAGGGAACTCGCTGCTGTGGCGTTCCCAAGCCGGAGCTTGGGAACGAGAGAGAGCTTGGGCACGAGAGACAGGCGGGCATCCTCAGGTTCGCGCCTTGCCCGATTGGGCCGCGATGAAGTCGCGGACCGCGTCGGCCTGGGGGCGATGGCCGTCGATCAGCACCGCGGCCAGAATCGAGTAACCGGCCAGCTTGCCGTTTCCCACCAGTTGGGCAATGCCCTCCATCTGCCGCTTGACGCGATCCACCGGCACGGGCGCCACCTTGCCGTAATCGCGAAGGTACACGCCCATCACGATTGGCGTGTCGGGAAACAGCCGGCGGCACTGGTCCACGTGCCGCGGCATGTGGACGAGGTTGTCGGAGTCCCAGATCCAGAGCGTGACGACGTCGACGTGCGGGCGCATTTCCGTCCAGAAGCCCGCCTGCTCCAGCTCGTGGGTATACACCACGGTCCAGAGCTTGATCGCGGGGTTCGCCGTCCGGATGGCGGCGCGGACGCCGGCGAACTCCTTCGGGCCGTACTTGAACTGCTTCATGAGGCCCAAGAGATCGTCGCAGTACGCCCCGGTGACGTTCGGGAACTGCCTGGCGAGCCGCGCGACGTTCTCGCCCTCGGCCCGGACCGTGGCGGGGTCGCTTCGGGCCTTGCAGGCGGGCCGGCCGTCGGCGCTCCACTCCCAGCCCCACTTGCTGACGTCGCACACGACCTCGTCGTAATCGCGAAGCAGGCGCAGCGCGTGCACGTCATTGGGGTGAAACAGGAAGTTGACCCGGGACAGGCCGAAATACCGGGCCCCCTGGCCCAGGCCGTAAATCGACGGCGGCACCTGGGGGTCGATCCCCTGGCCTTCCCACACCCATCCCAGGTCCCCGAAGGTCGGCTTGTCGCCCCCCGGGCGACGTGCGTCGGTTGGCCCACCCGGGGCATCCCTGGCCGCGCCGGCCAGACCAACGGCCGCTCCCCCTTGCGTCAGCACGTGGAGAAAACCTCGGCGATTCATCGTCGTCTCCCTCCGGGCACACCGGCATGGTTTTGCTGTGGCTGGCACCGTCGCACTCTCAGGATAAGGGTGCCGGCAGCGGTTTTCAACGTGTTCGGGCCGAGGACCGTGGCAGTCGGGGCCTGGTTCGCAGTAGAATTTCGTCAACACCTGGCGCACTCTGCGCACTGGTGTTTTGGACGCAACGAGAACCGCGATGACGTCGGCGTGGGCCCTGGCGCGAACCGGCACCGACAAGCCCCCCCAAGCAGGTCGCAGCGGCGTGGGCGAGAGTACACGAGAGGTACTGCGATCGGTGTAGGAGGGGCTTGTGCCGGAGCTTGCGCGCCTGGTGGCGGGGTTGGGAATCCGGCGAGGCCGGGCAGAGGACCTCTTGCAGGAGGTCTTCCTGGCGGCGTGGGAGAAACCGCCCGCCGGGATGGAGGCCGGGGACGTGCGCCGGTGGCTGTTCCGGGTGGCGATCAACCGCTGGCACCTGGAGCACCGGCGCCGGGCCCGATGGGGCCGCGTGCTGGGCGGGCTGGCTCGGCTTTGGCCGTTGGGACCACGCGGCGAAGCCGAGGCGGCCGGCGCCCTGGCGGGCCAGAGGGAGGAGCGGGCCGCGGTGCGCCGGGCCTTGGAGCGGCTCGAGCCCCCGCTCCGCACCGCCCTGGTGCTGAGGTATTTCCTGGAAATGGACTCCGCCGAGATCGGTGCGATCCTGGAAGAACCGCCCTCGACCGTGCGGAGCCGGCTGCGGGCCGGCCGGCAGCGATTGGCGTCCGAATTGAAGCGTGCAGGTTACCACCATGAGCCATGAGCCTTGCGATCGAATCCGGGAGCACCTGGTGCCGTACTCCGACGGCGAGCTGGCCGGCGACGCGCCCGGCCGGGTGGAGGCCCATCTGGCCGGATGCCCCGGCTGCCGATCGGAGCTTGCTCGGCTGGCCCGCTCGCTCGAACTGGCCCGGTCGGTCTGGCACCAGGCCGCCGAGCGGACGGGGGCACCGGCCGTGTGGCCGGCGTCGCCGCCTGCGGGCGCTCCCGTGGCCGGCCGGGCGGTTCCATGGCGATGGGCTGCGGCCGTGGCCGCCACGGCCGCCGTGGCGCTGGTGGGCCTGGGCACGTGGGCGTTGTTCCTCCCGGGCCGGCAGGCTCAGACGGCCCGGCAGCAGCCCGGCGAGACTCGGGAAGCACCGGGCCGGCCCGAGCGGGAAGAGATTGTTGTTAAGACCTCTGATGCCGACGATCGGGACCTGGCGGCGGCGATTGCCCGGGAGGCCCGGGCCGCTCGCCTGGCCGCTTCCATCGCGCTGTTAGCGACCGAGCCGTCGCTCGAAGCCTACCGGGTGCGGGCGGAGCAGTACCTGGCCGAGGTCGACCCGGGGAGGGCCGCCGGGCGCAAGCCGGGGCCGGCCGCACCTTCTTCTGTCAAGGAGCCGAAATCATGAAGCGAGCCTGGTCGATCTTGCCGTTGGTTTTCGCCTGGGTGGGGATGGCGGCGTGCGCAGGGCAGGCCCAAGCGGCTGCCCCGGCGCCCGGCGCCGGAGAACCCGCTGCCGAAAAGCCCTCCGCCGAAAAGCCATCGGCCGAAGCCGCGGCCTTGAAGCACGCGTCGGCGGTTCCCAAGCGGGAGCTGGTCTTCGAGCTGTCCGAGGAGGAAGTGCCTACGACGATTCCCGCCGTGCCCGGATTGGACATCGCGGAGTTGGCCAAGCAGCGGTACGTGGTCACGCTCAGGCTACAGTTTACGACCTGGGACATAGGGAATTACCCCAGGGCCGCTTCCCGCCGCCCCCCTGGAGGCAAGGCCGCCAAGGCCGCCTCCAAGCCCCTGGACCTGGCGAAGTTGGTATCCTCCGGCGACTTCGAAATCCGGGGGCAGCTCTACGGAGGAGCACCTGAGGATCTCTCGCTTCGTTGGCGTGAGATGCGTTACTTCCCGAACCTGGTCAAGGTTGTGCCGCGCGATCGATTGCCGGCCAAAGAGCTGGTCGACATCCTCGTCGGCGGAGGGCTGATGCACGTGGGAGAGGGGCACGTTATGAACAGCGATGTCCAAGACGCTCCAGAATTCGATGGCGGGGTGCGAAAGGGGACGCAGACCCACCAACTCAACCTGATCGCCCCAAGCCCCGAGCGGGCCAGGCAACTCGCGCACGCCGCGCTCGTGCTGTACGACTATAGCTATTCCCTGCCCGTCCACCAGAGCTACGTCGAGTTGCAGCAGTACTGGGAGTCGGTCGCGTCCGAGCTGCGCCGCCTGGCAAAGGGGGCCGAGGACGAGTTGGCCGGCTGCCAGAAGCAGTTGGACGAGTTGAAGCCGTGGTCCGACAGGGGTGACAGTGAGGCGAAGCGCAGTCTCGTCGTGCAGCAACGCCTCATTGCCGTGGAGGAGGCGGGCGTTGCCGCGCGGATCGAGGCGTGCGAGAAGATCCTCAAAGAGGGAAAGGGCCTCACGCCCGCTCGGATCGACCAGGTCGAGACCATCAAGACCACGGCGGAGATCGAGCTGGTCGGGCTGGCCGCCAAGAGGAAGACCATCGAGCAGATCATCGAGAAGGTTCGACAGTACAGTGAGCTCTCGTTCAAGGCCGCCTGCGCCAAGTCCGCTTGGGACGTGTATCCACGCTACCTCCCGTCGGCCGACCTGCCCGCCGCGGTCTATGGGAACGCCGCCCGGGAGAAAACGGCCTTCGCCGTGGTGGAGGGCAAGATTCCCATCCGGCGGATCCGCTGGGAGCAGCCCAAGCCCGCGGCAACCCAGAAATGATCGGCCGTCCGGGGGATTGGGCGAGTAGTCGCAAGTTGAATGCTGCAAGGTGCTTAAGCCGCGAAGCGGCGGCCGAGAATAGCCAGGGGCGTGAGCCCCTGGAATTGGAGCGTCTTCCCCCGGTCAGCCCCGGCAGGGGCGGCAGAACGGACGGCGTTTTCTGTCGCCCCTGCCGGGGCTTCCCGGAGGTCTTGCCCTGTGTACCAGGGGCTTACGCCCCTGGCTATTGTCTGCCGTCCCTTCGGGACTTAAGCCTGTGCAATCCAAGCGATTGTGTCTTTCGACGTTGCCCGAGCTTAGTCCCACTGGCGAGACGCTTCACCCCGTCACCCCGTCACCTCCGGCCCCTCTCCCGCGAGGAGAGAGGGGAGTTGTTCGAGGGCCGCTCACCTGGCATGCGGGCGGTAGGCCCAGATCGTGCCGGTGACGGTGATCGTGGTGGTGGTCTCCTGGCGGACCACGCCGTCGGGTTCCTGGCGCACGGCACTCTGGGTGGAGGTGCTCCCGGCCGTGTGGATCTCGTTGGAGCGGACCACCCGCTGCGGCGTGGTGCCGCCGCGCGGCGGCGCGTTCTGCTCCAGCACGCGAAGCCGGCCGCCTCCCAGCCGGGAGGAGACGATCGCCGTGTGATGCGGCCGGCCATAGACCTCCGTGCTCTCTTCTTCCGAGTCCTCGGTCGACCCGTCGCGGAACGTCTTGCGGCGGGTCACGACCACCGTGATCGTGACCTCGTAGTCGCGGAACTGGAGCACGTCGCCCGGCTGGAGGTCGGCCAGTTGCGCCGAGTCGCCCCAGCGGTAGTCGGCGTCCGCGGTCACCTCGCCGTAGTCGGCGGCGCTGCGGGCCCCCGCGCCCCGAAGGGCTCGATCGGCCAAATCAAAACACTCGCCGCTGCCCACCGGCTGCGCGACCCGATTGGCAGCATAGGTTTGCACCTGCTGCCCCAAAGAAGGCTCTTGACCCATCTGACCGGTCCTCCTCCGAAGAAACGCCAGGCCACCTGCGCGATTCTGTTTTCGAGCGGGTCCGACTCGCTCGAGCGCACCACCATTATCGCCTGGCCGCCGGAGAAGTTGCCTCAGGAACCAGGAATCCCGGGGGACTTGGAGGCCAGCGGGAGGGAGTGGTGCAGGGGTTCGCTGCAGGACACCTTGGCGGGTGGCAGCGCCGTGCCGCGGAATCGGAGTGCCGCCGCCTACTTGCGGGTCGCCTGGGTCCGGGCCGCGGCGATCGGCAGGTGGCCGTAATACAGGCGGCTGTCGCGGATGATGCGGAAATAGAGGGGATGGAAGCTGGCGAAGTCGGGCTGGCTGAGCACGTAGTTGACGTACTCCGGGCAGGTCGTTTCCCAGACGTGAAGCCCGATGAGCACGTCGCCGCGGCGGATTCCGTGTTCCGAGGCCGGGCTCTGCGGGCGCACGGCGCCGACGACCATGCCCCCGCCATACTCGCCGGCGAACTTGGGGAACTGCTTGCGGAACTCCTCCGGCGGGATCGTCTTCAGCTCGAGGCCCAGCACGTCCCAGACGACGTTGGCGGTCGGCCTGGTGGTGCCGGCGGGCGCGTCGGCCAGGGCGATGCTCACGTCGAGCTTCTCGTCGCCGCGCTCGAGCGCCATGGCCACGGCCTGGCCGGGCTGGAGCTCGAGCACCGCGCGGTAGAAATCCAACGGCCGCTCGGCCGTCAGGTCGCCGGCCTTGACGATCCGATCGCCCGGCTTCACGCCGGCCTTCTCCGCAGGGCTGCCCTTCTCCACCGAGGCAACGACGACCCGAGGCTCGCCCGGCTTGCCCTTGGCCAGGACAATGCCGTGCCAGCCGGCGGCCTGCCCGGCGGCGGCCATCAGGTCGGCGGCTACGCCGATGGCCTTGTCGACGGGGATGGCAAACCCGATGCCCTGGGCCCCGGAGCGGACCGCGGCGTTCACGCCGATCATCTCGCCGTCGACGTTCAACAGGGGCCCGCCCGAATTGCCGGGGTTGATGCTCGCGTCGGTCTGGATCACGTCGTCGTAAAACTGGTCGTCGCCGACCTGGACCGGGCGGCCCAAGGCGCTGATGATGCCGCGCGTGACCGTGTGCTCGTAGCCGAAGGCGTTCCCCACGGCAATCACTTCCTCGCCCGGCATCAGGTCCGAGGAAGTGCCCAGCCGGATCACCGGCAGCGTTTGGCCGGCGTCCAGGTTGAGCTTGATGATCGCCAGATCGGTGCCCGGATGCCGGGCAATGAGCTTCGCCGTGTACTTCTTGCCGTTCTTGCCGTTGTCGAGAGTGACCTGGATCTCGCGGACCCCGTCGACGACGTGATGATTGGTGAGCACGTAGCCCCGAGGGTCGATGACCACGCCGGTGCCCATGCCCTTGACGCGGCGCTCGGTCTCGGTGCTGGTGTACGAAGCCCCGGGCGTCAGCAGGGTCTTCTCCCCGCGGATGTTGACCACCGCGGGCCGGGCACTGCGAACCGCCTTGACGATGGCCGTCTCCCGCAGCTCCGAGCCGGCGCCCCAGGCGCCCCCGAGGACCAGCACCCCTCCCATCCATGCAGCCAGGACAAGACCCCGGCGCCAGGACATCGTCACTCCAGCGGAACGGTCGGCCATGGGAAGTCTATCAGGGCGGCTCTTAAACAGGATCTCGGTACCGAGCCCGCCGAATCACGGCATGATGTCCTCACGCCCGTCCAGCAGGATGACACGCTGATACATCGGTCAGGCGCTACGCAACCCTTGACAAGTGGGGTCCTGGACGGAATAGTCTTCCCAAGTTCTCAAGGCGCGCGGGAGAACCAGGTTGGCCCGCATTTCTCACCGGCCGGGGCAGTCGGCCGCAGGGTGTTTCTGTAGGACGGGTTGACAACCCGTCCTACGGCGGTGAGAGACCCGTGTCAGGGCCCAGGCTTGGGAGGCTGTGGCCCGTAACTCGGCCGGAACACCCAACTTCCGCCGCTTAGGCTCCTCGCCTGGCCGGCCGTCGGGGGCCCAGGGGATAAGTCACTGGCAGGGGCCTTCGTCCGGTCGCTTGGGCCGGGCGAGCCAGATGGCCCCTCGGGAACGAACGGTGGGCCGATGTCGTCGGGCATCGGGGGGTCGGGCGCGGAAGCTGAAGAGGGTTCCGGCGGAGGCGGTGGCGGCGGAACGTTCGGTCCGGCCTCGTCCGGCACGGCCAGGCCGCGGTGAAACACCGGCTCGGTCGGCACCGGGTGAAATCGGGGGAACTCGTCGTCGACGACCTTCGGGCCGAACAAGCCGTCCTTGGCAAGCCGGGCCACCAGCCGTCGGGCCAAACCGGCGACCCGCGATATGCCTCGCCGCTGGCAGCGATCGCATGGGCAAATCGAGCCGGACGCTCCGCGCCCCGGCGGCGCCTCGGACGTGGCCGAGGGCACGGCTCCCTGCGGACTGACCCGACCTGCCACTTCGCCAACGGAGGCGTCACCCAGCCACGGCGACCTCCCTGCCCGAGTGGCCCAGCGACCGCCAACCAAGCCGGCCTGGCCCGAGGCCCGGCAGCCTGCCGCCGCCGTCAGGCACAGGCTGGCGGCAACGGTCAGCAGCGCCATGTTCGAGCGGGCCAGCCAACGCACGACGCACTCCTTGCTCCCAGGGGCTTGGGCCACAGCCTCAGGCGGCAGTCTTTCCAACGGGGAAGGCGAAGCAGCCCTTTGGGTAAGGATCGGCTGGGCTTGCGCGGAGTATTAGGAATAATTGGCACGCTTTTCCTATTTGCCACAGACGTCCCATATCGGCCACTTGTCGCAATTTATCACGGGCGGAGTGGATGCTGGGGCTGTTCGGGCAGGAATCCCTCGCCGTAACCCTCTCCCAGAGGGAGACGGGACTTGCCATGGAATTGCCGGCGGCGACTTGCCATGGAATTGCCGGCGGCGACCGGAGGCGCTATCTTGATCTTGTTCATGAAACCTTGTCCAGACCGTCAACACGGACATTGCCTGCGATGGAAGAGAACCCGCTGCGCCTGCTGATCCTGGGGGCCCATCCCGACGACGCGGAGTACCACGCCGGCGGGCTGGCAACGATCTACCGCGAGTCCGGGCACGTGGTGAAGATGGTCGCCGCGTGCGACGGGGCGGCCGGCCACCACGCCCTGAAGCCGGACCAGCTTGCCGCCATCCGCCGCGCCGAGGCCGACGCGGGTGCCGCCGTCATCGGGGCAACCGCCGAGGTGTGGGGCTATCCCGACGGCGCCCTCCAGCCGACGCTCGAGCTCCGCGGCCGCGTCGTCCGGGCGATCCGCTCCTTCCAGCCCGACCTGGTGCTCACCCACCGCGTGTACGACTACCATCCCGACCACCGCGCGGTGGGCCAGGCCGTGCAGGACGCCTCGTACCTGGTCACGGTGCCGCTGGTCGAGCCGGAGGTTCCCGCCCTGCGGCGCGATCCGGTGGTGGCCTGCCTGCCCGACGCCTTCACCCGGCCCTATCCTTTGGCCGGTGACGTGGCGATCGACGTCACGGACCGGCTCGACACGATCGTTCGCATGCTGGCCTGCCACCGCTCCCAGGTGTTCGAGTGGCTCCCCTGGCTGGCCGGGGTGCTCGACCAGGTGCCCGCCGACGACGCGCAGCGTTTGGCCTGGCTTCGCGACTGGTACGGCGCGATCGTCCGGCCGCGGGCCGATCGGTACCGCACGGAGCTGGTGGCCGCGTACGGCGAGGAGCGCGGCCGCCAGATTGCGTTTGCCGAGGTCTTCGAGATCAGCCAGTACGCCGCCCCGCTGGACGAGGCGGCCCGCAGGCGGCTGTTCTGGTTCCTCCCATGACGCCGAGACGGGGGCTAGCCCGAGGACATCGCGATTGGAGGAGACAGCCCATGATTTTCAGACTGCTTCTGGTTTGGCTCGTGCTGGCGTTCGCGCCGGCACTTCATGGGGAGGACGTGGCTGCGAAGGATCGGGCGGCGCAGGAGGCCCCCCTTCCCACGATCGGCGACAAGACCCTCGTGGCCTGGGTCCAGTTGGCCAACCGCACCCAGCGCGGCGGGGCGGCGGTCACGCTCTTCGACGCCCATCGCAACGAGTGCTTCGACGCCGTCGTCTTCGGCGAGAAAGCCCCGGGAAAGTGGATGGCGGGGAGCGATTTCTTCCATCGGACCGAAGGCGACCAGTCGCGCTATCCGAGCGAGACGGCGGGTCCCGAGGAGCTCGTCCAAGTGGCCATCGTCTACCGCGGCCGGCAGATCGAGCTCTATCGCAACGGCGCGCCCTACGCGAGCTACCAGGTCGAGCGCCCGCAGCCGTTCGCGGAGGGCTCCTTCGTGCTCCTGGGCCTGCGCTACCTGGGGGCGATGGGCCCGATCGGGCCGTTGGCCGGCGCGATCGAGGAGGCCCGCATCTACGGCGTGGCCCTCGACGCCCGGGCCATTGCCGCCTTGGCCCCGAACCGGCCGTCCGAGCCCCGCCCCCTGGCCCAGTGGACCTTCGAGGACGGCACCGCCCGCGACTCGATGGGCACGTTCCCGCCCGGCAAGCTGGTAGGCGGGGCTCGGATCGCCGGCGGCAAGCTCCATCTCGACGGCGTGGACGACTACGTCGTCTGCCGCCGCACCCGCATCCAGACCATGTTCTACCAGCCCACCGACCCCGAGACCGGGGCCATCTGGGACACCTGGCTCTACCTCGACAACGGCACCTACTACCTTTACCTGCTTTCCGGGCCGGGCGGGCGGTGGCACGGCGTTGCCCTGGCCACCTCGCCCGACGGAGTGCACTGGAAGGAGCACGGCCTGGTCGTGCGCAAGGCCGACGGCGTGACCTGGTTGGGGACCGGCTCGACCTGGCGATCGCCGCAGTTCGACGAGGACAAGAAGTTCTTCATGAACTTCTCCGAGTGGCGGGGGCCGCGACAGACGATCTTCTTCGCCGAGTCGAAGGACCTGGTGCACTGGACCCGGCTCGGCCCGGAGTGTGAATTCAAGCAGGACCCGCGGTGGTACGAGCCCAACGGCCGCTGGGACTGCATCTACACGATCGCCCGGCCCGGCGGCGGGCTGTTCGGCTACTGGACGGCCGATCCGAAAGGCCGGCCCGGCGTGGGCTTCGGCCAATCGCTCGACGGCGTGCGCTGGGAGGCCCTCGAGCCGCCGCAGTTCGTCGACAAGGCCCCCCACGGCGAGGCGGGCGCGGTCGAGCGGTTCGGCGACCGCTGCTACCTCATGCTCGGCGCCGGCGGGGGCATGGTCACGCTGGTGGCCGATCAACCCCAGGGCCCCTTCCGCCCGGCCAAGAAGAACTACCAACTGCTCCACCCCGGGCCCACGTACTTCTCCCGCTTCTTCCCGGTCCCGGGCGGCGTGCTGGTCAACCATCATTCGATCTCGCGGCAAAGCGGGGTTTACTTCGCCCCGTTGAAGCGGGCCGTGGTCGACCGGGAGGGCACGCTCCGCCTGGCATGGTGGGAAGGCAACGAGAAGCTCAAGCATCGGGCCATTCCCGTCACCCTGAGGCAGGCACCCCTACCGGGCGCGCCGGCGGTCTTCCCGCTCGACCCGACCTTCGACGTGGGCCAGGGCGTGATCGTCGAGGGCTCGATCAAGGTGCCCGAGAGCCGCCCCGGCCCGCCCGGCAAGGGGCCAGCCCAGAGCGGACTGTGCGTGGTGTGCGCCGGCGGCCAGCGCATCGCGATCTTCGTCGGCCCGCGCGGGGTGACGCAAATCGGCCCGCTCGCCGGCGACGGCTCCGGCTTCACCGTCGAGCAGCGGGTCGATCGGGAGATGCCGGTCGGCACGTCAGCCCGCTTCCGGCTGCTGGTGAAGCACTCCCTGCTGGAGTTCTACCTCGACGACGTCCTGATGCACTGCTACAGCCTCCCCGACGCGGCCAGCGGCAGGATCGGCCTGCTCCGATCGGCCCAAGACGCATTCGTCGGGGAAGTGCGGGCGTGGCAGTGAGTTGCCGGCCGTAATGGATAGATACCCCGGGGCAGCACAGGAGCATTCGCATGTCGATAGCCGCCGTGGGAGGGTGGCACGCCCTGCAAGGGCGTGGCTCAGACGCACGAGTGACCACGCCCTTCGCTTCGCTCAGGGACGTGCCACCCGACCGGCCGGCCAAGATGCCGGCCTTGATTCTCGCGATCCTCGCGCTGGCCGGGCCGGCCGCCGCGGCGCCAGGCCCACCCGCGCCTGCGGCGGTCCTGGCAAGCCTCCGCCTGTACAATCCGACGGCCTGGGCCGGGCCGGTGCCGATCGAGGTGCCCGTGGGGAAGCTGGCCGCGCCGGGCCTGATCGACTGGGCCCGCGTCCGGCTGGTCACCGGCGACGGCAAGGACGTGCCGTTCGCCCTGCACGAGGGCCGCCCCCACGGGAAGGCCCGCCTCACGGCCCCGGTCGCCACGCCCCGGGCCGAGGACCTGTTGGTCTTCTCCTGCCCCGTGCCGCCGGGCAGGTGGGTCCGGCTCGACCTCGTCGACGGGAGCCAAGGCGCAGGGAGCGTGCTCGCACCCACGGATCGAACATCTTCGGAAAAGGACGATGATCGCCTCGTCGTCTCCTATCCGGACCTTCAAGTGACCGTCGACCGGGCGACCGGCCTGCTTGTCGGGATCTCCGCGTTCGGCAAGCCTGTGCTCGACGGGCCGCTGGCCATGACCTTCGTCAAGACGGCTGGCGACAAGGGCGCCAAGCAGCCGCTCGGCCCGCCGAAAGCCCGCCTGGTTTCCCGGTCGACGACGGCGGCCATGACCGAGCTGAACTTCCTGATCGAGCCGGCCGGCGGCCCGGCCATGGCGCTGAGCTACCGCATCCACTCCTGCGGGCCGGTGGAGATCTGGTCCGACGAGCGTCCGTGGCAAGGGGTTTCGCCCTGGGTGGATCACGCGCTGGAGATCTCGCTCCCGCTGGGCGAGAAGGCGGAGCCGTTGACGTACCTGGTCAACCGGGCCCCGTTCTACGGATTCAAGGACTACGCCGCGGCGGTGCGGCACGTGGCGGCGATCCATCGCCGGGGTGGGACGGCCCTGCTGGAGCTCGGCGAAGAGACGGTCAATGGCCGGCGCTGGAACCGGCGGCTCTACCCGATCCGCCAGGAGGACGCCGCCAAGGCCGGCGACGCGGTCGAGCTTGCCGAGCTGGCCGACAAGGGGCTGATCGTCCAGGTCGCGCCGCACACGCTCCTCCTGTCGGTCAAGGAGGTGAAGATCGCATTTCCCGCCGGGGCCCATGTCCCGGCGCGGACGATTGCCGACGCCTTGGAGAAGCGGGGCGTGCGGGCCAAGCCGGTCCCCGCGGACGCGCAGACCGCCGACGCGGCGATCGCTCTCGGGCTGGTCGGGCCACAAGAGGCCCCGGGGATCGAGGGAGACGGCTTCGACATCCGTCTGGGGCATCGCTTCGCTCTGCCCCAGCCACCCTCCGGCGCGTCGGGTGGCACTGGCGTCTCGCCGGGTGGCACTGGCGTCTCGCCAGTGCCGGGAAGTCCGACCGCACCGCAGCGCGCGGCCGTCCGGGTCACGGCCTGCACTCGGTTCGGGCTGATGCAGGCGGCGCTGCGGATCGCCGAGCACCTGGCCCGGCCGGGCCAGCCGCTGAGCCTCCCCCTGATCGCCCAGAACCCGGCGGTGCGGATCCGCGGGGCGGGGTTCGGCGGCGGCGATTTCGAGGTCGATTTCCCCCACGGCTCCGATGCCGAGTGGGAGCAGGCCTTCGACCAATTCATCGCCGGCGGCATGAACGTCATGACCGACCTGGGCATGTGGAGCAACTGGAAGATGCCGGTCGCCTTCCGCGGCATGCCGGAGCTCCGCTCCGACTCGCCCGACGCCTTCGACGAGCTGAGCGGTGCCAAGCTCGCCGAGTTCGCCCCGCATCGCGAGCACGGGCAGAAGCTCCTAAGTTACCTCCACGATCGCGGGGTGAAGGTATGGCTCTGGCTCCCGGTGGGCTGCGTGCCGACCACCTACGCCCAGAAGCACCCCGAGGCCATGGCCCCCAAGAGCGACCGCTGCCCGTGCTTCACCCATCCGGTCTACGATCGCTTCCTCAAGACGTTCCTCGGCGAGCTCCTGGAGTCGTACCCGATCGACGGCGTGGTCATGATCCGCGACGACAACGGCGGGCTGTGCCCCTGCCCGCGGTGCCGGGAGTACGTCGCCTCGTCGCGCACGCGAAGCGCCGCCTGGGAGCAGTACCTCGTCTTGTACCGCTGGCTGAGGAAGGCGGGCTTTGCGGGCGACGTCGCCGTCTACCCCTATTTCGACCTCTACGAGCCGCGCCTGGACCCGCTCTTGCCGGCCGACCTCCTGATCGTCGGGCACGGCAGCGGTGCGGCCGTGCTCGTGCGAAACTACGACGTGCTGGCCCCCATGGGCGACACCTGGCTCGACAATCTCTTTGCCAGCTTCCGCGTCCCCACCGCCGCCCGGATGAAGCGGCTCCTGGCCGACCGCAACAGCTTCTGGCTCGGCGGGGCGCTCGTGGGCTGCGAGCTCCCCTGGCAGGCGATCGGCCGTTTCGGCTTCGAGCCCACGGCCACGGTGAACTCCCTGCGGCACGAGTGGGGCGTGCGGCAGCTCGGCCCGGATCGGGCGCTGGATTTCGTCGCCCTCGCCGGCGACTACGAGCAGCTCTGGGAGATCTACGACCTGCCGATGCTGCCCCAGCAGTGGGTGAAGCTCGGCGCGGAAGACCGGCGTGAGACCGGGGTCCTGGCCCGCCGGCACCTCGGGCAGTTCCGCCGGCGCCTGGCGGCGCTGGAGAAGGGGGCCGGCCCGGAGGCGCAAGCCGCCTGGTTCCGTCACCTCGATCTGTTCGCCACGTACTTCGAGTATCACTTGCGCCGGTTGGAGATCCTCTCGCGCACGTGCGAGCTGGTGGCCGAGAACAAGCGGGCCCTCGACGCGCCCGCCGGGCTCCCGGCCGGGCTCCGCGAGCAGCTCCTGGCCATGCACCGCGAGGTGTACGAGCTGGCCGAGGGCTACGACCGGCAGGCCGCCGCCGTGCCCGGCGCCATGATGGCCCGGACCCGCGCCCTCGGGCTCACCCAGCCCTTCAAGGAATTCGTCGCCGGGTACGATCCGTCGCTGGACGGTCTTCTCCCGGCCGCGCAATTCGCCGGCTCGATGGCCGTCTCGCCGGCCGAGCTGGCGGCTGGCCGGCCTTTCGTGCTCCGCGTCCGGCTTCAGAACGCCGGAGTCTGTCCGTGGATCCCCGGCGTGGGGCATCGCCTGGAGATCCGCGGCGAGGTGCAGCGCCTGGGTCTGACCGACCCGGGGGATTTTTTGGGACCACCGATGGTCTTCGGCGACCGCCGGGAGATCGAGCTTCGCGGCACCGCGCCCCAACAGCCGGGCGAGGTCAAGATCGAGCTGGTCTTCCTCGCCCCGTTCCGAAACGTCCATCCGTTCCTCCGCCAGGAAGTGACGCTCAAGTGGCGTTGACGCCCGGCTGGACAAAGTCCGCGGGGACTGTCCCGGTTTTCGCGCAGCGAAAACGGGACTGTCCCCCTGGGCAGTCCATGCCCCATCATGGCTTCCCTTGGTTGGCCCCGGACGTGTATAATGCACGTGGTGACACGATCGAATCGAACGCCAACCCGTAACCGTAGGATCACGCCGTGTATCGCATCACCGTAGCCGAGGCGGAACGCGATTTCGCCAATCTCGTGAACCGGGTGTACTCGGAAGGCATTCCCGTTGAGCTGGAGCGCGGCGACGAGGTCATCGCGCATCTGACGCCGGCCGTGCCGCGTTCGCGGCTGAGGGTTGGCGACCTGAACGCCTTCTTGGAGGGATTGCCCAAGCTTGGAGAAGATGCCGATGCGTTTCTGGAGGACGGAGAGAAAAGGGGATAAGTCCAATTTCTGCATGTCTTGAAAGATGCTTCGCACATATTGGACTTATCCCCTTTTCTCCTTTTCTCCTCCCTTTTCTCTTCCTTTTCAGAAAGTGCTGATCACTCTTGACGTACAGAATCGGTAATCGCTTCATCGTGAGAGGCCAAACGGGGGCGTGTCGAAGGATAGCCCGTGAGGCTTCGGGCCTGGAGAGCGGATTGGACGCGCTCGCGAAAGCGCGAAAGGGCGAAAGCACGAAACACAATGGCGGAGGAAAAATCGAGGCAACGTGACCGCCGCCGCTGGCGCATGCTTGCTCGAATTTCGCGTTTTCGTCCTTTCTCGCTTTCGTGATCCTCTTCGGACTTCCCGTGGCCACCGGATTGCCGGATTGGCTTGTCAAGACCCATTAGGTGAGGCAAGAGATATGGAATACACCATCTTCTATTCTTGGCAGAGCGACTCCGATCGTTCGATCAACCGAGATTTTATTCGGCGGGTGGCACTGCTGGCTTGTCCAGCAGTGGGAGCTGCAAGGAGAGGCTGCCGCCGAGGATTCCGTTACGGGGGCGTCCCATGGGGCCATCCCCCGGGAAATGCAACACAGGGCGGACGGCAACAACACTGCTGGACAAGCCAGCAGTGCCACCCGGTCGATCAGCCCGTCGGTCTTCTTCGGCCGCGGCCCTTGCCTGGTCCCTCCGGGGTTGCATTATTCCCAGACTACCCAGTTCCACCTTGCTCGGCGCCCTTTGTGAACATATAATCACAATAGGAGGCGGTCGGATGGGACGGGAGAAACTCGACAGCGAGGTCCGCCGCGAGCAGATCGCCGAGGCGGCGTTGGCGTTGGTGGCCGACCGCGGCGTGGGCCGGCTGAGCATCGCGGCCGTGGCCCGGCGCGTGGGCCTGGTCCCCTCGGGCATCTACCGCCACTTCCGCAGCAAAGAGGAGATGCTCCTGGCGGTCCTCGATCGGATCGAGGCGCGGCTGGAGGAGAACGTCCGGGAGGCCCGGGGCGATTCGCCCGAGCCCTTGGAACAGATCCGCGGCCTTCTTCTCCGCCACGTCCGGTTCATTCGGGAGGGAAGGGCCGTCCCGCGGATCGTCTTCTCCGACGACTTCCACCGCGGACAGCCCGAGCGCATGGCGCGGATGCAGAAGATCATTGCCGGCTACCTGGGCCATATCGCCGAGTTCGTGCGCGAGGGCCAACAGCGGGGCTCCATTCGGGCCGACCTGGACCCCGCCACCGCCGCGATGTTGTTCTTGGGCATCGTGGTCCCGGCCGGCGTGCTGTGGCACGTGACCGAGGGGGGGTTCGACGTGACCCGACACGCCGAGCGGGCCTGGCTGATCCTCCGCCGGGCGATCGCCGCCGTGCCCGCCCCGGCTGCCCACGCCAACCGCAAACCACCTCCGGGTGATGTGAATGAGCAATCACAAGGAGCGGGCCCATGACCAAGCCAAAACTCCTCCTCGGCCTGATCGTCGTGGCCGGCGTGGCAGCGGCCTTGGTCTACCGGTTTGTGGCGGCGCGGCCGGTCCACCCGGGGTTGACGCTCCACGTGTCCGGCAACATCGAGGTGATTGACGCCGAGGTGAGCTTTAGGATGCCCGGCCGGGTGGTGGCGCGGTTGTTCGACGAAGGGGAGCCCATCGCACAGGGGCAGGTGGTGGCCAGGCTCGACGCGGTGGACCTCACGGCCGAGCGGGACGTCCGCCAAGCCGAGTTGGAGATGGCCCGGGCCGCGCTCAAGGAGTTGGAGCAGGGCTCCCTGCCGGAAGAGAAGAACGCCGCCAAGGCCGCCATGAACAAGGCCGCTGCCGCCCTGGAGGAACTCGAGCATGGCTCCCGGCCGCAGCAGATCAAGGCCGCCCAGGCCGCCTTGGACGCCGCGAGCATCGAGCGGGACCGGCTGAAGACGGAGCTCGGGCGCGCGGAGAAGCTGCGCGTGGATCAGACCATCTCCCAGGAGACCTTCGAGCGGACCAAGGCGGCTTACGACGTCGCGGTGGCCAAGGTCCGGGAGGCGGACGAGCAGCTCGGCCTGGTCACGGAGGGGCCGCGCGAAGAGGCGATCCGCCAGGCCCGGGAGTTCCTCAAGCAGACCACGGCCCAGCACAAGCTGGTGGTCGACGGCCCCAGGGAAGAGGTCAAGGAGCAGGCCCGGGCGAGGGTGCGGCAGGCCGAGGCGGCCGTCCGGTTGGCCGAAGCGCGGCTGGGCTACGCGGAGGTCTTCTCGCCCCTGACCGGCATCGTGCTTTCCAAGAACGTCGAGCCGGGCGAGTACGTGGCCGCCGGGACGCCGGTGGTGACCGTGGGGGACCTGAGAAACGTGTGGCTTCGGGCCTACGTCGACGAGCCCTGCCTGGGGCTGGTCAAGGTGGGGCAAAAGGCCCTCGTAAGGCCCGACGGCCCGGCCGGCCGGGAGCTCGCAGGCCGGGTCTCGTTCATCGCCGCGGAGGCGGAGTTCACGCCGAAGAACGTGCAGACCGCCAAGGAGCGGAGCAAGCTGGTCTACCGGATCAAGATCGACGTGGACAACCCCGCAATGGAGCTGAAGCGGGGCATGCCGGCCGACGCGGAGATCCTGCTCGATTCCGCCCCGTCGCAGCCGGCCGGCCAGGCGAAGGACGCCGGCCAGGGAAAGGAGGCCGGCGTGGCGAAGGAGGCCCAGACAACCGGCCGGCTCGAGAGGTGACCCGTGGACGCCATCCGCACCGAGCGACTCACCAGGGCCTTCGGCGAGCTGATCGCGGTGGACCAGCTCACGCTGAGCGTTGCGCCGGGGGAGATCTTCGGGCTGGTGGGTCCGGACGGGGCCGGCAAGACGACCACGATGCGGCTCCTGGCCTCGATCATGGAGCCCACCTCCGGCGATGCCTGGGTGGCGGGCTTCCACGTCGTGCGCGAGGCGGAGCGGGTCAAGGAGCAGATCGGCTACATGAGCCAGCGATTCGGCCTCTACGCCGACCTCACCGTCCAGGAGAACCTCGATTTCTACGCCGACGTCTACAGCGTTCCCTCCCAGGCCCGCAAGGAAAGGGCGGCGCGGCTCCTGGCCTTCAGCAACCTGACTCCGTTCAAGCGGCGCCTGGCGGGAAACCTGTCGGGCGGGATGAAGCAGAAGCTGGGCCTGGCCTGCGCATTAATACACACGCCCCGGGTCCTGCTGCTGGACGAGCCCACCAACGGCGTCGATCCGGTCTCGCGGCGCGACTTCTGGCGGATCCTCTATCAACTGCTCCGCGAGGGAGTGACGATCTTCGTCTCCACGGCCTACCTCGACGAGGCGGAGCGGTGCAGCCGCCTGGCCCTGATCCACCAGGGGAGGCGGCTGGCCTGCGGCACGCCCAACGAGGTGAAGGGGCTGATGCAGGGAACGATCCTCGAGATCCGCTCGCCGCAGCCGCGCCAGGCAGCCGCGCTGCTCCGGGAGCGCCTTGCCGGCAGCGGCGTGGGGCTGTTCGGCGATCGCGTCCACCTGGTCACCGCCCAGCCGGACCAGACGGCCGCGGAAGCCCATCGGCTCCTGGCGGCGGGCGGCGTTGCGGTCGACGACATCCGGGTCATCGAGCCCTCCCTGGAGGACGTGTTCGTTTCGGTGTTGGGGCAATCATGACCGCCACCAACTCCGACAACGCCGTTGCCGTCCGCGACCTCGAAAAAAGGTTCGGCAGCTTCGTGGCGGTCGACCGGGTGAGCTTCGAGGTGAGCCGGGGGGAGATCTTCGGCTTTCTGGGTCCGAACGGGGCGGGCAAGTCGACCACCATCCGCATGCTGTGCGGCATCCTCCGGCCGACCGCCGGCGAGGGGACCGTGGCCGGCTTCGACGTCCGCACCCAGCCCGAGCGCATCAAGGCCCACATCGGCTACATGAGCCAGCGGTTCTCCCTGTATCAGGACCTCACCGTCGAGGAGAACATCGATTTCTACAGCGGCATCTACCGCATCCCGGCCGACCGCAAGGCGGCCCGCAAGCAGTGGGTCCTCGAGATGGCCGGCCTGGAGGAGCACCGCCACCGGCCCACGGCGGTCCTGTCCGGCGGGTGGAAGCAGCGATTGGCCCTGGGCTGCGCCATCGTCCACCAGCCGCCGATCGTCTTTCTCGACGAGCCGACCTCGGGGGTTGACCCCATCAGCCGCCGCCGGTTCTGGGACCTGATCTACCAGATGGCCGGGGAGGGCGTGACCGTGTTCGTCACCACGCACTACATGGACGAGGCGGAATACTGCGACCGCCTGGCGCTGATCTACCGCGGCGAGCTGATCGCCGTCGGCACGCCGGCCCGGCTCAAGACGTCGCTCATGACCGACCAGGTCCTGGAAATCGTCTGCGACCGGGCCGAGGCGGCCATGCACGAGGTCGAGCAGCTCCCGGAGGTCAAGGAGGCGGCCCTTTTCGGCAGGGGGCTCCACGCGGTGACCGCCAACGCCGATCGGGCGGTCCCGGCCGTGCGCGCGCTCTTGGAAGCGCGCGGGCACCGCGTCGAGCGGGTCGAGCCGATCGTCCCTTCGCTCGAGGACGTGTTCGTCAGCCTGATCGAGGCGCGGGACCGCGCCGGTCAGCCCCAGGCGGAGGTCCGGCAATGAACCTGCGCCGCGTCCGCGCCCTGGCCCGAAAGGAGTTCCTCCACGTCCTGCGCGACCCCCGGAGCTTGGGCATGGCCGTGGCCATCCCCATGCTCATGCTCGTGCTGTTCGGCTTCGCCCTGACCGTGGACGTAGACAACGTGCCGTTTGTGGTGTGGGACCAGAGCGGGTCGGACGCGGGGCGGGAACTGACCAGCCGCTTCGACGGCTCCCCCTACTTCGCCCTGGTCGGCCAGGTCGTCAACGACCGGCAGTTGGACGACGCGCTCGATGCCCGCCGGGCCCTGGCCGCGCTGGTCATCCCCCCGGAGTTCGCCGAGCGGATCGAGTCGGGCCGCAGCGTCGCCGTCCAACTGATCGTCGACGGCAGCGACTCGAACACCGCCACCATCGCCACCGGCTACGCCGAGGCGATCACCCGGGCGTACTCCCAGGAGACTTCCGTTCGGGCCATGCGCCGGCTGGCCATGCCCCCCCTGCGCGTCCCGCTGGAAATGCGGCCCCGGGTGTGGTTCAACGCCGACATGGAGTCGCGCAACTACATCATCCCCGGGCTGGTCGCGGTCATCATGATGGTCATCGCCGCGCTGTTGACCTCGCTGACCGTGGCACGCGAGTGGGAGCGCGGAACCATGGAGCAGCTCATTTCAACCCCCGTCCAGGGCCCGGAGCTGATCCTCGGCAAGCTCATCCCCTATTTCACCCTAGCCATGCTCGACGTCCTCCTGGCGGTGCTCATGGGCGAGTTCGTCTTCCACGTGCCGTTGCGCGGCAACGTGGCCCTGGTGTTCGGCATGGGGGCGGTGTTCCTGGCCGGCGGGCTTTCCGTGGGCATGCTCATCAGCATCGCCGCCCGGAACCAGCTCCTGGCCACGCAGATGGCCATCATCACCACCTTCCTCCCCGCGTTCCTGCTCTCCGGCTTTATGGTGCCGATCGACAACATGCCGCCGGCAATCCAGGCCGTCACGTACCTGGTGCCCGCCAGGTACTTCGTGGCCATCCTGCACGGCATTTACCTCAAGGGCGTGGGCCTCGAGATCCTCGCCGTCGAGGCCGTCCTCCTCGTCCTGTTCGGCGCGGTGATGGTCCTGGTGGCCAACGTGAAGTTCAAGAAGAAACTGGTTTAGAGTCGTACGCAGGTGGATTAAGATGTTCGAGCGGATCCGGCGGATGCTCGTCAAGGAGCTGCTCCAGGTCGTCCGCGACCCGCGCATGCGGATCGTCATCTTCATCACCCCCTGCATCCAGACGATCGTCATCGGGTACGCGGTGACGCTCGACGTGACCCACGTCCGGACCGCCGTCTACGACATGGACAACAGCGTCGACAGCCGGCAGTTGGTCTCCGAGTTCACCGGCTCGGGCTACTTCGACGCGGTCGAGCACGTGGCCGACGACCGCCGGGCCCGGGAGCTGCTGGACCGCGGTGCGGTGACCCTCGTGCTGCGGATCAACCACGGGTTCGCCGAGGACCTGCGGGCCGGCCGGACCGCCCCGGTCCAGCTCCTCGTGGACGGCACCGACTCGAACACCGCCGGCATCGTGCTGGGGTACGCCAACCGGATCCTGGGGGCCGCCTCGGAGCGGATCCTCGTCGAGCGGTTCAACCGCCAAACCGGAATGAGCCGCCCGGCCAGCCTGGTCGAGCTCCGCAGCCGTGCGTGGTTTAACCCTAACCTGGAAAGCCGCCACTTCTTCGTCCCGGGCGTGCTGGTCGTGGTGGTCAGCCTGGCCACGCTGGTGCTGACGGCCATGGCCGTGGTCCGCGAGAAGGAGATCGGCACCATGGAGCAGGTCCTGGTCACCCCGATCACGCCCACGGAATTCATCCTCGGCAAGACGGTCCCCTTTGCCCTGATCGGCTACGTCGACGTGATCGTGGTCACCCTGGTCGGCGTGTACTGGTTCGGGGTGCCCATCCGCGGCAGCATCCCCTTGTTGTTCGGCGGCTCGACGCTGTACCTGATGACCATGCTGGGGGTGGGCCTGCTCATCTCGACGATCAGCCAAACCCAGCAGCAGGCGATGATGAGCGTGTTCTTCTTCTTCTTCCCGGCGATGCTCCTGTCCGGCTTCGCCTTCCCCATCGCCAACATGCCCCAGGTAATCCAGTGGCTCACGCTTTTCAACCCGCTGCGCTACTTCCTGGTGGTCGTGCGGGGGATCTTCCTCAAGGGCGTCGGGGCCGACGTGCTGTGGCCGGAGCTTGCGGTGCTGGCGGCCATGGCCGTCGCCACGCTGTCCCTGGCCGCGCTGCGGTTCCGAAAGACGCTGGCCTGACCCCGGTGCGTTTCAAGGGGTCCTCGCGTTTTCATGATTCCCGCGGCTACCGTCTCTCCTTGGCGCTGGGGATCTTGGGGCAGCGAAGGCCGTGGGTGGGTTGGGATCCTGGCCGGGAGCCAGTGCTGGAGGAGCCGCCAATATGGGCCATATAAGATAACTCTGTATGGGCATAATCGTGACGATAGATTCCTCTTGACAACCCGAGCGGGCGAGTTAGAATAACGTCACGGTAGACGCACGTCAGTCCCGACGCACGGTCAGTGCGACGTATATAATGGTGGAGGTCGACTGTGAAAGCCAACCCAGCCGGCGCCCTGAGTGGTCAAGCGATCCTGGGTCGCCAGCGTGAGATTGCGCACCTCAGGAGGGAACTGGAGAAGAAAAGCGTTCTCCTGACCGCGGAGCGTCGTGTAGGCAAGACGTGCGTCCTTCGCAAAATGGCAGAGAACCCCTCCATAGGGTGGACACCAATCCTGTGTTGGGTGGAGTCCGTACGTCACCCAATTGAATGTGTGGAAAGGATCTACGCAGAAGCCAATGCCCTTCACGTCCGCAGCCCCAAGGGAGTCTGGCTGGGGAGGGTCAAGTCGGCTTACCAAGCCATCGCGGGCACCCAGGTCGCGGGCTGGAAGTTGCCGCCGATTCGATCCGAGTGGAAGCGTCTTCTCCACGACCTCATCTCCGATATCGCCGAGAACACCGGCAATCGCGTCGTGGTGATGATCGATGAGTTCCCGCAGATGGTATCGAACATCGTTGACGACCACGGCGGGGCTGCGGGCAGGGAGTTCCTTGACACCTTGCGCGAGATCCGCCAGGAGTTCGAGCCCTCGGGGCGGATCCGGTTTCTTCTTTCCGGGTCCATCGGCCTGCACCTGATCGTGCAGCACCTCAAGGCGGAGCACGGCTACAAGGGCAACCCGACCAACGACATGGCGATCGAGAGGCTCTCCGGCATGACGATCGAGGACGTCCAGCTCATGTGCAGGAAATACCTCGATGAGGAGGGCATACGGCGGGACTGCCCCGGCGAGTTCGACGAGCGCATGCTTCAGCTAACCGACGGCCTTCCCATCTACATCCAGTACGTGTGCGAGCGGTTTCAGGAATCGAAACGGCAACAGGTCTCGCCCGACGACGTCGACGTGGAGCTGCGGGCGATGATGGACAACCGCGAGATCGAGTGGTTCCGCAACGCCGCCGAGCGAATCGAGACGTACTACAAGAGGCTCGGGGCCAACCGCCGGGCATCCGCCATCTTGAAGATGCTCTCCGGCGAGGAGGATTTTGTGCCGGAAGAGGCCGTCCTCGACTACGTCCGATCCCAGATGATTGTGGAGGATGACGACCAGGTCCGCTCGACGCTCGAGATCCTCCTCGACGACAACTATCTCCTCTGCGACACCTCTACCGGCCGCAGGCGGTACCGCTTCCGGTACGGCATCATGCGCTGGTGGTGGAAGATCAACCGAGGCTGATCCCATGGACTCCCAACCCGGCAGCAAAACCCTGCACTCATTCTTCCCCGGTTGGACGGATCCCGAGCTGTTGGAAAGAACGCTCGTGGGCCGCCGGGAGCTCGTCGACCGGCTGGAGGAGCTGGCCATTGACGGGGCGGGTGGGCCCAACAAGCACCAGCGGCTCCTGGTCGGGCCGCGCGGCAGCGGCAAGACCCACGTGCTCCGCGTGCTCCACAACCGCCTCCGGCGCAACGAAGCCCTCAAGCAGCGCCTGCTGATCGTCCCCCTCCTCGAGGACGAGCTCGGCGTGGCAACCTTCCTGGATTTCCTCGTCCGGCTGCTCCGCGCCATCGAGCGCTGGTACCCGGAGCACGCCCACCTCGCTTCGGCCCTGGAGGAGCTCTGCGACCTGCCGCCGGGCAATCAGGAGCCCCGGGCGGTCCAGCTTCTCCTCCAGACGGTCGCAGACAAGGACGTCCTGATCCTCACCGAGAACCTGGGCATCACGTTCGACAACGTCAAGGGGTTCGGCCGCAGAGGACAGCAGGCCCTGCGCGATTTCCTCCAGCGCTACCCGCGGTTCATGATCTTCGCCTCGTCCCAGGCCCTGGTCGAGGGCGCGCGGGACCCGGACGCGCCGTTCTTCGCTTTCTTCAAGACCCTCCATCTCAGCCGGCTCTCCGTCGAGCAGGCGATGGACCTCCTCGTCACCATCGCCTCGGCGTATCACAACCAGGAGGCGGTCGATTTCCTCAGATCGCCACTCGGGCGGGGGCGGATGCGGAGCATCTACGAGTACACCGGCGGCAATCACCGTCTGCTCGTGGTCTTCTACGAGTTCCTCACCGCCGACTCGCTCGTCCGCCTGAGCGAGCCCTTCATGCAGGCCCTCAACCAGTTGCGGCCCTTCTACCAGGAGCAGATGAGGGCCCTCTCGGCACAGCAGCAGAAGATCGTCCAGTACCTCTGTCTGCAGCGCACGCCGCGCACGGTGAAGGACGTCGCCCGGGCGTGCCTGGCCGCCCCGAACACGGTCTCCAGCCAGCTCAAGGATCTCTTGGACAAGAACTTCGTGAGCCGCAACGAGGAGGGCCGGGAGTCCTATTACGAGGTCACGGAAGCCCTGTTCCGCGTTTGCCACGAGGCCGAGCTGGAGCAGGAGGGGGCCCCGGTGCGGTTGTTCGTGAACTTCCTGGCCAACCTCTACACGGCCGAAGAGCTGCGGCTTCGCCACCGCGGACTCGCCGCGCTCGCCGGCTGGCTGGGCAGCCGGGGGCCCATCCCCTTCGCCGAAGAGGCCCGGTTCTACTGGGACGCCCTTTCCCTGCATGCCCCCGGTCCGGCGCAACGAGCGGCCGCACCTTCCGCGGGCCCCATCGGGCCGGAAGACGATCTCCGCTCCGTCTTCCGCGACATGCAGCAATCGCACGCCTATCGGGAAATCATTCGTCTCGCCGGGTATCTCGGCGAGGAGAAGGACGCCTTCATTCTCCACACCGAGGCCATGGCATACCTCCAGGTGGGCGACGTCGAACAGGCCGTCTCTCGGGCGAAGGAAGCCCTGACCAAGGATCCCGACGACGTCGAAGCGCATCTTCTGTTGGCGTGGGCTTTGCAGGAGCGACCTGAGCAGCGTGAGGCCGCCCTGGAGCATGCTCGCCGTGCCTCCGAGCTGGCCCCCGACGATCCCAGGGGCCTCGCACTCCTGGGAGGAATTCTCGGCAACCACGGAGATCACGTCGAGGCACTGAAGCACTCTGAGTCTTTGATCGAGCGCCATCCGGAGCATGCAGTGGGTTGGTGGCTGAAAGCCACGGCCTTGGCGAAGCTAGGTCGGACACAAGAAGCCGAGGCGATGCTTGCCAAGGCGCTGGAGCTGGATCCAGCGAACGCGGACGTACTGGAGGAACTCGGCATTCAGGCCTTCAGCGCGAGCAGGTACGAGGAGGCACTGACGCGGTTCGAGGCCCTCAACAACGTGCGTCCTGAGTATTCGATGGGCTGGACGCTGACCGGCCGGGCTGCGGCAATGCTGGGCCGCGCACAAGAGGCCGAGAGCCTGTCTCGCAAGGCGATGGACCTGGATCCATGGAACACCACCGCATTGGAGCAACTCGGCATTCTGGTTGCCACCACCGGCAGGTACGAGGAGGCGCTGGCACACTTCGAGGCGATTAACAAGGTGCGTCCTGATTATTCGCGGGGCTGGACGCGGACCGCTTGGGCCCTGAATACGCTGCGTCGGGTGGAAGAGGTCGAGGCGGCGTGCCGTAGGGCCTTGGAACTGGCTCCGACCGAGGCACAGGCATGGGTACAGTTGGGTTGCGTGCTGGAGCGACTCGGACGCGGCGAGGAGGCTGCCACGGCCTTTGAGCGGGCTAGCGAAAACGGAGCCGATAAGGCCGATCTGCTGAATTCTCGTGGCGAGGCACGGCGGCAAAGGGGGCAATACGCTCGGGCGATCCAGGATTACGAGGAATCGCTCCAGGCCGATCCGAACGGGGTCTGGCCCCACTTCAACGTCGTTAGCGCCCTGCTCGGGCTGGGGAGGGTCGAAGAGGCCGTGAATCGGCTCCCGGCGGCGATCGAGGCGGACCGCCGGAGCAAGGACCCGTGCGGTGGTCTTGTTGCCCAGAGCTTCCACGAGAACTGCGTGGCCCTGTTCGAGCACAGTCCGCCCGATTCGTTCCCCCGGTTTCTCACGGCACTCCTCGACCTCGTTGCAGGGCAAGGGGCAGCCTGCACGGAGCGTTTTGAGCAGTCGCTTCCCTTGACGACCTTTGCGCTGCTGCGGGACCACGAAAGGATCGGCGAAGAGCGATTCAACCACATCATCCAGGCCCTTGAGGACGTTGTGGGGAAACGCATCGAGACCAGCGTTGCCGTCCGCCTCTTGCGCGTGGGGGTCGACTACTTCAAGAAGAAGGACCGCAAAGCACTGCTGAGACTCGCCCGAGAGGAGCGTCGCGTGTTTTGCAGGGAACTGGGAATCGAAGCCGTGGAAGGGTAGGCAGCGCCGGCCCGGCCTCCGGACAGGTCCGCGTGCTGCCGGCCGAGCACTTCGGCGAGCTGCCGTCAACCTGAATGCGGTTGCGTGATTCCAGCAGTCCCCGGGGGGGCTGGTGGCCTCAGCGACGAAGCCCCACGCGTGGATTGCTGGGGCACCGCTGCGCTATGCCCCAGCCACCCATCCGCAAGAGGATCACGAAAACGCCGGGCGATGCGCAGCGGTCACGTCGCCGCCGCCAGTCCCCCCCTCCTCCTCTTTTTCTTTCGCGCTTTCGTACTTTCGTGTTTTCGTGATCCTTGACCAATCCGCTCTCCACGCCCATAGGCAATGCTTCACCCGACCCACTTGCCGGCACGGCGGCGTGGGACCATAATGGGCCCGACGCGATTCTCGGTAGATTCTCTCCGATTCTTTCTTCGGCCGCATCGAGTGAAAGGGCGACGCAATGCAGAGCATCAAGACGGGCCTTCTGGCCGCAACGCTGATCGTGCTGGGGACCTGTTCTCTCCGGGCGGAGGAGACCGTCTGGCTCACCTCGCTGGACCTGGGCAAGATGCGCCAGGGCTACGGCAAGCCGCAGGTCGATCGGGCGATCCGCGAGACGCCGCTGGCGATCGGCGGCAAGAAGTTCGCCCGGGGCGTGGGCACGCACGCCGCCAGCACGCTCTGGATCGAGCTGGCCGGCGGGACCGAGAAGTTCCTCGCCTCGGTCGGCGTGGACGACGCCGCCGGGAGCGCCGCCGCGTCGATCACCTTCAAGATCGTCGCCGACGGCAAGAGGGTGTGGGAGTCGGGCGTGATGCGGCCCGGCCAGGCGGCCAAGAACGTGGAGCTGGACCTTAAGGGCGTCAAGCTGCTTCTCTTGATGGTCGGCGACGCTGGGGACGGGATCGCCTTCGACCACGGCAACTGGGCCGACGCGCGGTTCGTCGTGAGCGGCGCGAAGCCCCGGGCGATCGACGGCCCGCGCGAACAGGCCGTGATCCTCACCCCCAAGCCCCCGCGCACGCCGCGGATCAACGGGGCGAAGGTCTTCGGCGTGCGGCCCGGCTCGCCCTTGTTGTTCACCATCCCGGCGACCGGCCAGCGGCCGATGACCTTCGGCGTCAAGGACCTGCCGGCGGGGCTCGCGGTCGATCCGAAGACCGGCCAGATTACCGGCAAGCTCGACAAGCCGGGCCGGCACGCGGTCACCTTCCAGGCCACCAGCGCCCTGGGCACGGCCGAGCGCGGTTTCGCGATCGTCTGCGGCGACACGTTGGCGCTAACGCCCCACATGGGCTGGAACAGTTGGTACGTCTGGGAGAACCACGTGACCGACAAGATCATGCGAGCGGCGGCCGACGCCATGGTCTCGACCGGGATGATCGACCACGGGTACATGTACGTGAACATCGACGACTGCTGGTCGATCAAGCCGGGCTCGACCGACCCGACGCTCGGCGGCACCGCCCGCGACCCCGACGGCAAGATCAACTCGAACCGCCGCTTCCCCGACATGAAGGCCATGACCGACTACATCCACGCCAAGGGGCTGAAGGCGGGGATCTACACGTCGCCCGGGCCGCTGACCTGTGCGGGCCACGTGGCCGCCTGGCAGCACGAGAAGCAGGACGTAGAGCGCTACGTCGAGTGGGGTTTTGACTTCCTGAAGCACGACTGGTGCTCGTACGGCCAGATTGCGCCGAAGCCCGACCGGGCCGCCCTGCAAAAACCCTACCGGGAGATATCGGCGATCCTCAAGCGCCAGCCCCGCGACGTCGTGTTGAACCTCTGCCAGTACGGCATGGGCGACGTCTGGGAGTGGGGCAAGGCGGTGGGCGGGCACAGTTGGCGCACGGCCGGCGACCTGGGCGGGTCGTTCGAGGGCATCCCCGCCGCGTTGTTTCGCGACGCCTTCGACCTCTACTCCGCCCGGGGGCTCGACAAGTCCGGCGGACCCGGCGGCTGGAACGATCCCGACTACCTGCTTCTGGGCTTCTTGAGCAACTGGCGGGGCCAGCTCGCGCCGACGCCGCTGTCGCCCAACGAGCAGTACGCGCACGTCTCGCTGTGGTGCCTGGTGGCGGCCCCGTTGATCTTCAGCGGCGACATGACCCGGCTCGACGACTTCACGCTGAACCTCCTGACCAACGACGAGGTGCTGGAAGTCGACCAGGACCCGCTGGGCAGGCCCGGGCGCCGCGTGGCCAAGCAGGACGACCTGGAGGTCTGGGCCAGGCCGATGGAGGACGGGACCAAGGCGGTGGGCCTGTTCAACCGCGGCGAGATGGATTTTGCGGTCACGGCCCGATGGTCCGACCTGGGCATCAAGGGCAAACAGATCGTCCGCGACCTGTGGCGGCAGAAGGACCTTGGCACGTTCGAGGGCAGCTTTTCGGCCTCGGTCCCGCGTCACGGCGTGGTGATGGTGCGGCTCCGCCCGGCCGGGCCCTGAGTGCGTGCCGCCGCGCTCCACCGATCGAAAGGAATCGCGAACACCTCCTTGCGTACTGGTCCCATGAAACAGGTCATCATCGAGAATCCGATCCTCAACTCGCCCTATGAGGAGCCGAGACGCCACTTCCGGTTCACCGACGAGGGGATCACCGACGAGGTCATCGAGCAGCGGCGGGTCAGCTCCTACTTCGTGCCCATTGCCAAACCTCGCAAGAGGAAGGGCAAGGACGCTCAACGCGTCCTCGATCCCGAGTGGACCGACGGACGCAACGAAGAGAACAAGTTCATCAACCAGGTCCGCGGCCGGGTGGATCTCTGGCGTGAGGGTCATTATCGGGGCATCACCCGGACCACCGCGAGCCTCTTGGACTACTGGACCGACCCCAATCGCGACCGCAAGCTGTTTTTCTGCCAGATCGAGGCCCTGGAGACCGCCATTTACCTCCTGGAGGCCGCCAAGTCGAGCGGCGACGGCTGGATCGAGAGCGAAATCCGGGAGGCCAACGACCAGCAGAACCCGCTCCTCTACCGCATCGCCTTCAAGATGGCCACGGGCAGCGGCAAGACCGTAGTGATGGCGATGCTCATTGCGTGGCACACGCTCAACAAGCTGGCCAACCCCAAAGACCCCCGCTTCTCCGATGCCTTCCTGGTCGTCACGCCGGGCATCACGATCCGGGACCGGCTGCGTGTGCTGTGGCCCCAGGATCCCGGCAACTACTACCGGGAACGAGACCTCCTGCCCGACTACCAACGCGACAAGTTGGGGCACTCCAAGATTGTCATCACCAACTACCACGGTTTTCTGGCCCGCGAGCGCGTCCAGGCGGCGAAGCTCACCAAGGCCATCCTCACCGGCGGCCAAGGGGACGCCTTCACCGAGACGCCCGCCCAGGTGGTCCGCCGTGTCTGCCGGGACTTGGGCAACAAGCAGAACATCATCGTCTTGAACGACGAGGCCCATCACTGCTACCGCCGCCGCGAGGTTGCCGACGAGCCCAAGCTCGACCGCGACGACCGCGAGGAGGCCGAAAAACGGAACAAGGCCGCCCAGGTCTGGATTTCCGGGCTGGAAGCGACCAAGAAGAAACTCGGCATCCGGGCGGTGTACGACCTCTCGGCCACCCCGTTCTTTCTTCGCGGCTCGGGGTACGGCGAGGGGACGCTCTTCCCTTGGGTGGTCTCCGACTTCGCCCTGATCGACGCCATCGAATCGGGCATCGTCAAGGTCCCCCGCGTGCCCGTGGCCGACGACGCCATGACCGGCGACCAGCCCACCTACCGCGACCTCTGGCTTCGGATTCGCGACAAGCTGCCCAAGAAGGGACGCCGGACCGATGCCGTGGTGGTCGAGCCGAAGCCCCCGGTCGAATTGGAGGGGGCGCTGCAGAGTCTCTACGGCAACTACGTCAAGGAGTACGGCCGCTGGGAGCAGGACAAGGCCGTCCAAGCCCAGGGTTTGACCGCCCCGGTGTTCATCGTGGTCTGCCAGAACACGAGCATTTCCAAGCAGGTCTTCGACTATGTCGCCGGCTGGGAAAAGGAGATCGGCGACAAGACCGTGGTCCAGGCCGGCGCCCTGGAGATCTTCCGCAACGACGACGGCCACGGCGGCTGGCTCCACCGGCCCAACACGATCCTGGTCGATAGCGAACAGCTTGAATCCGGCGAGGCCATGAGCGCGGAGTTCAAGAAGATCGCTGCCCGGGAGATCGACGAGTTCAAGCACGAGCTGCGGATCCGCTTCCCGGGCCGCGACGTGGAGGCCCTCACCGACGAAGACCTGCTCCGCGAGGTGATGAACACCGTGGGCAAGCCCGGCAAGCTCGGCGAGCACGTCAAGTGCGTGGTCAGCGTCTCCATGCTCACCGAGGGCTGGGACGCCAACACCGTGACCCACATCCTCGGCGTCCGGGCCTTCGGAACGCAGCTCCTTTGCGAGCAGGTCATCGGCCGCGGGCTGCGGCGGCGGGGCTACTCGGTCAATGCCGACGGCCGATTCGAGCCCGACTATGCCGAAGTGTACGGCGTCCCCTTCTCCTTCATTCCCTGTTCCGGTTCGGGAGGTCCCCCGAAGCCCCGGCCCCTCCCGACGCGGGTCCGGGCCCTGGAGGAGCGGATCGCCTGCGAGATCGCCTTTCCCCGCCTGTTGGGCTACCGCTACGACATCCCCGACGAAGAGTTGGATTACCGGTTTGACAAGGATTCCAAACTGGTGCTCTCGACCGCCGACTTGCCCACCACGACGGACGTTTGGCCGATCGTGGGCGAGCGGAGTGTCCACAGGCTAGACGAACTCAAGAACCACCGGCCGCAGGAAGTCGCCTTCAAGCTGGCGAAGCTCGTCCTGGAGAAGTACTTCCGCGGGGACGGCGAGCATCGCGAGGACCGGCCGGCCGAGCACCGCTTCGACGCCGAGGTCCAGGCGTGGCGGTTCCCCCGGGTGCTGGAAATCACCCGCCGCTGGCTCGACGAGTGCCTGGTCCGTAAGGTCGACACGTTTCCCCAGATGCTGCTCTTGATCGCGTGGGCCCACGACGCGGCGGACCGAATCTACCAGGCCATTGTCCGCGGCAAGCCGGGCGAGAAGCTTCTGCTGCCGAATCTCCAGCCCTACGACACGCTGGGCTCGACCCGCTACGTCGATTTCGACACCACGCGGAACACCTACGCCACCGCCCCGGACCGCTGCCACGTGTCCCGCGTGGTCGCCGACACGGACTCCTGGGAGCAGAAGGTGGCCCAGTCGCTGGAGGACATGGAGGAGGTCGTCTGTTACGTCAAGAACGACCACCTGGGATTCACCATCCCCTACACGATCAACGGCGAGGAGCACCGCTACCTGCCGGACTTCCTGGTGCGGATCGCCGACGGGCACGGGCCGGACGACCTGCTGAGCCTCATCGTCGAGGTGACGGGCCCGGAAAAGAAAGACAAGGCCGCCAAGGTGGCCACGGCCCGCAACCTCTGGGTGCCGGCGGTCAACAACCACGGCGGGCTCGGACGCTGGGCGCTGGTGGGGATTACCAATCCGTGGAACGGGAAGACAGCAATCCCGCTCCACCTAGACGCAGCGGTGAACGCAGAGGTATAATCTTGTATCCTGGGGAGGGGTACGATGCCCTACGCAAAGTCCATGAAAGACCTGTATGAGCGGCTGCGGGACGTTGGCTTCGACGCCAACTTCGTCCGCTATCGCGTTCTGCCGGACTGGTGGGCAGACGACCTGGCCGCAAAGCCCGCGAACAGGGCGATGGCTGAGGCTGCGATCTCCCGTATGCTTGGTTTTCCGATCACCCGGCTCCGCGACCCATCCGCCAAACTGGAACTGCCGCCGGTCAACGACGTTCGTTTGAAACGGACGAAAGGGGTCAAGGCTCCCGAGGTCCGGCCGGCCTTGCTGCTCGCCGCACAGGTTGCCAAAGGGGTGCTTTCGGCCATCCGCCCTCCGCCGCGGTTCGGCGGCCCCATGCCCGCGGAGGAGGTCCGCCAGCGAATCCTCGGCCAGCACCATGCCGTCGATCTCGGCAGCCTGTTGGAGTTCGCATGGCAGCATGGGATCGTCGTGCTGCACCTCGCCGAGTTGCCTAGCGCGAGCAAGAAGTTCAGCGGCATGGCGTTGTTCTGCGGGCAAGTGCCCGTCGTCATTCTGGCGTTCCGCTCCGACAGTCCTCCCTGGCTCGCCTTCCACCTGGGGCACGAACTGGGGCACGTCCTCCTCGGCCACGTGGCCCCCGGCAAACCGCCCCTGGCTGACAGCAACATCGACCAGTTGGACCAGGACGCCGAGGAAAAGGCCGCGGACCGATTTGCGTGTCTTGCCCTCACGGGCCTTCCCGAGATTCAACTCCCCCCGATATACGGCCTGACCGCTGCCAAGCTCGTGGCGGCGTCCCGGGAATTTGGCACCAAGCGCAACATCGATCCCGGCACCCTGGCCCTTATTTACGGACGCAGTGCCGAGCGCATGCCCGTTGCGCAAAACGCCCTCAAGCTGATGGGGTTAGACCGCGGGGCGCACGCGAAAATCGGCGCAGCCCTCTTGGATCGCCTGGATCGAGACGATCTGCCCGAGGCTACCGAGCGATTGTTGTCGCTGCTCTCCGCCTTCTGAATCGGGGCAAAGATGCCCGAAGGCCCTGTCCTGGTCGACAGCGATATTTTCGTCCTGCTCGCGGGAGCGAGGCTCCTGGACCGTGCGCTCGCGCTACTGGGCTTCAGTCGCGACTCCAGCCGCCGTTTGCCGGCGCTGCCGCACATGCTCGCCCGTGGCCGCAAGTTCGCCCAACTGATGAACCCGCAAACGCGTAAGCTGGCCTTGGGTGCGTGTGAAACCGTGCCCGAGATCGCAGACCGGCCCGGCGATGAAGTCTTCCAGCAACTCCTGGATGTGCCGGACATCGACGCAGGCGAAGCAGTGCTTTACGGTCTGCTCGCCGAGCAGCCGGCCTGTGTGCTCGCCTCCGCCGACAAGCGGGCCATGCAGGCCGTCGGCTCCCAGCCTGAGCTGACAGGAGTTCGCCAGCGCGTTGCGGGGCGCGTGATCTGCCTGGAGACCGTTTTGGAGCTTCTCATGCGGCACGATGGCGTGGAGGCGACCGCGCACGCGTTTGCCGTCTTTCCCCAGTATAAGACCTTTCAGGTCGTTTTCTCGTCCCACAATGCAACCGACCAGGCACGGTGCCTGGCGTCCCTCCGCTCCTACCTCCGCGATCTGAAACGACAAGTCGGCGACGACTTTCTCCGCCAACTGTGAGCATCGGATCATGCCACGCAAGAAATCCGCCAAGAGGGCCCACAAGACACGGGTGGAGACCGTGGGCCACAAGGACAAACGCAAGAACATCCCCGCCGAGGAGCTGCGGGACTTCGTGGCCGACGAGGAGAACCAGCCCCAGAAGATCGCCGGGGGTGAAAGCCTCTCGCCCCACCGGACCATCAGCGTCCAGCGGAAGAAACGCCTGGCCGAAGCGGGGGACGCGAGGCTCGGGCTTGCGATCCGCTCCTTCGGCCCGGACGATTTCGGCCACATGATCCTGGAGCACCTCCGGGCGGCGGGGGTGCAAAACACATACAAGAAAGAGCGGCTGAAGCTCGACACCCTGGACCCCTTCCCCGGCGAGTGGATTCACGGCGCCGGCACCTACACGGAGAGCGGCGCAAAGACGCGGCGCGTGGCCGTGTGCATCGGCCCGGAGCACGGCACGGTCGGGCCGCAGCTCGTCAAGGAGGCGGCCAAGGAGGCGGTCCAGGGCGTGGGCTTCGACCTCCTGGTCCTCTGCGGCTTCGCCTTCGACCCCCACGTCTCCGAGGAGGCCAAACGCTACGGGAAACTCGTGGTCCTGCCCACGCGAATGAACCCCGACCTGTCGATGGGCGAGCTCTTGAAGAAGACCGGCTCGGGGAACCTGTTCATGGTCTTCGGCGAGCCCGACGTGGAGATACAAAGAATCCATCCACAGATGACGCAGAAGGACACAGATAGGAAGAAAGGGGAGGATAAGAAGAAAGACAAGAAGAAACAATCAGAGAATCTGTGTGAATCTGTGGAATCTGTGGATAGAATTGTGGTGGAGATCAAGGGCGTGGACGTGTACGACCCGACGACCGGCGAGATCCGCTCCTCCAGCACCGACGACGTCGCCTGCTGGTTCATCGACACCAACTACAACGAGGAGAGCTTCTTCGTGCGTCATGCCTACTTCACGGGGGCGGACCAGCCCTACGAGAAGCTCAAGCGTGCGTTGCGCGCGGAGATCGACGAGGCCGCGTGGAGCGCGCTGTACAGCACGGTCAGCCGCCCCTTCGACCCGCCCGAGACCGGCAAGATCGCCGTCAAGGTCATCAACCACTACGGCGATGAGGTGCTCAAGGTGTACGAGGTGAAGTAGGCGGGGCGTGGCCGGCAGCCTCGAAACGAAGTCCGCCGGTGCCGTGGTCAATTGGCCTTGGTCTTGCCGGACCTCTTGGGCCCGGCCTTGGTGATCTTCACCAGCACGAATTCGTCGTCCCGGATGAGCCCCACGCCGGGTGCGTAGACCTTTTCGCTGGTCCCCTTCTCCATCGCACTGCTTTCCCTGGTGCGAAGGCAGTTCTTGAAGACGCCGGCGGGGGTCTTGACCGCCTCGCCCATGGCGACGATCTCGCAACGGTCCATCGCCACGTGCGGGGCGATTTCCTGGTGGAAGCGGTCGCCCACCTTGGGCTTGCCCGGCATCATCATGCCGAACCTGGCGCCGTGGACGCCCGAGAGCCAGGCCCCCGGATGACCGACAATCTTGCCGTCCTTGTAGTCGTCGACGTCCTCGCCGAAGTAATAGACGGCGTTGGTCGTCTTGTCGATGGCGAAGTAGTTCCGCGAGATCTCGATCGGCTGCCCGTCCTTCTCCTCCCGCTCTTCCACCACGCGCGTCTCGACGCCGTCCACGGTCCTGGTCTTCCCGAGGACCGTGACGGTGAGCGTCACCCCGCCGCCCTCGAACCGCAGCCGGTAGCCCGGCTCCAGGGGAATGAAGTACGGGTTCTTGCCTACGTTGGTGAGATTGGCCTTGTCCACGTCGAACGTGTCGGCAAACGCGGGCGATTTTCCTTTCGGCGGCTCGGACTCCGCACCCCGGGCCGCCAACGCCCCCAACCCGACGGCGAGAGCCGCGATTCCGATGACGCACATTCGGCTGTTCATAAGACAGTCTCCGTGAGAGGCAAACGCCATGAGGGCCGGCCGGGCCCGCGCAAACACGGCGATCCACCCACCCGGTCCCAGGCTCGATCATGGGCGGCAAAGCCAGCCATGTCAACGTTCGTGCCTGCGAAGGAATAACTCTTACGCCTTGTGGCAGGCCCCCGCCGGCTTTCTTCCCTGGCAGTGGGATTACCGCCTGTGCTACAATCCCGGCGCCGTGTCGGCCCAAGCCGGCCTTACCCTGGGAGCGGAAGTCCCCCCGAAGTGGTGGCATGAACTGCCCGCCATGGAGGGATGACCAAGGAACGTCGAGCTACCCCAATGACGCTGACCAACTGGCTGTTCCAATCGCGCGGTTGGATTGCCATTCTGATTCTGGTGCCCGCGGGCCTGGGGGCCCTGTTGTCTCCACTCCATTGTCCTCCGGGCATTTGTCCCTGGGGTCATTTCGCCTTTCAGTGCGTCGGCTGGCTGATGTTCCTCGCCGGTGCCGCGGCACGCTGGTGGGGCACGCTGTACGTGGGGGGAAGAAAGGTCGTGGACCTGGTGGAGGAGGGTCCGTATTCGCTCTGCCGGAATCCGATCTACTTCGGCACGCTCTTGCTGGTGCTTTCGATCGGGGCCTTCTCGCAAAGTGCGGTCTTCTCGCTGGCCGTGGTGGTGGTCGCCGTAGCCTACCTGGTCCTGGCGCTGGCGGTCGAAGAGCGCGATCTGAGGGCCCGGCACGGCGACCGCTTCGATGCGTACTGCCGGCGCGTGCCGAGGTTCTTCCCCAGGTTTCGGGGGTTTCACACTCCGGAAACCATTTCCGTCCACGCCGGCGGGCTGTGGTCCGAATTCGTCCGATCGTGGAGGTGGGCGTTGATTCCGATCGTCTGCGAGCTGGTCACTCGCTTGCGGGCCGAGCTGTGGTGGCCCGCCCCGTTGAGACTTCCCTAGACCTTTCTACTTCCCAGAAAGGTCCGTCACCAGGGTCGCCGAGATACGGCCCAGCCAGATTCGTCCGTCGGGCCGGCGGAGTTCCTCGTTCTTAGCCGGGCCCCACGACGTGCCAAACCCCGGAGAACTGAAACGGAAGTGACACTCGTACTTCCCGGAAAGAATTTGCGGCATGTCGTTCATCACCACGGTCCGCGTCATCGCCTCGCCCTTCTTCATCCGCGAGAGCCATGCCACGTCCACCTTTCCCCAGGGCGTCGGCTGCGGGCCGATTTTCCGCGGGTTAGGCCAGAGAAACCTCGCTCCATCGTCCACGTCGCATCCCGACACGCCGTTCTGAAAGTCGTGGAAGAAAACCGGGTTGATACGCTCGGGGTCGAGCACGTAGAGGTCGTCTTCATCCTTGTTGCGAAGCGTATACGTGTAGACGACCGACCACCGATCGCCTTGGTGCTCCACGCGGACCTTGTCCAGCGAGCAGTCCAGCCCCGCGTGGAGTTGGCCCTTTTGCCGAAGAGCTTTCATGACCCGCGCATCCAGGCGTGGATCCGTGGGGCGCTCTCCGGGCCGCCGCCAGCCGCCGATCGAGATTTCGACCAGGTTCTCGGAGTCGTGGTCGATCATGGGCACGTTGCCCTCCGGCCCCCGGGAAGAAATCAGCGACCACAAGGCCCCCAGGTAGCACCGCTGGCCGTCGGCGATGACGACGAAAGGCGTTCCTGAGAGGAGAATCTGCCGACGGGGGACCGGGACGTGGCGCTTCAGGTAGATGCAGTGGCTCGACCAGTCGTAGCGATCGACGTCGGCGGCGGCGATCCAGGGCTTCGCTTGAAGCACGAGATCCTGCAAGGGCCTTTCCCTTGCCGTTTCGAAGCTCATCTGAGCATCCTTGAGCAGGAAGACCTCAAGGCCCGCAGGCGTTTCCGCCCCGCAGGAAGGCATCCCTTCGCAAGCCGCCAATACCACCGCGCACGCCAGGATCGCAGAACGTCTGAGCATGGTTCCTCTCCCGTGAAAATGTGCAACAACTCCTGAAGCATGTTCTGCTTCTCCCTGGATTGTACGGATATCTGCGGGGTTATCGTGTAACTTCTTTGTAACAACCGCGGCGGCCGCGCTTCATGGACGGAACGGGCCTTGCAAGTCCTGCTGACTGAATCGTGAACAATCAGCAGAAGGGTGTGAAAAGGGGGACAGGCGGCGCTTATTTGCAGCGCGCTGGGTGGAGCAAACCGTGGGGGCACTGGGGTGGAATCCACCCTCCGCCTGCGGCATCGCCCAGGAAAGGCATCGCGCACTCGGTAGGGCGACCAAGGAGCCGCCAACTCCGAGAAGCGCGCCTCTCCCCCTTTCCCCTTCTTTCCCCCCTACCTGCGAAGGGAGTCGTGCGCGTATCCACGGGTCATTTGGGGAAAAGTTCGTGGCGGCTCGTAGTCCCATGGAGTGCGTCGGGTATCTTGCACAGTTCAGTGGCCTGCGACGTGAACTCGAGATAGTATGGCGGCGCCGAAAGAACGTCCAAGGCCGCTCTATTCACGAAGGGAACTGCCTCTTCAATAGTGAAGACGTGCCCTCGCCACTTGATAGCATTGTAGGCGTCCACCCATTTCTCTATGGGAAACATGTCGGTCAACGGTACGTACACCTCGTCCTGTTCGCTGCGCTCAGAGGAAACCCGCACCATCACTGCTCCAGTCTCTTCAACTGTGGGAGATCGCGGGATGTCCACCAAGACATGCGACGGCTTGAACCTCTTGCGTAGCGCCGTGGTCTCCTCGCTGAACCGCTTGAGCTTCATTACTTCGAGGGCCTTCCGGAAGATCTCCTCTCGAAGAGCGTTGCGTTCCGGAGTACTCCGGGCACACGCAAGGAGTCTCTCGAAACCCCCGTTCACGCGCTCGTCGGTATCGATTCTCGGAAGGAACAGGCGTGACATGACGAGGGCTCTCTTGTAGAGTTCCCGCCTGGCCAACATGTTGACTATCTCACCGGCAATCGGGTCTCCCTCGACCTCTGGTGGCCAGTCGCCCGGAAAAATGCTCCTGTCGGAAAGTCGGAGAAAGGCAGTGGGATGCGCCAGCGGGGGGAGTCTCCTCTTGTTCTTTTGCTTCTTCGTGTTTTGTCCACTGGCAGAGAGCTCTACACACCGATTGAGGACCTCATAGTACATCCCTTCAACGCAACGGATCTTATGATGGTGGTAAAGGTACGAGCACAGCATGAGTTTGCTTATGATTATCTGCTCAAGAGCGGTGACGCCCTCGATCGGCACAGACAGGCGTACGACCTTGGTCGAGTCTCCCGGCAAGGATGGGTCACGAGGGTATTCAATTGCGTCGACGGTCTGCAAGAACCGATCAAGGTCGTACACAACCGTAGGCCCGGCGAAGTAGGCATCACGCACGAGGTAGTCGAGTTTGTCCGCATCCATCGGACCGTTTATTATGTCGGCGAGGAATTTCTCTTTCGGGTCTTTTCGGTATCCAATGATGTTGCCCGCAATCTCCTCGATGACTTCAGGCGTGAAGTCGTCGGGCGACACGATCCCGTTCGTCTTAAGTTCCTCGATGAAGCGTTTGAATCGATCCGAGCGAACAACCAACCACGACATCACCTCATGCGGCTTCGGCTTCACGCCAAAGAGGTCGTTCAGGTGAAGCATCAACGCTTTGAATGCACTGGAATCACCGTAGACTGCCTCGGAGACGTGAGAAACGCACGAGTGGCCGACATCGTGAAGCAGAGCCGAGAGCCGGACCCGCACATGATCAGCGTGGTTGATTCTGGGGTCCTGCCGCTTTGGCGGAAGGTACTTAGCGTTGATACTGTGCACGATTCGGCTCGCCACAGTCACCACGCCAAGGGTGTGGTCGAACCGGGAGTGAACGGCCGTGGGGTAAACGAGGTAGGCCACCCCAGTTTGCCGAACATCGCGCAACCGCTGCAGGAGCGGACTATCGAGAATAGCTACTTCCCAAGGATGGAATCAGCAGGTGCCCCAAATGGCATCCCGAATTGACTTTTCCCTCACATGTCTCTTGGGACTGTAGTTCCTTAGGCTGTCGGTGACGAAAGCATTGACTCGTTCCTGGAAATCGGAAAGAATGTCAGCCGCATCCATTAGGGTCACAACCCTGAACTAGACCGTGGACTGCTTGGCACGCACTCCCAGATCCTCCTTGAACTGGTCCAGTATCCCTTGATACTCTCCCGCCTGTTGACCAGAAAGCCCCCTCCGGAACTCCTCCGCCGTGGGATTTGCACGAATCGCGATGTCGTTGTACTTGTAGGTCGGATTCGGCCTGCTCAACACCCCCGAGAGCTGGAACTCCTGTAGGAGCTCATCGATCTGCTCGCAATGCGGGTAGTTCCCGTTGGTATCGAAGAGCAGGTCCTGAACAAAAGGCTTGAAACGTTTGTCCTGCTTCAGTCTCCAAAAGAACTGATGAAGCTCTCTGTGCGCGGCCTTGAAGCACGGCTTGAAGTTCCGGTCCTGCGTGACGTCCACGAAGAGAGCCAAGAGCAGTTTCCTCGTATCAAGCGACATTTCCGATGTGGAAGCCATTACTCCTCCAGGGGGCAAGGCCCGGCTCGCATGACTTTCGTATCCTATTGAGTATAGCACAAAAGGGTGGGGAGGCCAATATCCAGCCCCTAGGGGGGGCAGGCTGGGCCACCTCATTTGTCCGTCAGCACCCTTGCCTTCATGCCGAAGGGGCTGGCGGTCTAGTCCCACGAAGCACCCCGCCTCGTTCTCCAGGACGTGTTCCCTTCCAGGCTGAAGGCAGTCGGCTCAACACGGGTATGTTAACGGTCGTGCATAACCGTGTCCAGGTGACACCTACGACGGCGCCCGGTGCCCAGGTAAACGGGCGACCCTCCCAGGATCACGAACGGTCCTATAGTTCCAGCAGCCGGGCGATGGCGGCGGTGAGGCCGGGGGAGTCGGCGGCGCCGAGGAGGATGGCGTTCTTCTCCACCGCGAACGGGCTCCAGAGGAAGCTCACCAGGGCCTTGCCAGGGCCGGGATAAGGGCCGTCGACGAGCTGCTGGGGGAGCTCGCCGGCCTGCACCGCCGCGACCGCCACGCTCGTGGTGCTGTCGCCCAGGAGGATCAGGTGGCTATCGGCCGTGTACGCCTCGGGCATCTGGGGCGGATACTGGTACGCGCCGACGTGGGTCCACAGGTGCGTCCACGGCCGGGACCAGCGGGCACGGAACTCGGCGGAGGTCTCCTGCTCGCTCGGCTCGCCGCGGAGCACGGTCAGGCGACGGTCGGGCTCGATGTAGAGCTTCACGCCGGCCTCGTAGCACACCTCGGCGTCGCCGCTCCAATCGACAAAGCCGTCGCCGGCGACGGTCACCAGGCCGTGCGCCTGGCGCCACTCGAAGCCCAGGTCCTTGCCGTCGGCGGTCTTGGCGCGGAGGGCCCCCGCGGCGTCGAGGCCGAGCTCGATCTGGCGCTCGACCTTCCTGCCGGCCAGCGGCTTCTCGGGCCCGGCGGCGCGATGGACCGTTGCATAGGGGTTCCACACCCGGGGGTAGCGGACCTTCGTGAGGACCTGGCTTTCCGGCCGGACCGCGGCCCGAAGGCCCCGGGCCGATAGCGCGGCGGCCAATTGCTCGGCAGCGGCCTGGTGCGACGGGTGTCCGACGGCCACGGTTACCTCCGGCTTGGCGCCCAGGAAGGAGCGGATCGCCGGGGCATCGAACACCCGCACGCGGTCGGCCAGGACCGCAATCGCCGGCAGAGCGACTTGATGCTGCACCTGGGCCTGGCCCTTCAGACCGGCCAGCGGGCTGTCGACGCTGACGCGGTAGATGCCCGACGGCGCGTTGGCTCCCAGCGGGAATCCTTCGCGGTAGTGCCCGTCGGTGCCGGTGGCCCGGTGAACCTCGTAGAGCGGCTTGCCGGCCGGATCGGCGATCGAGACCCGAAGCGGCCAGGGCATGGCCACTCCACGCAGGCTCGCGGTGACCGACATCATGCCGCCGGCGGCCGACGCGGCGACGTCCAACCCGGCCGGCTCGCGGGGCGCCACCAGGAAGAGCTTCATTTCGCCGGGGTCGAAATGGCCGAAGATCCCTGCTGCGGCGCGGGGGAGCTTACCCGGCCGGTTCCAGTCGCCCCCTTCGAGCGTGTACACGACGCAGTTGGCGGGCAGGCCCTTCAGGGCGAACCGGACGACGTGGGAGGCGTAGTTGTAGATGGGGTACGCGTCGCGCTCACCGATCCCGGGCAGTCTCTCGAAGCCGCTGGCCACCATGTAAAGCTGCCCCTCGCCGCCGACGTGCCGCTCGCACAGAAGCTCGTTCGAGTCGGTCTCCATCCGGGCGATGGAACTGGTCTGTCGCATGGCGGCTTTCAAGGGGGCAACGGCCCGGCGGATCGGCTCGTCCATGAAAAAATTGGTCTGGAAGTAGCTGGCCTCGCGGGGCGTTTTGAAGGTCTTGGCGTCCTGGTTGAACAGCGGTCCCCACTGGAACGAGAGCCCGCGGAGGTTGACGCCGGCCGTGATCTTGCCGTCGAGATCGACGGTGGTGCTCTGGTCGGCCACGACGCGCCCGCCCGAGGCCGTGAAGGCCCGGATGGCCTGCATCGCGTCGGCTGGCAGGGGAAAGGTCTGGCTGGCGATGACCAGCGTGCGGTAGTTCTTCAGCACGCCGCCGGGCAGGAGCCGCTCGTGGACGACGTGGGCGGGGTATCCGGCCCGGGCCAGGGCATAGTGGGCCGCCAGCACCGACTCCTTGTAGTCCCCGCCGACGCTGTAGGCGTTGATTTCGATCTCCTTGGGCCCGCGGATCGCCGTGTTTTCCGGCAGCGACGCGACCACGTGTGTGATCTTCTCGCCGGGCTTTTTGCGGGCCTCCCTGGCGGCGATCTCCTTCTGGCGCATGGCGGCCTCGGTGAAGCTCCAGAGCACGGCGACGTCGTGCCCCGCGGTGCTCATCTCGCCGAGCAGCGGCCCGATCCGCTTGGCCGGGCCGTTGACCGCGGCCAGGTCCTCCGGCCGCATCCCGCCCGTGTTCAGCCACCAGTTGCTCGCCATGCCCGCGGCCAGCATGCCGTTGAGGCACGCCCGGTAGGCGTAGCGCTGGGCCGGCTGCGGCACGGTCGGGCCGAAGAGCTGCCCGTTGGCGGCGTGGGCCACTTTGGCCGTCGGGTCGTGGGCCTTCTCGAGCATGATGCCGCTGTAGACGCCCAGCCGGTCAATCCCCCAGTCCAAAAACACGTGCGACGCGGGGACGTCGTTGACCTGCTGGTTCAACGGGTCGGTGCCGTCCATGATCGCGTGCGGGGCGTACAGGTCGGTGCTGAAGACCATCTCCGGCCAGACCGTCTTGAGGTCCTTCTTGGCCTGGGCATTGCACTCCTTGAGGACGGCGCAGCGGATGGTCATGTATTTCATCCAATCGGCGTCGGAGCCGGCGGCGACGTCACTGGTGTACTTCCAACCGCGCGACTCGTACCACGCGGCTTCGTCCCAGTCGGGGAACCCGGAGGCCGACCCTCCGGCAGGGGTTTTTCCCCAGCCGAGCCCCGGCTCGTCGAGCGTGCCCACGCAAACGACGTTCCTGCGGACCTGGCGCAATCGCTGGGCGGTGTGGAAGCTCAAGAGTCGCATGGACTCGGTCATGTCGGACGCTGCCCAGCTCTTGTTCGATCCGAAGGGCTTGTGCGTGACGTAGCCGGTCCAGTACATGTAGACGACGGTGGGGAGGTTTTCGGCGATGGCGCGGTCGAACACCGTGAGCCCGCCGGAGCGTGCGGCGCGGAGGTTGGTTGTCATCGGGCCGTTGGGCAGCAGCCTCCCGAAGCTGAAGGCGTTGCCGAGGATGTAATCCGCCCCGCCGGGCTTGAGCTCGTCCCAGCCGACGGTCTGCGAGACCAGGCAGGTCGACTGTCGCACGCCGCTGGAGATGGTGAGCCGCGCCTGCTCCTTGCCTTCGAGCTTCACCAGGTAATTACCCGGGGCCAGCGCGCCGGGGGGAACGACCAGGGTGACGGTGGACCCGTCGCCCGCGACGGCCGCCGACACCGGCGCGGCGAAGTTGCCCTGCGGGACGATTTCCAGCTTGGCGCCGGCCCCCCGGGCCAGGCCGGCCACGGCCAGCTCGACGGCCTCGTCCGAGTAGTACGCCTTGCGCTCCTGCGGCAGGACGACCTCGGCGGCGCGGCCGTTCGGCCAGGGCGATGCCATCGCCAGCACGACGACAAGGAGAAGAAGTCTCGATCGCATGAACAGCCCTCCTGCTGGTTCGTCAGGTTATCGGCCCTGCCACAAGGGTAGTCGGCGCCGTGGCGCCTCGCAACCGGCCCTGCTCAGGGGCCCGGTGGCTCCGGCGTTTCTCCAGTGCTCGTGGGGGGCGGAGGGCGCAACGACTTCGCAGGCAGTAGGTGTATAGCGCGTGGTTGCACGCACGCAAGGGCATCGCGGCGCGTGGGCTCGGTGGCTCTTGCGGCGGTGAGACTCACGAGGGGAGTCGGCTACGCGCCTCTCCTTGCCAGCCCGCCCCTTGTGGCCGTTGGAGGCATCGAGGAGAATGGTTCCACACGCACTCCTGGGCGAGCCAGCAGTGGCACACGGCGGCGAAGAGGAGGGCTCATGTACCTCGCACGGATTGAAGTGGAGAACTTCAGGCTTTTTGGGAGTCGCGAAGAGGGGCGACACTGTGAAGTGCTCCTCGACCCCGGATTGAACCTCGTTGTGGGCGAGAACGATTCGGGCAAGACTTGTCTCATCGATGCAATCCGCCTACTCACGGGAACGGCCACCGCAGAGTACTTTACCGTTACGGAAGACGACTTCCACGTTCAAGGCGGGACGAGAGCCTCGCACCTCAAGATCCTTGGGGAGTTCCGGGGCTTGAACACGGCTGAGGCGGGGGCGCTCTTGGAGTACCTCAGCATCGGCGAAGTGGACGGCACGCCCGATGTCTTCTTGCGAATGTGGCTCGCGGCGAGGCTCAACGAGCGTGCGGGCGTCTCCGCCCGCAGGCCTCGCGTCGACACCGAGTTCCGTGCCGGGTCGGACGACGAAGGGAAGCGAGTGGAATCCCATGTCCGCAGACTGCTCCATGCCACGTACATGAAGCCCTTGCGCGATGCCATCGCCGAACTAGCGGCGAAGAAGGGATCGCGGCTGGCGCAGATACTCCAAGCATACCCGCAGATTGAGGGGCAGGAAAGGAGTGATTGGCAGCCCGACGATCCCAATTCGAGGCCCGCCACTCTGGTCGGGATCATGCGCAGGGCCGAGCATGATCTGCGCGAGAACGCCATCCTGGGGAATGCCGAGCGGGACCTCAATGAGAAGTACCTCGTACCGTTCAGTTTGGGGCAAGACCCACTGCAAGGCCGAATATCGGTGCGGGCTCAGGAACTCCGGGAGGTCCTTGAGCGACTCGAACTCTCCCTAGCCGATGCGGTCTCGAACACGACGCGCGGATTGGGGATCCACAACGTGCTATTCATGGCCACGGAGCTGCTCGCGTTGACGCGCGGCGATGAGCCGGAACTGCCACTCGTGCTCATCGAGGAACCGGAGGCGCACCTCCATCCGCAGCGGCAGCTCCGTGTAGTCGAGTACCTTCGCGACGCCGCGAAGCGGGAACCTACGTCGCCCGCAACCTACCTGCAGGTCGTCATGACGACGCACAGTCCGAACCTCGCGTCGAAGATCGGACTCAAGAGCCTCATTCTGATGCACGAGGGACAGACATACCCCATGGGACCGGCGTATACGAAGCTTGAAGAGTCCGACTACCAGTTCCTCGAGCGTTTTCTGGATGTAACCAAGTCCAATCTGTTCTTCGCGCGGGGAGTCGTGATCGTTGAGGGTGACGCTGAGGCGATCTTGCTTCCAACGCTTGCAGAGCAAATAAGTCGCCCTTTCAGCCAGTTCGGCGTTTCGATTGTGAACGTGGGTCACGTCGGCCTGTTCCGTTACTCCCGAATCTTCCAGCGGCGAAGGGGCGGCGGGATCGGTGTCCGCGTCGCGTGCGTCACAGATCGAGACATTCCGCCAACGGAGGCGAAGGGCTACCTCCGGGGCAAGAGTAAGGCGGCGGATCAATGGACGCCTGCGGAAATTGTCAAGCGCGTGAACAAGCGGAAGCGAAACGATGGTAGCCCCGTGCGGACGTTCGTTTCCGACTGCTGGACGCTTGAATACGATCTGGCCCTCAGCGGGCTGGCCACCTACGTTGAAGCGGCCATTGCCCTGGCCATCGACGCGAAGAAGAACGACTGCATCCCGGGCGCAGCCGAGAGGTGCGCCCGACTGAGGGAATGCACGAGAGCGCGGAAGAAACGCGAGGGGGATGGGGAATCCGCGGCGCAGATCGCGGCGGAAATCTATCGCCCGTTGTACGAAAAGAAAGCTTCGAAAACCGTGACCGCGCAATGCCTCGCTGACCTTCTCGCGCAGGAGCCGCCGTTCAATCTGCGCGGAAGGCTGCCGCCCTACCTCGTGCAAGCCATCGACTTCGTCACTGGTGCGGCGGATGCCGGAACGCCACACCGCACCGCACCCAAGATGGAAGCAAATGGATCTGCCTGAAATCACGATCGGCGACGTCGAAGCGGCGGCTCGGTCCTTCCAGTGCGAGTTCCGCGACGAGCGAGAGGCCATCCTGCGTCGCATGGATACAGCGGACGTACGAGCATGTCCGGGAAGCGGGAAGACGACGCTGTTGGCTGCGAAACTGGCCATTCTGGCTCCGCGATGGAATAGCAGGTCCCAGGGTATTTGCATCCTCTCTCATACGAACGTGGCGCGGCGGGAGATACAGAGCCACTTCGGCGTCACGCCAGAGCTTGAGAGACTGACGACATACCCCCATTTCCTTGGCACGGTCCAATCGTTTATCGACACCTTCCTCGGCATTCCCGCGGCAGTCCGGAAGTTCGGCAAACGCCCCGTTTTCATCGACAACGATACGTTCGAAGAAAACGCCAAACGCCGGTTCAAACACAAAGCCTACTCGGGCGCGCAGAGGTACCTTGGGCTGAGACAGAATGGAGAGGCCATCATCTCCACATTGACGTACTCTTGCTCTGGCGGCGCCCTGGTTCTCGGCAGCCCGCAAGCAACCCTGCCGAAGGAAGGATCGACTACTCACACGCAGTTGACCCGGCTCAAGGCATCCCTATCGCAGTCGGGATACTTCCGCTTTGAGGACATGACCACCCTCGCGGAGTGGTTGCTAGGCCAATTCCCCATTCTCTGCGATTTTCTCGCGCACCGGTTCCCCCTGGTCTTCGTCGACGAGATGCAGGACACGGTGAGCGAACAGGCCGCGTTGATCGATCGGGTTTTCGGCGGGCGTTCCGTCCTTCAGCGATTCGGAGACGACCGGCAAGCGATCTTTCATGGCTCCAACTCCCATTCGTCGCCAGCGGCATTCCCGAGGGGCGTGGTATTGCCGATGCGGCGATCTTACCGTTTGAGTCCATCGATCGCGAGGTTGGCCGAGAATGTCTGCGCCGGCGATGTGGAGCAACTGATCGGCAATCCCGAGCGACCGGACCGGGCGCACACGGTCTTCCTCTTCTGCCGGGAGCACATCGATCGTGTGCTCCCCGCCTTCGCCAACCTCGTGGCCGAGCAGGTTGGGACAGGCTCGCTTCCGGGTGACATCCGTGCCGTCGGCGCCATCGCAAAGGCGAACGGAAAGTTCCCCGGTGTGATTGGCGATTATTGGCCGCAGTACGTGCCACACGCACGCCAATCCATAGCACACCTCCAGACTTTCCATGCGTTCTTTCGCAAAGCGCAGGCCGAGTTGGCCAGCCAGGGGTCAGCGGCTGAGGGAAGAGAGGTTCTGCTTGGGGCCGCGGCTCGGCTCCTGAGAATCCAGGGGGTCAAGAATGGAGATCGCCCGTTCACGCCCACCTCACTGACCCGATGGCTTCGCTTGGAGAGGCCGGGAGAGTACCGACAGCTCACGTCGCTCCTCGGCGAAGTGTCTGTCCGTCTGGTGCGGGGGGACACGATGGAGCCAAGGGAGGCAGCGAACCGACTCAGCGACATCCTTGGTTGCCTGCACAAGGCCGAATGGAAAGAAAACGCAAGGGCGTTCCTGACGGGGGACGATGAGTCAGAGGGTTCGGCTCACGAGGGGCGCCCCGTCCCCCGAACGCCAAAGAATGTGTTCATAACGAACACTGCCGCCGGCAGGATTGCCGTGCAAGTGGACACCATTCATTCGGTTAAGGGTGAGACCGTTCGAGCCATCCTCGTCCTCGAAACCTTCTTTAGGAACTACGATCTTAAGGCATTGACCGAGTGTGGCTACCTGACAGGGAGTCGCGCCAAGAAGAGCCCGGGGTCCACTCTCGCGGAGCACGTGAAACGCACCTACGTGGCCATGACCCGGCCGGCTGACCTTCTTTGCCTCGCAATCCTGGATGAGCACCTGAGCCCGAAAGACCGAGTCGCCATGCAGCAGATGGGCTGGCGTTTCGTTGATCTATGAAAACGTGCACTCTTCGCTACCCGGGCCGCGTGCGGCACACCTTCGGGGGACGACAAAGAGCCCCCTCGCCATGAGACGCGAGGCTCGATTAGGCTGCGGCCTCCGGCGAGCGGACTTGTCGCCACGGGCCGCTACGGCGCGCGCACGCCCACGAGGAACTCGAACCACTCGCCGTAGCGCTTGCCGTCGATCGTCGTATCCAGGGCCACGATCTGAGCGCCTTGTTTGGCCCCGGCCGCGGCCTTCAGGCGCACCCCGGCGCGGACTGAAGCGGCCGGGGGAACCGTGCCTTCGAGCACCCCCGGCCGGGCAGCGATCCCCTCCGGCGCGTGCACGGCAATGCGGTAGTGCTGCGGCCGGGTGAGGAAGTTCCGCACCACGAGGGTCACTTCCGCTTCACCTCCCCGCACCAGCGTCACCCGATGCGGGTCGGCACGCACCCAGTACGGGTCGAACATGGTCCGGTAGTCGTCTTCCGCGCTGAGGTCGCGGTAGGCGTCGCGGATGGCCGTGGACCACCGGCAGAACCGGTCGATCAGGCCCTTGGGTCGGGCCATGACGAACGAGTGCCCGCCCAGGATCAAGTCCGGCTGGAGCCGGCGCAGGTACTCCGCGCCGTGGATGTATCCTTCCTCGAAGATGGCGCTGTTGCGGGCACAGACGGCCTCGTGGCCGTTCTGGCCGGGGTCGTCGGGATCGGCGAAGAGGTTGTCGCCCGTGAAGACCACGCGCCGGCCGTCGACCATCCCCTGGATCGCGCAGCCGAACTCGGTCTGGCCGGGCATCCAGTCGACGGTGAAGTCGTATCCCTCCCAGGTGAGCTTCTCGCCGGGGCGGAAGAGGCGGTCGAAGCGGATGGGCCCCACGTCCGGCCCGTAGGACCAGGGCATCGCCGCGTAGTCGAACCGCTCGGGCTGGAGGATGGGCCCGGCCACGCGGTCGAGCGTCCAGAGCTTGGCGCCCCACCGGGCGCGGACGTGCGGCGCCCCGACCACGTGGTCCCCGTGCATGTGGGTGACGAGCACGGCGTCGATGCCCTTGAGGCCCAGCCGCTGGCGCATCTGCTCCAAGGTGGCGTCGAGCGTGGCCGCGTCCACGCCGCAATCGACCATCAGGGCCCGGCCGCTGGGGGCCATCAGCAGGTAGAAGTTGGGCGAGGTGTTCGGACCCTTGAACTTGAACAAGTGCGGGGTCGTCTGCCACAGGTGCGGAACCGCGCTGGGCCGAGAGACCTTGTCCTGGTCGGCGCCTGCGAACGTGAAGATGGCGTACCCCCGCACGTACAGCCGCGCGAGCCGCCGGAGCTTCTGGCCGTAGGCTTCCAGCTCGGCCTTGGCCTGGCGCACCACCGGCCCGTGCGACGGCAGCAAGAGCGCCGGCTCGAAACTCCCCAGCAGGCTCGCCGATTCGATCAGGGCGTAAAGCCCTTTGGCAAAGCCGTAGTCCCATTCCGTGTCGAACCAGTTGTGCATGCGCCCACCGGCGAGCATGACGTCGCCGCTGAAGGCCAGCCAGCCGCCGTCGGTCTTAAGCAGGTAGGACGTGCTCCCCGGGCTGTTCCCGGCGGTCTCCAGGCACCAGAACTCCCGGCCGTGCCAGGTGAAGGTGTCCATGGTGCGAAAGGCGCGGTCGATCTTCAGCGGCTCGACCGGCGGGCGCACGTAGCTGGCGCCGTGCACGGTGTGCGGGTCGCCCAGGGAGGGGCGCATCTTGCGGAAATCGGCGGGCCGCTCGAAGAGGGCCCGCTCGCCGGCCGGGGCAGCCACCTGCGCTTTCCACGCCCCCAGCTTCAAATGCCCCTGGCACTGCTCCCGGTGATGGTGCGTCAGCAGCACCCACTCCAAGCGCCGCACGCCGAGCTCGCCGAGGTGCTCCAGGACGCTCCCGTCGCCGAGGTCGATCAGCATCGCGGCATCGCCTTCCCGCAGCACGTAGACGTTGCACACGTCCTTCCACAGGAAGACCTCGATCTGGCGATCCTTGGCGATCGGCTCGAAGCGGGGCGTCTCGGCCGCGCCAGCCCCTTGGGCCAGGGCCGCAAGCACAAGCAGAATTCGGCATCGCATGGACGGCACTCCGGGTGGCTGGTCTGGGTCGTCGCGCCCGCGGCCCGACTGGCGCCAGGGTACTCGGCGCGAGGGTGCCGGGCAAGCGCCCGGCGGGAACCTCGTTGTGCCCTCCTGGGCGGGGCGACAGACGCCCTTCACGACCGGGACGACGGGGGCTTGCGGATCGAGATGTGCAAATCAAACCATCCGACGCTCTCGACCTCCGAGGAAATAACGCCAGATGGCCAGCGGCGAGCAGCTTTTTTGGCAGCCGTGGCTGTCGAAAAGCCATCGCCGCGTGTGCTCACGTCTATGTACCCTACCCCATCTCGGTGGCATCGGACAATGCAATCATCCCGTAAATCAATGGCCATACCCCCATGTTATGGCAGGAAAGCGTAGTTCAATAATCAAACGATATTTGCCTACCATGATAGACAGAAGAGAACCTACCAAAACTATTCTGAACTTCACTGCTCGAAATCCATTGACAAGGCAAGAATAGTTGCTACATTCGACGTTAATTGCGAATTGGGAGAATGGTTTCCGCTGTAGAATTGTCTGATTGGACGTGGGTGTGAACGGTGGCATTTCGGCGTGGGTGAGCCCAATGTGCGTGCCGGCTTCCAAGCTCGTCCGGATGGCGATTGGCGGATCTTTCGTCGTGGCGGCCAGCCTGACCGGCTATCGTTTGGCCACCCAGCCGATGCTTGGCAGAGGCCTTCTGGATTCCCGTTGGTTCTTGATGGGCGTGCTGGAGTTGGAGTTGCTGGCCGGCATCTTGCTGGTATCCAGCATTTTGCCCAAGCTGAAGATCGGAGAAGTGTGGAACCTGTCCGTTAGTCATGATGAAGGTGCCCGGCTGAAGGTTGGCAGTTCGACGTTACGAATCAAGCCAGCCCTCTGCAACTTCGGTCTGACGTCCGCGGACGCGCATTTTTCCCGTGCGGAAGCATCCATTGCCAATCTCGGTCCCCATGCGATCGTGTTGCCCCTCCGAAAAGCTCATGCGGCTGCACGACCGCTTCCTACTCGCAGAACGCGAGCGCCCTGGCTCCCGGAGAAACGACCACGATCGCTGTCACTCTGGCGCCGAGGATCATTTCCCAGACACTTGAACGAGTCGAGTTTGTATTCCGCGAGGAAGGGACTGGCGAAGAGGCGGGTTACTTGTTGGCGTGCGTGGGCAATCAATTCGAGCTGAAGAAGCTGTCAGACGCTTTGTTGTCCTTCCCCGACGCCAAACAAGGCGATGTGGCAACGGCCTTTCTTCGGGTTTGCTATGGTGCGGACCAACCGTGTCCCACCTGCGATGCAGGGGTTGGGGTCTCGTGCAGTGATTACGAAAGGGTGCAGTACAACCCGGCAGGGATTCTGATTCAGAGGGCAGTCTCGGGGGGCAGTGAAGAGAAGATCCAGGGGGACCAGGTGATCTGCTTCCAAAGGGCCGCTTGCGGAAACGGCACCTGGTTCATTGGTGCGGCTTGCCCGGGAGGCTGGGGGTGCATTGGGCCCGTCCCAGCATGGTGCCAATATTGCACCCAGGTCGGCAATTGGAACGTCTCGTGGGTCTATAACTGGCGGTGCTCCGGTGCCAACTGTGGCGGATAGTCCGTCGCATTGGTAAACTGCCATCCGCAGACACGACCCATTCGTTCCGTGCCTCGCGTACTTGGCCATAAGTGCCTGTTGCCGAGACCGTAGCGCCATTGCCGAACGTGCCTCAAGCGGCGCCGGGCGTGCGAGCTACGGTCTCGGCAGACTATCCATTATCAGAAAGGTGATTATGATGGAAACGGTGACTATGATGTCCGGGTGCAGGACTCTTGATCTCGCCGGGCTCCGCTTCACGCGCCGCCGAGCAGGGAAAGCCGCCGTGCCGCTTCTCTTGGCTGCGCTGATTGGCGCGACGGCCGCAGAGTGCGCGGAGATAGGAGACGTAAAGACGAAAATAGCGACCCTGGAGAAGCTCGCCGCGGAGGTCAAAGCAAACCGCGACAAGATCGTCACTTGGAGCGGGGAGTATGCTTTTGGCGACAAGTACTTCATCAACAAGAAAGGCATCTCTGAGCTGAACATTGAGGATAAGGTCTCCGAAAAGGGGCCGTGGCTGAGACAGGATGTTGGCATCGTGCGGTTTATCCTCAGTGCACCGGACAACTCGCTTTACACGTCCATTTCGACGGAACGATCCACGTTGATCCGGGACGGGGAAAAGAACTCGATCGATATCCCCCTGCCCAACTGCCTGCCGCAGCAATCCATCGTGACAAGCGACAAGTATTACTTCTTCCATCCCGGTCTTCAGTACGGCCAATTCGAGCGGCTTCCACGCGACAGGGTAGAGCCTGAGCCGGCGGTGTTCCGCGATCCGATGCAGAAGGCCCAGGAGCTGAAGGACAGCGTGGTCGTTGATCCCCGTAACCTGCTCGGCTATGCGAGGCCTTTCAGTGAGGAGCTTGAAACCGCAGTCTACCTTCTGCGGGAACTCGGATCGAAGCCCTTGCCCAACGGTATGAACGCGGCTAGGGTGGTTCGCATCGTTGAGTCGGGCGCAGGCGACGAGCGGAAGTACGTAATCTTGATATCCTTGACGCGGAATCCCCAGGAGGATCTTTCCAAAGCAATGCAGTTCCAATTGGTCCTCGAAGCCAAAAACGGGTACAACTTCACCGATGTGACGGTGAAAACCCCTGACGGCAGAGTGGCGCAGACGATGCATTGGGAATATCAAAAGCGCGATGGCATCTTCTTGCCAGGCAAGGTCATAAGAGCCAACGTCGAAGGCGATGGAGCGACCATCGCGAATGAGCGCGTCTACACGTTGAAGTCCTGTCAACTCAACGCTCCGATCTCGGCGTCGGCGTTCACCATTGGGCAGTTCGGCGTGAAAGACGGCACAAGGGTCATGGACCGCGTCGAGGAGGTGTGCTACCGCTATCGCGACGGCAAACTGGTGGAGCCGGTGCGGTTTCTCCGGCCAGGCGAAGGGCCCGGCGACTCAGTACCAGTCGAACCGGTCGAAGGAGGGTCACGAGGGTGGCGCCTGATAGCAGGTTTGATCGGGCTGGCGGCAGTTGCCGTAGTGGCTGTGCTTCTCAGAAGGGCGAAGGGCAGGTCTGCTCCTCAATAACTGGAAGTGGGGCGGCCTGCTGAGCGGAGCATGAAGCCCTTCCGCATTGCGGCGCGCGGGATCGCGCCGGGCGCACGTAGCTGGCGCCGCGCACCGTGTGCGGGTCGCGCAGCGAGGGGCGCATCTTGCGGTAATCGGCGCGCCCCTCCAGGAGGGCCCGCTCGCCGGCCGGGGCAGCCACCTGCGCCTTCCACGGGGTCGCCAGGAACAGGGCGATCGCCGCGACGGCCTTGAGGAGAATTCGCCTTCATGGGGCAGGTGGTTGGGATGGCCGAAATCCGGCCCGGGGTTCTGTTCCTTCAGACCACTACCGATCGGATGGCTCGTCGCCCCCGCAGCCCGACTGGCGCCAGGGCACTCGGCTCCGCGGTCCCCGGCAAGCGCCCGGGCAGTTTCCGTTGGACCCTTGACACGGACCGGGCCTCAACCATAATGGGGGGAGAACCCCCCGAACCCTTTCGGGATGCGCTTTCTCGCGGCCATTTGGGCTCAGCCACGGGAGTTGACGGTGGACTTGGCGATCTCGACCGAGCATTTGACGAAGATCTACGGCAACCGGCTGATCGCCGTGAACGACATGAGCCTGGCCGTGCCGCAGGGCGCGGTCTTTGGCCTCTTGGGCCCGAACGGGGCGGGAAAGACCACCATGTTCCGGCTCCTGTTGGGCCTCCAGCGTGCCACGGCGGGCCGGGCCTCGGTCCTGGGAAAGCCCTGCGGGCCCAACGCCGTCGACGTCCGCAGGCTGGTCGGCTATCTCCCCACCCATCCCCAGTTGCCCGGCCACCTCCGCCCCATCGAGTACCTCGACCTGTTGGGCCAGTTGTGCCGGATTCCCCACCAGGTCCGCAAGCCGCGGCTGGTGTCGCTGCTAAGGGCGGTGGGCCTGCTGGGGACCACCGGTCAGCCGATCCGGACCCTGTCGACCGGCGAGACGACCCGGCTGGGCATCGCGGCCTCGCTGATCGCCGACCCGCCCTTGCTCCTCTGGGACGAGCCCACCGCCGGCCTCGACCCGGCGGCGCGGCGGTTCACCCTGGACCTGATCCGCGAGCTGGGCAAGAACCGCACGATCGTCGTCTCCACCCACATCCTCAGCGACATCGACCAGATCTGCGATCACGTGGGGGTCATGCAGCAGGGACGCATGATCTTCAGCGGCCCGATGCTCGACATGCGACGCCGCCTGCGACGCGACGACTTCAGCCTGGACCTCGGAGGAACGGAGGCCGAGCTCGAGCGCCTGGTGGGCCAGGCCAATGCGCTGGGGGGCGTGGCGGTCCACGTCCGGGCCGGAAACACCCTGGTCGCCCAGGTTGCCGCCGACCGGAGCCGGGCCGCACTCCTGGCCGAGGTCCTCAAGCTCGTCGACGCCGCCGGCCTGGCGCTGTTGGCCATCCACTCCGGCCTCCACGACACCGAAAACGCCTATCTGCAACTGCTCCAGGAGGACCAGTCGCATGGTTTCCAACGGTTTGACCTCAACGCTCGGCAGGCGGGCGCTCCCCTTCCTGGCGATCCTCCGCCACGACCTGGGGACGCAGCTCGGTAGCTGGCTGGTGCGGACCTGGCTGGCGGCGGCCGCCGTGCTGACGCTGGTGGTGGTCGCCTCCGCCTGGGCCCAGGTGCGCACCGCCCCCATGATCGCGTCGCTCCTGGTCCCCTGGCTGGTCTTCCCCTGGTTCGTCGTGGTGATGGTCCTGGGGATCAATCCGATCTCCGGATCGCGGGCAGAGGCCCTGGCCGACGGGTTCTTGAGCCGGCCGATTGCGCGGCACGAGTACCTGCTGGCAATCTGGGTGGCCCGCGTCCTCGTGGTCCTGGGCAACTACCTGCTGGTTGTGGTCCCGGCCATCGCCCTGGTGGCGCTGGCCGACCGGAAATCGCCGGTCGATGGGAAACCGCTGGCCGATGGGGTTACGCTCTGCGGAATCGTCGCCGCGCTGGGGGTGGTGGCCCTGGTCCTGACGCTGCAAGTGTCCCTGGCGTTCCTGATGGGCATCCTGCTCCGCCGGCCGCTGCCGGCGTTCGTGGTCCTGTTGTTCCTCTGGGGCCCGGTCAACGTGCTCTTGGACACGTTCAAGCTGGAGGCCTTCTCGCCGATCACCTTGAACCGGGCGCTTCCTGCGCTTCTGCGTCCGCCTGCGGCGCAAGGCGACTCGAAGCCGGTCGAGTTGGCCAAGGACCGGGAATCGGACGAGGCGGCGCGCCAAGTCGGGGCCACCTTAAGGACCTTGTTCGGCGGCCCCCCGGAGCCGGCCCCGCCCCAACCCGGCTTCTTCGAGCGGGACGAGTTCCACGAGTTCTCCCTGACCAAGGTGCTTTTGGGCTACGGCATTCCCACGCTGGCGTCGCTCGGCCTGGCCGTGCTCTGTTTCTGCCGCCGCGATCTGTGAGCCGCCGCGGCACACCCGGGCCGGTGGATGCTTGCCACGCAGCGCACGGACCGGGTCGAGCGGGCGATCGGTCAACTCCGGCTTCCGGGGTCCGCAGAACCGGGTCGTGATCAGCCTGACCCCGGACCACTTCTTCACCATGACGCGGCAATCCCGGGCTCTGGCTACCCCCGAGGGCCGGTGGCAGTTTGCGCAGCAACGCGAGTCAACACCATGAGGGGCTCCCTTGCGACCTTACCGCCGAAGTGGTAGGCTACCGGCGTGATTTCGAATCATTCGGCGCAGATCGCCCTGTTAGGCCGCTCTTACCATGCCACACCAAAGTCGCGCACAGGTTCTCGGAGATAAAGCCGAGCTGTGGCTGCGCACACAGCTTCCTGAGAAGTGGCTTTGGCAGCCGCCTTCGCGCGACGTGGGCGTGGATGCTGTGATCGTCGTGTGCGAGGACGGCGAGTTGAACGGTATCGAGTTTCGCGTTCAGGTGAAGTCCTCCACACGATGGGAACGTGATTCGGGCCACATCGTCCTCCGCAACGTGAAGCGTTCCACTCTGCGCTACTGGTTTGCCAGTCCGCTTCCTACAATGCTTGTTCGTAAGCAGTCACCAGGATGGCGAATTGGTGTAGGTGATTTTGGGAGTTGTGCTTATGCTGTTCAGGCATGGGGACACAGGAACGACGCTGTCCGAACTGCGAACGGCTGGAGGCCGAGGTG
>Ga0315290_10000016_pt1 | contig 89804 bp, 154 predicted proteins | sample YL17G12_0_MG_FD_203627 | JGI IMG/M metagenome (GOLD analysis project Ga0315290, IMG submission 203627) | Sediment microbial communities from Yellowstone Lake, YNP, Wyoming, USA - YL17G12_0 | ecosystem: Environmental > Aquatic > Freshwater > Lake > Sediment | place: USA: Wyoming | collected... | reverse complement strand
TGCCTTCGGCTTTGGCTTCGCCCTTGCCTTCGGCTTTGGCTTCGCCCTTGCCTTCGGCTTTGGCTTCGCCCTTGCCTTCGGCTTTGGCTTCGCCCTTGCCGAAGGTATGAAAAAAATTTTTACCATAGTTTATACTTTGTCAATAATTTATAATAATAATCTATGGTAAAACCGCCACAACGTTTTGCAATTTTTCTTGCTTTTATTAAACAGTCAATTTTTTGTATTTTCATTTTATCCCCTTTCCTATCCTCAATACTATTATAGCATACTATAAAAAAAATACAAGTCAAACAGGCTAACTTTTGTTTTCTTAACATTTCAAATTCTCCGACGGTAAAAATAAAAAATAACGAATAACTAAAAGATAATACAATAAAAATAAAAAGATAATTCTAAAATTGATTGCTTTTTTGTGTTGTGTTTATGATAAAGAAAACTAATAACGCCTTGACTATGCCTGTATAAAATAAATAGATAACCTTTACACTAACAACAACATCAATCTGATTATACTTATCTATTAAATAAAAAGTCAATTCTTAACTACAATGTAATAATCACCTATAAACAAAGATAACTATACCAAAGTATAAAGACAAGATAATCCCTTACTATAAAAAATACAATCAATCTAATGGTATAATAATACAATAAATTAGTTAAGAATAAAAGAGTTAAAAAACTAATTGAATAACAAATACAATAAAATAGTTACTTCCTAACATTATGCAACAAAGACAAGATAACAGGATAAACAAAGCAAGATTGAGCTAAAATAGAGTATAAAGACAAATAAAAACGGCTTTTTTTTAAGACGGCTAAAAAGAAGGCTATTTGTATTTATACCTATAAAGTATAATGACAGATAAAGATTATAATAATAATCATAACCTATTACAATGTAATGAGTTACAATAATAATCAAGGCGGAGGGTCTTTTTTAGCAAAAAGTTAATTCTTAACGTTTTAGATACCCACCGTATTTTTCTAACGCTTTATATAGTAAGGACTTATATAATAAAATAATTATAAAAACTCCCCAAAAATCTTCCCATGTTAAATTCTGTGAATTCTTGTTAAATCCTGTTGTGCTCCAATTCAATATATATGCTAAATTGTGTTATTTTAGGTTGTTATATAAATATGCTCAAATTATCTATTAGAGGGGTCTTATTTAGCTTTTTAATGATAACCTACTTGGGGGCGAATAACATTTAACCTTGACCCTATGGGTGTAGTTTAGCAGGGGGTGTGTAGGTTTTTATTAAAAATAGGCAAGATTGATTTATATTGTTTTCTTTGTAACAAATAATAGTATCTTTTTATGACAAGTCAGAGTTGACATTCGAGAATAGATTTAAACTTAATCCGATAGGGTGTAATTTAGCAGATTGTATGGGGTTTTTAGCAATATGATTGATTATTTGAATCAATTCCTCCCTATCGGGTATTATAGTTAGGAAATACCTAACAGGATTGTTTATTTATCCTTTTTATTAAGTTTGTTACTGATTTCGTATTAATTAGTAATTTAATAATAATTAAGAATATAAAAAGTTAGCTCGGTTAATCGCATTTTACTTACGAATTCTTTAGCAAGATTGTTATTAGGATTTTGTAAAGAAATCCTGTTAAGAAAGTGAGGAACGAACTTTCTAAGGGGAGGGATAGTTTATCCCGACCCTTTATACGAGCGTTAGCGAGTATAAAACATTATTCTATAGTAGTAGTTTATGTAATAAACTACTACTATAATATTTATATATCTATATTATATGATTACTATATATGTCAATGATATATAAATATTATATAGATATATATAATAGAAGATTTGGGTTAGGAATTCGTCGGTTTGTAGCGGTTTGGTAACAAAAAAAGTATAGATTTTTGGGATTTATTTAATTTTTGTCGTCGGTGGGAAAGAGAAATCATTGACTTTTGTAAATAGTTGTGTTATACTTGTATTAGGAAAATAGAACTAACTTTTAATAGAAATGGAGTATGTATGGAGAGAGACGGAAGGAATAAATTTTATAGTTATCTTGATATAGATAAAAATACGATGAAATTATTATACTTTTTTAAAGAATTAAAAACCAAGATGCTTAGAGGTAAAGATGATTATGCAAATGGTCAGGTATATACAGATAATAAAAAAGAAGATTAATTCGCTGGGGGATAGATTAAAGAAGCCCACTTTACAGGGCAAGTATATAAAAGAATCTAATCCCCCTTGCTTTTTATTAGATATAATTCAGATATAAATTAATTTAGAGAAATCCTTGTATTTAAGAGGTTAGTATGGTATACTTATAGTAGAAGAGGGAATATGTCTATTTGTATAAAAATCTTATGGCTTAATATATAAATATAACCGCCAGAGGGTAGCTAAGTTCTACCCTCTGAATTTTTTTATAAGAAAAGAAAATGTATGGAAGAAAATAAAAAGTATGAGTATCGTGGAATTGGTTTAGACCGCTATGAAAAAAAACGTGGTCAAGAAAAATTCGACGAATATTGTCAAGTTTATTCGATTTCTAATTATTCCGATATGGAATTACTTGAAGAATTAGTTTATAAAGAATTACTTCAAGATAAAATGAAGAATAATATTGCCGATAAAGAAACAAAGATAAAAAAAGACAATAAAACAAAATCAGAAAATGACCAAAAAGATTTTACTGTTCCAAAATATATTGTAGATGCAATGAATGAAAATCTCGAACAAATTTTTAATTTAAAAACAAAATTAGGATTGTTCGATAATAACGATAGTAATGATGGTTATAAATATATTGAACAATTAAAAAATAAATTTAAAGTTTGGTGTAAAGAAAATCAGGATAGAACATTTACATGCCCACATTGCTCGAAGATGATTCTTCTTTATATTAAATCAGATGTTTGGGATACAATGAAACATCCTTTCTTTGAATCAAAAGTATTAGGTAATAAAATATTGTGGGATTTATATAAACAAAATATTATTACAAAAAAACAAGTAGCAGACATCTTAGGTTGTTCTGACATGTATATTGATTGGTTAGAAGAAAAAATTTATTTAAAAAAAGAACCAACTGATAATAAGGCTAATCCTACTGTTTAAGATTTTCGCTTGCCTTTAGTTTCTGATTGAACTCCAAAAAATAAAAAACTATGATAGCCGAAAGAATAACAGAAGAAGAATTAGAATTTATACAACTATTTCATACACCTGTTGCTTTAGCTGAGAGTTTGTTTTCTAATTTCGATAACCTTAGCGAATTTAAAGAAACATTTGGTTCTTTGAGATTATATCAATATCCTTTTCTTTCTTCAGAACCATTTATAGATACAAATATGCCAGAACTTTCTCCAAAGGAACAGTTCGAACTTCGTAAAGGTGCAGGAGATATTTATAATTTTGGAGCAAGAAAATATGGAAAATCCTTAGTTACAGAAAAAATAGATATTCCAATTTCTATGCTTCATGATGAAAATGATATAGAAGGTTTTTCAAGTGCTGATTCTATACATCTTCAAGATGTATTAGATGTTTGTGTTCGTGCAATTTGTTTTCACCCAATTTTAAAAATGTGGAAACAAAGAGTTCGTGGTGCACCAAAATATGAAATATTTGCTCGTAATGGTTGGACGTTACAAGGCGTGAATATGAATATTGCATCTAAGGACGCAGGACGACAATGGTTCGGAAAACATTTTAAGAAGATATATATAGAAGAAGCCTCACTTGAAAATTCTGCATCTTATGATAAAAGAAAAGACGCTCTTTCTGAAAATGGGGCAGTAATAAGAAGTTCTGGAATGACAAACTTTACAAAATTCACACCTGCTGGAAGAGCATTTTACGACCCAAAAAATAAAAACAAAATATGTAATCTTCCTCAGTATGTTAATCCTACATTTGATAAAAAAGAAGAAGAATCACGCCGAGAAGAATATGGCGGAATCGACTCGTCTACTTATCGCATATTTGTAAAAGCGGAAGTTATAGAAGACGGAATCAGCGAATTCGACATTTCTCGGATAGAACCTTATATAGACGAAAAATCAGAAGTTAAAATATTTGAAATTAAAAAAGAATCTTTTCATTATTTTAAAAATTTAATTGTTGTAGAAAGACCTAAAAATATACAAAGAATTTTTATAGCAGGTGATATTGGAGATGGTGCTGGCGGAAGTGAAATTATTATTCTTGGAGAAATAGATAATAAATATCAATATCTTTATAGAATTGCTCTTTATTCTTTAAAAGATGACGAACAATGGGAAATTATAGATTGGTTAATTCAAAAATTGCAAGCAAATGTTATAGGATTTGATTGTGGAGATGGAACAGGTCGTAGTCTGTATAGAAGAGCAGAAAAAAAATATCCATTAAATAATTTAGTTCGTTATGCTGGTGGAGATAAAATAGGTGTAGATTTTAAGAAAAATGATAAAAATGAAATAATGGTAGAAGATGGCAAACCAGTATTATTAGAAGAATTTCAATCTGAATGGAGTAATAAATTTTTGAAGACTTTATTATACGAAGGCAGAATATTAATGCCAAGAGATTTTAAATTTTTAAATCAAATAAACTCAGTAATTTCTCGAACAATTGGAACTCGAACAGTATATGCATGTATTTCTGAAACAGGAGACCATGTATTCGATGCTTTTAAAGTTTTTGCAATAGCAGTTTGGTTAAAGAAAGATTTTAATTCTACTCCCAAAATTATAACCGAAGCTGGGTTAGGTGCTAATAGTTGGACGAGACCACAACGAATAAATATAAATAAAATAGAATGGCGACAAAAGATTGAAAAAAAAGAAGAATTAATTTTAACTAAACAAGAATATCAAGATGGTTTAAAATATTTTTTTCAGACTGAATTAGTAAAATTTAGTTTAGAAAATAAATTAGACCTATTAAAATATTTAGAAGAAGAAATCAAAAGACTTAATAATTTATTTAAAACTGGAGAATAATTATGGACACAGGTTTCTTAGCGAACACTCTCTTTTCACTTTTACTTAGAAAAACAACAACTCCTATAGATTTTTCTTCTCAATGCCTTGCAATAAAAACTATGTTACAAGATGATGTTACTGGTCTTATAGATGTTTTAACTGATTTTGCAGTTACAAGTGCTACTGTTGATTTTAGTATTGAGACAGATAGCCCTACCTTTAATGATATATGCGAAGAATGGTTAGATACTGTTAATATAGATTTAGGTATAGCTCCAATGGGTATTAAAGCATTAGCTTCTGAATATTTTAAAGAGAGATGGAAAGGTTCGTCTTTTGCGGTATTACAAATTGCCAAATGGGAAAAATTTAAAAATACAGATTTAATACTACCAACTAAAATGTTTTTTGTAGATGGTAGTAGTATTCATGCAGAAGATATTAATGAAAAAAATACTAATTTACAGATTGATAGTTATAAATATTTTATAGGAGAATCTAAAGAATCTATAAATTCTAAATCAGCAATTATTAATCGTCCTTCTTGTCGTTGGTTTGATAAATATCCTATTCCTTATCTAATAAAACGAGGAATATATCATAATTCAGAAATTATAAAATCTCTAAAAAATAAAGAAACAGAAATTCTTGACCAAATTATACCATATCTTTTACTTGCTAAAAAAGGCAGTGAAGCACTTACTCTTCAGGGCAAAACATATAGTCAACCTGAATTACAAAATATAGCAAATCAATTTCAAGAATTAATGACTGAAATGAGAACTACTAATTTAGGAGATAAACAAATAAAAACTCCTATAAGAGTTACAAATTTTGATGAAGATATAAAACATTTTATTCCAGATTTAAAAACAATTTTCGATACTGTATTATTCGAACAAGCAGAGAGAAATATTCTTTCAGGTCTTGGATTTATAGATGTTATTCAGGGAATAAGTTCTACTCGCAGAGAAAGCACTTTAAATCCTAAAGCATTTATACAAGAAGTAAATGCTGGAGTAGAATCTTTTAAAGATATACTAAGACAACTTTTGGTATTAATTAAAACAAAAAATGATACTCATATAAAATATACTAATTCTGAATTTTATGTTTGTTCTTCACCAGTAAAAGCATTTATGACTGGCGAATTTAAAACTTCTATTAGGGCTTTATATGATAGAGGATGTTTGTCAAAGAAAACTTATATTGAACTTGTCGGAGAAACTGATTTTAAAACTGAAGTTTATCGTAGAGAAAAAGAAGCAAAAGATGGTATAGATTACATTATGTATCCACAAATTACTCAGAATCAAGAAGCCAAAGGAATAGATGTTCAAGGAACAAATCCTGAAGGAAATCCGCAAGATGTTAATATTCCTTTAGATAAAGTAAGTGTGGAAAAGAAAAATTTTAAGATGGCTTCTTTAGAAGAAGACGAACCTACATCATATGATTTTATAAATTCTTTTGATGAAGAAGTAGACCTTGAAATAGCAGTATTAAAAACAAATCTTAGAGTTACCAATACATATTTAAGATATAGACAAGTTGAACCTAATAAATTTGATGAAAAATCTTTTAGAACAGTTACTCTTTCTCCATCAAAAGGAATTAAAGCAATCGTAGGAAAAATAAAAGGAGCAAAAACTACAACAATACAATCTTATTTATTCTTAAAGACGAAATGGGATGACCAAAAAGCACAGGATTGGTTAATACAACATTCTTCTGCTTTTGTTGCAACAGTAGAAAAATATGATTTAATTACTGCACCTTATACAACTTTACAATCATTGCCTGATTATGTAAAAAAGATGTCAACAACTAAACAAGATGCTTGGAAAAATATTTTTAACAATGCTTTTAGATATATGTTAAGTAAAACAGGAGATACTAAAATAGCAGAGAAGTATGCTTTTAGGGTAGCAAATAGTCAGATTAGACAAATAAAAGAAAACAAAGGATTTTTTGAAAGATTAAAAGACAAAATAAAAGGAAAATAATTTAAAAGGAGAACTAAAATGCCAACGGAATATTTGAACATTCCATTATCAGATTTTGTTATTCATAAAATCTCTGTTCCTGAATCAGGAGAAGAGTATACTTATTACCTTTATATACATCCATCTGGACAATCAGTAATAATGCGAGGAAATAGTGATGACACAGAATATTTATATGTTAATGCAGGAAAAGGAACGGAAAAATGGGAAGACCGAACAGAATTAAATTATACTACTTTTGACAGATTAGCAAAAGGATAAAAATATGAACGAATATAAATATATTATAAATCCTCATACAGGTAGACTTCAAAAAGTTCATACGGACGAATATATTGCTTCTTTACAAGGTAATATAGGTATCGTGCCAGATGCACCAACTTCTCTTGTTGCGACTACTGTATCAGATAGTATTATAGATTTAGTTTGGGTAGCTCCTTTAGATGATGGAAGTAGTCTAATTATAGGATATAAAATAGAAAGAGAATCTCCAATTGATGGAGGATGGTCTACAATAATATCTGACACTGGAAATACCGATGTAACTTATTCAGATATAGAATTAACTCCTACTACAGAATATAATTATAGAGTAAGTGCAATAAATTTAAGTGGTATAAGTTTACCTTCTAATGAAGACGATGCAACTACTTTAGACACCAGTGTTACATATGGAGTTTCTTGGGATGAATTTGCAGATACTTATGTAAGAACAGGAGATACACTTGGTCAACCAGTAGGACAGACTCTCAATTCTCCATACTTACCAATTCAAAGAAGTATGAGAAGATGCGTTGTATTAAATAATGGAACAGTTAATTATTATCTTGGTGCTACAGATTCTACAAAAAAAGAGGATATGATAACTGCATCTGATTTAACAGGTGCAGATGGACAAGTAATGGTAGAAATTCCAAAATTTTGGTATAAACATTCTTATGCAGGAACAATACATACATGGGAAATTAGTTCGCAAGCACAAGTTGGATTTGATGTTCATCCAGCTTTTTTATCTGATGCAGTAGAACTTGATTATATTTATGTAGGTGCTTATGAAGCAGTATTATACGATTATTCTGAGTCTATTTATGCAGACTATACATTTGAAAGTTTAATTACATCATCTGAAGATATATTAAGTAGCGTTTCTGGAAAAAGACCTGTAACCAATCATACACGTTCAGAAGGTAGAATAATGGCAAGTAAAAGAGGAACTAATTGGACAGGTATGTTATACGATGTATATTCTGCCATACAATTATTATATTTAGTAGAATATGCTTCTTTTAATTCTCAAACAATGATTGGAAGCGGTATTACAAATGTAACGGATTGGTATGATATACTTTTTTATCCATTTGCACCAACTGGAAATAGTAATAGTATTGGCAATGTATCTGGAAATAATGCAGGTGGAACTGGTTATGCATCAGAAGCATCTAAATACATGAGTTATCGTGGTATTGAAAATTTCTTTGGACATTTATGGAAATTTGTAGATGGTATAAATATAAATAACAATCGTAGTTATATCTGTAATAATGCTTTAAATTTAGCCGACGATACTTTAGTTAATTATACAGATATAGGAATAGATAATATTAATTCTGATGGCTATCAAGATACTTTACTTAATATAGCAAGAGGATTTTTACCAGCATCTACTGGAGCAGATAGTTCTCATAAGATTACAGATAATTATTCTCAAATGGCAGGATGGCAACCAGTTGCTACTGGAGGGGCTTGTTATGTAGGATTAGAAGCTGGTTTTTTCTATTTACTTACTGCTTTGGTTGATTCTAATTTTTCTAACGCAAGTGCTGGTTCTCGATTATGTTTTAGAAAATAATAAAAACTTTTTAAAGGAGATATAAATATGATAGGAAATTCATATACTTATCCAGAAATTACAATAAAATCAAATAATAAAACACAAATTCGTTTTAATATTATAGAAACAACTTATCAAGATATAAATAATGAATCTCATATTAGTTATAATTTCTCTTATGTTGAAATAGAAGGAGAAGTAACAAGAGATAAAATTATTAGTGCTATTATTAGAAATACTCATTCTATAGATGCAGAAATTGCTTTAATTAATAATGAACTTTTAAATCCTAATAACGATGAATATATAGAATATCAAACATTACGAACACTTGCAAAATCTGTTGCAGACTTAGCAGGATATAGTAAAATAGATTAAATAAAAAGGAAAAATAATATGAAAAAATATAAAAATATTATCAATCCTACAACAGGATTATTACAGAGAATACTTACTGATGAATATGTTGCTTCTTTATCATCAGGAGGAATTACTTTAGATGAAGTAAAAGCCGACCTCGATATAGCCGATGCAATTTTAAAAAAACATTCTCCTGAAAGCGATAATCAAACAGCATATACAGTCCCAACAGATGAATCTGGTATATCTGTTCAGGATAAACTCGATTCATTACAAGGAATTTCTCATGCACCAAATAGCGATAATCAAATCGCCGATACTGTTCCTACTAATGACAGTGGAATTTCTGTTCAAGACCACATAGACGCTACAACTGGAGTGCATGGGATTACAGGAAATATTGTTGGCGATAATGATGGACAGGTATTAACAAATAAAATGGTCATTGGTGCAGATAATATTAAAGGACAATATAGAGAAGTCGCAATTACGCCTTACCCTTTTAGTTCGGTATGTTATTTTGATGGAGCCGATTATACCGATTTAACTGATAAAGCAAGAACAAAAACTGGAATTCCTTTTGATATATTAACAGATAATAATGATAGATTTTATGTATCAGTAGATAATATGAATTATTGGTATGGAGAAATATATTTTGCTATAGATACAGTTGGTATAGGAATAAATTTAGTTGTTGAATATTTTAATGAAGAAGATACTTGGGTAGATGTTGGTTTAATTGATGACGGAACTTTAAATTTAACACAATCTGGAAAATTATTTTATAATAATCCATCTGATTGGAAAATGACGACAATTAATGGATTTTTAGGAAATTTTATTAGAATTAGAAGCACAACTACTCCAACTCAAACACCAACTGCAATTATAGTTTCTCCTTATGAAACTGTTTTTGGAGTTCAATCGCAAGAAGGAGATGGAATAGATTACGACGCAGAGGTAAAAGCAGATGGAAATATAAAATTCAAAAATTTAGAAATAACTGATGCATTAAAAGGAATAATTTTAAAATCTCCCGACGGAACAAGATGGAGAATAACAATAGATAACGATGGGCTAATAAATCAGGAAGAATTATAATATGTCTATAAAAAGAAAAATAAAAACAACAGGGCAAACGACCACTTTTAATTCAGAAACTCATGAAACGATAGAAGTATTACCTATTATAGTTCAAGATATACAGGTAGAAAATAGTTTAATTGTAAAAGAAACTGCAATCGGAGCCAAAGGCGAAACAGGAGAACAAGGAATTCAGGGCGAAAAAGGCGATAAGGGAGATGCTGGAGGAGCAATTGAATTTACACCAATTACTCTTTTAGATAATCAATCCACTCCTCAATTATTATTTAGTTATCCAAAAAGCGATAAATTTACATTTTGATTTTTTTCAATAGAAAGAAATGGTGCGGTGCAACAAATATATACTCAAAAAGTTAATAATGGAACGACTGTAGTAGGTGGAAATAATAATAATAATATAGGAACTACAGGAATTACAATAACACAAGCAGTAGTTGGCGATAATGTAGAAATTTATTATACTTCTACAAATTTAGGAGTAGGTGGAACATTCAAATATGCTTCATTAGTAAAATGGTCTTAAAAATAATAAATAATGGGAGATTATTATGGAAAATGAACTTTTAAATAGTGCGATTATTCAAGAATTTTTAGCAGATTTTGAAAAAAATTCTACTACCGAATTACTTGAAGATGATTCTAAGGAACAAAATGAAATATTTCAAATAGCAGAAGCCAGAGGTATAAAATTAAAAGACAGACAATCGCTTGCAGGATTTAAAACTGTTTATACATTTGCAAATGAAGCTAATTTGAATAAAGCAAGACTTCCTAAAAAAGAACTACTTAAAGCTCTCCCAACTTTAGTAGGCACTCCAATAGATATAGACCATCAAAGAAATTATGTTTGTGGTGCATATATAGATTATCGTTATATAGTTAAGGATGATAGCGTTATAGCTTATGGAGTATTTTATAAATTAAATTTTGCAGATGAATGGGCAAATGCTCAAAAATTATTTAAAGCAGGAAAATTGACAACTTCATATGAAATTTTAAGTCCTAAAAATAAACGCACAGTGCTTGCAGATGGAACATTTGAATTACATGATATGGAGATTGCTGGCGGTGCTTTATTATTTAAAGAAAAACCAGCTTTTCCTGATGCAAAAGTTCTTGAGATAGCGAAAGAAAATATTGGAAAAGATATAGAGAATTTAGTATATGCTTCAAAAGCAAAATGTGAAGATTTGATTATTCATGGAGAATCAATATGTCGTAAATGTGGAAAATGTAATATAGAGGAAGCAACAGTTCTTCCAGTAGAAACTCCAAAAGTAGAAGAAGTAAAAGTTGTAGATATAAAAATAGAACCAAAACCAGTAGATACACAATTACCAGCACCAATAATAATTTCTAAAATTAAATGTGCAAATTGTCAACATGAATTTGACAAACCACAAGTTTTAACTTCAGAAATAAAATGTTCTGAATGTTTTGCTATTATTAATGATAAAGGCGATATACTTTATCCTCCTCAGATTATAGATTTTAATATTTCTTGTCCTTCTTGTAGTTCTCGTAATTGGAGACTATTAAAGAAGGAAGAAAATTCAGGAGAGATTAAATGTCTTTCTTGTGCAAAGAAATATTCTATTGCTTTTAGTAAAGTAGAACCAAATGCTGTATTAAATATGATTCAATTTTTACATATTGGACATGTTGCTTGTAAACAATGTGGAAATTATATAAGTTATAGTGGAACTTCTCAAGTAACTACTTATAATTTAAAATGTATAAAATGCGGATTAACATTTATTCATGATATATTAAAAGATGGACAATTAAAACAATTATCTAAGATAACTGAAATTATAGAACCAATAAAGGCATCAGAAGAAATACCCTCGAAAGCAGACGAGTTAAATATAGATAAATCTGCTATTAAAGAAGAAGCAAAAGGAGAATTAAAAATGGAACAGAAATCAGTAGAAAATATTGTTGAAGTTATAGTTGCTTCTACTCCAATTGCCCAATCAGAGGTAGCAGAGGTAAAAGTGGTAGTTGCCGAAACTGTTATACCTGTCGTGGCAAAAGAGGAAGAAAAACTTGTTGAACCAATACCCCAAGTAATAAACGTCGAAGAGACAATAGTTGCTCCAGTTGTTGAAGCGAAGGTAGAAGAAGTAGTTGCTCCTATAGTAGAGATAAAAGTAGAAACTCTTGTAGAAGCAAAGACTGAAGAAACTCCGAAGGTCGAAGAGATTAAAGTAGAAGTTGCGAAAGAAGAAACAAAAGAAGAAAAGAAAACAAAGAAACATAAACTTGAACTTCGTAAATTAGATAAAAAGATTAAAGATATGAAGAAAGAAAAAGCGTCTATTATAAAAACAATGGAAGAGAAGATTGAGTTTTACAAAGCAAATGCGGAAGAAATAAATAAAAGACGAAAAGAACTCGGAGATGCTGGTAAAAATCTTTCGGATGAAGATTTAATAGATACAACTAAATTTTCAGATGCAAAACTTATTCAAGCAAATTTAGAAACCAGTTCAATTGCTGGCACTAAACTTACTAATGAAGATACTTTAAAAAAATATAGAGACGAAATAACTGCAAAAGCAGAAGGTAAACAACCAAGAACAAGGTAAAAGATAAGGTATTAAAATATATAGTAAAAAATAAACGGATTATTAAAGATAATATTCGTTTATAGAGTAAAGTAGTAAAGAGGAGATATTAAAATGGATAAAAATTTTGTGTTAGAAATTGCACAGTTAATAGGACAACCTATTAATACACAGTTGCCAGTTCCAGTGGAATTGACAGCTATTGCCGATGTGTTTACTGCACAGGCTGGCGAAAAAGTTTGGAGATATAATGCTCTCGAAACTACAGCGGATGTAGTTTTAGATGTTAGCACTGGAGCAATCGTTACTGTTAAGAGAGATGGCGTTGGCGATGCGGAAATGACCTTCAAAGGTCTAAACTCTAAATTAGAGTATGTTCTTGTTGATGCGGTTCTCGCTTCTCCAGATACAGATTTGCTCTCTCGTCGAAAAGAGTCGATTACCAGAGCTATGGATAAAAAAGAAATAAAGAATATTTTAGATGCGATTATAGCTGGCGATGCGTCAGGCGATAATATATATTTTCCTGCTGTCAATCCTGAAGATTTAGGAAGTGGCTCGGATATATATGATTTAATCGTAGCGATGAAACATAAAGTTGAAGATTATGGCGATGGCTATGTTCTACTTTGTGCTTCAGACGTAAAAGAAGCTATTGATAATTATGATAAGAGCATCAACGCAACTAACGTTGGTGGAGTTTCACTACCTGCAAAACTGAAAGAACTCGGTATAGAGGTTGTGAAGATATTTGGTAAAGTTTCACAGGCTTCTAATGAAGCTGAAGTAGCGATTATGCCAGCTGGTAAAATGATTCTTATAGCTAAGAATTCAAGAATATCAGAAGGCAAACCGATTAAGTTTGTAAGACGTTTAATTAGTCCAGAAATAGCAAAGTTGATGGGTGCGACAGTTGATAAGGCTCAGAGAGCACTTATCGTAAATCCTACTCCTGTTAATTTAGCTGGCGTAAATACTTTGGCGTATGGGGTCTATGGATATGAGTCGGTTATCTTTTGTATAACTAATCCTAAAGCCATTGTTGTAGCTAATATATAGAATATAGAATTCGGCAGGAGAAGGTGTTCACTGAGTGGATGACTTTCTCCTCCGAATTCCCAAAATAAGAAATACTTGTAATTTATTGAATTTTATGATATACTTGTAGTATAGGGAAAGATATGAGAAAAACTTCAAATTGTAAGAAATGTGGTAAAAAAGTAAGTGCAAAACATGTGAAGATTTGTAGAAAATGTTTTCTCGCTAAATCTAAACATGAAACTATTAATTGTTGCGATTGTGAGAAAGAATTACATAAACTTGCTTGTTATCGTGGTGATAAAAGATGTCGTTCATGTGCTCGTAAAGAACAATATCGTTTATATCCAGAAACAAATCCTTGTTTTGGTAAATATGGAAATAAACATCCTACTTTCAAAGGTGGTATAGAATCTCGTAAAAGATATTGTAAAGATTGTAATAAAGAATTAAATCATACAGCTTGTTACGATAATGATAAACGTTGCAAACATTGTGCCAGAATCTCACAATATAAGAACCCTGAAAATCATCCAATGTGGTTAGGTGGTCTTTCTCGATTTCCTTATACTATTGAATTTAACGCATCTTTAAAAGAATCGATTCGTATAAGAGACGATTATAAATGCCAATGTTGCTATAAAAATGAAGAACAAGAACTTAAAGAATTAAATAAAGTTTTATCAATTCATCACATCGATTATAATAAAGAAAATTGTTCAGATATTAATTTAATAAGTCTTTGCAGTTCTTGTAATACTAAAGTAAATAAAAATCGTGATTATTGGTTCTCATATTTCACAGAACTTATTTCTACTATTTTAGTTTCATAACCATAGGAGTTTTATCGTGATAAAAATAAAACAAGGATACAATAAAAAAGAAAAAAGACTTATAGAAACTGTTCTTTGTGATACAGTAGATTTATATGGAGATTTTTATTCTACCCAACAAAATATAAGAATTTCTTTAAGAGATAATCCTGATGTATTATTTAATTATCTTAAAAAAGGAAGTCAAATAGTATATGAAATTGATAAAGAAAATGGAATTGCTTTAATTTTAAAAGAAAAAGGATTTAGAACTTATCTCAAAATATTAACAAAAGATGAAAAACTTGCAAGTAATTTTCTTAAAATAGTAAACTGGAATATAAAAGAAGATGTATTTGTAAAGTTACATAAAAATAATCCATTATTAAAAGTATTTCAAAAAAATCAATATGTTTTTCAAGGTAATAGAGGGTCTGAAGTGCTTCTAATGAGAAAATATATATTTCGTCCTGAAGTAAGAAATACTAAAGACGACGATTATGAAACTATTAATTATAAAAAGAATTAAAGGAGACTTAGAATGTTAGAATCTATAAGAATAAAAATTCGTGCACTTATAGTTGATAATGGAAAATCAGATATAGAAATATTTTCATATACTACTTCTAATATTTTTACAATAACACAGAATAATATTACGATTGCAAAAGTATTACTTAATGGAGAAGAAATAGAAGATTATACATTTGATGCTATAACTAATAAAATAACCATAGAATCATCTGGTTTAACTACAAGTGATATTATAGAAGTAGATTATACTTATTATAAATATTCTGATACAGAAATAGATGGTTATATTCGCTCTGCATTAGTATTTATTTCTGTTCATTGTTACGATGATAAAGACTATGAATTAGAATATGAATCAGGCAATGTAGGTAATATTGTTCCTACTCCTGATAATAGAACAACTGATTTAGTGGCATTAATAGCATCTATTTTAATAAAACCAAATTGGATTTCTTATAAATTGCCAAATGTTTCTGTAGTTTATCCAGAAAAAATGACTAAAGAAGAAAGAATAGAAAAACTAATAAGTAAATTTCAAATAGGTCTTGGAGCTAATTATATTTTAAATTTTGATATATTCCCTAATATATAATAAGGAGAAAAGAAATGCTAACACCAAATATTGCTCCTATCGATAAGGATTTAATTATTCCAAAAGGAATGACTAAAGCCTATGAAGTTCAAATAACTAAGAATAATGCAGTTGAAAATATTACAGGATGGACTATTATTTTTATTGTTAAAGAAAAACTTGGTGATGATGATGGAGAAGCTATAATTAATAAAGAAATAACAACTCATTCCGATGCAATTAATGGTAAATCTTTAATTCGTTTAGAATCTACCGATACTAATATTACACCAAAGTCGTATTATTACTCAGTGAAATTTATAGATGTCGAAAACCCTGCTAATAAAGGTGTTATTGTCAGAGGACGTATCACTATAGAAAAGGTCGCTTAAAAGGAATAACTAATGTATTCACAAACAGACGTTATATCTGCACAGTTTATAGAAAAAGACCTAATCAGAGTAGACTTTGTAGAGAAAGAAATAATCTCTGCAAGATTTACAACTATAGATGTATTAAATTATTTAGAAAAAGTAACAGTAAGTAAACTTATTCAAGAAGTTCCTTATCGATTATCAACAATTCGCTTTCAAACTTCTAAATCTTATGTAATCGGTAGTTTAAAATTTTATCTTAATGGACTTAAAGAAAAACAATCAGACTTAATAGAGATTAGTTCTACAATTTTTGAAATTACAGAAGCAGTGATGATAGATGATTATATAGAAGTTGAATATTTAGAATTAACTTAAATAATGTAAGGAAATATAAAAAATGTCTTATCAAATTGCTCGTTCAATATATTTAACACAACTAAATATTTTAAAAAAAATACTTTCTCTCATAGAATATAAAGAAGGTAAAGAATCGCCAAATTTTAAATATTTAAAGAAACAAATATTTGATTTTTTTTATATAGATATGTCAAAATTATTTAAACAATTAGAATCTGAAAAATTGATTAAAAGATGTCCAAAAGGATGTAGTATTAGACAAGGCTATACTTTGTGCGAACATTGCAATGGCAGTGGATACACAAATATATAAAATTTTACTGAATTGAATTTTGTAAGACTTAACGTAGAAGGCATGGGTAAATGCTTTCAAATCTTTGAAAAATTAAATATTAACCTTGATAGATAGAAATAATAAAAAGTCAAGGAGGACTAAAAAAATGAGAAATACAGCAATTCGTGGTATTCAAATAAAAGATGGAGAAGTTACTGAAACGCAGTTAAACGTTTCCGTAAATGCGTCATTAGATTTAGCTGATACTGCTTTACAAGCGATGGGTGCATTTACATCTTTAACAGATGTTCCTGCTAATTATACTGATTCTGCTCTTAAAGGTGTAAGAGTTAATGCTGGAGCAAATGCTCTGGAATTTTATACTATTACCGATAACGTTGGTATAGTAGCTGGTGATATTTATGTTGATGATTTAACAGGTAGTGCGGATACAACCCCTGCTCCTCTTACAGAGACTCCTGTTGCAAGTTCTGTTCAAGTATATTTGAACGGTCTTTTACAAGAAGAGGGTTCTGGTAAAGATTATACAATTTCTGCTAAACAAATTACTTTTGCTGTTGCAACTGAAGTTACTGATATAATTATAGTTCATTATATAAAGGCTTAAAGTAATTAGTTAAATTGTAGTAAACCCCAAAAATACGTTAAGTCATTTTTATAAATGTAAGGAGAAATAATAAATGAGAAAACCTACAAGTGAAAAAGGAAAAAAAACTCTCGAAGCAATGAAACAACGTAGGGCAGAAGATTCTATTTCATTAAGAAAAACAATCGAACAAAAATTAAAATGGTCAATAGAGGAAAAGAAAAAAGGTTTAGAAGTAATTGAAAAGCAACTTGCTCAAATAAAAGAAAATAAAGATACTATTCTAAAACTTGATGGTATAATTTTAGTTTTAACAGAATTGCTTGAACCAAAAGACGAAATTAAAAAAGAATAAGTGCAAAGGAAAATTATATGGATAATAGAAATACTTCTATAAGAGGATTACAAATTCAAGATTCATTTTTTGGATTTGGTTTAAGAAGAAAACAAGGTAATCCTGATGTTGCTCAAGTCGACGTATTAAGTATTATAGCAGATGGTTTATCTACAGATGAAGAAGGTAAAATTATAGTTAATGTTGATAATGATACTTTAATTATAGATAGAACTCTTAAAGTAAATAATATTACAAGAGATAAAATTATTGATTTTGAAGGTGCTTTTGTAGTTGAATATCCTATCGTTTCTGAAAAAACAGAATATATTATGGGAACTTTAGCTATTGTAAGTTCTATTCAGGTTTTTCTTAATGGTCTTTTACAAGAAGAAGGTTCTGGTAAAGATTATATATATTCTGAACTTACTGCTAATTCAGTTATTACTTTTACCGAAGCAACTGAAATTGATGATATAGTAATTATACATTATATAACAAGAGTCTAAGAAAGCAGAATAATTTATGGATAGAAATACTCATATAACAAGAGGACAACTTGCTCCAATTCGTTCTGATGATTTGGACGTAACTAATTCTCCATCTTTAGGTCAAGTTCCTTCTTTAGGAGCAGATGGACAATTTACTTGGATTACTCCTATTATTTTAGTAGATAATTTTACTATTATAAATAATGCAGGAACTTTAAAAATAGCAGATAGAATAGAACAAAATATAATGTTACTTGCATTTTATCGTGCAATAGACCAAAGTAAAATAATCTATAATCTTGTAGATGGATTTATAGATGAATATGAAGACGAATCTGGAATAGACACAGTAAACTCTATAAATCAACTTTATAATTCTTCAGATGATTATTATAGTCCTGTAAATATACCATTAAAAGAAATAGATTATATGGAATATGCAACAGATGAAACTGCACAATCGAATTATGTAACAGATGATGCTGGAGGAGTCGATAGTTATGCTAAATTATTATTACATGGAAATGGAAGTCAAGGAGATACTTCTTTTATAGATGAAATAGGAAAATCAGTTACTAATACTGAAAATTATGATTCTTATACTAGATTAATGCTTCATTTAGATAATAATGTTACAGATAAAATAGGTAAAACAGTAACTAATAATAATGTAACTTTTTCTAATACAGCAGGACAATATAAATGGGGATATTCAGGAATATTTAATGGTAGCACTTCCTATTTAACAGTTCCAGAATCTACTGATTGGGATTTTGGTAGTGGAGATTTTACTATTGATTTTTGGATTAGATTTGATGTTATTTCAGGATGGAAAGGATTCATAAGTCAATGGTTATCTGGTGGAAGCGATTGTGCTTTTTTTACTGCATTTTCAGGAGGAACAACAGTATATTTTTCTTATAGCACTAATGGGTCGAATCAGATAGATAAAAGTTTTTCTTGGTCTCCAAGTATAGATACTTATTATCATTTAGCTTTTGTGAGATATGGAAATGATTTAAAGTTCTATGTAGATGGCATCCAAACTGGAGCTACTGGCGATGTTACTGGAGTTACTATTTATAATAGTAGCAGAATATTAGAAATAGGAAGATTAGATGCATCGTATTATGTAGATGGATTTATGGACGAAATTCGTGTATCAAAAGGAATTGCTCGATGGACTTCTAACTTTACAGTTCCTCCTTCTCCTTATGGTCAAGTTTATGTAGATACTTCTATTAAGAAATTTGGAACTGGTTCTGCAAGATTGGGAAATAGTGGAGAATGTTTAAGTTTAGCGGATAGTGCAGATTGGAATTTTGGGGCAGGAGACTTTACAATTGATGGATGGATATATCCTATATCTAATGCTCCTTATGCTCCTTTGATTGGACAAGGAAATCCGACTAATAATGCTCAATGGTTTTTTACTCTTAATAATGGAGTGCCTTATTTTTATACTGCTGGAGATTTTGGTGGAAATGACCATAATTTCGGAGGCTCAGCACTTTCTTTAAATACTTGGGCTCATCTTGCATTTGTAAGAGCAAGTGGAGTAACTACTTGTTATGTAAATGGAATAGCTTGTCCTAATACAGATAATTTTATTACTTGGTATGATGTCGCTTATCCACTTGTGATTGGTGCAGAAGCCGATGACCCTGCAAGAAGATTTAATGGCTATATAGATGAAATTCGTGTATCGAAAGGTATAGCACGATGGACTTCTAATTTTACACCGCCTACAAATGAATATGGAGCAGAAACATTACAATCTTATTCAGAAGGAACAATAAAACAACAAGGTTCATACTCATTAAAAGGAATAGCTAATATTACTGATTCTTTAAATAAAACTTTAACAAAAACATTAACAGGAGGAAGTAAAAAAGACCTTTCTGGTATAGAAGATTTAGTGGTATATGTAAGAGCAACAAGAACAGGTGAAAATTTACAATTACAGTTCCATGATTCAGGAGGCACTACTTCTACTTTTAATATAACAATAAATTCGGCAAATACTTGGGAACAAAAGACCTTAGATATTTCTGGAATAAGCAATGCTAATAAAAATGATATAGACAAAATAATAATAAAAATTTTAAATTCAGATGCAGAGAATACATTTTATATAGATGACTTTAAATCTGTATCTATAATGTTAAATATGACATTAATTTCTGACGTAGTTGTTGCAGAAGCAGAACCTTCTCAGACTCGTATAGTTTTATTCGAAGAAGATGTAGATGCAATTACTTTAAATACTGACCTAAAAGTTTATGCAAGTATCGATGGTGGTTCGAATTATGACCAAATAACTTTATCAGATGAAGGTGATTGGAATACTGGAAAACGAATTCTTTCTGGTATTGTAGATGTTTCTGCAAGAACAGGAACTAATATTAAATATAAAGCTATTACATATAATGAAAAAAATCTTAAACTTCATGGAGTGACACAATCATGGGCATGAAAAGATTAATTAACGAACAAGAACTAAAAAAAATTAAAGAATATTCTAAGTTTAAAAAAAGAGATGAGAAATCTCTTACAGATAAAGAAATAAGAGAATTAATTCTATTAATAGCAAAAAAATTAGGACTACTGTAATGGAAAATTTATTTAAAGAATGGTCGCAACGAATTAAAATTTATCTTGCAAAAGTAGACGAAACTGACCCCTATGAACATTCAACTGAAATAACAGAATTGTCTTCTATTCCTATTTCAGCAATTGTAAATGATTTATCTTTTTCAAAGATTCACTGGACATTGATAGGAATTATAACTAATTCTGCTAAAGAAATATATATAGAAAAGAAATATAAAAATTTAATTGAAAATTGTTATAGAATAGAAATTGCTGGTAAATCTTTTGAAGGATTTAGAGTAAATAGTAAAATGGCTATTAAAGAAGAAGGCGATTATATTCGTATTTATGCTTATAATAAAGAAATATAAATATGAAATTCTTTAAATTTATAATTAGATATAATAGTGCTAAATGTTTATTATGCAAAGAAGTATTAGTTTCAAAAAGTAAAAAATTAATTACTTGTAAATGTTTAAATTTATCAATAGCTGGTGGTAAGCAATTTTTACAAAGAATTACAAAAAAAGGAATATTATCTTATAAAGAACTTTGGGCTATAAGAGCATCAAATGAATATAAAGAATATCAAAGAAATCATAAGAGAGATTAATTATGCAGTTTAATACAACATTTACTCCTAAGTTCGATGTAAAGACTATTTATGACGAGGCTATAAATGGTGGCAGTGCTTGGCTCTGCTCTTTAGTTTATGAATTAGGAGATAGAATGTTAGGTTCTATTCAAACATATATAAATGCTAATTCTCATAGAGAAGGAAGAACAGGCAATTTAGCGAATAGTATTAAATTATATAGAGAACCTTCTACAAAACTTGGCGAAGTAACATGGGGTATTGGACTTATATCGGAAATGAGCAAACTTGCTCCTTATTGGTATTTAATTAATTTTGGAGGTTTAACAACAATAGCTAAAGAAGGTAGAGGAGTTGGTGGTTCTTTTGGTGGTGATGCTCCTGATTCAGCAAAACGAGGAACTGATATAGGAACACAAACATTTACACAAGGCAAAGATATGTTTTTTATGTTTCCAAAAAATCCAATTAAACCTATGAATTATATAGAATTTTCAAGAAATTTATTAGTATTTGAAATAAATCAATTATTAAGACAATATGTAGATTAATATGGAGAATACATATGGCAATATATAGAATTTCGAGAAATTTAGAAGCCAGTATTATCGACTTCTTAAAAGACGGATTAGAATCATTTTGGCAAAATATAAATATAGAAAAATCTTTTGCGAAAGTTTATGAATTATCTTTACCTACAATATGTGTTAAAGCAGAGGATACTCTTTATGATAAAATTCAAATAGGAGATAACTCTTTTGAAAGAGAAGTTACAGTAATTATCGATTTATTTTGCAATAGCGACGGTCAGCGTTTGGATTTAAAAGATACATTGATAGAAATTTTAAAAGAGGGATGCCCTTATTATGAATATGAAACAAAAAAACAAGGAAGAACTACAATAATAGAAAATAAAACACAAAATGGAAGAATTAGAATTTTAAAAATAATAGATACTCCAGTTAATTTTGATACCGAAAAAGATAAACTTGATGAACATGATAAATTCAGACATAGATTAACTATAAATATAACAACAGGAAAGGTAGAATAATATGCCCATATCAACATATTTATCAGTAGGATTAAGTATTATAGTATTAATATCGAATATCGTTATTTTTATAACCATTAAGTTTAATGACCTTGTTCATTTATCTAAAGATGTCAAGGAAATAAAAGATACTCTAACAAAATTTATAGAAAGACAACATTCGTTAGAAAAAATAGTTGTAAAAATAGATACACGTTGTAAAACTACACATAAAAATAAGTAAGAAGACGATATAGATAAAAAAATTATGAATAAACAATTCGATATAAAATATTTCTGTAAATGTGGCAAACGAATATCTTCTCGAACTGCTTTGTATAGAAAAGGTCATTGTCGTTCTTGTGCAAATAAAGGGAGAAATAATCCAATGTTTATAGATGGAAGAAAATTTAACAAAAAATATTATAAATGCAGAGATTGTCGTAATAAGATAAGTTATGAAAATCATAGAATCGGTAAACATAGATGTTCTTCTTGTGCTAAGATTAATAATCCAAATAAATATTGGTTAGGAAAAAGTAATAAAGATACAATCATTAGACATCATATAGATTTAAAAGAAAATAGTAATCGAATATTAAAAATCACTCAATCACAGCATTTGAGTATGCATTGGAAAGGATATGAATATTTAGTTTATTTAGGATTACATAAAAATTATATAAAAGAATTTTTAAAAAAATATCCAAAAGCTATGATAGCACAAAATGTGCTTCATCATATAGATTGTGATAGAGAAAATAATAACAAAGATAATTTTTTCTATCTTACAAGTATGGCATTTCATCATAAACTTCATCAAGAAACTTATGAATATTTAGTAAAAAATAGTATGGTAGATAATTATATCAAGTGGTTTTTCTTAATGGAGAAGAAATCCACTACAATGGTAAAAGTCTAAAGGAGGACAAAACCATGATACGTTTTTCTGACTACAAACCACGCATCGTTCCAATTCTGGGCGATGTAGATTCTGCTGAAATCGATAGGGCACAAAGTATAGACCCAACTGCTACTTTAAATAGAGAAAAAGTAGAAGAAATTGGTCGAGATGGTGCAGTAGGCTATTTAAAGAAAAATCCTACAATAGCTTATAAATTAACACAGTTGGAATATGGTTCATTAGAATTTTGGCAGAAGTTAATTAATAATTCTGTTAAAGGAAATGATGGGCAAACACCTATAGACCTTAATGATTTTAAAGTTCCGTATTTTGATATATTAGCTTATTTAACTGATGACGATGGAACATTTAGAGGAACTTATCAATACCCTGCTCTAAGAACTTCTGGATTTTCTATAAGTATAGGAGACCCACAGAATCGTATAGAGAGGTCATTTGATTTAATTGGAGAATCTGCTGTAATTTGGCAAGGATTGAATAAATATGTCATTAATGATAAACATACAGTAGAATCTGGAGACGATAATGAAATAGATTTAGGTGGTTCTGCTACAGCTACACCTGCTGAAGACCCTGATAATGCTGGTATATATATGGTTAGAGTAGTTAGAGTTAGAAGTGGTGTATCGACTATTCTTGTCGAAGGAACAGATTATACTTATTCTAATTCTACTGAGATTCTAACAATAGCAACAGTAATTGCTGGCGATGTTATAAAATATACATATACTTCCGCTGATGCACCAAATGAAATTTTTACACTTAATAATTCAGATGTATCTGCTTTATTAGGAGATTGTGCTTCGATTTATCTTTATATTCCTGCTTCTGGAAAGCCTTCTGTTTCTGATTATGTTTATAGATTACAGAGTATTACCCTTGATGGAAAATTTGATAGAGAAGACCTTAGAGAAATAGGTAATAAGAATATAGTTCAGAGAGGTATTAATACAAAAACTGTAACAGCTACTCTTGGTAGAATTCTTGAACAATTTACAATAGAAGAAGTATTAAGAGGCGAAGTTGCTGGATTTGGTAAGATAGATGTAGAAAAATTTTCTGACCAGATAGCATTGATTGTAAAAATATTTTCTGATAATACAAAAACCACATTCAAATATGGATTTAAAGCTACTGGAATGACAGCTACTAAAGTTGGTGGTGGAATTAATGTTGCTGATTATGCAAAAGCTGATACAACTCTTGAAGGTGAGAATCTTATTATAACAGCAGATGCAAGTGAGTTAGGGATATAAAAATTAGTCCAGAGAGGATTTCTCTATTAATTTAGAGATTCCTCTCTGGTTATTCAAGAAAAAGTGATAAAATTTTGTAAGGAGAATGTATGGAACAGAATAATGAACTTTTTGAACTTTTAGATGGACAAGCAAAAACGCTGGTCGGAGTATTACTTAAAAGGATAGAAGTTTTAGAAGAAGAAAAAGTTCTTACTCCAAGTTTATATAAAAAACTTGTAAAAGAATCAGTTTATGAATCATTCAGAACTATTAAAACTATAATAAAAATAGGAAAATTAGAATTTAGAGCCAAAGACCCACAAAAATAGTCTTTGGATTTTTTTTTATAAAAAGGAGAAAATGTATGGAAAATAAAAATGAGATAGCGAAAGAAGCGTTAAAGGCGTTAATAGAGATTGAAGAAACTACAAAAATGGAAAATCTGATAAAAGACAATAAGATTGAATGGAAAATAGATAATATAAGTTATAGGGTGCGTAAACCAGATTTTACTGAAGAAGAAGAAATATCTACTATTCGTAGAAAAAAATATTTAGAATATATGAAAGACCCAAGTTATCTTTTTAAAAAACAATGGATTGCTCAATATCAGGAAAAAGGTATAGATATTACTGCTATGGAAACTAAAATAAGAGGATTAAATGAAGAAATTAAAGATTCTCTATTAAGATTAGCTAAATCTACTGAACCTAATGATATTTCAACATTAAAACAAGAAATTCTTAAAAAACGAGACGAACAATTTTCTATTAGTATAGAAATTACTGACCTTTTAACTCATAGTATAGAGAATCAACTTCTTATTTTTATAAATTCATTTATAACTTATTTAGTGCTCGAAAAAAAAGATGGAGAAAATTGGATTAAAGTATATAATAATTATAATGACTTTATGAAAAGTGGAGATAAATGTATTTCACAGGCGTTTTATTATATTAATTTTTTAATCTATCAAAATCCACTCGAAACAGAAGAAAAAAAATAATAAGGATTAAATATGTATATAAAGATTCTCGAAAAATTAGCAAGGTCTGATAAATATCAAATTATATATAATAGAGCCAAAGAAATTAATGGTTTGCAACTTTTTGATAATGTTACAAATCAAAGTCATCTACAAATTATGTTTTTACATTTTCTTTCTTTATATTCTATGTTATATCAAGACCTTAATTCAGGAGAAGATTTTATTAGCGAGGAAGTCATAGAAGATAGTATTAGAACCGAAGCATATTTATTACTTAGAAAAGAATTAAAAGATAAGAAAAAATCTTCAAAGACAACTAAACAATCAATAGATACTGCAAATGAATTTGGTTCATTAATTTTTCGTAAAAGAGGTAAATAATTTATGAATGGTAAAGAATATATATTGTCTATCCAAGCCCAATTAAAGGGAGATAAAGTCGTTATTACTGGTTTAAAATCAATGGAAGGAGAAACTCAAAAATTCTCCCAAACTGTTAATTTAACTGGTAAAAAAACACAAGATTATTCGGATATTTTAGCTAAAGCAGGACAAAGAGCTTTAATTGTTGCTCCTATATGGTTAGCAATCCGTTCTGCAATGATGTTAGGACTTAGTGTAATTAGTGCGATGATTAAAGCTAATTTTGATTTAGAAGAAGGTATGGCTCGTATTCAGACAGTTATACAAGGAACTACAAGCGAAATTAATGCTCAAATGATAGGAATTAAACGAACTATTCTCGATACTTCTCTTACTACAAAAATAAGTATAAAAGATTTAGCAGAGGCTTTTTATTTTTTAAAGACATCTGCATTAACTGCCGAAGAAACAATGGCAGGATTTCAACCAGTAGTTAATATAATGACAGGAACAAGCGTTGGAGCAAAAGAAGCGTCCAGAGCTTTAGCAGGTATGTATAATACGATGGGCAAGTCTATTGGAGAAAATTTATCCGTATCAGAAAAAATGATAAAAATTGCAGATATTTTAACATATACTTATGCTAAACAAGATGCAGAAATGGGAGAATTAATAGCAGGTTATTCTAAATTAGCTCCTTATTTAGCAGGATTAGATGATAGTTTTATAGATATAATTTCTACTTTAGGATTTTTAAATACTCATTTATTAAAGGCAGGTAGGACAGGAACTTTAACAGGTCAAGCTATTATGAATATGACTAAATCTGCTAAAGACTTAGCTTCTATTTTTGGTATTACTTTTGACCCAAATCAACCAATGAATTTTTTAAAGACTATAGGTCAAATCCAAAAAACAATGACAGATACTACAAAATTAACAACAGCACAATCTGAAGCTATTCGTTTAATTTCGGCTTCTAAGGGCGGAGTTCCACTTCGTCTTATTTTAGGAAATTATGACGAATTTAAAGCAACGTTAAAAGATGCATCTGAAAATTTCGAAGGATTTGCTAAAAAGATAGCAGATATAAAAATGAATACCGTTACTGCTCAAATGGCAGAAATGCAAAATATTTTAGCGGTATTAACTAATGATTTTATTTCAGGAGTTTATGGAGTAAGCGATTTTGCAGAAGCATTAAAGTTAATGAATACAACAATGATTGAATTACGTCCTAATATTCAAGGATTAGGTATGCAGATTGGATGGTTAGGAGATACATTAGGTAAATTAATGTTATATTGGGATATTTTATCTAAAATTAATTTACCTGCATTAGCAAATAATCCTTTTATAATGTTAAATACTACAATCGAAAATACAGTTAAGTCTCTTAAAGAGTTAAAATATGTAGAATCATTAAAATCTCCTGTAGAATATGCAGAAGAACAATTAGCTAAACAAGCAAAAGGACAACAAATAACAGCAGAGCGAAAAAAAACTCTTGAAGAGTTATCAATAAAGGAAAAACAAGCAAGTGATTTTAAAATAAGTGGCTTAAAGATAGAAAGAGAAGAAATGACTCATAATATTGCCATTTTAAAAATTATGGGAGCAAATGAATTAGATATAGCAAAATATAAACTTCAATCTTTAGAAACAATAAAATCTCGTCTAACAGAACAAGATTATATTTTAGAAAAACAAAAAAATGAAAACGAACTTATTAGAACTCAATTAGAATATAGAAAAGAAATAGTTAATGTATACCAAAAAGCTTCTTTAGATTTATTAAAAACAACAGGTGCATCGGAAAGCCAAATTTTGACAGTTAGAATGAAAATTTTAGAAACAAATCGTCAAGCTATAGGAGATGCTCAATTTTTATCTGAAATGGAAGATTTAAGATTGCAAAGAGTAATTTCTATAGAAAACGAAAAAAGAAAAGAATTAGAAATTCAATCTAATCTTGTTAGGCGTTATTATGAGGCAGATAATGTAGAAAGAGGTCGTTTAAAACGAATGATGGAACTTCGTCAATTACCTGTAGAACAATTAGCTCGTCAATGGGAAGAAAATATGTTCGATAGAGGAATTATAGAACAATATTTTTCTGATTTTTCTCAAAAAGGACAACAGGCAGTTAATGCAGTTATGGCAAAAATGTTTGAGTTTGAATTACCTACAATGTCCAATATAAATATAGAAGGAATACCAGATTTATTTAAAAGTGTATTTTCTCCAGATTTATTTAAAAGTGTATTTTCTCCAGATACAGTTTCAATAGAAACTCCAAAGGCATCAATATTTTGGGATACTTGGAATACAAGACAAGCAGATGCTTTAGATATATTTGGCAAAGAATGGTCAAGAATGTCTAAGGGATTTGTAGGTGTAGAAGGATATGCTACTGCAATGACTAAACAAGCCATACAACAAAATGTAGATTTAGGAACACAAATAGATAAGATAGAAATTAATCTACCTGCTAATGCTTTGGATGATGTTGCTACATCTGCAAGTAATAAGTTAAAACAGGAATTAGAAACTAATAGCGAATTACAGAAAAAATTAGGTAAAGTGTTAAGACCTTATTTATAAAATTTATGGAGGTTAAATAATATGTCTTCATATGTAGCAAGAGTAATATTCCAAAAAGGTCAGTCGAACGAATATATTCTTCCTTTAGTATATTCTATTTCTGACCCTGAAACAGGCGGTAAAGATACAATTATTTCAGGTAATAGAGGAGATGGTAGTATAATTATTCCAGCAGGAAAAAAGAGTAATGAAATATCTATAAAAGGAGTAATCACAGGAGATGATTATGTAGCAATTATTAATGCTATGAATACAATGAGAACAAAAGTAAATAGAAACTTATCTACTCTTACATTGGAACATTTAGTTTCAGGAAGTTGGATTCAAGATTGGGCAGTATCCGTTCGAAGAATTGAAGAAATTATATTCGAAGAGAGTTTAAGAACAGATAGTCAGAAATATTCAATAAATTTTCTTGTAGTTAGTTATTAATATTTAAAGTAAAGGAGATATAAATATGACAAATTTGACAATACGAGCAAACTTGGTTAATGCTGACCAAAATTATACTACAAATCCTGCTAATTATATTACATTGGATTTGGTAAATGATTATTTAATATGGTCAGAGGATTTAGAAGATAATCTTGACCATGAACCTACACCGACTGAATTAAACGAACATGGAGTAATAATAGATGATGATGCAGATAAAAAAGTTCCAGAATGTTTAGTATTCGATTATAGTGGAGATTTTGGTGGTGCTTATTATACTCATTTAGTTAATGGCATGGGTATAGGAAAAAAATTTGTTTTTAATTTTTATTTTGATGGGCCTACAGCTAAAGAACCACAATTAGAAGTATGGGACGACGATACTCATGCTACTACAGATAAAAAAGTTTTAGGAGAAGGAATTCCAGCAGATTCTATGGTAAAAGCAGTGGCTACTACATTTACAACTCCACCTTCAGATTGGGCAGGAACAGCAATTGCAGGAAGTGGTGTTGGAAGATTTATATTATTAAATGAAGAAACTGGAGCATTATCAGGGGCAGGACATCTTTATGCTAATATTAAAATTGTAATACCTGTAAATTATTCTACTCCGAGTGTGGAGTCTTTTTGTCTAACAGTTCGATACACATGGATTTAACTTAGGAAAAATATGAAAAAATTAAATATTTTATTTGACTTTCTTTACGAGGAATATATAAATAAAAAGAAATCAATGAAAGAAATTGCTATAGAATTAAATACAACTACTATGACTATTTATAATCGATTGAAAGAATATAATATTCCTCGAAGAGATACTGCTTGCTGGAGAGGTAAAAAAAGACCAGAACACAGTAAAATAATGAAAGGTAGAAAAAATTCAGCAGTAAGTGTTGCAAATAAAAACAGAACAGGAGAAAATGCTCTGAATTTTATAGATGGAAGAACTTTAATCAATCATTATTGTTCTATTTGTGATAAACGGATTGAATATAAGACATGGAAAGATGGAATTGGTCATTGTAAATCATGTGCCAATAGAATAAATATGACAGATAAACTTCGCACAAAAGAAACAAAACAAAAAATGAGTATATTAATGTCAGGTAAGAATAATCCTAATTTCGGAAAACCAATGAAACCAAAATTTGTGCAATATAATAATATTTGGTTTAGAAGTTATTGGGAAGTAAAATATGCTAAATATTTAGACAGAGAAAAAATAAAATGGTTATATGAATCTAAAACTTTTGATTTAGTAGATACTACTTATACACCTGACTTTTACTTACCTAAAACTAAAGAATATATAGAAATAAAAGGTTATTTAACTACAATTGCTAAGAACAAAATAAATTTATTTAGAAAAATATATTCCGAGGTAAATTTTAAAGTTCTTTTCGAGAAAGATTTACAAAAGATAGGAGTAATCTCATGAATATTAAACCTCTTTTTGTAGCAGTTCTTGAGGACGAAAGTATCTACACAGGAGGAGATTATTATAAAACAAAATGGACAGAAATTCCAGATAAAAAGATTAAAAGATTATTCTATACTCTTCCTGATGGAAACCATTTATGTTTAGATATGTATGATAAATACTATCATTTTATTGAAGGCACTAATGATTTGAATGGTAAAAATAATGGAAAAGTTAATTTAGAATATGCTTATGTTATGGGGTCTAAAAATGATAAAGTTGTTTGTTATAAAATTAATTTAAAAAATAGTAATATAGAGAGAATAGAATATAATATAAATGACACCTTTATAAAATCTCTTAATTCTTTGGGGTGGCGATGAAATCCAAATACTCTAATATTTTAACTAAAAAATATTTATATCGAGAATATATTATCAAAAATAGGAGGAACTAAAAAATGGAATCAAAATTAAAGTTAAAAGGACATGGATATTTCGAAAGAAGAAAAAAAGATGGAACAAAGATTGATAGTTGGGAATGTGATAATCTGATAGTTACAATGGGTTTAGTAGAAGTTGCTAAACTTTTAAATGGAGTTAGTCTTAATTATTTTAATACTATTGCTGTAGGAGAAGGTGTAACGGTTCCAGCAATAGGACAAGAAGCATTAGTTAGTGAATCAAAAAGAGCATTAGCTACTCTTACTTATGAAGCAACAGGAAAAGCAATATTTGAAAAAACATTTGATTTCGGCACTGCTGAATCTTATGCAATTACTGAAGCTGGTGTATTTAATGATACTTCTGCTGGTGGAGATATGTTAGACAGATTTACATTTACAGCTAAAAATGTTGACATCGATACCGACCTCTATGTAAAAATTACGATTCAAATAACATAATTAACGAAATAGGAATAAAAATTGAAAAATTATTGTATAGATTGTAATATACTTTTACAAAATAGAGGTAAATTAAATCCTCCTAAAAGGTGTTGGAAATGTAGAGTTAAATATTTAGATGCAATGGCAACTGGAGGAGAAACAGGAAAAATTCATTATTGTAAAGAATGTGATAATGAAATAAGTTATAGAAGTTGGAAATATGGAAAGGGTAATTGTCGTTCTTGTGCTGGTAAATTTAGATGTGGAAAAAATCATCATTCTTATGGCAAATTATCAAAACTGCCTAAATGTGTAGATTGTGGAAAACAATTAATTGATTATAGAAGCAAAAGATGTTTGATTTGTTCTTCTATAGAAACTCTTGGAAAACGATTAAAAGGCAATCGTCAAAGTCCAAATAAATCAGAAAAATTATTAAATAAAATACTGCAAAAAGTATTTCCAAATGAATATAAATTTGTCGGTAATGGAAAAATGATAATTGGAGAATTTTGTCCAGATTTTATAAATATTAATGGACAAAAAAAGATTATAGAACTTTATGGAGATTATTGGCATCGTCCTTCAAAATTCGGAGAAAGAAACAAACGCAGATTAAATACCTATAAAAAATATGGCTATAAAACTTTAATTATTTGGGAACATGAATTAAAAGATATAGATAAATTGATACATAAGATTACTATAACTGTTAGTTAATTGTAGAAAATATATAATTTTTAGTAAGGAGTAATATAATAATGAGTGTTTTATTAGGAACTACTACAAATAACAATACTTATTTAGCATCTAATGCTCAGCGAATTCTCCGCACGACTGACGGAAAATTAGTAGCAATAGTTAATTTAGGCACAATATCTCCTACTAATTTATGTTATCAGGTCTCAATAGATGATGGAGTAACGTGGGGAAGTGCTATTCAAATTGTTAATACTGGTGCTCGTTTTTATAATACTTGTATAGATTCCGATAATAATATATATATATTATATTATAATAATATTAACAGTCGTGGGTCTGTAATAAAATTAACTTATTCTGTAGGAACTTGGTCTATTGGAGTTGAATGTATAGTATGGAATAGTTTAAATAGTATTTTCGATTGTTCAGTCATTAGAAAAACTATTTCTGGAAGATTATTCGCTTGTTCTGTAAATGGCACTAATAATCTTAATGTTTCTTATTCTGATAATGATGGCGTAAATTGGACTACAATAAATCCGAGTCAACTTTCTTCCCATATCGATGCTTGTGTAATTGGAGAGACTTTGCATGTATTTACATGCAGTTATTTATATTATACCGAAGTAAAAGAATTAATATATACAACTTCTTGGAGTAATGTAATTGTAGAAACCAATGTTTTAGCAAATCAAGCTCGCTATCCAGTAGTTGCAGTAGATATTAATAATTATATTCATTTAGCGTGGAGATATAATAGTTCTTCTATTGTATATAAAAGATATATTTCGTCTTGGGATGTCGTAAAAACTACAATAATAACTGCTAATATTAAGCCTTCTACTCGTTTGGATATTGGAATTTTAGCGAATAATATAGTAATAGTTATTTATGCCAATGAAACTAATACTGCATATTATATTAAACGAGTTGGAGAAACATGGGATGCTTTAGGAACTATTCTCGATACTGGAATATCTCTTAATAGGATAAGTTGTCTTAATATATCGACAGATGGAATACTTAGAACTTTACATCAAGATGAAATAGGTTCGCCTTATGATACGAGATATAGTTTTGTAGATTTAGGAACTGATGTCATTAAAAGCGATACTTTATCTTTATCAGATAATATCCTTGTTAATTTATCATTAGAAAAAGCAATATTAGATGATGAAATTTCATTAACTGACGACTTTAATTTAAAAGAATTTATAGATATAGATTCTTTATCTCTTTCAGACAATATAGAATTAGATGTATCTTTAGAAAAACAAGAACTTTCAGATACTTTATCTTTATCTGATACTATACAATTTGAATTACAAGAAACAAGAGATTTAATTAATGATTTTAGGATGTGTAAACAACAATTTGGAAATATAGAAAATAAATTTGTATTTTGTAGACAAGTTTTAAATAATCTCAGTAATCTTATTTCAATTGTAAGTTCTGTTATTATTAAAAATTTAACTAATAAAATCAATACTAAACGTCAAGAAATCTATAATTTAAAAAATGATATAAGAACAAGAAAATCTTTTCAAATTCCTTCTCCTCATATTACCAGTTTATCTTCTACAATAGGTCAAATAGGAGATAGTAGAATTATTACAGGAACTAATTTTGGAGCAATTCAAGGTTTGGTAAAATTTGATACAACTATTGCTGTGATAACAAATTGGACTAATATCTCTATTACTTGTTTAGTTCCCAGTCTTGCTAATGGAAGATACAATGTAACAGTTACTAATAATATAGGCATAAGTAATTATATAAGTTTTGGTATTTATACTACGACTCCTCCAATTATTCCTCCACAAACTCCTCCTCCTACTGTAGAAAATGCTGGAGTGCAATCTTTAGGAAAATCTTATATAAAAGTTTATATAGATTCTATAGAACAAGCAGATGCTAATATAGACAGTATTACTATTTCTAAAGGATTAAATAGTGCTCATACTGCTGTATTTGAATTAGCAAGACCTTATGATTCTACTAAACCAGATATGGAATCCGAAGTAGAAATTAAATATCATATATGGACATTATATAAAGGATATATAACTCAAATAAATCCTACTGATAATCCAGAACATATTAAGATTAATTGTCAGGATAAATATTGGAAAGATAATCAAGAGAATGTTTATTTTCATGTAGGACATAAACCAAAAGACGAAACAGAATTATACTATAATACTATTAAAGAAGGTCTTGCAGTATGCGGAATTAATTTTAATATTGGCAATTTTATTCCACAGACTATAGATATTTTTGGGTCTGGAAAATCAGATGCAATTACAAATTTAACAGAACAATCAGGAAATTTTTCTTGGTATTATGATATAACAGAAACACCAAAACTTAAAATCGATGGAAATGGAGATATTATCAATTTAGAAGTTCAAGAATTTGGAGAAAATTTAAAATTATATCAAATATTAAATCATACTATAAGAAATGATGTCGAAAATATTGTTAATAAATATAGAGTTCAAATGGGAGAAAAAGTAATTCGTAGATTTAATTCACAAGGAGGAACTAAACAATTTTCAGGTTATAATCATAGATATTTTTGGTGTTATGCTGTTCCAGCATGGGATTCTCGTTATGAAGTTTTATCAAAAAATTCATCAACAGGATATGGATTTGACCATCATAAAACAGAAGATAACGAATTATATAAAGATGTATTTAAAAAATATAGTATACCTGAATTAGATAGAAGTTTAGAATCATATAGCGATTGGCAACCTCCAAAAATATCTGTGGCACAAAGTAGATATGGATGGGAAAAAGAAGAATTCAACGATGGATTTACTATAGATTACGAACATCGACTTCTTATATTTAACGAACCTCAATATTTTTTTATAGAAGATGGAACAGGTGTCAAAATTGGTCTGAGAAGGTCTAACATCGAATTAGAATTATTCAAAAAGCAATATTATTCTTATACAAATACTCCTACTGAAAACCCTGAAACAGATATATCTAATCCATTGATGTTTTTTACTGATAAAATAGGAGATTATTCTAAAACTATTATAAAAGATTTAAATTTAACTAATTTATCTATACAAGTAGGTGCTATTAGACAAATACCTAATCCAGATATACCTATTAAATTAAAATTCAAATTTGAGGCAAATAAATGGTATAAATGGACAGTCCAAAATCCTCAATGGGTATATATTACAAATGCAGAACATTCTGCTCTTTTAACTGTTAAAGAAATAATTCCTTCATGGAACGATACTAATTTTGCAAAAGATTATACTGATTGGCAATTAAGTAAAGATTGCGATGAAAAAATAAATGGAAATATAGAAATTACTTTAGATGCTCTGTGTTATTATGGAATAGACCTTTCTAAAAGAATTATGATAAATAATATTTTGAATAATCCTTTAAATATAGAAAGTATTAATATTAATATTTCATCGTTTACAGTATCTATTCAATTGCAAAATAAAAGATATTATTCTCGGTCTGTTAGTATTCCTTCGAGAGGAGAATAAGTATGGAACAAACTTTAAATGGAAGAATAGAAGAATTAGAACAAGAAATAAAACTTTTAACATCTAAATTAGAAGATATTTCAAATAACGTAGAAGAAAAAGCAATTACTCCATATTCAAAATCAGGAGGTATTAAAGACCATAGTCAACAAAGGGCAATTGATATTTCTACAGGACTATCACAAGCTTTAGCTGGTTCGATTATATGGAATGATGTAGAATTAACCTTTCCTCCTTATGGAACAAAACCATCTGACTCTACTAAAGGTTATAATCGTCATTCTCATTCTCGTTTTTCTGGAGGAGCATTGGATATAAATACTTTAGAAATTATAGAATATGATATAGATTGGGAAGAAAATATAACTTTTAATAAAGATTGTCAATCTCTTTGGAAAACTTATCCGAAAATTAAAAAAATGCAAAATTCTAAGCAAGAGAATGTAGAAAAAATAGGATTATTAGACTTAATATTTAATGCAGATACACAAAAATGGGGAACTACTGCATACGAAATAGATATTAAAAAATGTTATTTTGTAGAAAGAGATGAAGATGGTAATATAGCACTTGATAGTAAAGGACAGGAAAAAAGAAGTCTTTTACAAAATGAAAGTAATTCTAAAACAAATATCATATGGGATAAAAGTTCACAAGTTTGGAGATTTTTTGCAGTTTATAGCGAATAAAAGGAAAATATGAAATTAATTACATTTAATAACAAATTATATGGATTTTCTTCAACAGGAAGAATGTATATGTTCGATGATGTAGATAACTTAATTTTTGTTGGTGCTACAAATGGAACAGAAATTACAGATAATGCAATTTATGATTCTGACCTTTATGTTAGTGATAATGCAGGTTTGATTTATAAATTTTTAAATGATTCTTTAATTTCTATTTGTAATATAACAGATAAAGTTGTGGCTTTAACAGTAAATATAAATTTATTTTCTATTGATTACAATGGCAAATTATATGAATATGATAAAATTTCAAATGTTTATAAATCTTTTATTCCAGAACGACCCACTGACATGATTACTTTTGATAATAAAATTTATGTCAGTTCTTTAAGTGGTAAAATATACGAATGGAATGAAATTATTTTTACTGAAGTTTTAAATTTAGGAGAACAAATTAATTGTATGTTAGTAAATAATAATATTTTATATGCAGGAACAGAAGGAGGAAATTTACATGCCTTTAATACCTCTCCCTAATTTTCCAATGCCTGTCCCTATTCCTTTACCAATTGTAGATTTAACTAAAGCAATATCTACTACTGCAATAAATATTTCAACTGAGAAGATAATATATACTAAAGAAGAAGAAGAACCCATAATAACCACTATTGCGGTTAATATTACCCAAACTGAAGAAAAAATAAAAAGTTGTATTCGATATATCGATAGAACTTATGTAGGAGTCAACGAGGAAATTATCAGTATGATTGCAGAAGAAACTCAAACTCTGATACCTGTGGTAGCTAATCCTCCGCCACAAGAAGAAATTCTTTATATCGACCGTTGCCCTAAATGCTTCAGTAAATTAGGAACATGGCAAGATGATTCTATTTTAACAAAAAGTGGTATAAATAAAAAATTGAATATATATACTAATCAATTTGAGAATACTTTACAAACTTATTATAAAGGATTTTTAAGGATTAAAGCTATTCATATAAAAGAATTACAGGATATTCGCATACAACAAGAAATAGATAGCGGTATTATAGAAGTCGATAGAACAGAATTTTCAAAAGTGCAATCTGACGAATATGGTTATTGGATTATAAATAAAAAACATATAGCAGAATTACGAGAATCTACAGAAAAAATATTAGAAATCACAGGACAAACAAAAGAAGATTATTTTAATTATGACGAAGAAGGCATAGAAAGAAAAATTCTACATCAAATGGATTGGATAGATTTAGGTTTAACTGCTGAAAATGGAAAATATCAAATTAAAGATATGCATATAGAAGATTTAAGAAAATTTTTAATGATGATAACTTCATGGTGTCAATCTATATTTTGGATAGACCAATCACAAAAAGATATTTTGATTGATAAACAAGGTATTATTGATTTTAATACTCCAATTATTCAAGGTCAAATTGGACAATCAACAGAACATTTTTGGATAACCAGCATAATAGGGTCAATAATTCCTTCTAAATGGACTTCTTATAGTAATGTAAAACGTTTACATGGAATTTTATTAGGAACTACTCATATAGAAACTGATGATATAGGAACTTATTATGAAGAAATGCAAATATATACAAAAGGGTATCCGACAACATTAATTACCCCTTTATTGAAAATTAATACCAAATCGCAACTCCGTTTATTTGCAGTAACTTCTGAAAATGCTTTTCATGTAGATAGTAATCTTTTTCTTGGCGATACTTTTCATTGTATAGATACTATTTATAGTTCTCTTGACGACCCTTCTATAGAAGTAAGAATTAGATATGATACCCCATTAGGTTATATTGATGGAGGAGGTTTTATAAGATTTTCAGTTATTAGCGCTTGGTCACAACCTTTCGATTATAACTCAATGTCAAAAATTAATTTATTAAGAAATTGTTACGATGATTTAATGATAGCATTTCCAGATGCAATTAAATATTATAATGGAGAACTTGGTTCTAAAGGATTTGTTTTGTCTGGTATAAATTTACGTTCTTATTGTTCGCTAACAGTATTCGAACATATTTTTTCGTATATGGAGAGCGATTTAGAATCAGTTATAGTCAATTTTACAAATGATTAATATTATTTAAAAATAGATTAAAAGTAATATAATAATAGATACTACGAAATAAGGGGTAAATTCGCTCCAAAGTAGCCTTTTTCCTTGAAATTCAAATCCTCCTAAGTCTTTCCAAGATAATGTCGCAAAAACTACTATAATAACGAGACAACCTATCAAATATACCACTAAATCGCCCTTTAATAATGCTATGGGGGCTAAAACAAGGGAAATAAGACATCCTATCGTTCCCCTTGTAAATATGTTCGCTAATGGCATATTATGACCAAATAAGGCATAAAAAGACCTACCTAACCAACTGCCTTTATCATCTTTTGAAGGGATTCCATATCCTATACTAAAAATAGGAATTAGCAATAATATACTAAATATATACCAATGGTGTAAATGATTCCATGCAGTTCCAGCAAGAAATAGAGGTAAAGAAATTCTACGAAAGATTTTAGATGAATTATCTGTTCCTCCCAACGCACCTAAAATGCCTCCAATTATCCCTCCGAAAATAAGATTACTTAATTTTGTTTTTAAGTTGTTCCTTAACATAATTCCTCAATTCATTTTGGTCAAAAGTTTTATTATCTAATTTCATAAAGAATTGTTCATATGAAATTTTTTCAAAGATATTTATTTTTGATAATGGAGAAACATTATAAATTTTACATTGTTTTTCGGAAGAATAAACTCCAAAATCCTTGTCTGCACGATTTTTTGCATCATACCAACTTGTTTTTCCAATACCACGATGATTGATTTGACTTTGATAAAAATGAGTAATTTTTCTTTTTTTGTCATCGACTTTATTATCTATATTACCATAGTCAAAACCTAATAAATAAATTTCTCCAAAATCTAATAAATAAATACCTAAAGAAAGAGAGTATAACCCTACAAGCATTGCACTATAAACTCCATCTTTTAAATCTCTATTATATATATGATTTGTAGAAATAACAAAAGAATTTTCTGGTCTATTTTTCATATCTATATGTCGTCCTTGTCCTATTATCAAGGGCAATTTTTTTATATCTTCGAAATTTTGAGTGTAGAAGGTGCTATCTACATATGTTTGTAAGGTTGCTTCGTAGAATTTGTAGCTGTAATTAGTTCCGATAACAAAATGCCCTTTTAGTTTATCCCAAAGCCCAAAAGATAAACCTTCTGAAATACTTGAACCACCTCCTAAAATTATTAATTGATTGGATTTATTTTCCATAGTATTTTTAGTTACCTAACAACATGTATAGTTTTATATATAGTATGGTAATTTTAACTTCTATCTATTCTTATCCATCCTTTAATATGATATTTTTCTTGTAATTTCTTTTTAAATTCATTATAGATTCTTTGTCTTTTTTCAGAATATTCGTTTGGTTTTTGGTTAATATATTTACAATGAATCGAATCATTAAAAAAGACCTTATAACCAGCTAATTTAAAACGATACATTATATCTTCATGTTCACATAATTTCAAATCATTATCATGAGGAACATCTAATAGCATTTTAGTTTTTGCTAAATAAAAATTTTGGGTTACATTGCAAGGTTGAAATTTAAGTTCTTTAAATTCTATTATAGGTTGTTTAGGTCTTTTTAATAAAAAATGTTGATTAGGAACAAGTTCTAAATCCCAACTCCAATAGGGGTCTTTTTTTTCATCTTCAATAAATCCTACTAAACCATTTTTATCATCGGATTCTAAAAATTCTATTATTGGTTCTAAATTATAATCTTTAAATTCATAACTATCTGCGGTAAGAAAAATATAATTACATCCTACTTTATTTGCTTCTTGCACTAAGAAATTACGAGCATAACTAAGTCCACAATCATAAGACAATCTATAATACTTAATTTTGTCATTATATGCTAATAAACCATCTATTTTCGCTTTTTTGGTAGATTGTCCTGTAATATCGTTAATTATTGAATTCTCTGCCTTAAACCCCTGTAAATTAAGGGCATTTTGAAGGTATTTAAGATGATTTTCGTCTAAAATCCCCTGATTACCTATAAAGAGGATATATTCATCTTTCCAATTGGCTAAAATAGAACCAATAATTCGTTCTAATAAAGAATTGCGTAAGAAAGTTGTAACTATAATTCCTATTTTAGTTCCCATTTTTATTACCTAATTCTTTCCAATCTTGTCCATATAATCGTTTTAAATATGGATGGACAGGAAAAGGCACTAAATATTTACCATTTTCGACAGTTACGATTTTAAAATTTTGAGGTAATTTATAATCTACAATTATAGAATAATTATTTTTAGTAAAGGTATTATTTGATTCAATATAATTAAATCCTTTATTAATTAGACATTGTAATTCGTATTGATTCAATTTAGGAATAGATATATACAAAGGAGAAGTAATAATAGAATGTTTTACTACAGCTTCCCAACAAGTTTGCTCTCTTAAAAAACAATTTTTATCAAAATTATTCATAATAGAAATAAATTCATTAAATATATCATAAATTTCAGCATTAATCATATTAAGAGAAGGACTAATAGTAATATCAGTAGAAAGAGTTTGTAAAGTTTGATTATCTTTTTCAATTTTTTCTTTGAGAGAATCTTTTGGTATTAATGGAATAGATTCGTTCTTTAATATTCTATTATTTGTTATAGGAATATGATAATTAATATGTTCAAGTAAAAATTTATATTTATTAACATCGAATTTTACCCATTCTGTTATATTCCAATATTTTTGAATGTAGTCTATATCTTCTTTTCTACTTCTAAATTTAGTATAGGCAGGTTCATTTCTATCATGCCAATGTATGATTTCAGAATCAGGAGTATAAGCAACTTGCCATTTAGTATTATATTTTAAAAGTAAATAAACATGAGAATGTTCTATAACTTTAACTTTTTCATCGAAAATATTAGGAACTTCTTTTTTCCAAACTGTAAATTCTGATACTATATCAGCAGGAACATACGAAAGTCCTTCAGGAGTTTTTTGCCATTGAATAATTCCTTTTTCTAAACAATGGCTTACAGGTAAATAAAAAAGCCCATCTCCCCATCTTAGAAAATAATAACTATAACTTCCTGCTATAGGAGACCCTTCTATTCTTCCTCCTACTACACCAAGTTTGGGGTTAGATTTTAAAATATTTACCATATTCATTAAATTAGTTTTAGGAGTAATAGTAAAATCATCTTGCATCCAAGCTATAAAAGGTTCTTTTACTAAATTTTTAAGTATTTTTCTTGCATTGCTTATTCCGCAATCGTATTCAATACTTTTGATGACATGTCCTTGAGTTTTTAATCCTTCATATAAAGCTTTTTTAAATTTAGTGGATATATTTTGGTCTACTATATACATTTTAATATCTGGCAAATATTCGCATATAGATTCGATAAGTTTATATAACGAAGCATTGCGAAGAAATGTAGTTATTCCAATAGCCACTTCTTTATTAAATTTAATTTTCATGGTAATTTTTCCAATCTATTTTCTTTATAATTAAATATATTATTTTCTCCTAAACTATATCCTATTCTTAAACCATACTTTTCATAAATTAAGTCATAATATTGCCTTGTTCTATGTTCTTTATATACAGAGTTTGTCTGTTTATCGTGAATAACTGTAAGATTTGGAATAAAAGCAACTTTTACATTAGAATTTATTTTTAGATTTAAGAAAAAGTCTAAATGTTCACTATTATGTAAGTTAATATTTCCTATCCCTCCGCAAAAATGATGATTTTCGGTTTCTATATCATATAAAGGTATTTGGATTGCATTATAGGACTCTATTTTAGTAATAATATTTACAGATTTATGAGAAGGAAAATTAGAAGATGAAAAGTTAAAAACCCACCATTTACCTAATTCATTTTGGTCTATATTAAACCAATAATGAGTTATAAAATCTGATAATAAAAAAGAAATTCCTTGTAAAACATTAAGATATTTAGAAGAAAAAGTTCTATAATTATGTCTATATTTTCTTCCTTTTTTATATCCATCTCCATTTAAAAATCCATTAATAAAATTATATCGAGATTTTTTATCTGTTTTAAATAAAAAATTTGGTATTGTTTTAGTTTTAAAATTTGGAGTATAAAATTTACGAAAATATTCTGCATATATTTTAGTATTATGTATTTGTAATTGATAACATTTATCTTTTCGTTGTTTTTTATCTACTAAATGATATTCGATTCCAAACATATTTAATGCCTTCATACATCTTTTAAGATGTTTTAAATTTTGATTAGAGATACTTATATAATTTTTTCTATAGCACCCTTCTGCTAAAAAGAATCCTAAAAACCAAGCCCAATATTTATTTAATTTTATTTCGTTATTTAATTTTGGAAAATTTAGTTGTTCTATAGTTTGATTCAATTTTAAAGTTTTAGGTTCTACTTCTTTATTATTAATTATTAAACTGTGATTTTCAGAACATTCGATAAATCCTTTTACTGTTTTAATTTTATACATTTTTTTATTAACAGTATGTTTAGACACATATTTTATTTTTTGCCATCCTATATCGCTCCAAATAGATATATTTCCTTTGACTTTCCATTCTTTATTTTTTAATGTTTGATAACTTTGTGGCATTAAATTTTCTATAGGTATAATTTTAATATTATTAAACCCATCTTTAATAATAACAGGAGTTTCTTCGGTTACACTATGCACTTTATGTCGATTATCCCAAGTATATTTTTTTAATATTTTTGTTTTAGCTATAAAAAAGTTATGCACAATATCAGCATAACCAAATTCTAATCTATTATATTTATAAAGATGAACTAATTTAGCCTTATGTAAGGCTTCCCAATAAACTCCAAATAACATATCTCCGCTAAATTCAAATAATTTTTCATAAGGAAATATTTCATTATTTTGTAGAAATCTTCCAGCAACAATGCCTATATTTTTATCTGCACCAAATACTTCTGCCATTTTATAGATATTAGCAGTGGGAGATATAATAAAATCATCATCTAAAAGCCATGTCATAGGAGTTTTTACTTCTGCTACTAAAGAATTTCTGGAACAAGAAAGTCCACAATCATATGGTAATTCAAGAATTTTAGTATATTCATCAGGTATAATAGGATTTTGAGATTTCCCTTGATAGCCTATAATTAAAGGCATTTTAGGATAATATTTTCTAAAAGAAGTAACTAATTTTGCTAAACATTCGTCTCTTAAAAAAGAAGGAACAATAGCAGTAATTGGTTGATAATCTGGTTCAAAGGCAGGTATTTGACTATAATGCCAATCAGGATTAATAGTTGTCCAGTTTTCAGTATAACAATTTACTAAGTATTCTTCTGTTTTATTAGGAACTTTAAAAGTCGTATTTAAGAATTCTATTGTATTTAAAGGTTCTAAAATTTTTTTAGATATTGTTAATCTATTTTCGACATTCCAAATTTTATCAAATTGGTTCGGAGTATAAAAATACCAATGAGCACTATTATCTATTATATCGTGAAAGAAAAAATCTAAATGAGGATGAACTTCTTCTCCATAATGAATTGCAAATTCTTTTCTCCAACAATATTTAAACTTAAATTCCGAATTTTCTATTAATTCTTTAACTTTCCATTGGTCTTTAGAATAAAGTCCTATATCAATATCTTTGTCATCATGTTTTATAAAACTTTTATCTCTAACAGCTCCTAATAAAGTTCCTCCCATTAGCCAAAAAGAGATATTATTTTTATCTAATAATTCTTTTACTTTTAATAATAATTCTGTTTGTGTCATTTTAAATCGTTCCTTTTTAAAAGTTTTAAATAGTTTTCATTTTTTGGTATTGAATTCATCCAATCTTTATATAAAATATTAAGCAATACTTCACTTTGATTAGGAATTTCAAAATATGCATTTCTAAGTAAACAAGATTTAAAAGGATAAATTATATCTTTTGAACAAAGTTCTCCAAAAGGAACAAGATTATACATATTATTAGAAATCCAAGAGGTAAAAATATCTACAACTAAACTTCCATTTGGAACTCTTACATGTAATTGACCTCTATTATTAAAATCTTTTACTAACATATTATATTGTTTTAATATTTCTGCAATTTTAAATAAAAGTTCTCTTTTAATTTGTTCTTTCGATTCATAAGCACTTATATAAACTAAATCAATATCTTTATCGTGTGTAATAAAATCATGTTCTCTAATAGCACCTAAGAGAGTTCCATAACCGATATAAAGTTTTAAGTTAAATACATCTTTAAAAAATTCTATTAAATCTAAAATATCTTTAATATGCTGATTTTTTAGGTCTTCGTTTCTATCACTAAAATATTCTCTATTATAAATAGGTTCTATCATCTTTTCTTTTGCCATTTTTTATGATATTTATTTTGGGATTTTTTATTATATTTATCTAATTCTTTTCTTGTTTTCATATTCTTTTTACTTGTGCCTTGATAATTTTGACGGCATTATTAATAATTGTCTCTTTAATAGTAGAAGTTGACAATCGTTTAGTATAAGGCACATATATTATTTTTATATTAAGTTCTTTAAGACATTTTTCTAATTCAGGAAAAGATTTTTCTTTCCAATCGTCTCCAAGAACAATAATATCTATTTTGTATTTATGTAATTGTTTAATATCAAAGAAAGTATCTTGTTTAATTACTTTATCTACACATTTCAATTGTTTAACAATGGAGGCTCTATCTTTATAACAAATTATAGGGTTTAATCCTTTATAAGATTTTATAAGTTTATCCGAACTAACTCCTACAATAAGAATAGAACCTAACTTTTTAGCTTGTAGAAGCACATTTAGATGACCAAAATGGAAAAGGTCATACGAACCAGAACTGTAGATTATTTTTTTCAATCCCATAATATCAGTCCTACTCTATAAAAATATCCATAATTTTCTACAGGAAATTTAATATCTATATTTGCTAAATCTTTAACTAATTTTATTACATTAATACCAGTTCCTTCTATAGGAATTAATTGTTTATTAGGAAATTTACATGGATAAGAACATTTTATACAATTTTTACATGAGCCAGCACCATAATAGTCATATTCATCGCAACCTTCATAAATACATCCATCTATAAATGGTTTCATTTCTATTCTCAATTCTTCACTTGAATTTCTTCCTAATTCTTGCCAGTTTTTTATATCATTTATAATAAATTTTTTGATAAATAATACTCCATTACAATAAGTAGGAAGTAATTCTTTATAATATTCTATTGTTTCTATATGAGGAGGACAAGATGAACTAATATTATAACGTTTGCAAGATTTACACATTTCTCGCACATTATTTTCAAAATATGAACCAAGCACTTTAGGATTAAATTCTATTTTATCCAATTCCAAATCCTCCATCTACACGAACGACCTGCCCATTGATAAAATCGTTATCTATTATACTTAACACTGCTTTAGATACTTCTTTTATTGTTCCTAATCTTTTTACCAGATGTTTATTTGCTATTCGTTCTATTTGTGCCTTAGATTTACCTATATGCCAATCGCTATCGATATAAGCAGGACAAACTGCATTAACAGTTATATTTTTTGATGCAAATGCTTTAGCTAAATTGGGCACTAAAATATGAATAGCACCTTTTGAGACCCCATATGTTATAGAAGTAGAATCTGTTGTGCATCCTGCAATAGAACTTATAAATATTATTTTTCCATTTGGTTTTATTTTATCTTTTAATGTTTGAACTAAGAAGAAAGGAACTTTTAAATTAGTATTGAATATTTTATCCCAATTAGAAAGAGATACCTCGCCAAATGGAGTTCTATCGGTCATTCCAGCATTTAAAACAAGAACATCTAAATCAGGAAAAGGAGTATTAATATTATAAATTTCATCAATATTAGACAAATCTGCTTCCCATAAATCAAAATCAGTTATATTTTTTTGGCGTAATTCTTCCGCTATTATATCTAAATTTCGACAAGTTCTGCCATTAAAAATTACATGATAATCTTTATCTAACAAATCTAATCCGATTTGTTTTCCTATACCCCGACTTGCTCCTGTAATCAAAGCAATTTTATTTTTCATCTTTCTTTTCTTCTTGTTTTGGCGGTTCTTTTGCTTTATTTTGTTCTTCCATTCTTTTGCGATTTGCTTCTTCTTTTTCTTGCCTTTGTTTTATAGATTCTTGTTTACGTCTTTCAAGTTCTTCCATTGTTTCTTTTTTTACACCATAACGTTCTAATAATCGTTTAAGTATATCTTCCATAACAGGTTTACCATCTTGAACATCTTTCCAAAATGCTTTTCTTTCATGTCGATTTACAAAAACTTTTTCATGTAAGAATTTAACAAAAGACGCAAGTTGTTGTAATCGGGTATAAACTTCTTTTAACTTTTCGTCATTAAGTTGTTGTTTCTTCGCTTGTTGATTTTTACTTCTTTTATTCAAATAATATGCACAAATTTGCCCAATATAATCTTTCATTTATTCCTCCTTCTTTTCAAAATATTCTTTCAATTCTGCCTGTGATGATTTTACTTGACAATCTTTACATCCAAAAAAATGATATAAAAAACAAATTACTTTAGTTGGAAAAGTTTTCCCTTCTTCCTTAACTTCCTGTAGAACCATTTGAGGTTCTCCAATTGATACCATTTCTTTACCACATTTTCCACAATTCATGTTATTTTCCTCCTTGTGATTTTCTAAAATTTTCACAAATTATAAAATGTTCAATATCTACATCTTTAAACCATCTTTTTATTTCTTCGACTTCTATATATCCATTAGACCTTAAAAGCCATAAATTATGACAACGAATACAATAATAATTTAATTTGTCGAAATAGTTTTTCATCTTTTTGGTCTTTTAAAATTATCTTTCGCCCACAAAGGGCGAAGATTCTTATAGTTAAAGCATTTAAATTGTTCACTTTTTTTAGATAAATTAAATAGACAACATTGTTTAATGTGGTCAACATGCCACTTACCGTAATTTGACCAAGACATACCTTTAGTAAACTGTTTTTCTAAATGGTTCTTTAAAAATTCTATTGTGCAACCTATTAATTTTAAAGTAGGTATATCTTTAATACCAGATGATAATACATGAGAAAGTCTAATTCGATAATTATAAATTAATCGATTAATAGGATTTTTTAACCATTTTTGAAAATTTAATCTTAATTTTTCTTTGTTTTTAATTCGTTTTACTTTAAGTTGTTTTTTATTTTTTTCTCTATATTGCTTTTGGCTCTTTAAAATTAATTTTCGATGTGTTTGATAATATTTTTTATTATAATCTTTTCTTTTTTGTTTATTTTTGCGATTATATTTTTTACTGGATTTATTATGTGCTTCTTTATGACAAATATCAGAACAATATTTTCGAGCATTATGAAAATAATAATTTATAAAGAATTCTTTTTTACATTCTTTACAAATTTTTATCGTAGTTTTATTTTTCATTTGTATCATTTTAATCTTTCTTTAATCTCTTTATAAAGATAAGATATATGATACGCCCATGCCTCTTCTGCTCCTTCTGAATCAAGCGTTATATCTCGATTTCTCATTAACCATGAAGTTGCATGAAACAATTCGTGAATTAATGTAGTTTGTTTATTAGGAATCCATATAATACCTAAATCTCCTCTTGTTTTATTATGAATTACTTGAAAACATCCGCTACAAGAATCATCTTTTTCTACATCAAAATTTAACATTTTTTTCATTATCTTTCTATATTTAGTATGAGAAGGAGTTACAACTACCATAAAATCTTGACAATAAATCGGGTCGCTAAACATTATAACATTTTTAGGGCATTTATTTTTCATTAGATGCTCCTTTATATTTTTCGATTAAATTATCTAAAATTCTATCTGTTTTAGTTTTATTTATATGGAAATAATTCCAAGCATAATTAAGTAGTATATTAATACATTTACTACATAATTTTTTATCTTCGACATTCATTATTTTTTTTATTTCTATTATATCATATAGTGTCATGTTGTTCTCCTAATCTGATAGTATTTATTTCTGTGTCTTCAATTGAAGCACGATGTAAAACGAAGACTAATTGAAATTGTAGTTCTTTAAATAAATTAATAATGTCTTCCAGATTGTTATTTTCAAGTGCAGATAATCCTTCATCACTTAAAATAATTCCTGTTTTACTTTGTTGCAGAAGCAATGATAATTTTAATGCTATTTGTAGAATAAGACGTTGACCGCAACTAAGGTCAGAATATTTGTATTGAATGTCTTCTTTACTAAGAATTATATTAAATTTTCCTTTAATATCTACATCAAATGTTATCTGGAATCCTATTTTTTCTAAAATAGAATTTATAATTGGCTCAAGAGATTGCACTGTTGACACTAAATATACACTGGAAAGTTTATCCAATTCTTCGATTGCTTTTTTAACCACAATTATATCTTTTTCAGTATAGATGTATTGTTTCTGTTGTAAACGAGCTTCGAGTTTTATTATTAATACTTGTAATCTTTCTTTTCTTAAAAGAAGTTTATCTTTTGATTCTTTATTTTGTATAATAATTTCTTTGGTGTTTTGAATATCATTCAATAAACGAGGAATGTCATGACAAAGTTCAATATCTTCGTTTCTTATATTTTCTAATTCTTTTGCCAATTCATCGGCTCGTTTTTTTCGTTCTATCATAATATTTTCTTTTAAAGTTTTAATATTTTCTTGTGTTATCTCTATATCATGTTTATATCTTTTTATATTAAGCGATAATTCCTCTTTCTTAGTAATTTTTTCTTTCATAATGTCTTCGGCAGTATGTTGATTTAAAGGTTGTTTACATACATAACAAATAGCAGTAGTTTTTATAGTATCCGATTGTTTATCTATTTCTTCCAATTGTTTTTTAAAATTTTCAATATCTTTCTCTAAAGTTTTAATACGAGTTTCAACAGTTTGTAAGGAACTATCATAAGAAGAACGGATAGTATCTATATTTTCTATTTGTTTGCAATATTCTCCTACAATTCGTTGTATTTCTCCATGTCGAGATTCATTTCGAGAAAGTTTTAATTCATCTTCTCTTAGTTCTTTTTCAATCGTTGCAATATTACTATTTGCAATTACTAACGAATTATTAATATCTACTAAATTAGTAATTAGGGTATTTAGACGTTTTTCAGATGGATAATGTTTATAAACTACAACTGAATCTTTATTTAATTTTTCTCGTTCAAGTTTAATTATATTTAGATTATTTCTTACTTCATTAAATTTTTCGTCTGTTCCTGCGAAAAGTATTTTCTTAAAAACTACATTACCTTGTTCCAAAAGATTAGTTTCTTTACTGTAAGCATCAACAATACGAAACTGGAAAAAATCTTGCCTACTACCAAATCTATCTATTAAATAGGTATTACCTTCGCTTGTGGACATTTTTAAGATTTTTCCATCCTCTTTAATGGTCAATTTTAAAGGATAATCCCTAATAATCTCTATAATATGTCCATTATCCTCTATTATAACCATTGCAGTGCATGATTTCGACTTATCTCTGGTAGGTAGGTCGGCAAGAACTCCAGAATAATATCCATAAAGAGCAAAGATTAATCCTTCTAAAATCGTGCTTTTGCCAATGCCAATAGCACCAGAAAGTAAATTAATCTTGTCAAAGGAGACAGAATAATCTTCGAAACATTTAAAAGTTTTGAGGTTAATTGATTTTAGTATCATTCTATAACTTTCTGTTGTAATATTCTTTCAATCGTGTTTTTGTCTATATCAGAATGACTACCTATCATAACTCCCATTATAAATTTAAATCCCAAACATTTTAATTTATTAGCAACAATATCAATATTTTTATGATATTCTTTATAATCGTCAGCAGTTATAGGATTTGTATATGGACATAATGTAGTAAAATTCACGAACTTATGAACTTTTTCACAATTACATGGTGCATAAAGATGACCATATTTCCAAATTAAATTATTCATTTATTCTTTTCCTAATAGTTTTATTATTTCTTCTGTAGTATTATCTAATAACATATTATATCCTTTTTCTGTAAATGTATATTCAGGATGCGTTTCTCTTAATCTTAAAATAGGTAATACTAAACCTTCATTTAATATTTTTCTTATTTTTATTTTAAGATTCATTATTGTTCTCCTTTTGTCTGAATAAATCTTTCAAAAAATCTGGCATATCGTGTTCTTTACATTCGACGCAATATCCATTCTTTAATGCTGTATTTTTATTACATTCTCTACATTTTCCAAAACTATAAACATCTTTATTCATTATTTTTCTCTTTCCTTATATCCTTTATAATATTAAAAAACTGTTCATTTATTTCCTTTGTTTCTATTTTCTCCATTATAGACATATATATTTGATTAGTTAATGCTTCTACTAATACAATTTTTTGTTTTATCCCTGATTCATTTTTAAACATTTTTTTAAGTGTTTCTAAATTATATCTCATATCTTTATAAATTTGATTTAATAATTTTATTTGAGTTGTAAGTTTATCCATATTTATTTTTTTATTCCTTTATAAAAATCATATATAACTTTAATTCCTGTAGTATAGCAACCATCTCGCTCATGTGCTCGATTTGGTGCTGTTCGAGTATTAAATATTTTACAATAAAGTTTTTCAAGTTCATCAAAAGTGGTATCTGATACTAAATTGTCTGCCTTAACATAATACGAATAACATAATAAATCTAATATATATTCAAATGCTTGTTTAAATCCCATTTGCACTAATTTCATTTATATTATCCTTTAAAAAATTTGTCTATTTTGTTTATAGTTAATTTACATCTAATACATTTTAAATATCTGCCATTTTGATTACCTATATTTTTAAATTCATGTCCGAAAATAAAACAGTATATAATAAAAAAATATTTAGATAATTTCATATATTCTCCTTAAATTGACTTTTTTAAAATATAATTAAAATAAGCATAATAATAATCTCTGTTAGCATTGACTTTTAAATTGCAAGCATTACAAACTGTTATTAAATTTTCATGTAAACAATTATGCCTATTATAATCAATATGATGAATAGACAATACTTTGTTCAATTTTTTCAATTCTTGTTTTTCGGTTTTATAACATAACCGACATTCGTGATTATCTCTATCTCTTATTTGTTGTTTTAACTTTTTAGTGAATTTGGAAGAATAAGGAGAAAGAGTCAAACCATCAATATACATAGGATGATTTTTACCTTTAATAGTTTTTAAATAACATTCTTGACATCTTGATACATATACACTTATAGATTCATTACAATCGATGCATTTATTTCGAAGAAATCCTCCTAACCAATTAGGATTATTTTCTCTTTTCCCTATTCTTAATTTAGAAGCACAAGATAAACATCTTATAGCTTGCCAAGTTATTTGTTTACCACAATCTTTACAATAATATAATTTTAAACTTCTACCATCCTTAAAATTGGGATGATTAACCCCTTTAGTTTCTCCTCGTAAAGATGCACAAGAAGCACATCTACATGTTTTAATATTATGTTTTGTTTTCATTAAATTGTTCTTTCAATAAGTTGCGAACCTCTATATCTTTTATGTTATCTAAATAACTCGATATGATATTTGATTTATTAATTTTAATATCTAATCTATTAGAAGATTGCACTAAAATATTAGATTCCTTAAAGTTAGTCAAAATTTTAAATTGAAAAAATTTCTTCCCTAACTTATTTACATAAGAAGCATTTTTCTTATAATCTTCAAAAGAATTAAATATAACTCTTACTTTATTACGAGGTTCTAATTGTTCTAATTTTGTTACATCTGTAACATCTAACATTGGTATTAGAGATTTTAATTCTATATTGGCAATTAATCCATCTTGTAATATCATGATTTGTTTTCTATCTTCTACTTCATTAAAAGAACAATATCTAATTGACCCTACATGAAATATTGTCGTTGTAAGGTCTTGAGGACTATGTTGATGTCCTAAGAAGACATATTGATATTTTTCTAAATCTTTTAGACCACATCTTGCTGTTCCGAAAGCAAAACGTGATTCATTTACCATAAAATGACCATAAAGAATAGTATTATCTATATAATCTCCTTTAATAGTTTTCACGCCTAAAGACGCTAAATGCGAAATGACACTTTCATTATGCAATAGGTCGTGTTCGCCTGTTCCTGAAAGAATGACTATTTCTTTATAATGTTGCTTTAATTTTAAAACTAATTGTGTAGAATATGTAAGCTCTAAAGGAGTAGGGCGATTTGATTGAAACCAGTCCCCAAGTTGAATAAACCTATCTGATTCAATAGATAGAATATCATTAGAAAATATACTGTCTATCTCTGGAATACTGCGTTCGTCGATATGTAGGTCGCCACAAATTATTGTTCTTATCATTATATTTTTTCTTTCTTAAATAATTATTCTATTTTCTTCTGTTAATGTATTTATTGTTTTTAATATAACTTTACCAATTAGCAAAAATGACTTACCGAAAACTTACCGATTACTATCTTGTAAATATATTTAACATTTCTCCTTAATTAACACTTAAATAATCACATACTAAAAATAATAATATAAGTATACCAATAATTAGCATTATTTTATTTCCTTAATTAAACTATCTGCGTCGATTAAGTTTTTAGACTTTATATTTAAACCAGTCAAAGTAATGCCTTCTTTTAAAAGAGGTTTCCAATGCGAATAATTTCTCATCTTCGGATAGATGTAAGTAAAATAACTTTTACTATTTTCGCCTTTCATTGTAACAAGAAAATAATATCCTCCGTATTGGCTAAGTTTGCGTTGAATAGTTATGATGGTTGCTATCATTTTATATTTTTTCTCCTAAATCTACTAAATAAATAAAAGTAGATACTCGATGTTCATTAACTCCCCAACATAATTGTAGAGGTTCGCTATGTTTTGCCATGTTTTCCGATAATGAATCTCCTCCTACAGTTGACCCTCCACGAAAGACTCTAATAGAATCACAATCAAATATACCTGCATGATGATAATGTCCATAAACTATACCTTCTACATCATGTCTTCTTGCCCATTCATTTATTTTTACACGACCAGCAGGAGAGTCAACTTGTTCTGGACAAATATGACGGATTAAATATCCATGTCCACGAATATCGAGTTTCATTTGTTCTGTTTCTGCATATTTAATTTGTAATTTAGAATTCTTCAAAACTACTTTTGCCCAAAAATCTAAAATCATATAAATCATTAAGTCCCAATTACTTGCTATATCAGTATCTTTTCCAGTTCTTCCATGATTCCCTCTTATACCTGCAAAACGAACTGGTAATTTTCTATCTAATAACGAGACAATTAATTTCTGTATAACTTCAACAACTAACATAGTTTGTCTTGGAGGTGCTAATTCCTGTTCAAATGCTTGTGTGGCATAAATTCCTTCTCCATTTGCAAGGTCTCCAGTGCTTAAAATTACAACATCTGTAATAGGAACTCCTTTTATAATATTGTTATCAAGTAATTTTAAAATTTGTTTACATAATTTGTCCATTCTCTGTCTAAAAATATTTTCATCATAAACAACTTTGCCTTCTTGGTCTTTTACTATTTTTCCAGCATGAAGGTCTGTAAGTTGAATAACTAATGTATCTCCTTTTACATCTATTTTACTTTGTTTAGCAGGTTCGTAAGGTTTAATCTGACTAAGTTCATCTTTAAGAGTTTGTATAATTTCTTTTGATAAATCTTTTTTCTGTTTTGTTTTTGTTTCATTAGTCTCTTTAATACCTATACGAAGATTATATCTTGTTATAGTTTTTTCAACCGCCCCATAGGTTAGATTCATAAGTTGTGCGATTTTAACGATAGTCCTTCCTTCTGATAAATAAACTTTTAATAAATCTAACTTATCTTGTGTCCATTTTGTTTCTTTATTTTTCATGGTTTATTCTCCTTATTTATTTCACATTTAATTGTCCATTGCGTAGTTCCGTCTTTTATTCCGATAATTAAACAAGGAATCTTGTTGGCATCGAGAGAATCTCCCCATAACTTCTCTAAAATTTTTGTTGAAATTCTAAATCCTTTAGCTTCAGTAAATTTACATTCTATACATTGTTCACTGGTCGAAAGGTCATGGTCTCTATTAAAAGCACCACTATTAATTGTTCGTTGACATTCTTTTTCAAATTTATTTCCTTTGTCTTTATTCGATTTATTTTTCATTTTTCTTTCTTTACACTATAAGTATAGCATAATTTAATCTTAAAGTCAATGATTTCATGGTAACTTTTGTTTTCTTAACAACCTCTATAAACAGTTGGGAGAGGGGCATTTATTCCCCTCTCATTTTATACTACAGAAAAGAAATTATTCTTCTACTTCTTTCTTTTCTTCTGTTCTTATTACTGGTTTTCTCAATTCTACTCCCTGTGCTTTCATCTGTGTAACTTGATTACTTCTAACACTTAGAAGGAGTTTACCTAAAGTTATGACAACTTTCGCCACATCTTCAAGTGTAACTTTACCTTCTTTTATCTTATTCTCTAACACAGTAAAATCGTCTTTTGCGTGTTCGCTTCTAATCATTGGTTTGTCCTCCTTCCTTTGTGAATTTTATATTATTAAATCCCCACAATCTTTACATCTTCCATCAGGTTTATAACCATTTGGATTATAATAAATTTCTCCATGAGGATGCCCTTTAATTCTACATCTTAATCTTATAAACCAATCTATAAAAAAATTATTCGACCTCCATTTTGGATAATCGGCTTTTTCGAATAAATATTGATAAAATGACAAACGAAACCAATTTAAAAATTTTCTCATTCTATTTATTCTCCTTTATTTGTTTCCATAATTCATATCATTGGGTTTGTTATTTTTTCTAATCTTAGATAAAAATTCATCAAAATCTACAAAATTTATTAAAGGAGTAATATTAATAACAAGATAATCTATTGTGTTTAAATTACCCATTAATATTGCTAAATCTTTATTATTAGGAATTATCATATAATAAGTTATTTCTGTGTCTATTTCTTGAATACCTATTAAATATTGTTCTGTATAGTCATATTTAGTCATTTATTCCTCCTTTTGAGTATCTTCTACCTGATTTTTGTCATCTTCTTGCCTTGCCTCTATAATAGAGGAATCTAAGGCAGAATCAAGGGTATTTGAGACCTTTTTGACTCTTTTTTTAGCTTTTGGCGGAGCAGTATAAATATCAGTAATATTCCATTTCATCGCTTCAAAGATTACAGATAATTTCATTATTATATTTCTTTCTAACATTTTTTGCCAATCCACATTTTCTTTATTAATATGGTCAAGTTGGTCTTCACTTAAAGCCATAACCATTTCTTTTTCAGTAGTGTCTTTGCCTTCCATGAAAATATAATAAAAAGCGTCTCCGATTTTATGTTTAAAGTTTGGAGTATTTTTTAAAGCTCTAACCGAAATAGGAATATTTTTATATTCTTCTGGAGATTTAGCTAATTTACAGGGCAAAGAAATATCTATAAGATTTTGTTTTTGAAAATTGTTAATTTCGTTTTTTATCCAATCATAAATTTTATCTTTTGGTTCATTATCTAAAATTTTATTAATAAGAGTTTTTTGGAATATAACTAAATAATTAGTAGAATCTTTACGTTTCATTTCTATACCTTTAATTTCAGTTTCTAATTCTCCATTAGATTTTCTAAGTAATCCATAATAACGACATAATGCTAATAAAAGTATTTTTTCATAAATTCCTTCGCTTTCAAAAATAATATCTACATTCTCTTTATTAAATTTTTCTTTTGCCCATTCTTTAATTAATTGATTAAGATAATCTATTTGGTCTTCTTTTGCCTGATAAAAAATACCATCAGTATCTATATATAATATTTTACATCCTCTTTCTGTTAATTTATCTTTTGCATAGTGTAATAACGACCGCACAATGAAAGTAATACTGCTTGCAACTTTAGGGTCATAAAGTCTAAAAAAGCGATTACCCATAACTCCAAATGCAGAATTTACTAAACTTTTAATGGCATCATATTTTTGTTTAACTTCTTTATAATTTAAAGCATCTACAGAAGTATTATTTAATTCTTGTTTAATAGTATTTTTAAGAGTAATTAATTTTTTAGTTACAGTAGGAAGAAGTGCATTATCATTTTGGATAAATTCATTATCATTTATAGTGATAGAATTATCACTTTTTGTTGAAATAATATTTGCAGGGTCTAAACAAAAATTTATAATACTATATGGATAAGCACTGGCTATATCTGCCTTATAAACATTCTCAAATCTACCTGTTTGAAATATTTCTCGATAAGCTCCTTGAAATTCAGATTCTTCTTCAAGAGTGCCTCGTTCTTCGGCAGGTTTCATTGGTAATACTACTTTTTGTATTTTGGCTTCCTCTAATAAGAGCATATCAATCATTCTACTATTTAATTCAAGGTCTTCCCATTCAACTTTAGTTAATCTTCGGATTTCATCAAAATAACCTATTAAATTAAATTTATCTTCTAATCCTGCAAGACATTTCACATCATTAATATTTCTTTCTTTTAATTCAGGAGTTAATTTCATAAAATCTAATTTTACTTTGGCAGGTTGTTTTAAATGTTTTTGAGATACATAATCTAAGGTATATACTTTTTCTCTATTTAAAGTAATCTTTTTAAACCAAATAAGATAATCTACAATAGAAACTCCAGCAGGATAAAAAACTTGACCATCGCCATATCTGCATTTATTAATAGGGCTTATTTTTTCTACAAAGTCTGGAAATCTATTTGCAAGATAAGGAAAATCAAACTTAACAAAATTCCATCCTGTTAAAATATCAAATTTTTCTTTTTGTAAATATAGAACAAAAGCATCTATCATTTTATATTCTGTTTCGTATTCTGGCAAGAAGAAAGTTTGTATAGTTTTAGACAAGAAGTTGTAGACCGAGATACAAGAAATTGGGTATTTAGCATCTGTTACATTAGGTAATTCAGGTGCTTGAATCTCAATATCAACGAATCCTACTTTGATAGGACATTTTTCTATAATATCTACTTTATCTATTAAAAAACGTTTGGTGAAAAGAATATCAGCTTCGAAAGCATGAACAGAACGCTTTTTCGCTACTTCTGCTGGTTCAGAAACTATCCAACGTTTTAAAGTATCTCCTTTATAGGATTTAAAAGTTCCATTCGAATCTTTTTCATAAAAATATGGAAAAAATCCTGTCCATTTAGTAATTTTTAAGTCATTATTATCTTCTCTCCAAAAAGTATATACATCTCTGCGAAAATTAAATATATTTATAAGTCTCATCCTAAATCTCCTAAATAATCTGGGTCTATATCTATTCTTATATCTACAGTTATACATCCATGCATACATTGTTCATAAATAACTTCGCCTTGACCATTATAAACTCTATGACTATATCCTATTCCAGTTGTATTTATTTCTTGACCACAAGAACATGTATTATTCATAATCTTTTTCTCTCATACCATTAAACCCTCTACCAAAATCTCTTTCTTCATTATGGTCGTTATAATCCATTTCAGGTAGTTGGTAAATATCTTTTTTATTTAATTTATCTTCTGTAATATGTTTACCATTAATAATTTTACCACCTTGTATTTCTCTTATTATATCTTGTTCTAATACAGATTTTGTATACATTATTTCTAACATTGTTGCTTTGCCTTTTGTAATAAATTGATGTTTGATTTTAGGTTCTACTATGTAATATTTATATCTATCTATTGTTTTAGATTTATGTTGTAAATTAATTTCTACAATCCCTTCCAAAACAAAAAACATATTATATTTGAATTCATGATAATGCCAAGAACAAAATGAATTCTTATCTAATGCCAATAAATCTACTACCACAGTAGGAGTTTCTAATAATCTTATTTTACTTCCCCAAATCTTCTTTTCCATTTTTAAATTACCTCATATTCTATTACATCAGGACGTTCGATAGTTGCAATTAATTTTTCATCTTTATAGATGTTATAAATATCAATGTAAGCCATATCGCCTGTTCTTTGACCTTTTTCGATTCGTGATGTTCCATATCTACCCACGCAATAATAAACATCAAATTCTTCTGTTGGTCTTTCTCTACAAATAATAAGAACGCTTTTTATTTTATTTTCCATAATTATTCTTTATTCTGGTGTATTATTATATGTTCTTTTTTCGTTCTTTAAAGTAGATTGAAGAGCCGACATCTGTTTTTCGCATCCAGTAACGTATCCTTCTATTATATTACGAATTCGTCTATAATTAACAATATAAACACTTGCTTGTTTTTCTGCACTTGCAGAAGTAAATTTTCCACCAGCATTTTCGATTTCAATACGAAGGCGATTATATTCCTTATCTTCTCTATTCTTTTTTTCGGCTATCGCTATTGAAAGAACAGTAGTTAAATTCGAATAACAACCAGCTAAAACAAGTAAGGCGTCTTTAGCTTCTTCTGCATTATTAGCTAACTTCGATTTTAAAACAGAATTAGCATAATAATCTATTTGTTCAAAATCTCCCTTACATTCTTCAAGCACTTTGGTAAGAGTTTCTTCTTTTTGAAACATTTGTTCAATTTCAAGTATTCTCATTTTAGTTCTCCTTTTTTAATAAATTCTTTAAATTTTCTTGCTTCTTCTCCTATTAATACCACTGTTCCTTCATGAATAGGTTTTTTTAATTTTTTACCACTATTTGTAGAAATATGATTATAAATACTAATGCCAATATAATTTTCGCCTTCTAATGGTTCAGTATCTATATCTATTATATGAAATCCACAATGACATTTAAACTTCATTTTCTTTTTCATAATTCTCCTTTTTTAAAATATCTATGAAAATATTTCAATATCCAATAAGGAATACCATTTTTTACTTCTTCTTTAGTGTCAAAACAAGAACCTGCAATACCATCTCCACAATCCCAACATTCATGAATATAATAATTTTGTGCTTTTATCCAATTCCAACATACCCAAATTGAATTGCAATATTTACATTTTCTCATTTGATTATAATTCTGCGTAATGTTTACAATTTGTTTTTATACATTGTTTACGAATTTTTTTATATTCTATTGCATCCATATCAAAATGACAACAAATATCACAAATTTGTTTTTTAAGAATTGGGCAAAACCAAGAATTAATACGATAAGTTCCTTTTAAACAATCTTTACATTTACAAATTTGACATGGTATATATTTTTTCATATTTAATCCCAAAGTCCAAAAAAATATTTCTTAAATAAATCGAATCCTTTTTCAAATCGTTTTACTTCTCGCAAAGTCATTACATGGCAATCTTGATTATATTTTTTATCATTTGTTTTATGAAATCGTATTGCTTTTTTATATTTTGCCCAAGTAAATTCTTCAGAGGAAATATAATATTTTTGATATTCTAAAATATCGGTTGCTGTTTTAAATGTTTGTATAATTGTATTAAAATCTTTTTGCTCATGAAGTTCATGATAACTATTATTTTTTAAATGTTGACACCCTTCTGCAATAACTTTAGCTAAATAATAATCGAAACTCCAAGTATCCGAAATTGCCCATCCTCTTATACCTCTTTGAATAAATGTTCTAATTCGTGGTATTATTTGTTCGACATAATTCCAGAAATATCTATACCAATAACTTTCTAAATGGTCTAATACAGTCCAATCTTTTTTCATATCATCCAACATTTCGTCTATATCTTTATATTTTTTACCCACTCCTACTTCTGTCATTTTCAGGGACTTTGCAGTTTCTTCTAATCCTTGTGCAACTTTATCGTAGGTCTTTTTAAATTTTTTGTTCTTCATTTTTTTCTCGAATATTGATTTATGTATTTTTTCAATATCTTTTTGATTATTATTGATTGCATCTATTATTTTGTCAGTTCCTTTAAGTAATTTCATTTTCTTTCTCTCCTTTTGTTAAATTTTTCATTATTTTATTAAAGTCTATGGGATAAAAATTATGCATATCTACGCCAACATTATAGCAGTTTGTAAATAATTCTCCTTTTTCTATTCTCGAAATTAGCCAATTATTATGCACATGACCAACTAAATTCAATTTATATCTAATATCTGCAAATTTGGGGTCATGAACAATACAAATATCCATTCCGCCATAATGAACAATTACTTTTCTTATTATAGTTTTGAAACCATTTCTTCCTGCATAATCATGATTGCCTTCTATCCAAATAATATTCTTGCAGTTAATTTGAGAAATATATTTTTGCAATTTTTCTGGTTCGCCTTCTCCTCGTCCTGTGCCAGATTTAAACCCTAAATCTCCTACAAAAAATAAAGTATCTTCTTCTTTAACTCGTTCATTACAACGATAGATTATATCCTGATTCATTTTATCGACAGATTCCTTGCTTATTTTAAATTGTTTCTGTTCATGCATTGGTTTATCTTTCAAAAGATTATATATAGATAATTCTTCTTCGTTCATATATATAGTCCTGCCACAGTATTTTATTGCGTTAGCATGGTTTATGTGCCAATCTGATGTCCAATAAATCATAATAATTTTTTCCTATTTAATTCATTTAATCGTTCTATTTTACCTACACGAATATGTTCTATCATAGATGGCTTTATAAAACATTTTCTTTCCTTAATTTCTCTTAAAACTCCATCTTTTTCAAGTTTTCTCTTTAAAATTTTAAGAGCTTTTTCCAAAGATTGAAGTTGACCATCTGGATTAGCACTTCGCCTAACTTCAATTTTAAACCCTTGTAATCTAATAACTTCTGGTATCTTAATTGGTATTGGTGTTATTTCTGGATTTTCCAATTATATCACCTCCTTTACAATATAATTAAAATATGCGAACCAATAATCTCTATTAGCATTTACTTCGCTATTACATTTATGACATACACTGACCAAATTTTCTGGTTTACAATTAGTTTTATTATAATCAATATGATGAATATCTAATAATTGTTTATTTTCTTTTTCTGTAATATTACATTTTTTACATTTATAATTATCACGTTCTCTAATTTCTGTTTTTAATTTATTGTTAAAAATGATAGGATAAGGCAATTTTGAAAGCCCACCTTGCCACATTGGATGATTAGTAGGGTCTTCTAACCTTTTTTTAGCTTTAATACTTATTTTTTGTTTTGTTGCTTCTGTATGATGTGTTTTAAATCTTGGATGATTTTCAGGATTTCCTTTTAATTGAAATAAAATCGAACATTTATCGCATCTTATACATTTCATAGCACGTGCACTTTTACATAATTCTTTACCACAATCAATACATAATAAAATAGGAAGATTTTTCCAATTAGGATTATTTTCTTTAACTTGATACTTATAATGACATTTTCGACATCTCTTTATAGGATTTGTTGCTGTAAGTTGTTTTCTACAATCTATACAATAATATATTTTTTTCATGGTTGAGATTTCCAAATATCGTCTTCAATTTCTTTTAACATTTTATCCGTTAAAAGTTCTCCAAATTTATCTTTTCCTACTGCTTTTATATCTTTATAACTATAAGTATTACCCATTAACTTAATAATTCCGAATTTAATACCTGCATAAAGTAAAGATTTGCGATTGTCCAGAATACCTGTTAAGTAAAAATCGACAATAGTTTGTCTAAAAGGAACTCCTTTTTTATTTTTTTTATTAATTAATATGGTTTCGTTTCCTATTCGTTCTTTTTTATCCAGACCTTCTACAGATATTTCTATAGATTTTCCTGTTTTTATCTCTACAGTAGTATCATAAAGATGACGTAATGCACGCCCACCACTTGTAGTTTCTGGGTTGCCATACATAATTCCAACCTTTTCTCTTATCTGATTAATAAAAATAATAGTTGTCTTAAAATCTTTATATGTCTGATTAATTCTTCTACATAAAGGAGCATTTATTTTTGCCGAACTTGCCATATGTTTATCTTCTAAAGACCCTTCTAATTCTTCGGCAGGAATGAGTGCAATAATACTATCAATAACTATCAAATCAACTTTAGGAATTAAATCTATTAATATATCTCCTGCTTGTTCAAGAGTGTCGGGTTTAAGGACTAATAATTTTTCATTATTTACTCCATTAATTTCTGCCCATTGAGGGTCATATGAATTTTCGGCATTTATAAAAACACAGGTTTTATTTAATTCTTGATATTTGGAGATAACTTTTAAAGCCATAGTAGTTTTACCAGAAGATTCTCTACCATGAAACTCTATCTTATGACCTCCTTCGCATTGGGCAATACCTCCTGATAATACATAATCGAGGGCATATATTCCTGTTCTGATTTTAGGAAGAATAACAATTTTTGAAGCAGGTTTGGCATTGTATTTATTTTCATATTCTTTCATAAGATGTTCAAAATCTTTATTTTGTTCTGATTGTATAGGTTGTTTTATTTCTTCTTTATTATCTTTTTTACAATTTTCACAATTACAATCCTTTGGATGTCTGCCCATTATTTCTTTCTCCTTTGTATAATATCACATGGTTTACCACATTTATTACATCCGAAATGACAAGTTCCTACTCTCATTGTCTTTGTATCGTCTCCTATAAAATCTGGAGACATAATCGTAATAATTTCTGTTTTACAACATTTAGATAAATATTTAATTTTTTTCTTCATCTATATCTCCTTCTTCTAATTCATGTCTATGAATTAATTCCATAGTTCGTGAAGTATTTCCAATTCCTGAGAATTCTCCATCACAAAAGAAAAATTCAATATCTTTTATACCTGTAACTAATTTCATATCTTTTTCTACTTGTTCTAATAACTCGTAATATATAGTTTCTACAGTTCGATAGCGGTTTAAAAATATCTGTAATTTTTTGATTAGAGTTTTTGTTTTCTTTATTTTATATTTCTTTTTCATTATTTTTCTTTCTTCGTTCTATTTCTTTTAAATTTAATACTTTTATTCCATTTTCTCTTAAATCTCCAGTTAAATCATCAATGTCTTTATTTGTAGTTCCTAAAGATTTAATTTTATATTTTTTCATAATTTCATTAAATTCTTCTTGCATACTATCGCCTTCTTTTTTACCATGTTGTTTTGCAAGTTCTATAATTTCGAGATATTGTTCTATAGTGATTTGCCAAAGATTATTCATTTTATTAATCCTACTAATGCCAAAACGATTGCGTCTATTTCATCATTATTTGTAATATGAGTATCTAATTTTTTATTAACTCTTTTTACAATGGTTTCTTTTGCTTTACCTTTTGGACATTTTTGATTAATTCCTAATACTTTTCTTGCTTGCGAAGCCGATTTCCATATAATATTTTTAATTTGTTTTGCCTTGCAAATACTGTAAATTATACCACCAAAACGAGAAAGTAAAATTGTAGTATCGGGATTAAAACTATGAAATACATTTTCAATAACAACTGTATCGAATTGTGAAGCGATTAATCCATTAAACGCTTCATATATAGCATTATATAACATTTCATGTCTGGTGTCTCTATCTTTAATTTGCGATACATTTATATTTACAAATCCAATCTCTAATATCAATTTCTTTTCGTCTGTCTTAGCAATACAATAACCAGATTTCGAAGCTGTATCGATACCCAATACTTGTGTATTGCGTTTTAACTTAATGTTAAATCTATTCTCTACTTTTTTAATATCCCATATAAGTTTATTAATCATTTTAATTATTACCTATTTGTTTTTCTTCTATATTAATATCATTTATTTTAATATTATTATTTTCTGATGATGGTCTATCTTTTGAATCTAATTCATCTATACGTTTTAATTCTTTTGTTTGCTCATTGTAAAAACAAGGAATTTCCCAATTTTTAAAATTCTTAATTTTTCCTTTAGGTTCACGAATAACATCTATTTTAAATTTTCCATAAGTTCCATCATTATCATCATCATAAATATAACGAGTTGCAAATGCTGGAAATTGAGTTGCCATGTTAGGAGCAAAATAGGAATTATCAGTTTTAAGTTGTTGAAATACTATTAAAAATCCGTTTTGTTTATCTAATTGTTCTACAAAATGTCGCATAACAACATCTGTTTCTGCTTTATTTTCTATAAGTAACCAATCTATAATAGTAATTGCATTTTTTTCTAATTCAATTTGAGTTGGGTCAGCACAAAAAGCATGTTTAAAATCTCCTTCTTTTAAACCTAATCGTAACGCAATTTTAGCAAATCTGCCACCTTTTTCTAAATTAATTAAATGAGGAGTAATCCCTTGTTCGACTAATTGTTTAACTATGTTGATTGCAAGATGTGTTTTTCCTACCTTATTACGAGCACCAATAACAATCATATCTTCATAATTAAAATGAGCAACATCATCGAAATAAGGCATTTTGAATTTTATAGGAATACCAATATCAATTAATCCTTCTTTCCAATCTAATTTTTTAATTATACCATAATGATTACCTTTTTTAAGTATATATTGTTCTTTTACTAAATAATTTAATACTTTATCTATACGTCTTTTTTCTTCTCCTCTATTAGTCCCCATAATTGCTGAACAAATTTCTGTTCTTCCTGCTTCTTCTACATCTTTTAAATAAGTTAATACTCTATGGGCTAATTCCTTTTCATCAAATTCTGTATAACGAGCAAGTGATTTAACCATAGCATTTAATTCTTTTTGAGAAAGAGGATTAGAACAAATATGGCGATTTAAAATATTTAAAACTCGTTCCGTTTGTTCGCTATTTAATTCTTTTCGTAAAAGCCCTCCAAGTTTAATTAAACTCGTATTACGTTCTCCTTCACCTAAAAGATTAAGATTAAAATTTTCAGTTTGTATATCTTCTTTTAATTTTTCACTAAATGATTTTAATGGCACAGTAACTTTTTGTTTTAAATAATTATGTAATTCTATTGGCATTTCTAAAATAGGTTTAAAATTAATAACTTTTCGTTGCACACCTTCTACTATTGAAGGATAAGCTACGCATTGTCCACCATCGTTTTCTATATCTATCTTTAATTCATTAATTCTTGTTTTAGGTAAATCTTCTACATATTTGTAATAATATTGAAATCCTTTGGATGTTTCTAATGTATAAGTATCTCCTATTAAATCAAGTATTTCTTTAGGCACTGGTTTTATATCTACATCAATAATTGTAATATTAGATTGTTTGCCTGTTTTTATTCCTATATTAATACCATCGTCCAACCATCTTTGCCATTCTTCGGCATCTGTATGAATTTTATGCGTCCAATCATTTTCTATAGGAATTTTTTTATCTTTTGCTACAGCAACCAAATCTAAATTATTAGTTTTATAAAATTGTAAAATTTCAATTATAGAATCTTTATCTTTTTGCGTTGTAATGTTTAAATTCAAAGTTTCTTTAACATGTTGAACAACATCATCATCTGTATATGTAGGATATTCAATTTTAACTATATCGAATATTGTCTGTCGCTTAGCATTACACGCAAAACAATTAACAAATGAACATTTTGGAGGTATAATAGCCGAAAATTCTTTTTTACATGTAGGGCATTGTAATTGTAAAACTTGTCCTACCTTCTTTAATTTAATATCTTTTTTTCTTAAATAATCTACTAAATAATTTTCAATGATTTGTTTATTCATTATTCTCCTTAATAATTTTATTTAAGACTATCTCCATCAATACAGTATTTTTTTCCATCTTGTCCAATATAGATGTAATAATAATGATAATCTTTGTATTGTCTGGTAGTATGACAAATTTTACATCCAGATTTTTTTGTTGATTTGCCTGTTGGATTACAACAATAACATGGAGATTTTATTATCTTTTTTATAGCTTTTAACTTTGGCATCATACCTCCTATTTGTCATTCTTTGATTAGAGTATATCACATTTTATTATAGAAGTCAATGGTTTCTTTTTAATATTCTTACTATACCAAAATTTTATATCGCACCAAACGCAACCTTTAATTGTTTTCATATTTTTATTAGGTAAATTTCTTTTACAAGTCTTGCAAAATATATCTTTTTTCATTATTTATATCCATGATTTTTAATATATATTTTTAACTTATTAATTAAATCTTTATCTTCCATATAGTAGAAAAAATCTTCATCGCTAATAGCATTAGATAGAAATTGAGATAATCTTAAATATGGACTTTGTAACCATTGTTTTTCAAGTTCTTTTATAATTTTATGAATTTCTTTTTTAGTTCTCACGAATTATTAGCCTCCAATTTAAGATATTTTATCAAAGGTAAACAAAAGAACGAAGTAATTGCTGATATAATTATAAGCCATTTCAATCCTATAAGTGGAAAAAGCCATGCACCTACTAATGTCGAACAAGTTCCTGCTAAATTAGAGATAGAACAAAATAAAGCAAATGAAGTAGATTCTTTTCCTTTAATAGTAGAACGAGCCATAAATGTCATAAGATTAAGAAAAATAAACATTCCTAATACACTGAATATGCAAGTGTAAATAATTGCACTAATAGGTGTAAAATAAAGATAACAGAGAGTTGTTAAAACACCAATAAATACAGACCAATATAATATTTTTTGAATATCAAGTTTTTTACTGAATTTATAATAAATAATAGACCCTATAATACTAATACCAGAAGCAATTGCTCCGATAATTCCCATAAAACTTCCTGACCATTTAAAAACATCTCTTTCTATAAATTGCAAAGGTGTTCCAAATGAAGGATTAAAATTAAATAGAAATATAAATAAACCTCCTAATAAAAATGCTTTATTAGTGAATAATTCTTTATATGATAATATAGTAGGCAATAATTTTTGTTTTTTGTTGACAACTTGTTGACGACTTGAATATTTAGAGATGATAACTAATATAATTAAATAAATTGGAAGTAAACATAAATAAGCAAATTTATAATTTAGATGGTCTGCTATAAATCCACCTGCAAGACTTGTAATTATTCCTGCAATAGTCAAAGAAGTCCATTGCACATTTTGAAAAATATCACATGTATTGCTTTCTTTTCCTTCACAACAAGCCAACCCATCATTTGCAATATCTCTTGTAGCAGTAAAATAACTTCCTAAAGTCGCTCCAACTAAAATTAAAGGTAAAGTTAGTAATGGAGATAGTCCAAAATATAAAGATATAAAAATACTTCCTATTAATGAGTAAATTATCCATATCTTCTTATTAAAATATTGGTCGATAATATATCCGAATACAGGTTTGATTAACCAAACTAATGTTATAATAGAAGAAATATACATTATTTTCTGTGGAGATAAATGTAAATGTTCTTTAAGATAAAAGAAAAGAGGTAAATTTACAATTCCCTCAAACCCTTGTGCAAAATAAATAAAAGCACTTAATATAAAAAGATATTTTAAATTTTTCTTCATTTTATCCTTTAATCTTACCACATTTAACACAATAATTTATATGAGAATAATCTGGATAACGAGTAACAATATCATCAATAAATCGGTGTTTAAATATAACACATAAAAATTTTCTGATAATTAGAGTTCCTAATTCTGTAAATTTCATTTTAAATTCCTCCTTATTTTAACCAATAAAAATATATAAATGCTATTTGTAATAAGTTTAATAAAGTAAAACTTATTTTATTCATTATTGCATAATAAATTTCGAATTTTTCTTTCCATACTTTTTCCATCCATAAATAAACTATATGTCCTCCGTCTAAAGAAGGAATAGGTAATAAATTAAATATCGCACATCCTAAATTAATCAGACTTAATTGGGTTAAAATTATATTCGAATCATTAAATGTTAATATTATTATTTGATGTTGAATATCTTTTAAAAAAGCTAATTTATACAATAATAAATCGAATTTTATTCCAAATAAAATATCTTTATAATTAAAATAGTAACAAATACATGCAATTATAAAATTCACTGTTACACCTGCAATTAATACTAAAAATTTCTTACTATATCTTTGATTTAAAAATCCATCTTTATCTTTTTTAGTTTCTCCATATAATTTACAATATCCTCCTAACGGAATAAGAGATAATCTGAATTCAATATCTTTTATTTTCTTCTTTAATAATATACGACCAAAGCCAAGTGAAAATGCTTCTACCTTCATTCTACATAAAAGAGCCATAAAAAGATGTCCTAATTCATGCATCGCAATTGAAAAAATTATTATAATTAGTAATATAATAAATACCATAATTAAAGTCTCCTACGGATTTTATTTGGTTGAATACTATTCCAAGTATATAATAAAAGATTAGGACGTTTAAAATTAAGCAAACCACGATGTCTATAAGGATACCATAAATAAATTGTATAAAATAAATCAAACATACAACCTAATGCCAATATAGACGAAACTATAATATAACAATCATAAATAATTATACCGTATGTTAATTTTACAACATCATTCATAATAGCAAAATTAATAAATTTTCGAGACATTGCTTTAGCCGACTGTATCTTCCAAATTTTTCGTGCTTGCAAAGAATATTTAATCGCATCAAATATAGAAGTAAAAATTAATAATGCTCCAAAAATTTGTTTTAACGTCCAAATAGTATCTATCATTTTATCCTTTTGCGTGTTTTATACAGAATTGTAAAGCAAATTTTATCGCTTCTTTTATCTTATTAATCTTTAAACTACCATTAAAAATTCTCCATTCAAGTGTGGAATGAGCATTTAAAGCTAAAACATTAAGAGCATAATGTCTATCGCCTATAAATCCTTCTTCATATTGTAATTGTTCGTGAGTTCGTAATTTTTTTATTACATCCATAGTAACTTCATTCGATGCTTTTTTAGGAATTCTTTGAGCATAATCTTTTCTTGATGGAATAATTCTAAATTGTCTAAATATTTTAGGTTGTTTTTTAATAAATAATTTAATAATATTAATTATTTCTTTATTAGAAAATTTAGACATATCTATATGAACATGAAGTCCACAAGTAGTAGGAATAATTTTACCTCTGTGTGCTTTAATAAGACCAATAATTTCTTTTATCTGGTCAAAACAATCTTCATTCCAGAAAAGTTTATTTCTATCTTTTGGACGATACTCTGCACCATTCGATAAACTTCCGTCGTAATCAATAGCCCAACCTCTAATAATTCTATGTTTGGCAATTAATTTTTGGCTATCTTTGGTATTTGGAAATTCAACTTCCAACTCTACCGAAAATCTAATATTTTTTAATAGACGTTTAAATTTTTTTGACATTTATCTCCTAAAAATTTTATCGATTATAGATTTCTCGGATTCTTTCTTTTTTTGTTCTTCGGACTTTTTGGCATAAGTGCCCCCTAACAATTCAACTTCTATTTTTTTAAAATCTTCATCAGACATCGTAAATATACCCATTGTATATCTATCAGTTTGCCATGTAATTGTAAAATATTTAATCCCAAATTCTTCTAAATCTATTCTTTTAATATCTTTAATAGCAACGATTCTTAATTTTGTATATAAATATCCATTATAAACATAAGGATAATCTGTTCTATTATTTGGAACAATTGTTCTATTTTGTGGTTCAATTGGTTTAGATTCTATAATAGGAGGATTTGAGATTTTTATATCTGTAGGAATAGAAGGATTACATCCTTTAAAAAGAGTTGTAAAAAACATCATCAACAATATCAAAATCATATTATTTGTCTTCATCTTTTCCTTTCGGTCTATCATCATTTTCAGTTGTTTTCTTAAACAAATATCCACTTGCCGTATGATATATAACTATTCCTTCTGGTTTCATAAAATTAGGAACTGCATTACTTCCTGTTTCTTTTAAATATTTTAATGCTGTTTCTATATTTTCGGTTGTAAATATACCTGTAAATAATATTGGCACTATATAACAACAATCTGGTTTATATAAATTATCTATCCATTTTTTTACGTTAAATAAATAAAATCTCTTTTCTTTAAGACCATAATTTCTCTGTATTCCTTGACCCATCCATTCGCCAAAATGATAACCTATTCCAAGTTTTCGTAATTCATTTTGATTTATTTTAACCCATTGAGCAAATCCATGATTATCATTATGAATTTCATCTTGAATAGAACTCCATAACCATCTATTTTTACTTCCCACAAAAATATTCATATCAAAATCAATATAAATGCATCCACAAGTTCCATCAATTTTTTCTGTGATAATTATATCTTTTGATAATCGAGGAATTTTACGAAATCCTTTAAACTCTGGAAAACTACCCATTTAATTTATTCCTCTCTATTATGTCTAATTTCATCAAGAGCAGTAATAAATCCGAATATACAATACTCTACTCCCCAAAAAAGAAATATAATACACCAAGCAAGTCTTTCATTCCCCATTAAATAAACAACAATAGAACAAGCAATTAAAACAAATCCTAAAATCATAGCAATAACTAACGCAATAAAAAATCCTATATCAAATTTAATTTCATCTCTTCTCCATTCCTTTGTAGGTTTGGATTCGTTATTAGTAACATAAAGTAACCACTGATATATTTTTTCTTTTAAATTCATAATTAATTCCTCTTATCTGTTATATCGAATTCTTTCTTATACTATAAGTATATCATACTTCACTACACCACAGCAAATTTATTTTAATTCTTCTATTTTATCAATAAACAATTTAATACTTAACCCATCTACTGCTAAAGCATGGGATACATCAAAAACAGGAAATATAATTACTGTTTCGCAAGGAATAGCAAAAATCAATGCTACTAATTGTTCATTTTTATTAAATACTCCACTTCCTGAATTACCCCATAAACAAGGAACTTGTATTATATCGTAAATGCCATTATAACCTGCAAAAACTCCTTCTCCATAAGTATAAGGATTTCCTAAATAATGTCCTACTAAATATAATTTATCTTGGGGCTTTGCTATTGAGAATCCTTTTATTACTTGTTTATTTCCAAGTTTTCCTTTTATTTTAATTAATGACATATCGAGTCGTTGATGACATTTAATAACTTCTGCTTCAAGTTTTTTATATTCATCTTTTACAAATACACTAACATTTATCATATCATTACCAACAACATGAGCATTAGTTAAAATATATGTATATCCATTTTTTATTTTAACAATAACTCCTGTTCCTATCCATTCAACGGTATTATTTTCTTTTAATGTTCTGCCATATTTTCTATTTTTACGCATTTCATCATTTGTTTCAGGAGGATATTCTCCTATGCCATAAATTAAAACTGTAACAGATTTAAGATAGTCATAAGAAGGTCTAATATCTTCTTTGATAATTGTATTAAATTGTATTATATTTCTTTTTTGATTGAAAAATATAGAATAACCCAATAATATACCTGCTATACTTGTTATAATTACAAGTAAACTTATTACAAGAATTTTGATAATTCTTCTCATAATTTATTCCTCCTAATTTTATTCGGTTAATCTCTTATACAATTTTTCGTAAAGTGTTATAATCATATCGCCTAATAGATTTACATCATTTATTTGTCCTTGCATAGTAGTTGCAATTGCTTGTGCTGATGCTTTCATCATTGCTTGTTTTTCAATTGATGTGCCAACTGCATCTGTTCTTCCGCCAGTTGGTTTTTCTGATTTAGGAGTAGGATTCTTTTTATTACATTCGTAACATTTTGTATATTTTCCATCCTTTAATACTTTTCCACAATCTACACATTTAGGTTCGGTAGATATTGATGCCTTTGGAGTTTCTACTGGTGCAGAAGCAGATGTTTCAATCTTCATTATTTTTGTTACAAAATATTGTCCATTTTTCTCTGTTTTTTCTAACTTTACATCTTCTTCTTTCTTTAAATTCTTTTGAGCATAATCTAAAACTGTTTGAGTTGTTCCCATCCATTTTTCTGTGCCATCATCTAATCGAATTTTTAACAAAATTTTATTACCCTTTGTAAACCCAACTAAGAATTTCATTTTACTTCCTCCTTTTTTTCTATTTCTTCTCTTTTTAAATGACAAATTTCTTTATCGACCAAACGTTCTACAATATAAAAATCTTTTTTTATAGCAAATGATTTAACATAAATTAATCTGCCATAATAAGGAGTTCCTTTAATAAGAACAATATCCTCTAATTCTAATCCATCGTCGGTATCTTCGTAACTCATTTTTTGTCTCCTGTATACATATGACATATATATTTACCATTTACATAAAAATAAGTATCGTTTGTTTCTTCTTGATGTATAGTTTGTAGGTCTGTCCATTTATTAAATAATGATTTTATAAAAATTTTAAATGCTACTTTAGCAGGTATCCAAATTTGATTATCCATTTTTAACCTTTTTCTTTCTTTTCTTTTTTGCTGATTGTTCCATCGTTACGAGTTTTGATTTATCTTCTATTAATCTAAAATATTTTTCTCTCATAGATTTAAAAGGTAATTCTTCAATATCTTCGCCTTTTAATGATAAATTGTCTAAAGTTTCTTTCATCTTAGTTTCGATAAATTCTGGCAATTCTAATAAATTAACTATCATATTTCTTTTATCATAATCTTCTTCATTTAAAATTGGATTAGTTAGTCCGTCTGTTGCTTCTTTATTTATTTTTTTAGCAAGTTCGTTATAAGGATTTATTCCTACTTTATATTTCTTCGATTTTGGTGAAAATATTTTTACATTAGGTAAAGTTAATAATTGATGAAGGTCTGAATCAAAACTGATTAAAACAACTTCTTTATCAGGATAATATCGTGGCACATAAGACATCCAATCATCGGCTTCTAAACTTTTTTCTTTTAAAATTTGAAATGGTAATGCTCTATCTATACTATCTAATAAATTATTACATTCTGCAAAAGTATTATCCCAATTAATTTCAGTGTGTTTCTCTCTACCTTCTTTACGACCTGCTTTATATTGTTCATCGAAGTCTTTACGCCAAGAATGTCCATAATCGACTGCCAACATTACTTCGTCGCCTTCGGACATTCCTACTTTTAAAATGTTTGCGAATAACATATTTAATATTGTATAAGTAATAGGCACTTGTGGAGTATATTTGTGGGCGAAGATTGCTGAAAACATTAAACAGCCCCAATCTGCCACTATTATCTTGCCATTATTTTCCATTTTTATCCTTTAATATTTCATACATATAACCCATAACATTAAAAAGAATAGCACAAAAAGCTTCGAGTAAAGTTATTTCTTTACCTGTTTGTTTATCTATTCTTGTATAGCCTCTATGAATTGCCCACGCATCTAAAAAATGTCTCCATAATGATTTCATATAGGCAGTTTTAGGAATTCCTTTTTTCCAATTATCACTGTCTCTTAATGTGCCGTCTGATTGAATTCTATGTTTGGTCATATAATTACCAAATTCTTCTAAAACGAAAGGGTCAATGAATCCTTCGTAATCATTTTTTCCTATTTCGCTATCTCTGGTAGCCCCTGTTTCGAACTTTCTTACCTCTCCCATTGATTTTTAATCTCCTATTTATTTAAAAAATCTTTTCGCTTAAATAAAACACACCTGCACCAATAACCATTAATACAACTAAAACAGGATGTCTTGTTACCATTAGTCCTGCACCTATAACAAATAAAACAATACCTATTCCTTTACCAATTAATTGATTATACATTTTATTCCTCCGCTGTCGGTTCTGTTGTTGGTTCTTCTGCTTTTGTTTCTGTAATTTCGCCTTCTAATTGTCCTGCCAATCTTTTCTGAATCTCGGCAATCTCTGTCTGCAATCTAACCAACTTATTATTCAACTTAATTCTCTGCGTTAATTGTGGTCTTCCTCTTGCCATGTTATTCTCCTTTTTTTTCTGTTTTTGTTTCTTTAAGTTTATATTTATCGATAACAAATTTTGTGCAATCTGAAATAGAATAGAATATTTCTCCACCTGATTTCATAACAATATCTATCATTGTAGAATTACATTCTGTTTTAGGATGGTCAGGTAAAATTAAATAAATAGGTATTCCAAATAAATAACAAATTTCCATTTCTAAAATAGTGCCAGTTGTTCGAGTATCTTTAGGTAAATAAACAATAATAAAATCTGACCTAACAACAGCTTCATAATCTCCCCAATATTTAAAATCAGTTAAATAATTTCCTTCTAATCTGGCTTTTTCATAAAGATAAATTAATAATCTTATTCTATCTAATTTAGCAGTGTCTATATTTCCCCACCAGATACGTTCCATTTCACTTGCAAAAATATCCCAATGTCCTCCTGCTTTGAGTCCTGTAATATAAGAAACATGGTCTTTGGATTCTTTTCCAACTTTATTAGATTCTTGTTCAACAGGGTCATAAATGCCTAAGTCTGAACTATTTAATTTTTCTCTAACTTCTGCTCTCCAAGATTTCATATCTTTAGCAGATACAGATTCTATTGCTCCAGCAGTATAAGTTGTATACTTTAATCTTTTATTATCCATATTTTATTCCTTTTTATTTAATTTTAAAAGTTCTAAAATAATTTCTAATTGTTCCGTTGTAAAATTGCCATCTAAACAGACTGTATCGCCACCGAAATCATTATAATCAGTATTCAAATTATATAATTGTTGTTCGAGTTCTTCTTTTCTGGTCATTCTATATTTCCATTTTCTTGTATTGCTTCATCTTCTCTTTTATCTAAATATCTACGCCTATATTCATCTGCACAATGCATAATAGCATACACGACTTCATGTAAAGTAGAATAACGTTTTTCCCTTGTTTTCATAAATCGTTTCATTAACTTAAAAACACAATATTCTAAATCTCCTTTATTATCAATATCAGGCATTTGATTTAATATATTATCATATTTTATTCTTAATTCTTGTTTTATATATGGCATATTATTTTTTCCTTTTATTAATTCCTATTACTATACAAATTGCAGTTATACAATAAATTAATGTGCCACAAATCCATTTTATTCCTTTTAAAGTTGATTCTCCTAAATGAAATGTTATATCTATTATTATTTTACCAATCTTAATTGCTACTTCTATCAATGCTTTAATTTCTTTAAGTTCTATTTTCATTTTATCCTTTTTAAAAATTAACTCTGCCATATATCATAATTCTTGTGTCGTTAGTATCGCTTAAAGATTTGCCTATTGCTATTCCTATACCTGCATTATCAGTAATACTATAACTTGTTCCTAAATATATTGCAGGATGTGTAGTTATAAATGCTTCTGCTTGCATTTTATAAAATCTAAAGAAAGATATACCTGCTCCTACTTCTGTTCCGCCACCATTCGCTCCTGCACTCATTCCTGCCACTATAATAGGCTTGAATTGTAATCCTATCGGAGCAAGTTTGGCTTTTAAATTAGGTATATCTTTAATTGATATAGTTCTTAGAATATTAGTAGATTTTGGGTCTGGCGAGTTCTGAATATGCACTTCGCCATCTTTAGTAATATGCATATATTCGCCATTACCTAAGTCTATAACCGCTTCTTTACCATATCCTAAATCAATCTTAATAGGAGTATTTTGCCAATTCTTATAATAACCAAATCCAAAAATTGTAAGGGCAATTAAAGCATATATAATTAATTTTCTTAAATCTATAATTTCAAATATAGATTTTGTCCATAAAACAGGGTCAGTCAAAGCAAATCCTTTAAGAAATTTTTTGGGATTAAATTTTTCAGAAATGGCAAGTTCAGGGGATTTTTTGACAATATAACCAACAAGTTTTCTACGAATATATGACAATATAAATCCTACCAATATAAATCCGATACCTATAACAATCAATTGTTTATTCATTTTTTTCTCCTTACAGTTAAATTCAATCTTACTTTACGCTTTAAGTATAGCATATTTACCCATAAGAGTCAATAGTTTCTATTTTTAATCTTTTCTCCTTTTTATTTAGGAATAATCCCTGCCATTATATTTTCTTTAAAATTCATCTTTTTTAAAAAATAATTCAAATTATTTTTATATTTATTAATATTTTTTTCATAATTAAATAAATATTCATTCCAATCTAAATTGGCTCTTATTCCATAGGCAATTGTTTCTGCAATACAATTTAAACTTTCAATTCTAAGGGCTTGAGAGCCTATTGTTTTAGTAACTGCGATTTCTAATTCTTTTTTTGTGATAGGTCGATTTAATTCTTTTATTATTAAATCATATGCTTTATTTATTTTATTTTTATTTAATCCTAAATTAACTTCCCAATTAATAATTCCATTAGAATTCATAGTAATACCAAAATGAATTCTGTAAACAAGATTATATTCTTCTCTTATTTTAGAAAATAATCTACCACTCATATCATTATATACTTCTGATAATAAGTCCATTAAATATTCTTTTTCTAAGCCAGAAAATTCTGATACATTAACATCTGCTTTTATAAGCATAATTGACTGACTAATATCTTTTCTATTTTCAAATATTCTTCGCTTAAATTTTGTAGGAATTCTATAATCAGGATAATCCAATGACAATTCTTCTTCCATATAGAGTTCATCTTTAACATCTCCGATAATAATTAAAGTAGGATTATTGTAATATTTCTTATAATAATTTAATATTTCTTTTTTATTAATATTTTGTAAAGTTTTTTCTGTTCCTATTATTGGTAAATAAAATCCATTATCTTTAGGATAATAATGTTCATTTGCTAATTGATAAATATAATGAGAAGGATTATCCTCATACATTTTTAATTCCTGTAAAATTACTTCTCGTTCTTTATCTATTTCTTTAGAAGGAAATATAGGATTAGTTACTATATCAGTTATAACATCTATTGCTATATCTTTATATTGATTAGCAATTTTAGCCCAATAAAATGTAATCTCATTATCGGTGAAAGCATTAATATCGCCACCGTATTGTTCTATTGCAAGATTAATTTCTTTCTGTGTTCTATTTTTAGTTCCCTTAAAACAACAATGCTCAATAAAATGACTAATTCCTTTTATATGAGGTTCTTCGTAATATGACCCAATAGGAATTAAAATTCCCACTAAAGTTGCTTTCCCTTCTTTACGAACACAAATTTTATTCATAATATTATCTCCTTATTTATAAAAAATAAGAGCATTAGCTATTAATAAAACAATACCAATTAACTTTCCTTTTATATCTGTGGTCTGTAATGATAAACCTAAATACCCTGTCAACATCATATAGAAGCAAATTTTATATACCATTTTATTCTTTCTTCTTTCTTTTATAAATTCGTTTTATTTTTTCTTTTCTACATCCTTTGTCATATAGATAAAGGTCAATTTGCATATCGATAATATCATCTTTTGTAATTCTCTTATTTTCTGTATTTAATAATTTTTTTACCATAGTTGTTCTTTCTTTTCTTAATCCCAAAGATACTATTAATGATTTGTAAGTAGGATAATTATCTCCAATTGGTTTTAAATTTTGAGTTCCTTCTTCATCTTCGTATTCATCTTCTTTTAATCTTGCTCTTTCGAAATCAGGACAAACACTTATTAAATCATCTTTTTCTCCTGTTAAGTATTCTACATTATAAGCCCAATAATCGCAATATTTTCCGTCGCTTACATAAAATCTACAATTTGCACAACATTCTTTATCAGGCATTTAATCCTCCTATAATACTACTAATTTATAGGTTCAGTGTCATTTATCGGTCTATCTACAAGATTAATTCCAAATTTACACTGTCCATTATCACAAGTATATCTCCAACAAATTATATTTTCGTCCTTCATTCCCCAATATTCTCTTAATAATTTTGTTCCGCAACATGGACAGTTATCCCACGTTCTTTCTTTTGCCATAAACTCCTTTTTAATATACTTCATCTAATTCATCTAAATCTCTTTCTGTTATTTTTTGTCCTTTTAATAAATCAATGGATAAATTTTTATCTATTTTATGTTTTTTATTAGGCACAATTTGCGTTTTAGGATTTCTATTCCATATATGCCTTGTTTTAATTCTTTTGATTTTTTTCATTTTCTAATTCCTCTAAATTTTTAAGTTCATAATCTATTTTTATTAATTTATGGAGGTCTGCATTTAATCTTTCTGTTAAATTATAACTATGTTTTCTAAATTCTTTATATTTTTCTTTTAAATTCTTTGATAAATTATTGTTTTTAGATTTTTCTAAATGATTTTCCAAAAGAGATACTAAATCTCCTGTAAGTTCTAAATATCCTCTATAAATTTGCATAAGGGCTATACTATCTTTCATTTTTTATTCCTCATCAATAGTTCTAAATTTATAATCTTTGTATATATCTATAAAACAAATAACACAATCGTCTCTATCTTGTGGATATTGAAAACTTGCTATTCGTTCCCATTTCTTAATGCTATTTTTGACTTCTATATGATAATTCATTATCTACCCCTTTCCTTCTACTTTCTTATTCCATAACTCTTTAATTTGAGCATTATTGAGTTCTGAATATCTTGTAGTGCTTGTGATTGAATGATGTCCAAGTAATTTACGAAGGTTATCTATATCTATTCCTTTTTTTAATACAAAAATAGCGTAACTGTGTCTAAATAAATGAGGATGAAAATTAATCTCTGGAAAATGTTCTTTCATACGATAACATTTCTGTTTAACCGCCATAGAGGTCATATTAAAAGCATTTTTTTCTTCTGGTTCACTATTAAAATATTCTTTAATAATATCTTTCGCTATTTCAGTAAATAATACTATTCTTTCTTCTTTGGTTTTTGATATATATACCTTAACTTGTTTCTGTTCCAAATCAAAATCTATTCGTTTTAAATTATCAATCTCACCTACTCTTATACCAGAATAAAATAGAAAATAAAATATTGCTTTTAATCGTAAATAATCTTTTCTTTCTGTTGCCATAATAATAGGAATAATCTTTTCTTCTAAATATTTCTCATCAAAATTTTCAGGCAATCGTTTTTCTTCTTTTAATTTTTTAGGTAATATTATATCCGTTTGTTTTATAAATATAAGATAACTCTTAATCGCATTAACGTAGGCATTAATAGTTGACGCTTTAGATTTTGTTTGCATATCTTTTAAAAAACTATTAATTGTTTCTGTTGTTAATATTTCTTTCGTAAAAGTTAATACCTGTTGAATTCGTGCAATATAATTCAATGTGGTATTAAATGAACGTCCATTTAATAAAAGATAATCTTTAAATTTCGAAAGTTCCATTATTATAATCTCCATTTTTAGTATGTTTATAATATTCTTTAAATCTTTGACTGATTGCTTGGCCTTTATTATCACAGTTTAAATGATTGACTATATTCATTGCTTCATCAAAAAGATATTCAATACCTAATTTTTTCTGTTGACATCTTACAAAAGCAAGTTTTAAAATAGGAGCTTTTTGCCATAAAAGAATATCTTTTTCATTATCTCTTTCCAATTGTTTTATTATTTTTGGTAAATATTTTTCAAATAAATATTTACGTTGAGTAACAGATAATTTAGTAGTAAGTTTAGGATTAAATCCTACTTTTCCGTTTAAAATCTTTTGTAAATGGTCTACACTATAATCTTCTTTTAAATGCGTGAGAAATTGTTTGTAGTTCATAAATCCCTCTCTTTCTATTTTATATAATATCGTTTAATAAACCACTTTATATATTTTCTGATTAATTCTTTTTTGACTAAATATTCATAAGCCCTCTGATGTAATCTAATATGATTTGTTTTTGTCCATAACAATATATTGCTTTTGTTATTATTATCGTGGTCTAAATCTATATGATGTCGTTCTGTATCATTCTTTTTATTGTGTCTTTTTCCAAAATTAGGATTATTTTTTCCTATCCTATAACTTCCGAACATAGGATTATTAATACCTTTCATTATTTTACTGTGTTCGGGTCTTTTTTTACCTATTCTTATTTTGGCACAACAGTTAATACATCTTATTGACCTTCTGTCTATTATTTTAGAACAGTTTTTACAATAATGTTTGATTTTTCTTGTAGCATTTTCTTTTATTCGGCTTTTATGATAACAGTTAGAACATCTTTCTATTTTCTTTTGTATAGAAGATTTACTTAATTCTTTTCCACAAAATTTACAATTTTTCATCTTTAAGTTCCTTCAATATTTGTAGTCCTTTTTCTCCTAAAATACGAGAAGGCATCCTTAAAATATATCCTTCTTCGCATAAAAAAGGTTCTATCTCTCTACTGTATTCTAATTCCGTTAATTTACATCTTTGAGCCAAAGCATTTGCTCCTATCGGTCTTTTTAATTCTGACAAAGTTTGTAAAACTCTTATATCTAATTCAGTTAGTCCATTTTTAACAATTTTCCAATTATGTAATACTTTTGATATATTTTCTACAATAACTAATTCCTCTGCCAGCGAAATTGCTATACGAGGAGTAAATTTTGAATTACGAGCGATAATATCTATATTTTCTTCTGATATAATTTCTTCGGGAAATAATTGATTAATATATTGTTTAATAATTTGTTTTAATTCTTCGATTGTATATCGTTCAAACTTTAAATGGATTTGTATTCTATCCATTGTATCAGGATTATTATGTAATAAAATTGATTTCTGTATACTTGCACCACAAAAAATAAATGGTTTTATCTTTTTACCTGATATTGTAAATTCTTCTATGACAGGATTAAGTATTTTAATAACTTTGCGGTCTGTGCTGTCCATTTCATCTAAAAAGAAAATTACATTTTGTTCAGGACAAGTATTAATTTCATTGATTATATTAGTTAATTCATCAGGGTCTATCTGCCTTCCTACTCTTGTAATAAGATGAGCATTTAACATTTTTGCTAAAATATTTACAAATGTAGTTTTGCCTACTCCTTGCCTTCCGTCTATAAATATATGTCCTCTTAATCCTCTTTGTATTTTTCTAATAGCAATTTTTGTTCTTTCTTTTGCCTCCTGTTGTCCTATAAAAGTATTAAAATCATAAGGTCTAAATTCAAACTTTTTTATACTTTGTCCTTTATATTCTTTTATTCTACTTATATCTATCTGACTATCTTGTATTACTACGTTTAAATGGTCTTGTGGAGCATTTTCAATAGGAATATCTCTATCTGTAAGAGAAGATATAACAATTTGCGAAGGTCGTGTTTCAAAAAAATTCAATTTTTTAGAATATTTATAAAGATAATATCCTAAACACATAAGAAATATAACAAAAAATGTCATTTAGTTTTACTCCTTTTATCTTCATACATTAATTTATCTACAATTTCTAAACAATTTTTAGATATATCACAATGTCCTATACTTACTTCTATATTTATTCTTTTTAATATATTTTTTATACGCTTAATAAATTCTTCTATTTTATAACGAGTAACTACAAGTATAAATTCATCTCCAGAAAGACGATATAATTTATCTGTTAGACGAATAGTTGTTTTTAAAGTTCTTGCCATTTGTTTTAATATTTTATCCCCAATAAGATGTCCTTTTGTATCATTTATATCTTTAAATCGGTCTATATCAAGCATTAATATTGTAAAATTGGTATTATATCTTTCATTAAGTTTACAATATTTTATTAAATCTTCTTCTAATTTTCTTTTGTTATATATACCAGTTAATTCGTCATATATACTTAATTTTTTATATATTTTAAGTTGTTTTTTTAGTTCTTCTATTTGTTCTTTTTGAGTTATCATATTATTTTCTTTCTACTTCTATTATATCATATAACATTACACCAAAGCAAATTTAAAATTTATTCATTACTTTTATAACGCCATCTTTTTGTTTTATTCTGATAATAGTTTTATTACCTTCTTTTACTGTTTCAGTTTCTATATCTTGTTTTTCTAAAAGACTTTGTAATTTTTCTATTTTAGAATTAAGTTTATCTATCTCTTTCATTTCATAACTATCGTCTAATGACATGGTAATGGATAGCCCTACCTCTCCTATTACATTTCTATTCGTGTTGTATTTACCATATACTCCTATTTTATGTCTGCGTCCTTGTTGTAAAATTACTTCTCCTCGCACATTCACTTGAGTTTCTTCAAGTTTTCCTATTCTTTTATCATGGTTATTTATTCTATCTTCGTGGTTAGATAATTGATTATCTTGTTGTTTATTCCAATTTGTTTGTGTAATATCTTTAGCATTTATTGTATCGCTTAATTTAGTATCTCCGTCTTTCCTTGTTGTTGTTTCAGTATTTATATTACTCTGTAAAGTAGTATCGGCATTTTGTAAATTATTAACTGTTGCAGGGTCAACATCTTTTCCGTTTGCACCAGTATCTCCCTTATCGCCTTTATCGCCAGTTAATCCTATATCTCCTTTTGTTCCGTCAATGCCATTTAATCCATTAACTCCGTCTATTCCATTTATACCGTCAATACCATTAAGTCCATTTTGTCCTATATTGCCAGTATCTCCTTTGATACCTTGTATCCCTTGACTTCCAGTATTACCCTTAATACCTTGAATACCCTGTTGCCCTGTCGCTCCTGTATCGCCTTTGTCGCCCTTTAAAAAAGTAGGGTCTGTCCAAGTGCCTCTATGTCCTTGTCCTGTTCCGTCATTTACTAATATATATCCTTTATTTCCGCCAGCAGTATCGGTAACATTAGCTCCAAAAGACAACCCCACATAAATAAATAATAAAATAGATAATATTAAACCACCAATTACAATAATTAAAATTTTATTGTTCATATTTATTTTCCTCTTTTCTTTCTGTTTGTTTATTTTTTAGGGATTTTTCTCTGTTTTCAAGTTCTTCTTTTGAAAGTGGCTTTGTTCCCCAAATACTGCCTTCGAAATTATCTATTAATTTATATATTTTTTCGTTTTCCATTTTGTATTTCTTCTTTTTTAATTAAATACAAAGTAAATAATAATGATAATAATAACCATATAAACATAAACGGAATTATTATACTAAATAATGCTTTTATTGTTTCGGTCATTTTTTCCTATTTTAAAAATATATTATATCGCTAATATTTCTAAAATCTATTATAAGAAAATTTGTATAAGCAATTACTAAATATAAAATCATTAATATTACTATACTGAATATTGTTAATAATCCTAAAAGTTCTAAAAATTTTCTCATTCTATTTATTCTCCTTATTTTTTACTCCGTCTTGAGTTTCTAAAAGTTCTTTTGTGTCTATATCTATTATTCTATATAATTTTAATCCTTCTTTACTATCTATATCAAGAAGAAAATTATCTATTTCTTCTCTTGTGCCATTAAGAGAAAATACATTGCCAAGTTTAGATATAATAGCAACCCTTAACATTTTAACCTCATTTTTCTATTATTTTAGCAATTTCAAAACTATCTTCTACATATTCTTTAGGTAATTCTATATTAGATACAATTTCTTCTGCTTCTATTTCATTCTTTGCATAAATAATGTATTCTAAATTTACATTAACTATTATAGAATATTTTTTATTTTTCATCTTTTCCTTCTCCTTTTTTATATATCTTTAATTTTACATTTATCTAAGTATATTTCAGATTTTTGTTTATCCCATACTGCATATAGTTTATTATTCTTAATTTGCAATTCAACGTTATAAGAATTATCTTCTCTATCAATTAAAATGTGCATATTTATATCTCCTGCGGTTCGCCTTCTTTCCAAGATAAATGCCCTTTTGTTTTGCACTTTGGACATTTTTCTTGTCCTGTTTTTACTATTCCATTAAATCCGCAATTGCAACACTTAACGTTGTCCATATATTCACTCATATTTTTATTTCTTCTCCCTTCGGACAAATTCCACCTGCTAACATAAAAAATTCTCTGTATTTTAATCGTTGTTCTGCGTTAATTATATTATTTTCAATATTATACCAAACTTCGTTATTTCCATATTTTACAATGTTTTCTATCATTCTTACCCTTATATAATCATCTATCGCCTCATCTGCGTCTTGTTTAGGAGTTAAATCCTCATCTACATTATCTCCTATCATATTTTCTAATTTTTCTTGTTCTTTCATTTTACTTTCTGCAATAAGTTTTCCATTGCATATAGGACAATTATTTGGTAATTCGTTATATAATAAAATTCCTGTTCCACATTTATCACAAATATATTTTTCATTTTCCATAGTATTTTATCCTTCCTTTATATATTCTATTTCCCATTGTCCATATTCAAGTAACCAGTCTAATCTTGTATAGTCATTTTTTAATGTCTTTAAAAATTCGTATATATCTTTATAAGGTTCTTTATTGCTTTTTACACCTGAATAATCATTATCGTGGTAACTGACTAAGTGTTCCATAATTTCTTTTTTTGTTTTAAAAATAATTCCTTCATCACCGCCAAAATATCTAACATCAAATTGAAGGTCTTTTATTTTATACATTTTTAGTTCTCCTCAAATTCTTTTACTTCTGCCCATTGTAATAATAGTATATCGCCTTTATCAATATATTTTGATAAATTTTGTAATTCTGCTATTTCTCCATAACTTATGTTTTCATTTTTTATTTGTTTTTTCAAATATCTTAACCGCTTTTCTATTTTAGTCATTTTCTTTTCCTTTATATACTAATGCGTTCAAAAAATAAAATTGCTTTTATAAATCCTACTTCTTCTCTAATAAGTTCATATCCTTTATTTTCTAAACTAAATTTTTCTTGTTCTGCTTTTTTAATACTTGCTTCGTCCATTAAGTCAATGTTAATTATTTTCACTTTTATACCTTCTTTCTATTATAAGTATACCATATACTACTACACCAAAACAAATTTATTTTATATTCTATTCTTACCTTGTTTTATAAATTCATAATGTTTTTGTAATTCTTCTGTTGTAAATTTATTTAGGTCAATATCTAATATTGTGGATATTGACGATACTGTTAATATCTGTGCTATTATTTTTTCCTTTTCGGGGCTTGTTTCCTTATATATAGGAAGTAATTGCTCTTTTAATTCTCTGATTTTTTCGTTCAATTCTCTGCGTTCGTCTGTTTTTATCCGAGTATCTTTTTTAATTTTTCTTAATGTTCTAATTTGTCTTTTTATTTCTTTAATATCAACAGATATAGTCATTTTTTGTGCTTGTTCTGATACTTCTTTTATATCTAACGTGGTCTGTGTCTTTCGTGGTCTGCCCCTGCCACGTTTTATAGGTAAAGGTTCACCAGTATTAACCTCTGATATAATTACTTTTAGCTTGTTTTTACTACCCTTTAACCTACCCATGATTTTTTCTCCTCTTATGTATAACAAGTCGTTCTACTTGACAGGCTTCAAAACATACTTTACAATATAATAAATCAAAATAATGTTTTACTTCAATAATTCTGCCACAAATATCGCAATGTTTTATCAATATTTTTTCTTTCATATTATCTTTTAGATTTTTTTTATCTTGTTAATATGTATTTGATAATCCTGTTCTACGTCGGGATAATCGGCAAGCCCTAATGATACTTTTGTATCACCATAAACACTATATACAGTAAAAACTCTTACATCTCCGTCTTTATATATTACTTTATTTCCTGCCTTAAAAGGATTTTTATTCTTTTTCATTATAGTTTCCTTTCCTTTATATAACAAGTATACCATATACTACTATACCAAAACAAATTTATTTTTTCTTACGCCATATAGAAAAAGTATTACCATAAAATTCGGGCAATAAATTATAACTACCTTCAAAAATTCCGTTCAATCCCCATTTGCTTTTTATTCTGATATATAATCTATTAGTTTTAATAATATCTGTTACAATAGCAAAATGCTCTATTGTAGTATCGTTCGGCTCGTTCAATCCTTTTGTATTTTTTTCAATATTATAATATGTTATTATATCGCCTATTTTAATATTTTCTATTGATATAGGTCTATATAGACGCTGTAAATATCCAAAACTATCCTCTAAATCGCATAAATTATTATTTTTCAAAGCGTAAGCATAACATTCTGCATTTATATATTTTTTAACATACGATAATGATAATGTTGGATAATCTTTTATTATATCGGTATCATTATCAGGTATGTCCTGATTATAATAAGACGGTTCAAAATAATCGTCAGGTATTTTTAATTTTATAGGATATGTTTTTATTGTATTATTTTTAGTTACTGCTTTTTCCATATTATACCTTTATATAGTTAATAATACCGCCATATACATCAAATTGACTGCGTGTTATGTCAATTATATGATTATTACATTCTATCCATGTATGTTGTAAAATTTTAGGATAATCATTATAATTTATATCTTTTAGTTTTTTGTATTCTTTTTTATTATATCTTTTTAAAAAATATCCGTCGGGCAATATGTCATTGACATTATTAACTTCGGCATATCCTTCAATAATTCGGGGATTATATCCTTTAATTTTTAATCTTTTATATACAATATCACATATAGATATACAATCTCCATATTTATATTGTATTTTAGATAATCCATTATAACTATTTTTATATTTTTTCATGTATTATATGTCCTTTATTCTATGGTCTTTAATATCTTACCCTCTTTTGATATATAACCATTATCAATCAACATCTTTGCAGGTCTGCCATATATACTACCTTGTAATTGCCATGCTTGTCCTGTTCTTATCAATTCCGCAAATAATTCTAATGTTTTTTCCGCTTCCAATTCCCCATTTTCGTAAGCAATAATCATCTCAACAACATCAATTTTTTTATCCATGTTTTCTTATCCCCTTTTTTTCGTTTCGTATTCAGTTTAGTCAATGGTATTACATCAACCGCCTTGATTTCGTGCCTGTAATACCTCGCAATAGATTATTTTTTATAGCGTCGCCTTGCAACCTTTGAATTACGTTCAGATAAGTCAAGCCATTGACGTATTTTTATAGCCCTGTCAATTAAAAGTATGCTTGAATTATCAGATTTATTATTGCCTTCTCGTTCTAACTGTTTATATGCTAAGTTAAAAATATTCATAATATCACCGCCTTTTTAGGTTAAATTTTTATCCCTCTATATATCCGTCAAACCAACCTTTACCATGCGTATCATCACATTGACAGTGTTCTTGTGCCTGTTCCAGTGTTAGCCCGCTTTTAATAACTTCATTATCTCCGTTTATTCTAAATCTAATTATCTTATACATTTTTTTATCTCCTTTTTTTATATTGATAACTCTATACCGTCAAAAAATTCTATATCTTGACTTGTTTGATTATCGTTATCTTTATTATAGTTAATATAAGTTACTCCTTTTTTTCTATATACCTTTATATAATCGGGTAAAAATTCGTTAAACCTTGTTCTTGTTGTTACAGTATCCCAACCGCCCGAATTAAGAATAATCTTGTTACCTGTCCATTTTATTATGTCCGTATTATGTAAACGCAAAACTTTATCGCCATTAGCATAGACGGTTAGCCGTGTATTATTTTTTATTTTTTTACTACTGATTATACCTGTTTCGGCTTCTTGCTTTTTTAATTCTTGCCGTTCTATTTTTTCGTATTCCCCTATGTATACTTGAAATTGTCCTACCTCTTTTATTCCGTAATAATAGCCTGTCTTGACATTATCCAAAAAAACAGAAAAAACCATAGCAGGTTCGTTTCTATCACCTAAACCGCTATTATCAACAAAATATGTTTCTACTAATTTATAACCATAAATATCTTTTGTTCCTACTATTTTACAACCTTTGACACCTTCGTCTTTGTCCTGTTTCGCTCTGTATAACATTTTAGCCTCTTTTCTTTTATACTCTTGTATATTTCAACGGATAATATACAACCGTTTTTTTTTCTACTTCCTATATATAGTATAGCATATATTTCAAAAAATGCAAATTTATTTTTGTGTATATAAATTTTTGTCAAGCGTTTCATGTTTGTCGTCGGCAGTGTTGATATATATAGTAACTAATTCTTTTTTATCCGATACAACAAGAATAATATCTAAACTATTTATATATGATATTCTATAACATACTTTTATAATATTATTATTCTCGGTATAATACTCAAAAATATTATCCTCTTGTAATTTTAACGCCTTTATAAAATATAATATATCCTCTTGACTAATAACTCTATATTTCAAATTATCAAGGCAATGTTTGCTATACTTCCATGACTTATTATTCAAGGTATTAGTTAGAGCTTTTAGTTTTGTTGTGTCCTGTTGCGGTATATAGACTTCTTTATGGTAACGCATATATTTTAGCCTCTTATATGTAACAAACACCATAATTTTATATATTCGCCTATTTTATAAGATAATATATTTATGCTCTTTGTATATTGTCCAGTCAATAATTCCATTATACGATATAATATAATATACATTTTTTTTCGCTCCGCTTTTAGTCTTTGATTATCCCTTCAAATTTGGTATTATCTAATACATAGCCATATTTGTTACCATATAGATATATGCTTACCGCTCCAATTAGTTCCGCACTATGCAAATGTAACGCAACGTCTTTTCTGTTCGTGATAGATATATTTATAGTTTCCATGTTATTCACCTTCTTTCTTTGTATAAGTCTTTTTTCTCTGTAATTTTAACATTATTAAACAACACAACACAATCAAAACCATTTGAGCCTATAATACCTTTATAGCCTCTTTTCTTGACTTCTCTATGTATGTCTTGACTGTTTTTCAATCGCTTAACTATACCTTGATTATCTGTATTGAGATTATACAATTTTTCTTTGTCTATTCTTGCAGTATAGCAATATATCGCTCCGTTAAAATAGTATTCCTTCTTGTCTTTGTCTATGTAAAAATAACACCGCTTAACATTGCTTATTCTTGCAGAATTATCACTAAAAGAGCTATTGCCAAAAAAAGAAGGCTTAACATACCCTTGAAAGTCTTTATTGCTATAATGGTATAATGTTATATAGTTTTTCATTGTCTTATATCCTCTTATTTTTTATTGTGGTATACTTCTATTATATAGTCATTAACTTCCTTGTATATAGTCAATCCGCCGTATGCCTTCAATGTCTTTTTGATAACGTCCTTTAAACTGGCTTTTTGACTATGCCTAACAGTCAATCGCTCGGTATACTTTGTCAATGTTTTTGCCCTGTTATCATAACAAAAGCCCACTCCGTCAATGTCCGTATAAAATAAAGCTAACTGATTATACTTACGGCATAATTCATCCCTAACTGCTTCATTCATAATAAAGGTATTGACAATTCTTATCTTGTCAAAGTAAGTTCTGCCTTTATCGCTCCATAAACCATGTATACTTGACTTTTTATCCTTTGTTATCGGTAAGTAGATTTTATACATTTTTTCTTATCCCCTTGACATTTTATTATCTTTTATTACTGTTTTTATCATATTAGTCCTTTACTTCTTATCATATAGTATCATATAGAGCATTTTTATTCTGGTATCTGGCTTTTTCTTTTTTCTAACTGATGTTAAGAATTTTCAAAAGTTAGTTTTTTTTTCCTTGCCTTCGGCTTTGGCTTCGCCCTTGCCGAAGGTATGAAAAAAATTTTTACCATAGTTTATA
>Ga0315290_10000015_pt1 | contig 92858 bp, 167 predicted proteins | sample YL17G12_0_MG_FD_203627 | JGI IMG/M metagenome (GOLD analysis project Ga0315290, IMG submission 203627) | Sediment microbial communities from Yellowstone Lake, YNP, Wyoming, USA - YL17G12_0 | ecosystem: Environmental > Aquatic > Freshwater > Lake > Sediment | place: USA: Wyoming | collected... | reverse complement strand
ACTCCTCGCATATCCGGCAAGTCGCGGTCGTTAGGTCCAAGAAACCGTGCTCCCCGGCGAACTCCTCAACGTCGGCGGCCCGGTGGCTCAGGTACCAGAGATTGATCGGACACTCCTTGCGTTCGAGCTTATCCACCTCGCCCATCTCCTTTTCTCCCCATGGGGCTGGGCTAGACGTGCTGTGCTTGCGGGGTGTCCGGCTTGTCGGCGTCGATGTGCCAGTCGCTACGGAGGGGCCTAACGGAATAGATGCTCCCGACGCGAGGCTTCCGAGAGTAAGCGGGGTCAGGGTTTGCACAATCGAAGATGGCGATCACCCCTCCCTCGCTGACAACCGGGTAGAAGCCGGACCCGTTGACCTCTCTCATTTCGGACAGGCGCTCGACGTAGCGGCAGCCAACAAACTTCTGCTCGAACTCGGCCTTGCGATCCATCTCAACCTCTCCTCTCCCATTCTCCCCACCCTCCCCCAAGGGTTCATCGGGCGGGGCATGGCCTACTTCACCTGCGCCTCAAGCACCTCCGTCAGGAACGCCAGAACTTCTTCGGCGTTGCCTCGATTGTCTCCAGGAACCAGATGGCATCGACGCTCAACTTCTCCCGGTTCTCCGGGGTCTGCCAGAGACTAATCCGCCAACCTTCGCCCGCGAGGAGCTCGAAGGCCCTCTCGCCGTCGCCGTTAGCCACGGCCGCATTGATGCGGTTGGCGTAGGCCGGGTCAACTAGGACCGCCCGTTCTACCACTGAGCCCATCTCCTCTCTTATTCTCCTCGCCCTCCCCGGCTTCCCGGTTCATCGGGCGGTCCCTACGTCCCCTGTCTCTACTCGGGCATCCCCATGGCGATGGTTTCAATCAGAGCCTCGGCCACCCTGGCGATGCGGTTGATGTCCTCATTCGGGTGCTCAGCGAAGATGCGCTGGGCGACTACCCTCTTGGCCCGGTTGAGATGGTCCTGCAACTGGCCGTCCTTGTCGAGTTCCCGGAGCCTCTCGATGTACGCTTCCTGCTGGGCGGTCCGCATGTTTGTTGCCCCTCTCCATCTGTCTACATTGTATCCCATCCCGACCCCGTTGTCAAGGACTATTAGTCATTCCCCTTCCCACCCCACCCACCAGAAGGAACCTCTCTCGCCGGGCCTCAATAACCAGGCAGAAGGAGGGGTTAACATGCCTACCGATTTCGCCGCGTCCTACCTGGCCTATCTGGGCGGCCAGTTTCGCACCGAGGCCACTGGGAGCAAGTGGACGAGGATTATCACGCCGTTCCTGGATCGCCACAATGACTGCATGGTCATTGACGTCTGGACCGGCGACGACGGACGCCTGCGCCTGACGGATAGCGCGGACACCCTAGACGATCGGGCCATGTCCGGCCGCGATGTAGACTGGGCCGCCCTGCGAGTCACCCTGGCCGGGTTCGGGGTAGAGGAGAAGAGAGGGGAGTTATGCGTGGAGTGCGAGCCCGCCCAATTCGGCGAGGCGTTCCATCGACTCCTTCAAGCCATGTGGGCGGCGGCGTGGTCGTGAGGACTAGGCGTCCCGAGTCATCCCTGACGGCCCCGGCGATGGCCTGGCTTACCAGTCGCGGCGCGGGGTCCATCCTGGGCGAGGTCTGCAACATCGGGAACTGCCTCGCCGACCTGGTGGCCTGGTTCGCCGACGGTGACATGGTGGCCGTCGAACTCAAGGTGTCCGACTGGAGACGCGCGTTGGCCCAGGCGGCCCGGAATCGCTGGCACGTCGATTACTCCTGGGTGGGCATGGCGGAGGAGTATGTCGCCCCGGCGGCCAGGAACCTCCCGGCCTTCGAGGAAGCCGGAGTCGGATTGGTGGCCGTGGGAACCGAGTCGGCGAGGGTCATCCTGGAGGCCCGGCGGGTCGCCCCGGCGGACCGACTTCCCCTCTACTGCGGCCCGCTGGCCATCGTTATCCAGTTAATCACGGCCCCCCTCGACGGCGAGTTCGACCTGGGCAACACGGAGGCCATAGACTACGTGAGGGCGTTGGAGACCGGGGAAGCCTTCGTTCGCCGATCCTCACCGCGCGAATCGGCCCTCCGGTGGCGAGGGGTTCTCCCGGCTAAAGTGGTCAAGCCACGCCGCCCGCAGACACCCCATGACCCCGAGGTGGCCCGGCAAATCATGGCCGACCTGGGACTGACGGGGGAACCATGAGACCTATCGAAGCCCAACTCCCCCTGTTCGGCCGGCCCCCTGCTCCGCGCCTGGCCGTCTACCAGGCCCGGTTCGCCGCGGCGATCCCGCCAGCCGCCGCGTGGGACCTGGCCGCCTCGATGGTCGGGGATCCCGCGTGGGGTCTGAGACTCACCGAAGGAAACTTCCCCGATAGGGAAGAGTGGGCGACTAGGGCGACGCAGAGGTGCCTGAGATTCCGGGCCACCACGAAGGATGAGGGAATCCCGGTCAACCTGTGGGTCACGGTGAACGGGGTAACCGTCGCCTTCCCGGACGGGTTGGGCGTCAAGAAGCTGCTGGACATGGTGGGAGGCGTCAGAGTGGGGACTAGACTGTGGAGATGCACCGAGTCGAGCGAGGTGGAGGTGCCGACATGCTAACCCTTGCCGACCGCGCCGCCCTCTACAACTCCCGTTGGCCGACTCGCCCGCCCATGGTCGGCACGGACCGTTGGCTGACCGGAGTCTGGATGGGCGGCAACAACTACCGGGGCTCCGGATACTATGGGTCCTACCCGCCGGGCTATCTCGACCGGGTGACCACGCTCTTCCCGGACATCCCGCCGGACATGACCCTCCACCTGTTCGCCGGGTCCGTGCAGGCGGGCCAGGGTTTGAGGCTGGACATTCGCGCCGACATGAACCCGGACATCGTGGGAGACGCGCATGACCTGGGAAACCTGGTGGGGGAGGGGAGATTCGGGCTCATCCTGGCCGACCCGCCATACTCCAAGGAGGACTCAGCGAAGTATGGGACGGGGCCGGTCAACAGGAAGAGGGTGGTAGGCGAGTGCGCCAAGGCGCTCAGACCGGGCGGCTTCCTAGTCTGGCTGGACACGGTGCTCCCGATGTACCGGAAGGCGGACGTGTTGCTTGTGGGGACCGTGGGAATCGCGGGGTCAACGAACCACCGGGTCAGAATGGCGTTCGTGTGGCAGAGGGTGGAGTAGAAACGAGAAGACCGCCCCTTGCTGGGGCGGCCTCTCTTGGATTCTCGCCTGCCCGTCCCCGGAGGAACGCCAGGCCGGATTCTAACCCCATCTTACCCCGGCCGGCAGGCGGCTGTCTATACCCCGGAGGCTCAGGCGACCTTGTAGCCGCTCATCATGACGAACCCCTGTCCAGCCAACTGTTCAGCCGCGCGGCCCTCGAAACCCATGGTCTTCGGCGTAATCACCTTCCACATTCCCAGAGCCTCGCCGACCGCGAATAGCCGGAACGCCTCGCCCTGGTCGCCCAGGACGCCGCCGACCTCGATGTACGAGGGACCGACGGCCAATCTGCCGGGAGGTGAATACCCGGCCAGCAGGTCCACCAGTTCGCCCCGGCGGGCCTCGGCCTTCACCTTGTCCACGCCGATAACCACGAAGTGGCAGTCTACTATGGCGAGCCCGGCGTCCTCAGTGACCCCCTCGTAGAATGGGCTAGTCACGTCGGCTAGGAGTCCGTGGAGCTTGTCAACGTCCAACGTCAACACTCCTCTCTGTTGATCTCTGTTGTTCAACCCTGCCGGGCCAGGTCTCCCGGCTCCCCCTTTACCACCAGGTACCTCCGGCCGTCCCTGCCGACCGCGTCATAGACGCCGTCCACGAAGCAGACACCCTTCCCGTCGCGGTACCGGCAATCCAGTCGCGCCTCCTGGGCCTCGGTCTCCGTGTCACCCCAGGCGGCACAGTGGCACCTATGAACCTCGTTTACCAGGAACCATAGCATCAACCCTCACCTCCCCGCCCCCTCGGCACTCTCCCGCTTCCCGCACAACCCGAGCATTCCCTGTGGGGATACGCGCTCGGGTACCAGCCCATCCCCTTGCAGTCCGGGCAGGCGTCGGTGATCGAGACGAGATAGCGGAACAACCGATCCACCTTCGCCTCGATGGCTACGAGCGCGTCGGCCAGTTCGGAGTCCATGCTAACCCTCGCCTCCCTCGACGTAGGCCAACCCCGCCAGGCATATCGCGGCCGCCGGGGTAGGCTGGACCAACTCGGCGGGCAGGAACCTGTCTATCGCCAAGAGGACTTCGCGCGGCCCATCGGCCCAGTCGCCCATCGCCACCGGGTGGTCCGTCGCTATCCATCCCAGCAGTTTCGGGTTATCCTCGTCCGCCAAGTCTCGCACGGGAAGCAGGGTAAGCCCCAGTTTCTCCGCGACGGAGATGGCGGCGTTGTTGTCCTGGGTGAACGGGGGCGGCTCGACCGGCTCCCACTCCTCGGCGCGGTAGAGGGACCCTTCGAGCGAGCGGTCTCCGGCGTCCATGGCCATCTCGTGGGTCACGTACTCCGCGCTGTTCACGCAACGCATGAGGGACATGTCCATGCACCTCTCCGCCACCCAGGCGTCACGTTCCGCCGGGGTAAGGGTGTTCCACCTGGCCAACACTTCGGAGCCGGTCATGTCTGGTCACCCTCCTTCTCCCGGCGAGCCTCCTCCACCAGTTTCGCCACGAAGGCCCCCATCGACAGGCCCTCCTTGCGGGCCAGGGTGGCGAGGCGGTCCCTCAACTCGCTAGGGATTTTCAACGTGGTCCAGTCGCTCCCGCCCGGCTTGGCCAGCATGGCGTCGGCTTCGGCCTCAGAGAGACCCATCTCCAGCAGGGCGGCCCTGTTGAGTTTGGCGAATGACTTAAACATCGGAGTCCTCCTTCGTCCCGTAGACCCTGGCGAGAATGGCGTACAGGGGCTGGGCGTCCAATAGCGGACCATGATCCGGGAGCCACTTATCCTCCAGTCCCTCCAGATACTCCCGGACCACCTTGGCCAAGTCGGGAGAGGCGGCGAACAGGGTGGCATCGGCCTCCGTGGATACCGGGGCGATAAGGCCGGACTCGGGGGCGTAGATTCCCCATGCGCCCACGGTGCGCTTAACCTCCAACGGCCCCGGAGTGTGCCGGGGGTCCAGCAGGTCCTTGGTGGTCAGCATGTCGGCTCGGCCTCCTTGCCCGCCCGGCTCTCCCCGGCCCACTTCTTGCCCGCCCCAAACGCCTCTTTCGGCGTCGGGTCGTGGCCGTCGAAAATGGGGTGCCTGACTCCTAGCCACCGCTTGACCCGCTTGGCGGTCTCGTTGTCGTAGTAGCCCGTCATGTACCCGATGCTCCCATCGGCGTGGGGGTTCTCGGCCCGATAGGCGTCCATGCAGGCCCGCATTTCCTCCGGGGTCTCGCAAGCCAGAATCGCGTCCATGATGTCCCCGTAGGTCACGAGTTCCTTGCCCTTCCAGTTAAGCATGGCCCTCCTCCTCTCCCCGGCGAACCGGGACTATCTCGGAAACTCGGTGTACCTCTCCCTCGCCAACCCAGCCATGACGGCCAGTAACTCCCGCTCCCGCCTGCGAAGCGTGTTGGTCATGCTGGTCACGGCCCTCTGGTGCGTTGACGGGGACACGTAACCCAGTCGGTTCCCGCGAGCGCGGTTCAACCTCCGGCGGGCATCCCTAATCCGGCCCTCGGCCCTCGCCACGTCGGCCAGGGTTACGTAGGTTCCGATGAGGTTCCGGCCGCGACAGACATACTCATCGAGGGCCTGGCGAACCAGGCAATCCTCGCAGGCCGGGGCGAGCCCGGTGATAAGGCAGGCAAGGCGGCGCATGGGGAACCCCCTTCCTCCAGGGGAGCCACGACGACTCCCCGGTTGTGGTCGAGCCTAGCCCTCTTGTTCCTCCACGTCATCCGGCAGGAGCACGGGAACCAACATCCTCAGCCGGATGGCGCACAACCCGTCCGCCGAGGTCTCCCGGTGGCCCAGCATCTCGGCGCACAGGCCGCAAATGGCGGTGGGTTCGCCGACCTTACACTCCTGCTCGTACCCGGCCACGTCGGCTTCCCGGTTACACCTGATGAACTCGGCCACCGGGCATTCCTTGTCGGCCCCGAGCATCCGACCCAACTTCTCGGCTTCGGTGGGCCACCAGACTCGCGGGGCGGGTACGCGACCGCCAGGCCAGGCCAGGTAGCGTCGCAGGGCGTCCCCGGCCACCTCGCCCAGTTCAATCTCCGGCCAGGCGTCGCAGGCGGCCTTGACCGCCTCGCCGAATGTCTTGCCCGAGCACTCGGCGTCCTGGCCGTCCCCGAGGACCTGCCAGCGGTACCCCTCGATCTTGTCCCCCTGGCGCTCAGCGTGAACCCGGTGAACGCTACCGTCCTGGTCCGTGAAGCGTCCGATATATGCCCTGTTGCATCTCTTGGCCACTCTTATCCCCATCCTCTCCCTCGGCCCTATGGGACCCGCAGGGTGGTGCGTCCCTAGCCCTCCCGCTTGACCGGAACGATCTCGACTCTGCACGCCGAACGGGTCCTTCTCGCCTTGGCGGCTTGCTGGACGGCGAGGGTCTCACTGCCACAGAAAGACCACACCCACGCGCCGCTAGCATCGTCAATCACTACTGCGTGAGTGTAGATGCGGGCCGAGGTGCGCGTGAAGCGTTCGCCGCCGTACTCCGCCACGTAACGCCAGCCCCTCTTGGCCATCCTGGTTGCCCCCCCCCTCTACCTGTCTACATTGTATCCTATCCCCCGCTAGGCATTGGGTTTGTAGGAGTAACCCTCCGCTAGGCGTTGGAGGTCTACGCGAAAAGCGGTCCTGCCCGCGAAAATCATTGCCTGCCCCTGCCGTTGGTACACCGCGCAAAAAGGTTGTCCGTCAGGACCGAACACGCGGCCAACCCAAAGGGCGAACCGCCCGTTGAAGGTCGGGCGGCGCAGAACGACGCCACCAAGGGGCGTGGATTGAAAGCCCACCCGGACGTCAGGGAGGCGTTCCGCTCCGACGAAGACGCAGGTGACGCGTTCGCGCTTGAGAGCCATCTTTCTCAACTCGCCTTCCCGTTCTCTACCTGTCTACATTGTATCCTATTCCCCTCCCCCTGTCTACTAGTATACCTGCTCCGCCGGGAGATAGTTTTCGACACGGTGACGCGAAGAGGGCCAGGCCCCCGTGGGAACCCGGCCCTCCGCGAACCCTCGCCTACGACTTGGGCCGCTTCGCCCGGAGCCTCCCGATGAACAGGACATCCCCGGCGGCCTCATCCTTCCTGACGGGCCGTCGGAGAAGGTATTCCCTAGACACTGACCCCTTCGCTTGGACCAAGGAGTCGAAGCCGTGTTCCGCGTGGGCGGGCATGGCCCCTTGGTGATGGGCCACGATGAACCGCTTGGCCTCCGGGTCGCCCGAGGGGTTCTCGCTGATCGTGACCACCGGCCGGGGCTGGCGGGCCTTGAGTAGCCGGGCCCGCTTGCACTCCTCGACCTGGGAATGCGTCCAGATGTGGTCGTCCGCGGTCGCCAGGGCCGGACGAGGGATACTTCCCTGCCCCCGGCTGAGGACGGCCGAGAAATGATTCCGCTCGATCCCCAGGGCCGCAGCGAACTCCTTGATGCCGTAGACGGGCTCGGCGACGAAGAAGGACGTGGTGCGGCCCCGGCTAACCACGTTGTACAGGGCCGTATAGGGTGCTCGGCCGAGTAGCCCAGTGACCAGGGTCGCCGAGTCGGCCTCATCCCCCACGGCTTCCCAGGACTCCAGTTCGGAATCCGCAGGGAAGGTCCATGTTATCGAGGCGTCCACTCGCCGGCAGATGGTCCCCTCGGGCCGGGCGGCGTCCAGGGTGTCCACGATGAACTGGCGGAGCCCGACCACGTAGGCGGACCAGTCGGCCTCGCCGAACTCGCGGCCAGCCTCGGAAGCGTCGCGGGCCAGCTGTTCGCGGTGGTCCTTCTGGACGAAGCCCTCACTGGTAAACCTGTCGGCGAACTCCCCATGCGACTCCCCAAATCTCAGGCAATCCTCGACTACCTGGGTGGGCGACAAGTTGCCGCCGGTCGAGCCGTCCCAACGGTCATAATCGATGGTCATCGTCTGAGCCCTCCTTCTCCGGCCCTGAAGTGGCCCGCGATCTTGTGCGCACATTCTGCCGTCGCACTGGCGGTAAGAAGTTCGACGGCGGCCTTCCTGAAACGCTCAGACTCTTCTTCGGTCTCCGCGAGGACGGCGGCCCAGAACAACTCGCGGAACTTCGGTTTCAGCCGTTGATCCTGGTCGCCCATCATCGGACCCCCCAGATTCCCGTGGGATGTCGCTTCGCCCAACCGAGCAGGATCGCCACGGCGCGTCCGGCGTTCCCGGGCGTAGCGGCCCAGTAGTCATCGTCAGGCTTGTCGCCCAAGCGTTCGAGGGCGGCCTCCAAGTCGGGGATGGTGTCGCCAGCCTGGCGGTCATTCAGGGACTTGAAGTCAAAGTGCGGCGCATAGTTGTAGGTGACATTCAGGTCGGCCTCACGTGAACCATCCAGAGGGTGAGTCCCGCCGTCCGTGAAATGGTCCACGGGCAGGGCCTCGCGGCAAACCGGGCATTCTAGGCGAATGTCATAACTCATTGTCTACCTCCTCCTTCTCCCGGCCCTGGGGCTGTCAGACTCCAGTTACTCCAAGCTCGGCGTTGAGGGCCGCCTCGGTCTCCCTCTGAACCCGGCCGGCATCGACCGCGTTGAGCCCCCGGGCCCGGGCCGCGGACTCGGCCGCCTTGCCCGCCTCATCAATGGCGCGAGGGATAGCGCCGGTAATGGAGCGCATTTCGTCAACGTCCTCGATGGCCTGGAGAGCGACCCAGGCGGCGTAAGTCACCGCATCGTTATAGGGGCGGTAACCCGGAGTGCCGATAGCCTCGGTGGGGGTAGACCCAAGCGCCCAAAGCGCTTGGCCGTACCGGTCATTGTGGAGCGCCTCGGCGGCGCGGTGAACCGCTCCAAGTTCTTCGCGAGTAGCCTCCCCCTGGAGGTACCGCCGGGCTACCTGTATGGCTCGCAGACTGCGGGGATCCGGAGTGCGGCCCTCTAGATACTCAGACAACACCACTCGCTCCCGGATGCCCAGTTGGATTTCGCGAATTTCGGTCGCCGTCCTCGGCATACTCGACCTCTCCTCTCCTCCCGCACCCCTTGGGGTTCGGGTCCTGCGGCGTCCGCAAGGGTTCTCAAAGGTGGGGGAGGGTAGCTCCCCCGGTCGGACTACTTCTTGACCTCAACGATCCCCGCCAGCGTCCTGATCTCCTCAGCCAGCCCGGCGTCGAGGGGAACCCTGTAGCCGACGGCTCCCGCTCCGCCCGTGCGGACATTGTTCGCCGACCAGTCGTCCCCGTCGGCCCCGTTGTTCCTCACGTACCAGATGGCGTCGGAGGTTATGACGAACCGACTCCCGCCGCCGTGGAGGTCGAACGAGTCGCAGAGGACCTCGCCGTCCACGTCGTTCCGGCCGTCCTGGGTTCCCTCAATCTTCGGGGCCCGTTCGCCGGTCAGGCATGTCTGCTTGGCGATAGCCTCTAGGCGGGCGGCGGCGTCCTTCTTCTTCTGGGCCTCGACCTCGGCGGCCAGGACCGGCGCGGCTTCCTCATCGGTCGCCGGGCGGCAGTAGATCGTGTGCAGCCAGTAGGCCGCCCCGCCGAAGGTCTCATCGCCGTTCTCGGCGCAATCGTTCGCGCTAAGGAACTCGGACCGAACCTTCACGACGGTAACGTGCTTGCCGTACTTGTTAGACCGGAACACGTAGCCCGCTGGCGGGGCCTCCTGGCGTGTCCGGCGCGGGAACTCGGTGACCAGGAGACCCTGGCTGCCGTCGGCCGCCTTCGGAGTCGCCGCCTTCGGGGTCGCCACGGGAGTCGCTACCTTCGCGGGACACTTGAGATGCGAAGCCTTCTTGGTGTCCTTGTCCCAATCGATGTCCTGGCCCACTCCGATAACTCCACCGCACTTGTAGCACTTGCCCGGATACCTCGCCTTGATTGTCATCCTCGCATCCTCCCTCGAATTCCGTATCGTCTCGCAACCCCATCATATCATGCCCACGTAGCGTAGCGCAACCCCTGGGCCGCATTTGCTCCCCACTCAGCCCAGAGGATTTCGACACAATTCGACAAAGGGTTGGCTGGGCAGGGAGGCTCTAGGAAGCCCCAGGGCGGGCGAGAATGGACCGATTAGGGTGATTGGACGTTGCGCCCCGCAACGCACCCCGTAGGCCGTTATTTCGGGGGTGTCCATAGGGCCATCTACCTGCGTGGTTACACATAACGCCGAGTTTTGTCAACTAGACGGCCCAACGCACAATGTCGCCCGCCACAAACCCCCTGGTAGACGACGTTTCACCGCCCCTCCGACGGCGTAGGATGCCCCAGGACGCGTTGGACCCCCGGATTAGGGTGATAGCCTAAGCGAATGTATGTTCGTGCCGCGGCGGCCAGGGCCAGGCGTAGCGCGAGGGGTTCCCGCAGAGGGGCGTAGAGGACGGGGGAGCACATGAAGAAGCCCCCCGGTCGGAGGACCAGGGGGGCAAGGTTGGAGCTATGCTAGATGTCGAGTTCCTGTACGAAGTCGTCGCCCAGTTCGGCGGCGGCAGCGGCCAGAATGTCCTCCGGCTCCTCTGACGCAGCGGCGTGTTGTATGGATTCGTATACGTTGAGGTGGGCCTCCAGTTCTTCGCCGGGAGTCTCGCCCTTGTAGGCGTAGAGGGCTATCTGGCCGCCCTGGGTGGAAGCCACGCTATAGCGCCATCCGATGTCGAAGCGATCCTCCCCGGTCTCCATACCCTCCACAAGCCACGTCCCCGTGAACGCCTTTCTGATAAGCCTTTCGTCGTCGTAGGTGTCCACGACAATGCGCTTCATTCCGTTTACCACTTTCGCCTTCGTCCCCTCCCGTTCGAGATGGGCCCGGAGCGCGGTGGCCAGCAGGCCGGACAGGCTGTCCTCCCCGATCATCGCTTCGGCCTTAGCCCACAGTTCGGCGTCGCCGTCCCTTACGTAAATCGTCTTCTTCGCCATGGTCATTACCTCCTTGGGAGAAGTATACGCCGGGAGTATACGTCCGTCAAGGGAAGTACATAGAGAAACCCGCCCCAGCCGGGTGGCCGGGGCGGGCAAGGGTGAGCAGTAAAGGAGGCGGCCAGTTCCTCCTCCGCGGCACAAGTGCCACTTGAGGATTCCTGCTTCGTCGCGGTCTGCCCGCTAGGCGGGTCTTACGTCCGCTCCACAGGCGTTTACCGTCTCCGGGGAACTCCCGGCGACGAGCCGCGCCAGGTTGAGCGCGGCGTTCAAGTCGCGGTCCATCTCAAGACCGCAGGAGTCGCAGCGGTAAGTCCGTTCGGCCAGGGATAGGTTCGACTTCACCGCACCGCAGGCCGAGCACGTCTTCGAGGACGGGAAGAAGCGCGGGCCGACCACCAATTGCGAACCATACCAGACGGTCTTGTAGGCCAGCATCCGGCGGAACTCCGACCACCCGGCGTCGGCGATACTCCGGGCCAGGCGGCGGTTACGGACCATCCCGGCTACGGACAAGTCCTCGACCACGATAACCGACTTGGTTTTCGCCAGTCCCGTGGTCAACTTGTGGAGGAAGTCCCGCCGTTGGTTGCGGATGCGCCGATGGAGCCTGGCCAGAGCCATGGCTGCCTTGGCCTGATTAACCGAGTCTCTTTGCTTCCGGCTATGTGCGCGACTCCTCCGGCGAAGGCGGCGCAGGCTTCGCGCCAGGGGCTTGGGCGACTCGACACGAGTCCCATCCGACAAGACCGCGAAGCAGTTCAAGCCGAGGTCAACACCCACGACGGGGCCGGAAACTGGAGCGGGGTCGGGGCGTTCCCGCTCCACCGCCAAGGACACATACCAACGATCCGCCTCGCGGGATACCGTAGCGGATAGGACTCGACCCCGGAACTTGTCCGCCGGCTCTTTGGTCCGGATGGGGCCCAGGCGGGGCAAGATCACGGCACGGGAGAGGACGCGCCCAATTTGCGTGAGCCGGAAGCGGTCGTCCCGGCCCTTCTTGTGGAAGCGAGGGAAGCCGACACGCTTCCCCGTCTTCCTCCCCCGCCAGAAGTTCTGGAAAGCGCGGTCGAGATCACGGAAAGCCTCCTGCGGGGCGCACTTGGAGACATCGCTCCACCAGGGTATATTATCCCGCTTCCACCTGTTCCAGATTCGGTGGAGAGTCATGGCACTCGGCGGACGCTCCTCAACATCTAGGCAAGCCTTGCAAATGTCCAGGCCCCAGTTATAGGCGAAGCGGGCGGCCCCGGCGTGTCGCGCCAAGGCTTCGCGAGAGGCGGTGTTCGGGTCGAGCTCATAGCGGAATGCCTGATGGACGATCACGACTTCGCCTCCGCTACAGAATGTACACTTTGTTTGTGCGCCCGATCAGCAAGTTCCATGGCGCGGAGTATTCCGGCATGGAGGCGGCCCCCGATCTCGCTAGGAGACCGGGGGCCGTTGGGAGGAGTGGGACACGCCGGAGAGGAGGTCGGCGTTGGGGTTAACGTTGTCAGGTGGAGCGGGTGACCCTAGTGGAGACGATACCACAACGTGGACCGGGCCTGCAACTACTGGCCGGCAACTTTAGCTTTGGCCAATTCGGCGTCGGCGGAGGCGGCCACGGCGCGAAGCTTGGGGGTCACGTCGGCCATGTCGTCTCCGGAGTAGGCAGACTCGACGGCCCCGGCCCCATCGTTGGCACCGGCTTGGTGGGTGCTCATGGCCACAATGGCGACGAAGAGGGAGTTGACCAGAGCGAGCGGCCAGTTCCAACCGACGGTGAGGTCTCCACGTTGACCCCATACGACGATGGTTAGGAAGGCGGCCCAGGCCCAGGCTAGGAGGTCGGTTTCAAGGGAGAGTCCCCGGCGAGCGAGGATGCCGTCGATGAAGTTTTTGGACTTCTGGGTGAGCCAGAAAGTGGCGGCGGCCATACCCGCGAAGGTTCCGAGGTAGGACCATGTGACGAAGTCTTGCGGCATGTATTTCACCTCCCTTCGTTGACTCTGCTAAACTCCATCACCCCGGCGGCCAACGCGCACCCCAGCCGGACCTGGTAGGCCGGGCTCATCAACAACGCCAACTCGCCGGCGTTACTCACGAAGCCACATTCCACCAGGGCCGCCGGGCAAACGGGGTCATGGAGGACGGGCCAGTGGGCCAGGGTGGAGGGGGCGTCCTTCGGATCCGAGGTGGGCGGGGGTTGCTTAACTCCCCTATCCGTCGCGCCGGTGAAGGCCAGCAGGTACCGGAGGAGGATGGCGGCCAAGTCGGGATCGTCGTAGTGAAAGACCTCGATACCCTTGGCTTCCGTGGCGGACGCCGAATTACAGTCAACCACCGTCCCCTAAGGGGCGACGGCTTGCGGCTGCAAGGAGATGTCTCCGTGCGCCACGATAGGCCGGTTGACAGGCGGCCCGCCGGGTTCGGACATGCCGAGCCCGGCACGGTACTTGGCGGCTATGTTTCGCGCCCCATTGAGGTCGGCATGGAGGCTGAAACCGCACTGCCGACAGACGAACAGAGCGCGGGAGCGGCGGTTGTCCCGTGCGGTATGGCCGCACCGGGAGCATCGCTGCGAGGTATGCCTGGGATCGACCAGGGCCACCGTACAACCCCGCTCTTCCGCTTTGTACTCGACGAACTGACGAAGTTGGTTGAAACTCCAGGAATGGAGGCGTCTGGCCTGTTGGCCACGTTGAACCCTGACTCGGGACCGGATGTTGGTCAAGTCCTCCAGGACGATGGTGGCCCCTGGCGGCGCGGTCTGGACAATCGCTTTGCTCAAGACATGGTCGCAGTCCTGGCGGAAGCGGCTTTGTTTCCCCCGGAGCCTGCCGAGGTGCCTCTTGGCGCTCTTTGTCCCTCGTTTCTGCAAAGCCCGCCTCACGCGAAAGTACCGATCTTCGGTATTTCGCCAAGACCCCTCGCCCAGGAAGCGGGCGTCGGACGTGACGGCGGATTGGGCTATCCCAAGGTCCACGCCGACCACGGCGTTAACCAGAGTCGTCTGCGGAGCGGGAACGTCTAGGGAGACATGAAGCCAGAAACGCCCATCCCGCTCGACGAGGTCGGCGGTGCGGGTCTTGCAACCTACGTACCGCCCAGCATACTCGGGCACCCGGAACGGAACGGTCATCCGCCCGGAGACAGAGGACAACCTGACCAACCCTGCGGCCCAGTCAAGCTTGAACGTGTGCAGGTTATAACGCGGCGGGCAGGAGCGGGAGCGGGGAGCCGATACCTTGCGACCCTTCTTGGCCAGGGCGAAGGCAGACCTCACGGTTTGAGCGGCCCTGGCCCTTGCCTGGATGTGAAGGTCGCTAGCGAGGGCGGGGTATTGAGCCCTGAGCGGATGGTAGACCAGGTAGTGGAGGCGTATCGCGTTATGTACCCGGTTCTCCCAACCGCAGATGCAAGCGGCGTTGAAAACGGCGGTAAACTGCCGGGTTGTCTCGGCGAGGGCGGCGGCTTGCTCGGGAGTCGGGAAAAGCGGGAGTCTTATGGTGCGATCCACAGTTGGCGAACCCCTCCGGGCCTGCTATCTCAATTATATCAAGAACATACGTTCGGCGCAAAACGCCCCGCCTTCACTCGCGCAGGGCCCGCCTGAGTAGCGCCAGGAGCCGGATGGTCGAGAGCGGCTCCTCCGGCCGGAGTTCTCCGTCTACCCCGCTCATCTCAAGCCGGTCACGCGCCCACTTGGCCACGGTGAAGCCCCAGTGTTCCGGCCCGATGTCGGCGAACGGGGTCGGCGCGAACTCCGGCATGGGGTCGATGGCTGCCCCCTTGGCATCCCGGAGAGTCAGGTGGAGATGCTCCCCCGTGGTGTTCGTTCCTGAGTTGCCGGACGTGGCCACGGGCTGGCACTGGGTGACCTTATCCCCCACCTTGACCAGGGACGCCTTCAGGTGGTGGTAGGAGGCCCGGCGTCCGTCGCCATGCAGGACGGCCACGTAGAGTCCGCCCAACGTGGTGGACGTGACCTCCTTGACGAGCCCGCCGGACATGGCCCGGACGGTGGTCCCTACCGGGCAGGCGAAATCCACTCCATGGTGTTTGCCGAGCCCGGTCACGGGGTCTTTCGGCTCCCAGTGGCGGCCGAGTTGCCCGAAAGTGGCCGAGACGGGGAAGGTGTCCAAGACCGGCCGGATTAGCTGGGGCTTCACCCCGCCCGCCTCCTGTCTGTCTGCCTGCGAATCTGCTCCAACGCGCCCTCCTGTCTCTCATGGGCCTGCCCACTGTCACGCCTAAACTCGTTCACCCCGTCGGTCAGGCGGTCGATGGATTGCCGGAGGGCTTCCATGAGCGGGGCCAGCATGGTGGCCGTGGTCTCCTTCGATGCGATGGCTTGCAGGAGCGGCCGGAGGTTCTCGGCGTCGCAGGGGACGGCAGCATCCCTGGCGGCGATGGCCTGGAGGAGGGGTTGGAGCGAGTCGGCCTTGCAATGACCGTTGCCGCCCTTCCACTTCACGGCGGCCAGGGCTATCTGGACGATGCCAAGGGCCAGGATGCTGCCGATGACCTTGTTGGCATCGGTCCAACCGTCCGGCGGGATTGTTTCGGCGGCTTGCGCGAGCAGGGGGAGCAGTGTCCAGAGCATGGGAGGACCTCCTGGGGTGAGTGGGCGAATGGCGAATACGTTGGAGCAGATAGGGCATGGGCTAACCCTGGGTCCGTGGTATAATGGAGCCACAGAGAATGGTAAAGGAGGCAGAGCTATGAAGAGGGCGATAACTCTAGCCCTGGTCGTCATGTTGTGCGCCGTCGGCCTGGGAAGCCTCGGCCTGGCGGGGTCCTCGACCTACAAGGGGTTCCAGGTGGTCTCGGTCACCATCAATGGCCAGAGGCTGGCCAGCGATGCCCCGGCGGTTCTCATCGGCGACAGGGTGTTCGTGCCGCTCCGGTCTGTTGAGGAGAGCTTGGGCGGCCGGGTAAACTGGGATCCCAAGACGAAGACGGCGGCCGTGGAGACTCAGCCCTCCGGGACGGCTGGGACGGGAACAGTCACCATCCTGGGCGAGGAAGCCACGGCGGAAGAAATCTATGAGGCGGCCATCGTCGCAGCGGACGCCGCTTATGACGTGGCGGCCCAGGCGGCTTACGCCGTGTTCGTGGCAGCCAACTACTCTAGCGGCCCCGGCGTGGATCACGCCAACTGGGTGCAGGCGTGCCTGGCGGCCGACGCGATCCGGGAAGACGCCTACGCCGCAGCCAGAGCGGCCTACCTGGAGGCGGGAGGGATGTTCGCGATGGAAGCCTTGGAAGTGGATCCGAGGATTCAGTTGGAGGAAGCCACCGCGGCGGCCATGGAGGTTCGCGATGCGGCGTATGCCGAAGCCACGCAGACGCGGAACGCGGCTCTCGCCGCCCTGGGCTTCCCCTACCCCCAGGAACCGATTTACGCCGATGACCGCGAAGCGTGCGATCTCGTTTGGGGTGTCTATCGAGAAAGCGTGCGAGTGGCAAACCTTGCGTACCAGCAGGCTCTAGACGCCGCCCAGGCCGCATACATAGCGGCGGGAGGAACGCCGTAGCACCTGGATTCTCGATGCCCTCACCTGGCCCCGCCCAAGCGGCGGGGCCTTCTGCTCTAGGACGCCGCCGTCGTGTTCGGAAGGACCCAACCCAAATTCATACTGCCCAAGGGCTTGACCAGGATTGCTTTGTCCTCCGGAACGGGGGCCGTGGCTTTCGCGCCGCACCAGCGCAGGACTCCCGTCGCGCCGGTCTGGCCCTGGCGGCGCACTCGCACGTAGCGGCCGTCCGACCCGTACCAAACCGAGTCGATGACCACAACTTCCTGCACATCCCCAGGCGTATGTGGCGACCCGACTGGTCGCCCGCCACCCTCATGCAACTTCTGATGCAATGTAGCCATAGCTGAGTTTGGCAATTCCGCTACACCTCCGAGACGCTTGCTCTAATGTCATATTCTCGGCCGTTGTCGGTCAATGTGTATGACTCCATGATGAAGTTCCCATTGACGCCCGACTTACTTTCATGCAGGTGGACGACGTCCCCCGGCTCCAGGGAGTTGACGGCAGACTTACTAATCTCGGCCTTGATGGTGCGCCGGGAGTAGAGGGTCAGTAGGTACCGCGCCCAGGCTTCCACCTTCTGTTGACTGTTCGCGGTGGCCGACTTGAACACCGGGGAGGTCCGCGTGCCTATGTTGGGCGTCCCGGTCGGCGAGGAAGCGGCGTCGTTGAGCGCGACGAAGCGGTAGGTCGCCCCGGCGTCCTCATAGACGGCAATGATCCGGTTGTAGATTCCCGCGTCCGAGTACTCCGCATCCATGCTGAGCAGGGTCTCATAGGTCGGAATGGACGTGTCGGTTATGTCCAAGTCCTCGGCCAACCGGAACGTCAAAACCTCCGTTGCCGAGTAGAACAACTCGCACCCTATCGACTGGGCCAGGGACTCCATCGTCCCCCATTTTTCGTCGCCCTGGGCGGCGGTGATCGAACTCCGGTACTGCCTGGTCGTCGCAAAGTCGAAGGAGGTCTCGCCCTCCGTGCCCGCGATGGTCTGGATGATCGTCCCGATGTCGTTGGAAGAGTCGATGTACTGAACTTTCGCGTACCTCAACGCCACCGCCCCGTTGCACTTCTTCACCTTGACCCGCAGGTAGAGGTTGGTGGACAGGGTCAACAGGTGCTCGGCGAGGTAGTTAGGCGTCGCGTGGGCGTCGCTGATAACCGTGGTATAGGTCACATTGTCCGCCGAAGTCTGAATGTCGTAGACAAGCCGTGTCGTCCTGTCGGCGTCCGATGTGCCCCACCTGAGGTACAGGACGTTGCGGCCCAACGTGGGGAAGGTGTAGTTGGCGGTGATGAGTTGGCCCTGCGTGGGGATTTTCCCGGCCAGGAAGGTAATCGTCCCCGTAGCCGACACCTCGGAGTAGTCCACCCCGCGAGTTTTGGCCACCGCATCCACATAGATAACCTCGGAGTGGTCGGTGATCGGGAACCAGTCGAGCACAAAGATGGTCGTGGCCCCGTCACCCGTCCCGACCGCCTCCGACGTGACGGTCACCGTGGAGAGCAGGGTGAACGTGATATACCTGTCGGCGATGTCCGTCGTCGCGGGCATCCAGAAGTCCGTGCCATCGGTGAGAACCCGGCTGGCGGCGTAGGTTCCGGTCGCCGTCATAACCACGCCGCCGGTGAGGGACGTGGCGTGCCGGTGGAGCTCTAACTTCAGGTACCGCCAGGTGGTCGTGGCGGCGTAGGCGGCCCATGTGGTCCCGTTGGTCGAGGTGTAACTGGTGGCCGTGCCGTTCGTTGTGGCGACTACGATGTCCACGTCGGTCGAGACGCCAAGGTCAACGTAGAGGGTCACGGTGATCTCGGAGTAGTAGCCATTTATGACGCTCCCACCGCTGGACCAGATGGTCACCGGCTGGGTGACAGAAAGGGTGTAGTTGCCCGTGAGGATGCTCCCGGTCTCGTGAATCTCGGATTCTCTCACGGTAACCCACCCGTAGGGCGAGTCAGGAACGTAAACCTGGACGACCCGTTTGTAAATCGAGCCGCTACTCTGAATCTCCCCACCCGGCGCGAGTTCGCTCGACCCCGCCGCGTTGGAGATGAGGGTGGGGGTCTCCCTGGCGTCCAGGTCCTCGTAGGCGGTGTCGGCGGGGAAGCGGGCCAGTTTGAAAATCTTCGTCCGGTCGCTACAGGAAACTGACACGGAACCCCCGCTCGGGGTGGGATTGGATCTCGCGGTGTCAATGAAGCCGCCGAAAAGCGGAGCCGCGCCGTCCAGGAGTTTTGCCTGTTGCCCCAGAACGTTCACCTTGGGCAGGTCCTCGATGGCCAGGGTGAAGTTAGCCGTGCGCCGATAAGGTGAGTTGCGGTCAACGGTGACGCTCATGTCCAGGGGGCGCAGGTCCTCGATGTAGACGCCAGGATAGGTATAGAGCTTCGCTGTTCTGGCCAACTACGCCGTCACCTCCGCGATCGTGAACGTCAGCCAACCCATCGTCGTCGCGCCGGGGATTTCGAGGATGTCCTCCGAAACGTCGCCGATGAGGGTCCCTCGGATGACGTAGCCCTTTTCGTCCCGGTAGCTCTTCGCCTCACCCGTCGGCCAGGCGTCGAACAGGGCCTCCCGCCCGGCGATGGTGTCGTAGCGGAACTCGACGACTAACTGTCTCGGCCCGTACCCGTAGTCCTGGTTTACCGCCGCGCTATTTAGGGCCACCCTGGCGCTCGCGAGTCTCGGGCGTACCCACCTTGGCGTCGGCCTAACCTTGACCGCCGCCTCCCCCAGCCAGTACCCGGTGAACGTCACCGTCCCGTCCCCATGGGTGGATTTGTCCGACTCGAAGCCGTCGTTGGCCACGGCGGACACGGCGTAGGCGTAAGCGAGCCCCGTTTGGGCGGTATCGTCCGCGAAGGCGTTGGTCGTAACCGACGTATAGTTAACCCGGATGTACGTCGAGTCCGCCGCGTCATGCAACTTCCGGTAGACGATGTACCCGTAGAGGTCCTCGCCAGCATGGGCGGCCCAGGCGATGTCAATCTCGGCGGCGGCCGCGTCTGCGGTGGCGACCACGGTGATCGGCGCGGAGAGGTCGGTGGTGAAGTAGTTCCAGGAGGAATAGCCGGACCAGTAGGTGCCGTCGTACACGTTCGCGCGCCACTTGTAGGTGATGTCGTAATCGAGCAGGTTGGCCGCGCAGTTATAGTAAGCGTTAGCCGATGCTACCGCCCCGGAGTCCACCACGAGGTCCCCGGCGGACGTGTAGAGTTGGACCTGATACTGGCTCTGGGCCGGGCCATCGCCAGCCGTATAAGTCCAGGCAAGTTGTGGCGAGACATCGTCGGTCACGGTGCCCGGAGCGCCCACGGTGCCCAACGGTGATGTCGGATTGACCAGGGGCAGGAAGATGAGGACCAGCTTGGGACATTTGGTGAGGTCCGTGACGCTGTAGTCGGACGAGTAAAAGGTTTTCGCGCTGTTTTCCGTGGCTTCCGAGGCGTTCACCAACTTGACGCCGTTGTTGGTGCTCGCTCCATCAAGCCAGGCTTGGACTAGAGTGGTCAGGTCCCAGGTAAACCAGGCCGCCGTCCCCGTAATGCTGACGGTCGCCTCGGCGACGGCGTCATTGGCGGGTTGATTGTTCCAGGTGACCGTCAACTCGTCCCACGCCGCCGTGATCTCGTGCGCCCCGACAACGTAGTCCGTGACGCTAGACTCCGCGCTACAGTAGAGGCCGAGGTTGGCGCTCAAAAGGGTTTTCCCGGCGTAAGTCGTTACGACGAACTCGACTAGGCTGCGGCGTTTTTGGGTGCCGCCGGTATTACCAGCGTTCATGGTCGTCGCGGTTCCATAGTTGGTGTCCGCCGCGGCGCTGGAGACGTAAGCGTCCTTGCCCGCCGCCGCGTCGGGTTGAATCTCCGTCGGGTCCACTTCCACCGGCCAGGCCCTGCTTTCCTCGCCCAGCCAGGCCGGGTCCACGCTTACCCGGATAGCCCCGTCCTCCAGGGAGTAGCTAACCGGCCCATCCACCCCGGCGGCGTCATGGCACCAGGGGCGCGTGAGGATGAAGACGACTTCCTCGCCGGACCGCGCGCGAATGATCCCGTCGGCGTCCTGGGTCAGCGTCAGGCCCTCGGTCGCCACGGTGAACAGGTAGGAGTCGGGGGACTCGGCGGACTTGAGGGTTAGGAGTTTGACAAGGCCGGAGGTGGACGTAATCCACTGGAGGTCCGTGTCGGGCCAGGCGTCCACATGGGTCAGGACGTGCTTGGCGTGGGACCCCTTGACGTGGGCCGGGCCCACCGGGCGGTACGAGATAGAGCGGCCATGCCGGTCGTCAATGGTGACCGAGCCGTCGGCGTAGCGGGACAGGCGAACAGGGGCGCGACGGTTGACGCAACGGACGTGGTCGCCCGAGGCTTTCAAGGTGGACTCGATGTCCTGCCAGACTCCGGCGTCGTCGAGGTAATGGATGGGCTGGAGATAGATTTCCACCTGGGACTGGCCGTTGTCGAGGAGGAAGTGTTTGGAGTTCGCGTGGCGCAGGTGGGTGCGCTCGGTGCGGTTGGGCGTCAGGTTAGGCAAGGGCGGCCAACCTCTCCAGGGACCGGGTAAAGGCGCGTTCGATGTCGCGTTCGTTAATGGTGGCGTCGGGGCGGCCGTTAATGTTGACGACGACGTTGACGGGGCCGTAGGAGCGGGAAGACTGGGAGAGAGGGGTAACCGTGGCCCCACGGGGGAGGGAGACGATCTCGGGCTCCCGTTCGTTTATGCGGACCAGGCCGGAGGAGGTAACCGTGCCGCCGCCAGCCAGGCCGGGGATGGGGCCGAATGTGCCGAAGATGGCCGCCCTGGCTTCCTCGGCGGACTTGGTGACGCCGGACTTCGCCCACATGTCGATGTACTGCTGAATGGCGGCGTCGAAGTTCATCCCGGCGGGCCCGGCCATGTCGGCGGACACGTTGAACCATTCCTTCTGCGTCGCCGACGGGCCAGCCATGGCCGCCTTCGCCGCCAGGTACTCCTTCGTGGTCTCGGCGAGTTGGGTCCGCAGGTCCAGCAGGTACTTGGTCAATTCCCTGGTCTCGTCGGAGTCCTTGCCCTTCATGGCGGACACGGAGGCTATGGCGTTCCGGAGGTCCGACATCTTCGTGGCGAGTTGGTCGGCCCAGGCAACCTGAAACTGGAGGGACGACTCCTCCCCGCGAAACTCGGCCGTCCACAGTTTCCACTCGGCGGCGCCGATGGCTAGTTCGTCGGAGATGACCGAGAGGGCCGAGGAGAGCTTGGAGAGACCGCCGTCGCCTCCGCCCAGGGCTAGCGCGGCCTGGCGGTCGGCCTCCCACTGCGTGGCCTGCCCGGATATCCCGGCGTGGAGACCTCTCTTCCAGGTTGCCGTGGTCTGCGCGTCGTGCCAGGCGGCCTCCTGCGCCATGAGCCGGGCCTCAACGTCGGCCACGCCACGGAGGTTCTCGGCCGCTTGCTCGGCTCCGTCGGCGAGTTCCCTCATGCGCTTCGTCGTGGGCTTGAGGCTGTCGGCATACTTCATCGTCTCGGTGGTCATGCGGCCGTAGAGAGGCGGGAGCTTGGAGGCGGCATAGAAGAGGTAGCCGACCCCGGCCAGGGCGGCGACGGCCCCGAGTCCGATTCCACCTAGCGCCTTCGCGAACAAACCTGCGGCGGGCGCGGCGGCCTTGGAGGCGACTCCGGCCCCGACCTTGGCCAGGGCGAGTCTCTCCGTCGCGGCGGTGACGGCGTTGGTAGCGGGTACCTGGGCGGCAAGGGTCACCGTCTCGGCCACCACGGACGGAATGACCCGGCCGCGGAGCAGGCTGGCGAAGATAACCTTGACCGTGTTGAGGGCGACGACCGACTGGGCCAGTTTGCCGCCGATGAAGAGCAGGGGGCCGATCACGGCGGCTGTCGCGGCGATGGAGAACATGGCCTTCTGCGCCCCCGGCGGCAACCGGAGGAAGGCGTCGGCCAACCCGATCAGGGAGTCGGCACCCTTGATGACCAGGGGTAGCAGGTGAGTCCCGAGTTCAATTCCGGCTTCCTGGAACCGTGCCGTCAGAGCCCGGAGCTTGTTGGCCGGGCTATCCATGGTCCTGGCGAGGTCCCCCTGGGCCTTGCCCATTTGCTCCATGATGAGCCCCAGTCGGGCGGTGACCTTCTGGCTATTCGTCATTTCCGAGCCGCGCTCGGCTATCCCCTGGCGGTAGGCGTACTCCTTCACCGTCGCCACGTCGATCAGGATGCCGAGCCGCTTCAGGGGTTCGACCTCGCCGGAGATGCCCGACTGTAGTTTGGCGAACATTTCCGGCAGGGGTACGTTGTAGAAGGAACTGGCGTCGTAGGCCATTTGGGTCATGCGCTCGGACCAGGCGAGGGCGGTCTGTTCCCCCAACCCCATCGAGCCCAGCATGACGTTGAAGGTGCCGACGAACTTCCTGACCTCGTAGGAGTTCAGGCCGAGAGACTTCGAGAGGTCGAGCGACCACGCCCGAGCCGAGGAGGCCATGCTGCCCATCGAGACGGTGAAGAGGTTCTCGGACTCCACGGCGGCCATGGCCAACTTTGTGGCGGAGGTGGCGGCCAGGACTAGCGGGAGGGTTATGGCCACCGACATTACCTTGCCGACCGACTCCATCCGCTTCCCAACCAGGACGACGGCCGCCATGGTGCGCTCAAACTTCCGGCCCTCGTTGGCGGCCGATTTGAACATGGCATTCATGGAGGCGCTAGCCTGATCGGCGTTGGTGGTTACGGCTATGGCGAGCTCGGCGACACGGGTCTTTGCCATGGCGGCTAGGTCTCCTGAGTAGGATTAGGCGTCGATGACTTCCCCGCCGAAGGCAGCGTTGAGGGCCCGGCACAGGCGGACGGTGTTCTCGGGCGTCAGGGGGTCGCTGTCCGAAGATTCGGCGGCTACTAGGCTCGGCATGAAATCCTCGGGGGTGAAGGGGTCGGGATATGCCTCGGCGTTTCGGTTGACGTTGGCGATGACGGAGGCGATCATCCCGGCCCGCCAGTCCTTGCGCCGTTCGGTCAATCGGTGACGCTCAAGGAGGGCGGCGAATTTGCGGGGATGGAGGGCCCAGAATTCCTTCTCGCCTAGCCCGAGGTCGTGGCGGCCGATAGCCCAGAGGGCATCCCAGTCGGGGAGGGAGGGTCCGATTGCGCGGCGGCCTCCGGCATCCCGGCGTCCTTCTCGATCTCCTCGGCGGCCTTCAGGACGGCGGCGGGGTCGATGCCCCAGGCGCGGAGGACGGCCTCGAAGGTGTCATTCATGCGGTGCCTTGGCACAATGCGGCCGACGTCTACGAGAGTTAACGTGGGGTCATCGGTCACCAGGCCAGCCCAGAGGACCGTCTGAAACGTGGTGGCGTCCCACTGCTTGGCGTATAGGGAACCGTCTAGGGTATTGATGCCGAGGATTTCCCCCAACCGGCGGCAGGCGTCGAGGTTGAAGTCGATGACGCGCTCCTTGTCGAGCGTGATCGGAACCGGCCTAGCTAGGCCGGGTGTTTTCTGCTTGGGCATATTGACCTCCAAGGGTGAAGGGGAGAGGCCCAACCGGACCCCTCCCCCGAGTGAGTCCCTTATGCGGCTAGGCGCGTTCGACCGTGATGACGTAAGTTTTAGGCGTCTTCGCGGTTTCCTGAACGACGATGGTGACCACGGTCAGGCTGCCGGCCGCGCCCAACGTGATAGCCGAGGACGGCGTGACGGTTGTGAGGGTCTGGCTGGACGTGCCGTAGGTGAGGGTGGCGACCCCGGCGGCGAACGTGGCGGTCATGGTGACGGTCGCCTGGTCCGTGGCGACGTGGGCCACATAGGAGTACGTGGCGGCCGCGAAGGTCGGGACTAGGGTGCCGGTCGTGACGGTTAGGGCGGTGACGTTGACCGAGGCCGCCGTGGCGAATGTCGGCTTCCCGGTAATCCGGAATTCGACCGAGAAGACCATGCCCTCGTTGGTGAAATCACCGGGGAGTTTGAGGCCCTTGGAAAATGCGGTGAATGTCCACGTGGAACCCGTGGCGGTGGGAAGGGTAATGATCACCGTGTGGATCGTCCCGGCGTTGAAGCCGGTCAGGAGCGCGATCTGCCCAACGTCGGCAACAATCAGGTTACCTTCAAGGGACAGGGTGCCGCCGTCGCGCATCGTCGGCTTGAATTCCTCGTAGCCAGAGTCCGAGCCGAGATGGGTAACCTTCGCCTCCCCTTGAGTCAGACTGACCCCGCCGATTTTGTTAATCTCGCCGACCAGGGTTCCATCGATGGTGAGGGTAGTGCCATAGCCGATCTTGGCTCCAGAGGCAGCCATGGTGAAAAAGCCTCCTTCGGGTAGGACTGGGGGTGAGTGGTCGAGCTAAGCGAGCGGGGGTTAGTCGATGGTGTAGATGATCTGGACGTCCACCTGGACGCCGTAAATCTCCAGGCCCTCCTCTTTGGGCACCTCGCGCCCGTCGTCGATCACGAACGCCGCCTGGACCTCCACGTCGCCCATGGTTCCATGGAAGCCGTCGAAGGCCGCGACAATCTGGCCAGCCACCTCATCCGCGCCGACAATGGTGACCCCGCTAGCGTCGGTGACCGTCTGGGGCTGGGCGGCGATGGCGGTGAACTGGTATCGCGCGACTCCCCGGCCGTCCGAGCCGGTCAGGGTGTACCCGTGGGGGCTACTGATACACTGGACCTCCACGGCGGGCAGGGGGTCATTGTCGGGCCTGCTGTCCTGGGAGTAAATCCGGGCGGCGACGAGGGCGACTAGGCCGGAGTAGGCGAGCAGGCGGGAGGCGATGCCTGCATTGAGGCGAGTCTTAATATTGGCGACGGTCATTTTACGGCCAACCTCTCCATGGCGTCCCCGATAACCTTGCCGTCGGCGGCGGTAGCGGCGTCTGCCATGGTGTCGAAGGCGGGCCGGAGGAAGGGGCGGGCGCGGACGAACTGAATCCCCGCCGATCTCCGCTTGGCCGCCGTTCCTCGCCTGCCACGCTTGAGTTTGGTGCCGCGCGGCGCGACAAAGTGGCCGTTCTCGACTAGCCGCCAGTACCAGCCTTTGTCGCCGAACGTTATCCCGGCGGTGGCCGAGGTAGCAGGGCCGACAAATCTGCCCATCATCCCGCCGAGTTGAGACTCGCCCGGCTCGCCCTCCGCGATCTCCATGGCCTTCTTCATCCTCCCGGTCTTCGTGGAGGCGATGGCATAGGCGGCGTCGAAGATGGGCTTGACCCCGGCGCGAGACGCCTCCGGCAGGGTTTTCGTCAGTAACTCGGGGACCAGGCGGGCCAGGTCGTTGAAGCGTTCCAGGCCGAGGACTCGGATCTCCTTAATCATCCGGCCACCACCTCCACGCAATGGAGTTCCTGAAACGCCGGGTCGTCCTTGGCCGGGATGACCCCCTGGATGTCCAGGACGCGCCCGGCGAACGTGGCCCTCATGCGGGCCCGGAGGTCGTCGCGTTTCCAAATGGTGACCACGACTACCCGTTCGGCTTGGAGTTGCCCGGCGCGCAGGGCTTCCCGGCCGGACTGTTCGTCCACCCGGCCCCAGGCGGTGTCGAAGGTGACCCAGTTGGGGACGACGCCCAGGCCGGGCCCGCGAGTGGGGATATTGGACTGGAGGGCTATCCTGGTATCCAGGCTGGCGATGGTCGTCTTGGTCATACGCTGAGCATCCTGTCCGGCCAGGAGAGCAAGCGCAGGTAGGCGTCCATGTCCACCGCTTCGTCTGCCCGGTGAGAATGGAGGTACCCGGCTATCCGGATGATGTTCCGCTTAATGTAGGGGGCCTCAGTGAACACGGCGGCCGCGGTCGCTCCGTAGCCAGCCAGGTACTCCACGCGAACCCCGCTGAATTCCCGGAGGGTGGTGGTCGGCCAGGACTCCCCGTCGTTCAGGTAAATCCGGGGGCGGAAAATGTCCGTGGCGACCAGGGTCCAACTGGTGGCCGCGAAGGGGAGTTCCGCGTTGTCCTCGTCGTAATAGGTGATTATGGGAGCCGTGCCGGATTGGACGGGCGGGCGAGGTAGCACAATGTAGTCCGCAGAGGGGAAAGAGTCTAGGTGGTAGTAGAGGGTCCGGTTCACATAGCTGCGCCCGTCGTACTTCTCGGCCAACACGCGCGCCTCGGAGATACGGGAAGTCAGGCTATCATCCTCGGTGGACTGGCCCACCTTGGCGTGGATGGAGACCCCGAATTCGCAGGCGACCCCGGCGATGACCCCGATGGCCCGGACGTACCTCTTGGCCCCGGTGTACGCCTTCTCGTAGGTGGCCCCGTCGTTAGCCGTAGTAACCTGGGTGAACACGCCGCCCGAGACGACGTCGGTCCAGGCGGATATCCCGGTGTCCGACTCCTCCAGGTGGACATCGACTGTCCCGCCGGACCCGTTGAGCTTGGAATCGAGAACCGCCAGGGCCTGGGAGCCGAGGACATCCACGGAGGACCCCGTCTGCGTGCCGACGGCGTAGGAACCGGCGGCGATGGATTGCGAGACGGTGACGTTGTCGGCCAAGGAGCCCGAGTCGAGTCGGAGTTCGGCCTTCAACTCGGCCAGGGAGACGGGCTCCACGGTGGGCTGAGTTTTGACGGAGACATGGGCGGGCATAGGCAGCTACTCCTTCGGGGAGGGCTCGGGTTCGCTAGGCGGATACCGTGGAACCGGAACAACTAGGAAGGCTTGACGGATTCGGCGGGAGTGCCGATTATGATTACCTTGACGGGATAGCCCACATCAGCGAAACCCTCGACCTCTAGAGTGCCGGGCCGCACTTCGAGCGTGAGTACGGGCGCTACCCCGACCCTAGCGGTGACGGTGACGGCACAGACCTCATGGAGTTCCTCGCCGTCAAGATAGACGTGACCTTCGTGGGGTTTCGGGAAGACGACCTTCCAGTTGTGACCCTCGGTAGCCATGACTCATATGACCTCCTTGTTTTCCTTGTCCCGCCTGCCCAACGGCTACTCCTTCGGGGAGGGCTCGGCAACCGGGATGCCAGACTTCGCACGCGCGGCAAGGCGTTGAGCCCATGCGACCGCCCTGTCCGTCTCGGCGGCGATCCACGCAGGGTCGAGCGGCGGGGTGGTGACTCCTTCCCTGCGGAGCGCGGCGAACAACTCGCGCACGCCCTCGCCAACCTCCCAAGGGGCGGTGGTGGACAGGTTGACCGTGAGGTGAACGGGCGGCGCAGCAACTGTCCTCGCTACCCGCTTGCAGGCGGAACAGGGGTTGGCCAGTTTGGCGCGGTCGATGAGGCAGTCTGGGCAGGAGTACGGTCCCTGCCAGGTCGTAACGGTGGACTCCATAATCCCACTCCTCAAGTCGGACTCGGGACTGGTGCCCGGCTAGGATGTCACAACGCCGCCAGGTACGGCTCGACTAACTCGGCGACCGCCCTCTCGCGGTTCTCCGGGGTGGCTTCCCAACCGTTGAGGGCTAGGTAATGCTGGACGGCCACGGGTAGCCCGTCGAGCCGGTGGAGCCGAAAGAAGTCGATGAACCAGGAGGCGTGCTCGGGGGCCATGGGGAGGTGCTACCTCGCTTTCTGGGCGGACTGGTCCTTCAGGCGGGTTCGTGCGTCAGCGCGAAAACGTCGGGCTTGCAGGGGTAGAACTCACCCTCGACTCCTCGGATGATCCAGTCCCACAATGAAACAACCATCTGGCCTTCCAGAGTCAAGATTGAGAATTCCCTGTACCGCCGATCCGTAGGCAGACCGAGGAATTCCGCTACTTCTCGGTCGTTCTCGCCTGTCCACTGGATGGCATCCACGACTACGGGGCGCTTGCGGAACCGATTGGCCCGCGATCCATCGAAAGCGGAACCCTCCACCTAGAACTCCTCCTTGGGAACTCTGATCTCAACCTTGCCACCGCCGAACTGGCGCTTTAGGCGGTCGAACTCTCCGGCGTCATAGTAGGGGCCAGTGGCGACACGCTCAGCCCGGCCACACTTGCGGCAAATGCGATCCCGTTGGGGCGGGTTAGAGGTGAGGACGTAGGCGGAATCGCACCAGTCATGGTCACAGTCGGACATGGCTACCCGGCCTCCTCTCCGCGAACCAGGTTTTTAGGATCGAACCAGGACGACTTGGCGACCCTCAACGAGACTCGGCAGACAAACCATAGCCTGTAGAGAGGGTGGAGGGTGACGCGCCGGTCCGAGCCAACCTTAACCCACCAGGGGAGCCTGGGGGAGCCAGCCGTTTCCTCGATGGTCACGGCCAACCTGTCGCGCAATACCCGCCAGAGTAGGACGGGCCGATACAATGGGTGAATGGTGACCAACCGCTTGGCCATGGGATCTCCGGGAGTAGCCGGATGCGCCTTCATCCACCAGGGGAATGCGGCCATCTAGTTCACCCTCCTCGCTCTACCACTCGGCCTCATGGCATTCTCCGCCGGGGCTACCATGGCCGTCTCGGGAGTTGTGGAGTCCACATACTCAGCGTGGCCCGCCCGGACCAGTGCGGTGGCCTGGGACTCGCTGACCCACTCCGGGCGGCCAGGGAGGGATGGACCCTTAGGTTGAGGGGTGACGAAGCGAATGAGGACCTTATCGGACATAAAGGTACACCACACCTTTCCTGGTGTCTCCGGCCCCCGAAATGGTGAAGGTGAGCTTGGAGTTGCCCGCGCAGCCCAGGGACGCCTCGGCCACATACTCCGTGTTCGCGGTATCCCGGTTGGCCAGGCAAGCCCCGGCGAGAATGTCCACCCCGTCGGAGTTGAGGATTGTGAGGGAGTAGTTGTCCGAGGGGACGGAGGTTCCGTCGGGGTCCGTGACTACCCAGAGGACCTTGCCGTCGTAGGCGTTCGCGGTGGTGTCCGAAGCGGCCCCGCCAGCGGTGGAGGTCCAACTGTACTTGATAACCTTGACGGACTGGGAGACCCGTTCCTCAAAGGGAGTTGCCATGGGTCAGACCTCCAGGTAGGGGAGGGCCTCCGTCGGAAGCGAGGCCCTCCGTGTCGGACTAGGTGGAACTAGGCGAGGTAGGCGTTCGCGGCCATCCGGCGGTACTTGATGTAGAAGTTGGTGGTGCCGCCAGCCGAGGTCGCCGCGTCATCGCCGTGGATGTACAGTTTCTTTGTGGCCTCTAGAACGAAGGGAACCTGCTTCGTCGTCCCGTCGAGCGAGAGGACGCCAGTCTTGGCCGCGTTGAACTTGGCGAGGATGGCCACCCCGTTGGGACCGCTGGCCCCGGTGAGTCCGGCGACGTTGTCGGTGGTGAGTTCATAGTTCGTCGGGCCGACGAAGTTGTCCACGCCGCGCTGCCAGATGATTTCCTCGATGTAGCAGTCCCCGTTGGTCGCAGTAGCCAGGAGGCCAGCGGCGGCCTGGGTGTTGTTGGGGATCGCGGTACCGTCGGCGATGACGGTCTTCTTGGTCGCCGAGTCGAGCCGGGTGGCCATGCTGATATTGGCCACGTCGCCGAAGATGCCGCCAAGAGTGACCGTGCCGCCCGCGTTGGCCAGCGTGCCCACCTTCGACTGGACGAACTCCTGGCGTTCCAGGATTGATCCGTCCTCATTGGCGACGACGTTGGTCGAGGCGAATGTGTTATCGGCATCATCCACGCCGAGGATGCCGACGATGGAGGTCGCCGAGTCAACCAGGGTGGTCCCGTTGGTGCCCAGGGCGTCCACCAGGGACTTGCTATCCGCGAGAGGCGTGCCCAGCGCGGTACCGCCAGAGGCCACGAAACGAGCCATGGAACCCGCGACAGGAGAGACAGCCAGGGTAGCGCCGTCGATTTTGTTGGCCGCAGCGTAGGTAACGGCAACCTGCTCCTGGTTCCACTGGATGCGCTCCAGTACGGAGCCGTCCTCGTTGGCAACCACGGCCGCCGAGGTGAAAGCGTTATCCGCGTTGTTCGCGCCGATCGCGCCGAGGACGGAGGTGGCCGAGTCGGCAACCGTGGTACCGTTGGTGCCCAGGGCGTCCACGAGGGATTTGGAGTCGGCCAGGGCCGTGCCGAGAGCGGTTCCACCAGAGGCGACAAAGCGAGCCATAGAGCCCGCCGTCGGGTTGACCGCCAGGCTCGCCGAGTCAATCTTGTCGGTGTTGGCGTCGATGGTGGCGATGTCGGCGGACACGGAAGCCCCGACCGGCGAGCCCACCTTGGTCTGGACGAACTCCAGGCGTTCCAGGACAGACCCGTCAGCGTTGCCGACAACGGCAGCGGACGAGAATGCGTTATCCGCGTTGTTCGCGCCGATGGCTCCGAGGACCGAGACCGCCGAGTCGGTGACTGCCGTGCCGTTCGTGCCTAGAGCGGCGGCCTCGACATCGGTGACCGCTTTGACCAAGGCCACCTGGGCCTGGATGTACTCCGCGCGCTCCAGAACGGAGCCGTCGGCATTGCTGACCACGGCGGCCGAGCCGAAAGCGTTATCCGCGTTGTTCGCGCCAACCGCGCCAAGGACGGACACTGCCGAATCCGCAACCGCTAGGCCGTTGCTGCCGAGGGCGTCGAGGATGGACTTGGACGCACCGAGGGCCGTCCCGAGCGCGACGCCGCCAGAGGCGATGAAGGTCGCCAAGGAGCCAGCGGTCGGCGCGACAGCCAGGCTCGCCGAGTCAATCTTGTCGGTGTGGGCGTCGATGGTGGCAATGTCGGCGGACACGGAAGCCCCGACGGGCGAGCCGACCTTCGTCTGGACGAACTCCAGGCGCTCAAGGGCGGAACCGTCGGCATTGGCGACAACGGCGGCCGAGGTGAAGGCATTGTCGGCGTTGTTCGCGCCGATAGCACCGAGGACCGAGGTGGCCGAGTCGGCGACCGTTGTGCCGTTGCTGCCCAAGGCGTCCACGAGGGACTTGGAGTCCGCCAGGGCCGTGCCGAGGGCCGTGCCGCCGGAGGCGACGAAGCGAGCCAGGGAACCGGCGACCGGCGCGGCGGCAAGGGTCACGGCGTCGAGCTTGTTGGCCTGGTTCTGCGCGAACTCCAGGCGTTCGAGGATGGACCCGTCAGCGTTGGCGACCACGGCGGATGAGACGAAAGCGTTGTCCGCGTCGTTCACGCCGAGAATACCCACGATGCTGGTGGTGTTGTCCGACATCGTCGTGCCGTCCGTGCCGAGAGCGTCCACCAAGGACTTCGAGTCGGCCAGGGGAGTGCCGCGCGCCGTGCCGCCAGAGTAGATGAAACGGCCCAGGGAGTTGAGAACTGGCGCGGCCGCAACGGCGGTCGTGTCGATCTTGGCGTCAGCGGCAGTCAGCTTGATGGTGGTCGTGTCGGCCAGGACGAGGTCCACTTTGCCCTCAAGCCCAGCGGCCGGGATGACGCCAATGGTGCCCCAGGCCGAAGCGTCGGTCGTGCTGTAGCCGGAGTCGTACCACTGCATGTCGTTGTTCGCCGTGATGGGGACCGTGCCGGAGGCGATGGTGACCTTGGCGTTGACGACGTTCCCGGTGGCGGTGGCCGCCAGGGTGATACCCGGCACAGGCCCGACGTTCGTGTTTTCCAGGACGACGTCGGCGATCAGGACGTTCGCCCAGGCCGTGCCGTTCTCGATGTTACCGGTGCCGAAGTCGCCCGCGATCCAGATGTTCTTGAGAACCACGTTGGCGGCCGCGCCTACCTGGATGCTCGACTGCTTCTGGGTGCCGGTGGTCGAGGCGAAGAACTTCCAACCGTCGATGACCAGGCGAGAGGCGGCGGCGGTGGCCACCACGCAGTCGATGGCCGCCTTGGCCGGGGCGTCGTACCACTCGGCGTCCTTGATGAGGCAGTCGGCGGCGGCAATGTGGATCGGGTTAGTGAGGGCGTCCACTCCGACTAGGAAACGGGGGCCGATGAGGCTCACGTTGGCGGCGGTGATGTCCATGTCGGCGGACGCGGCCGTGGTGAAGTTGATGGTGGCGCGGGACGACCCTTCGCCCTGGAAGATGACCTTCACGCCGATAACGCCGAAGGCGAGTCCGCCAGCGGCGGTGACTGTCTCCACGTGGCCGGGCATGGCGATAATCGTGTCACCCTTGCTGGCCGTGCATTGCGTAACGGCGTAGTTGATGCTGGCGAACGGGCCGTCCGGCTCCGACCCGTGGCCGGAGGTGTCTCCGGCGTTCGAGTTGGTGCTGTCAACCCAGAAAACAGTGCCGGGGTAGCGGCCGGTGTCGATGACGGCGGGCATACCTCCGGGGACATTCCTCCAAGACAGCGCAGAGCGAGAACCAGTAGCCATTTCAGGGTCCCTCCTGGTTGGGCTGATGGGTAGGGCGATCCGGGCGGGCCCGGTTTCTGGGGTCGGACCCGCCCGGATGGGGGGAACTAGGTGGTTAGGCGATCACGGTGGCGGACTGGTCGGAGGCGTATCTCGCGCCCGACAGGATGGCCACGGCGGACGCGAGGGTCGCTTGGCCCGGGTTGGACCAGTTGAGCCGGACGTAGGGGTAGCCCTCGGAGAGTTGGGCGGCGTCGAGTTCGATCACGTACATGATGCTGTTGTTGGTCGAGGTGGCCAGAGTGGCCGCGGAGACCAGAGCCCCCAGGGTGTCCCCGGAGTCCGTCTCCTCCTTGTGGACGTTGAAGGTGATGTCGGGATGGGACGTCGGCGAGAAGGCGTCGCACTCCTCGACGGTCACCGTGCAAGCCGCGCCGGTCACGCCGAACTGGAGGATGACGCTGGCGTGGCTGTAGGTCGCCATCGAGAACACGACGCCCGTGGTGGCCCCGCCGGTGATGTCCTTCGGGGGCAGGACGTTGACGACATGGCCCATCTGAGAGACGTAGAAGATGCTGTCACCAGGCATTACGCTTGCCTCCTTTCAATTGGGAGACCCGGACCCAAATGGCGGTTAGGCCGTCGGGGTCCGGGCCGGGGGAGCTAGGTTAGGCGCGGGCGGCCAGGGTGACAAACGGGGAGATGGTGTTGCCGGACTTGGCCTTATACGGGGTGAGGGCTGACTTCCAAGCGGGTTGGCCATCGACGCGCATGGACCACCGGAGGGCCGTTTCCTCTTCGACGAACTTGACGTGGATGGAGGTCGCGGCCTGGACGCCGCGCTTTCTGGCCAGGTAGTACTGGGTGAGATCGACGCAGCAGATGTCGCCCACGTCGCCCAGGGCGGACGCCTGCTCGATTTCGAGGACCGGGCGGCCGTAGAGAGTTCCATAGGGGAGGCCAGCCAACCCACCGGCGGGCATGTAGACGACGGAGCCGCCGGTGCCCACGTTGATGGTCATCTTGGGGAGTTCCGTCATAACCTCGGAGTTGATGAGCCAGACGGAGCGAGGCTTGCAGGATGGAGCCACTCGCGCCCACATGTCGATGACGTTCTCGGCGAGGATGGTGTCCTCTACCTGATTGGTTCGCTTGGCTACAGTGACCAAGCAAGCGGCGTTGGTGAAGCCGAGAGGCTGACTGGCTCCGTCGCCACGGAAGATGGCGTCGTCGAGCATGAAGCCCATTTCCTCCGGGAACGCCTGATTGACCCAATCCTGCATGAGAGGCGCGTCTTCCAGGAGTTCCGAGGACAGATAGGCGACGCCCTTCATCTTTTTCAGTTCCAGCCGGACGAAGGAGAGTTTGATCTTCTTGCCACTCGTTGACTCGCCTTCGGTTTCCCAGTAGACCTGGACGCCACCCCAACGGGATCCGGTGGCGCGGGAGGTTTCATCCACGGCGGGAACCTTCATGGAATTCGCGCTGGTGGACAGTTGCCACGTCCGGCATCTTCCCGCGAGGACGTTCGTCTCCCAGGTCGTCTTAATCAACTCGGTGGCGGAGTCGGTCTGGACCATCCAGCCTCCGTCAGCGGGGACGCCCTCGGACATGCCGGAGACGCGAGCCTCGTAGTCGTTCAGTTGGAGCAAGCGCTTGTCGGGCGCGTGGCCCCTGCCCGCTCGGACCACATCGACCAGTTGCTCGCCAAGGTTCCGGTAGAGGCGGGGACACGGGGGTTCGGACCGGGCTTCCGGGGCCGTTGGATCGTCCGTCGGAGGCTTGTCGTCCTCCGGGGGCTTGCTACTCCAACGTTCCTCGGTGCCCAACTTCTCGGCGCGGATCAGCTTAGTCTTAGCGGCGGTCATGCGGCCCTCGGCTTCGATGAAGGCGGCCTCATCGTCCTTACCGTCGGCGGCCTTCATGTCGGCGAACGCCTGGGCGTACTGGGCGCTGGTTTCGTCGATGGTCATGCTGAGTGGCTCCTTTCAGAGGCAACACAAAACCCGCCTCAGTGGGCGGGCCTCGGTTGCGGGTGCGGATAGGTAGCGGTTACTTGCCTATGAGCAGGTACGCCTCGGCCTCGGCGATCTTCAACCTCCTGGCACGCTTCTCCGACGGCTGGCCTGCCAGTGTCGGCGTCTCGCGCTTATCCTCCGAGTGGTCATTGCCCGGCTCGGAGTCGGGGGTTGGAGCGGCGGGGCTAGGCGGTATAACATCGGCCGGGGGAGTGGGGCCCACCTTGCTGGCCTCGGCTTCCACGGTCGGAGGGTTGACAGGGGGAACGGGCGTAATCTCCGGGGCGGGCTCGGACTTGCAGCGGCCGCAGCCGCACTTGGCCCCCTCGGGGAGCAGGGAGCGAAGGGCGGTCAGGGAGGAGCGTAGGGCGTCGGCGTTAACCGGGAGGCCCGCCATGCGACGAATCAACTCGGGGCCGAGGCTGCGCATGTCAATTCCCGCGTCCGCGAAAGCCGAGTGGACAACCTCGGCATGGGTCAATTCATACTGCGGGTAAGTCACGATTGACGTGTCAAACAACTCGACCTCAAGCAGTCTCCGCTTGAATTTGCGGTTGCCGAGTTCGATAATCTCATGCCGGATCACCCGGAAGGCGAAGGACATTTGGTCTAGGTCGCCGCGCTCCATGGGCACCAGGACCAGGTCATTGACCAACTGAGTTTCCGGCGGGTCGTTGTCGATGGCGAGGCCGACGGCGTCCTCGGAGAGCCGCAGGGTGCTGGCCTTGCCGGGTTTGCTGCGCCCCAAAATCCAGTCTGGGTTATGGTTGAAGAGCATCCGCACGTCGGCTTCCCTGATGGTCTTGGCGAACGCGCCGGGGGCGATATCCTCAATATAGGTGTCGTCCATCCACCAGTCGTAAACCTCGGTCTCCTGGTTGAACATGGCGGCGTGGCCGGTTATGCGCGGCTTCCCGGTCGTCCGGTCCGTCCGGTACTCCACGCGGAAGGTCCGGTACTCAATTTGGGACTGGGGAACCGACCGCTTGCGAGGTTCGGCCTGGTACCACTGGGCGGCGCGTCCCTTGCTTTCCTCCTCGCCGTCGTCCTTGTTGTCGGAGTTGAGGACTTCCTCAGCCAGGTCATGCGCCTGCTTGGCTAGGCCCCGCAAATCCTTCTGGAGGTCCCTAACCTTCTCGACCCTCTCCCGGTTGGCCTTGCCGAGCTTCTTGCCCACGCGGGTCTCAATCGGCCCACTCGCGCTTCTCTCCGGCGGCTCCTTGCCGGCGTCCATGTAGTGCGCGGACAAGTGGGCATGGACGCCGTCCTTGTCGCCCTCGGAAATGTCGGATTGATTGAGGCGGCCGAAGCCAGCCTGACATCCGTTGAGGTTCGCCGCGCCGGGAACGCCGGACTCGGAGACCTCATGGTGCGGGAATTTCGACGCGCTCTTGGTCGGTGAGTCGCCTTCGGGAACCCAGGCGTACATCTTCTGCAAAGTGGACTTGTCGGCGTCGTCAGGCAGGCGCTTCTCATTCGCCCCGGCGTCCCAGGCGGTGTCAACGGTGTCGGTTTTGTGCTTCGGGCAGGCGGGCATGGGCTAGACCTCCAGGGCGGACAGGATGCTATCGGCAACCTCGCCCGGCCAGCTCAACCGTCGGGCGTCGTAGTGTGAGCGGAGGGCGGCGACGGGGTCAGGTTCGGCTAGACAGGCCAGGACGGCGGGCTTCTGGAGGAGGACATCCTCCCCAAGGTAGGCGTCGGGTTCCACGTTACCCTGCCCGGCGGCCGCAGCGCAGGCGGCAACCGCGTCTCTTAGGTGGGCCTGGGCGAAGGAGACGTGACCGGCGAACCAGGACTCCAGTCGGGTACGTAGGGAGGCCGGGTCGGACAGGCCGCGCCGGGCGATAGCGATAACCTCCTGCTCCTCGCGCCGGAGGACTACGGCCGCCTGGGATTCGAGGAGGGCCCGGTGGGCGAGGAGGGACCGCGCGGTGTCGGCGGGGCCCTTGACGTTCGGGTTCGGCTGAACCTTCCCGTCCACGATGTCCTGCGCGGAAGCCATGTTGAGCGGGAAGCGGTAGATGTCACCTTGGGGACCGATGGAGTTCATTTCATCCAGGGTGCGCCACTCGTTAGCGTTGATCGCTCCGGCGTCCAGTCTGATCTTGAGAGATGTAGCGCGGGCCACGGGGTCACCTCGGAGCAGGCCGTCCACGTTAAGTTTGGCATAGAAGTCCGTCTCCGACGGCAGGAAAAGGGAGGTGTTCACGCGGGACTCGATGCGCCGGCACCAACCGGGGACCAGGGTAAGCGTGATGAACGTGCGGTCCTGTTCCTCGATGTTGGAGTTTGTCGCTTGGCTAAGGTCGTTAATCAGCGGGGCGGGCACCAGGAACCAACGGGCGATGTCGGTGACCGACCACGCGCGACTTTCCAAAAATTGGGCGTCGTTGGGCGGGATGCTCATCTTATTGTACTTAATACCGTTTTCCAACAGCAAGAGGCCCTGCGACTTGCCAACTCCGCCGAACCGCTCCTTGATCGAACTTCTCAGATTCTCCTTGGCTTCGTCTGAGAGGGTTGGGCCGGGGTGCTCCAGCGTCCCCGCAAGTTGCATTCCATGCCCGAAGAACCTGGCCGCCATTTCCTCCAGGCTGAGCCCGATGCCCAGGCCCTCGCGCGCGAACCCGATGAACGAGACGCCGTTGACGCCGTCGAGGCTGAAAAGCTTAATGTGGAGGATCTCGGACGGCTTGTTGGGCTCCTTATGCCCATCGGAAAAGGAAACGTAGTAGACCAACTTCCCACGAATGGGCGGCTCGCGCTTGATTTCGACCCGGCTGGGGTGAATGGGGATCAGGCCACGCACGCGGTCCAGACGATCCCGCTGGATGTAGGAGTAGTGGTTACCCCAGAGGCTGACGTGGGCCACCATCGTCTCGCGCCACTCGTAGGCCGTCATTTCGGGGTTAGCCATGCGGTTCAGGACGGTCTCAAGGTTGTGGCGGCGGCGTCTCTCCCGGCCGATGTCGGTCTCCTCGAAAACCTGGAAGGGTATCCCGGCGATGGGCTCGGCCAGACGGCGGACGCAGGCCCAGACGGCGGACAGCTTGAGAGCCTGCTCCTCCCCGACGTGCTGGCCGGACATGGTAGGCCCGCCATAGGCCAGGGAATCCAGGTAGAGGTCGAGGTCCTTGAGGGACTGGGGCCTCCACTGGCCCTCATCGTCCGAGCGGCGTTCGATAGTTAGGACACCCACGGGGTGTTAGCTCCTCTGGGCGGGCGAGGTGGACTTGGGGGGCGCGGACTTCTGGGTCAGAAGGTAGATGATGGCCAGGGAAGAGGCGGCTCCGGGGACCAGGAGGCCCAGCCAGAGACCCCACTTGAGGGTCAGGCCGACTCCGACTAGGGCTAGACCGGCATAGTAGGCCAGGTCCAACTTGTTCGCCGTGAGGAACCTGTCGAGCCAGGCGATGAAGCGGCCAAAGTCGCGGCGTCCTTGGCGGGCGAGGTGGAGCAGGGCGGGATGGGCGGACCGCGAGAACCAGTGGCGAAAGGTGGCTAGGCGAGACATGGGGGCCTCCTTGGAGGGCGGGGAGCTAGAAGCCGATCGTTTCCAAACCGTGGGACTCGTAGGCGGACTTCTGCTGGGCGGCCTCATTCCTCAAGGCCCCGTCCAGGGCCATGATGGTGGCTACCACGCCGTCAATCCGCTTGTGTGATTTCTGGCGGTCGGGTTTGACGGGGCGGACGTTGCCGTTTGAGTCGGACCTCACCTGGCAGCAGTCCATCATAAACCGCAGGACCGGGTTGCCCCCGTGGTGGAGGCGCTTGGTGAGGACTAGCCGCTCGAACTCCCTAGTCGGGCTGGCAAACTTGCTGGGCCACTGGTTGAACTCGGCCACGCCGACGCCGTCCTCCTGGAACTCTTGCGCGAGTTGACGCGCTCCCCAGGGGTCATAGGCGATATGGACTATCCGGTACCTTTTGGCGAGTTCCCGGACGGCCCGGCGGATGTAGCTGTAGTCGATGACGTTGCCGGGGGTCAGTTCGATGAACTTGGGGTATCTGGCGTTCGCCACTCCTCCGGGCATCCCGGCCCAGACGTCGTAGGAGACATTGTCTCGGCGGCGGCGCTCAAGCAGGCCCTCTTCGGGTAGCCAGAACCTGCAGATGATCTTGTACTCCACGGGGTCCGTGTCCATCGGGAAGACCAGGGCCAGAGCCGAGAGGTCCTGGGACGCGGCGAGGTCCAACCCGGCATAGCATGGCCGGCCTTCAAGGGCGGCTTCATCGACCATGCCCGCCGTGAGGTCCCAGGCGTAGAGGTCAATCCAACGGGACTCAGCCTTAACCCACTGGTTCAAGTAGAGGTTTCTGATGTTGTTCTGGTTGGCCGGGACTCGCTCGGCCTCGCGTATCGAAGTCCTGAGTTCGTCGAGGTTGCGGAAGACACCGAGGCCGGGATTCGGCCCATACCAGACCGCCTCATCCCGCCAGTCGGCGTCCTTGGGAGCCTCGCGGATATAGGCGAAGAAGCTCTCGTCGGGGAAGACGCCGGCCAGTATCTTCTCGGCGTACTCATACTGGCGGTGGCAAATGGAGGTCTCGTCGTTTCCGGCGGTCGTTATGGCGATGAGGAGCGGTTGCCGCCTGGCGCCCATGCGGGTTATGAGGACGTTCCACAGGGCGTCGGTGGGTTGCGCGTGAAGTTCGTCAAAGATGATGACTGAGGCGTTCAGGCCATGCTTGGTGGGCGCGTCTGCCGAGAGAACCTGCCACCGGCTACTCTTGGCGGGCAACCGGATCATCTTGGCCCCGGTCAGAACGTCAACCCGGCGACGAAGGAACGGGCATTGCTCAAGCATCCCAATGGCGGCGTCGAAAATCAGCGCGGCCTGCTTGCGGTCGGCGGCGGCGGAGTAGACCTGCCCGCCTGGTTCGCCGTCGGCCATGAACAAGTAAAGAGCGACGGCCGCCATCAATGCCGTCTTACCGTTCTTGCAAGCCACGGAGATATAGGCTTTGCGGAAACGCCTGGTCCGGTCGGACCGGAGCGCCCCGAGAAGCGGGCGGACTATCTCTTCCCGTTGCCAGGGGGAGAGGATGAAGGGAACCCCGGCCCAGTCGCCCTCCCAGTGGCGCAAACTCTCGATGAAGAAGCAGGCCCGGAAGGCGGCGGCTTCGTCTATCTTGACCCCCTTGGGCGGCCTGGCCGGTTCGGCGAAACGGGACTCGCCATACCCCGGCACGGGTAGTGCGGGCTCCCACCCGGCAACCTTTTTCGCCAGGATGGCCCGGCGGCGGTAGGCGGCCGTCTCCTCGGCGGGGGCATACGCTCCGCGCTCACGAAGGCTCTCCTGTTCCAGGTAGACTAGTTTCAGGAATGTGGCGAGTTCGTCCTCGGAAGCCTGGCCAATCTCGACCAGGAGTTCAACCTGGCACTCGTTCTTCGAGAAGTCGGGCAGGCGGCCCAGGTCATATTCCCACCACGCCTGCGGTCGATGGGCGGTATCCTGACACTCGGCGAGAAGACTGTTCTTGTGGGTAGCCCATGCCGCCCGGCGCAGAAAGGGACTCGCGTAGACTGGGCGGTAGGGGTTCGGCCCGTACATAAGGTCAACCCAGGAGTCGAAGTCGAGCCCGGCGGCCCGCCCCTTGGCCCGGCGTCTCTTGGGCGGCATGGCCTACTGCCTCGCTATGGTCGGCGGGCGGCCAGGTTGCTTCGGGGGCTCCACGTCTAGCGCGAGTTCCCGGAGGAGCCGGGCGAAGGCGATCCGGGCGTCCCGCTCAATGGCCACTTCGGGGCGGGCGTGGGGCTGGTTGAAGCGGTCGTTGAAGGTCAGGCCGTAGTCAACTAGGGCCTCGCGGGCCTGCTGGCCCCTGTCCCAGGCTTCGGCGGCCAGGGTCAGGAGACGCAGATGGTGGGGTTCGAGCTCATAGTCGGCGCAGACACCCTTGAACCACCGGCGCGTCTCGGATTTGAGGTGCTTGGGGGCCTTGACGGGAGACGTGTCGGACAAGAGGAAAGCCTCCAGATTTCGCTTAGGGTAGCAGTCTCAACTGCGCCGCCCCGGTAACGTGCCTCCGTGTGTTACAACTGTGGTGGGCGAGTTGGACATTGGTGGCGACATGGTCCCCGTCTCGCGAGAGGGGCACGATATGATCTAGCGACGCGCTCATGGGATGGGGCCAACGAAGTCGCCGGTCAACTTTCTTTCCACAGATCCCGCATTTCCAACCGTCACGCTCGTAGACCTCAAGCGGCACAATTCTCTCCACCGCTCGACCATATCGCCTCGCCCGGCGGCGGCAACTCGCATCGCCGGCGCCGAACCGCCAGGGCACCGTCTTGCGCGCTCTCGCCTCGGTGATTGCTACCGCTCGGTCCGCGAACGCGCACTCCCGCGAGCAGTAGGTAGCATAGTTGGCCCGCTTGGGAACAAAGGTCTTCCCGCAACGCTTGCAGGTTCGCGCCACCGGCTTAGGCCGGCCACTCTTGGACGCGGTCTGCCCGCAGGGCCAGGAGCAGCACTTCTGGTGAGTGTTTCTAGGTCTGAACGTCTTACCGCAGACCGCGCACGCGCCGTCAGGGAGAAGCCTTGTGGCCGCGCGGGAACACCCAGGGGAGCAGAATTGCCGGCTTTGCCGCGCACTCTTGAAGGAGTTCCCGCAGCACTTGCAGATAAGGTCATACTGCCGCCTCTGATCTTGGTGTTCTTCCCACCAGGCACGCCGGCATTCGCTCGAACAGTATTGGGCTGGCGGTCCCGTGGAAGCGTGGACCGGGAGTTCCTTCCCGCACCGCCGACAGAGAACTGGCTTGGGCGGCTTAGTCTCTACCCGAGCCTTTGGTCGAGGACCGCGCTCGCCGGCCAAGCCGTTCCTCTTGCAGTAATTGCGGATGGCATCTCGGGGGAATCCGGTTTCTCTGGCGATGGCCTTGTAGCCCCTGCCCGCCAGTCGGGCCTCTCGAATGACTGGTCCCAGATCGGTTATCAAGGTTCCGCTCTCCCTCGCGGTCTCCCAAATGGAAACCCGCTCAACCAGGGAGTGGGAGGACTCCTCTTCGCTAGCTAGGCTAGGTTGAGCGGACTGTTCAATTTGTTCTTGCGGCAAAATCACGTTTGAACCGGGGAGGGTTGACTGCCTTCCTTCCCACCCTGTCGGTCCTCTCACAGTCGGTCCCACAGATTTCCACCGCCCCTACCTACCCCAACGCCTCCCGGAGCGGCCTTAGCGACCTGTGCAGATACGCCCTCGCGCCTCGCGCCCTAATCTCCTCATCTATCTCGCACGCCCTGTCCCACTCGTCCGGTTGGCTCTCCTTCATCCCCCGCCACTGCGCCGCGCTCCTCTGTGGGCACATGACGCAAGATGTCCTCATCGGCTTCGGCCAACCGTGTCCACAGATAGCCCACAGGCAGTCCTCTCTCGTCATGCCCGCCTCAACGAGCGGGTACCTGTTACTGAACCACCTGCTCCCCGACGGCCTAGCCCTCTGTGCCTCATCCGCCGAGATGCCCACCCAATCCTCGCACCTCTCTACTCCCAGACTCCTGAGCCACCGCTTGACCACCCTGACCTTCCACGGCCCTGAGCAGTGGGTGGCCAACCTGCCCCCGTCCTCTTTGTAGGCGGGAATGACCAGGTGGCCAGTCCTGTCGAACAGGTCATTGCTCGCCCAGTCGGTGGTCTTCACGATCTCCAACGTTACCCCAACATCCCCAACGCCCGGCCTGATGACCTCGTCCACATAGCGCCATGTGGCCGCCGTCTCGTATCCCACATCCACCATGACGGCCAGGTCGGGCCTGGGCAGCTTGCCCTCCACTATCAGCACGGCCACCGCTGCGCTCTGCACGCCTCCCCCGCATGACCACAGGGTGACCGCCTTCTTCTGGGCGGCAGCGTCCTCCCTCACCGGCGAGGTTGCCCTGTTGGAACAGGTTCGCGAGCAGTACTGGCGCGGCCTAACTGATCGGAAGGGTTCATGGCATCTCTCGCAGACCAGGTCACGCATGGCCCCACCGCCTGCCGCTTCTAGATTCAGTCGCCTTATGGTGATAGCCACATAAAGCTTGGACGTTCTCCTCGGTATCCGGGCCGCCGTCAACCTTGGGGATAACGTGATGCACGTCAGTGGCTGGCTCAACGCAGGGCTTACCGCCGTCCTCCCGGTACTCACAGATACCCCGGTGTCGCAGGATGCTAGCCCGGAACCTCTCCCATCTCCCGTCGTACCCCCGTTCCCTCGCGCTCCCCCGTCTGGCATCGTAGACCCTGGCTTCCTCGCGCCCCATGCCCTTGCCCTCGCAGGCCGGGCAGTAGCGGTGACCCTTGGCGGCGAGGCCGGGGCAGGCTCGGTTAGCGCAGGCGTGGGGTGGGGCGGTGGGCATGGTGGGTTGGTTCCTGTCTGGGCGGGCCCGTGGGGTTGGGCCTCCCCTGTACGTCACAAGACCGCCGTACCCGGCGGCCTGCGGTAGCCTTCCTCAGTGGGCAGTGGAGGACAGAACCCCCTGGTCCGCATAATACGCCTATGTGCTCATCGTGTCACCTCCGAAACCCCTCCAAAAGTGATCATCTTTGCCCTCGCCTTTTGCCCTGTTCTCCCTGCTAGACTAGCCTCCGCCAACCTCTCATTAATATTAGTTTCAACATGCCCCAAAGTGTGTGTCCTCGCGGCCTTCCAGAAGTCCTTCATCGCCGTGCCCGGCAGGCTCGCCAACCTCTCCTTGACCGCCTGTCTCGCCATGCCCCGGAAGCGCCTACAGTGGACTTGGGTATAGTAGATGGCCTGGTCTATCTCCCTCCACGTCTTCCACTCATCGTACCAAAGGGCCACGATCCGCAGGAACATCTTGCGCCTCTTGCGGTCTCTCCACCCGGCGCAGCGATCCCGGATGGCCTTGTCCGCTTCATCTAGCACATAGGTAATCTGGGCCCTCTCGATGGCCGTGGTCTCGATGGGCGACTCATCGGCTCCCCCTGTTACCCCAAACGCCACGATGGAGGTAGAAGTCTTGGGCATGATAGCTTCAGCCAGGCCGCGCAGTTCGACCCGGTTGAAAAGAATCCAGTCGGCCTGGGCGGTTGTCACGGTTCCCGGCGCGGCGTTGGCGTTCACGTCTTACCGCCTCCCTTGTACATCCAGTTCGGCATTCCCGATCTCTCTAGCCTCACCCTTAGCGCCCGGCTCCTCGCGTCCGGCTCGCCCCGCGCAACGAAGCCGAACGCCACGTCCGCCCTGGGGAACCTCTCCCGCGCAGGAGTCCAGAGTTCCGTCGCCAGCCCCAGCTTTCCGGCCACCTTGCTCGCCACTTGTTCCACGCCCGCTCGGTCGGCGTGGATAACCACGGAGTCCAGGGGAAACCGCCCCAACACGGCCCCCAAAACGACCTCATCGGCCCAACCCTCCGAGCCGTAGATGAGGACCCTAACCGGCGAGGGGTCCTCGGCGACCAGGGGAGCCACTGGCTTCCGTTTGCCGCGTTCGCTAACGCGAGACACTCTGAGCGGGCACCCCCCGACAGACCCCGTGAAGCAGGGAGCCGTGGGGGCCACCATGCACGGGGACGGCCAGTGTTCCTCGCATCGCAGGGCCGACTTGGTCAACCTGGCCTCCCGCCACTTTTTCGCGGCCTCCTTGCGAACCTCGTGGTAGCCGAAGATAGGCGGGTCCGGCACGTCCTCGCAGAGGGACTCGGTCCGCATGTCGAGCAGGAGGAAGAGGAGGGCCTCAAGACAACCGTCGGCCACATCGTCGAGGGCCTGCTTAATGAGCCCGCCGGCGAGGAGCTTGTAACCCATGGTTTCCCCGATGTCGATGCCTCCACTGACTACCTGGGTCCATCTCATAGTCCGCGCCCCTTAGTCATTTGCCGTCTCCCCAACCTCGCCCAAAATCCCCGGACTTCCGGTCTGCCCGGTTCCACCTTGTCATCCACGCCGCTTCCCACCGGCCCCGCCTGCCCCCAGTCCCTCACGATGGGCCAGTTAGTCCATGGCGTCCTGCCGCCCTCGGCTAGCCAGTGCCGCCCGGCAACCGTGTCCGGGATGGGGGAGAGGGTGAAGCCACCGTCGGCGCGGCGGGTGAGGACGGCGAGGGGCTCCATGGCTACTCTGGCCTCCTTGGCGAAGGCGGGATGATGTCGCCCGCCATGGAAGCCGGGCCAGTGTCGCCCAGGTCGGACAACCATGGTCCGCACGCGGCGCGCACGGATTGGTATATCTTGACCGACGCCGCGACTCGCGAGGCTAGCCGCTCCCTCGCCCGCTCGATCTTGGCCCCCAGAGTCACCCCGCATAGCCGCTCAAACCAATTTGGCGGGCCGACATAGAAGTGGGGGCCAAGGTCGTTCCATAGGCCATCGTCATTAATCTGGGCGGCAAGGCAGACGCATTGGCGGCCCCTAATTTCGAAATGGGTTACCCTCACCCTGGTCTCGTCACTCATCCCGAGCATCCTCTTTCCCCCATTCCCTTGTCCGCATCGGCACAACCTTGGCAAGCACGTCTCGCTTCGGGTGTCCCTCCTTGAAGTCCCCGACGTACCCGGTGGCGCGGTCCCATGGGCATGACCTGGGGTCGTTTGGGTCGTACCTAACACACTTGTCGAGCGGGCAATCCGGGCAGGATTCGTCCGTTGAGTCGTCCACGGGGGTCGGCCCGAACACCTCTTCCTCCCAGCCCGACTTGAACACCAGGGCCTTCCCGGTTGCCGTGTCGAGCAGGCAGGCGTCGCTCCCCATCTTGACCACGGCGCAGTCGGGCGGCGCATAGGTGACGGTCGCCAGGTTGAAGAGGGAGTAGGGGTTAGCCGGGACACTTGATGGGCGAATGGGCTCGCTCACGTCTTCCCCGCCTCCCTGTCGTACGGGTTGCGGTTCGGGTCGTACCAGCCGGACCAGTTGTTATCCCTGCGGCGCTCCGCCCACTCGTGGCCACGGGCTCGGCAACGGGCCTCAAAGGTGAAACTGAAGGTGGTGCTTATCCCGCCGGTCGCATGCTCCACCTTGGCCGACTTGCACTTCGGGCACCGCTTGGGTTCCGGCGTGAATAGCCACCTCAGAATGGCCCGGCGCAACTTGCGTATCATGGCGTCCCAGGCTTCCTTCATCTCCCGACCCTCCCCCCGCTGACCCCCTGCGGCCGCATGAGCCCCCAGCACTCCTCGCTTCCTACGTTGACCGGACACTCACAACCCGCCACGGGCTCCCGTCTGAGCCAGGTTAGCAGGCGCGGCAAGTCGAGCAGGCCGGACCAGTGGAGTTCGCGGAGAGTCTGGTCGTCAGCGTAGGAGCGGCCGTCGAGGTGCTCAATGATCTTCACGGCGACTGGGCTTCCTCGCTTTCAGGGTCTATCTGGTAGTTGAGAGCGGACAAGGGAGGTTCCTTCTGCCTACTCTTGGCCACCAGGCAGTCTCCGGTAAGCAGGGTGACGGGGGATGGAGAGTCGGACACGGCGGCGAGTCGGCCTCCTAGCGTTCAGGGTCTGGGTGGTAGTTGAGGCGGGAACGGGGAGGTTCCTTTAGGGCGGCGGGTTCAGGTCAGACAAAGTTGCCTACTCGCGGGAGTCGGGCAACCAGTTGGGCATAAAGGTCGGGGTGGTACCGCCGGAGCCAGACGTAGCGGCCGCATTCCCTGTTGGTCTCGCCCGCCCAGTAGGAGACTCGCCGCTCCTCAAGTGGCCAACCCAGGAGCTTGTCGTAGGCCCGGTTATAGGGGAGCCCGTTGGCCACCGTGTAAGCCCAGACATCCCGGCTTGTCCATCGGGCCACAGGCCAGCAGGTCAACATCCCGGACGACTTGCTCCAGAAAAGTCGCCCCATGCGGTTAATGCCTTTCATTCTGCCCCGGCTCTCATCGGCGCGAATGCCCACGACAACGCCGTCGTATCCCTCGCGTCTCAGCCGTTTAATCGGTTCCCGGACGGTTGCCTGCATCGTCCGCTCCTCGATATGCGGGTCGTCCAAGCCATACTGGGCCAGCATGTCGAGAAGCGGCCGTGTCTTGACTACTCGGAGGCGGAAGCCCCACTGGGCGGGCAGGGTGTCGAGCATCTCCTCTGTCTCCGGGAGGGAAGACTCGGCGTCAAGGTAGATAGCCTCGACATTCGGGTCCACCTGGAGAGCGAGCCACAAGCAGAGGGTCGAGTCCTTCCCGGTGGACCAAGCGACGTAAGGGCGGGAACAGTTGGCCCGCCAGTCGCGAAGGTCGGACATGGCCTGCGCGGTCAAACGGCGGACGCGGGGAAGCCGGGCATGGAGGTGATACAACTCCATTTCGTCCTCCGTCATTCGTCGGGGTCCTCGAAGGTCAACGACTGCCGATAGCGCGAGCGGCGGGAATCGATCAGACTCTTGCCAAACCGATGTTGCGCCAGATTGGGGACATGTAGCCAGTACCTCTCCTTGTTGGCCCGCAGGAAATCGGCGACCAGCAAGTCTAGGCCGGTGGGATGCTCCTCCCGACGGGGCCAGTCGAAGCGCAGGAGCCGCTCGGACATCCCGGCCGGCAAGTAGAAGCATAGGCCCGCTAGGAAGGTCCCTCCGGGTTCCCACCTAGACCCAACCTGGATGTCCCGCTTGCGCATCGAGAAGAACTGAATGGCCGTCTCGGGACGTTCGCCTATCACCGACTCGGCCTTGCAGACGAACCCCTTCGCGAGGAGCACGTCGTCCTCCATGTGGATAACCGGGCGGTCGCCGGCAACTCGCAGGGCTTCGAGGAAGGTGTTCATCGCGTTGCGCGTGGTATCGTAGACAACCGTGGCCCCCGGTAGCCGGTCGAGAAGATAGTCCACCCATGCTTGCCGCTCCCGGCAGGCCCTGATGATAATATCGGTCATAGGAGGTCCCACCATTGCTCCCGGACCTTCCGCCTCTTCTGCCGCGTGATCGGAAGATTGCCTTCCCAGTCGTTGAGGAGTAACTGCTTGACCTGGTGCTGACAGGCAGACTCGTCGGCGTCCTGCTTGGCGAAGCGCTTGAGGTAGCGGCTTTGCGTGCTTGACGGCGTCGTCGCCAATAGGTAGTCGCGGTACTCCCGCCACGACTTGAACGCGGGTGGCAGGCGGTCGGCGCTAAAGATGTAGCGGTCCTCGGCGTAGAGCGCGGCGCAATGCACCCCGCCCAACCGGGCGACCAATTTGTCGTAGGTGTCCGGCTCGAACTCCTGCACCTGCGCCAGCGCCCGGAATGCCCGCTCGTGGATGAGGTTCGACACGCGCATGGTGCTCATGTTCGCGCCGCTCCGGGCGTACATGCGGTCATAGAGTTTGTTGTAGGGGACACTGTTGTCGGCGATGCACTTCCACACGTCGCGGAATTGCCAGTCGAAAATCGGATAGAAGCGGTAACTCGCGCTTCCTGGAGCGCATCGGGTGCTCCACTTATAGTGCTTGTACCCATTGGCCTTGTAGACCGCCCGGTGACGGTTTAGGCTCTCGAACTGCCGCAGGCCGACCAGGTGCGCCGTCGGCTCCCGGTCCAGACTCTCAAACCAGGGGAAGAAGTCGTAGAACCGCTTCGGGTATGGTTCGGGGATGCCGTGAATCGCCAGCGGGCTCTTCTCGCGTATCCAAGTTTCACCCTCACCCCAGGCGTGGAGGAAGAGTTCGGCGTGACTCGTAGCGTTGGTCATATGGATGGGCACCTGGTACCAACGCGGGATCGCTAGCGGGTGCCGCATCATCCCCTCAATGATCTCGACGGAACTCTGATACTCCGCTTCCTGGTCCAGAAAGAACACCTCGAAGCGCCGCCCTTGCCGCTCCGCCTCTGCCGCCGCCAGGTAGAATAGGCACGTGCTGTCCTTCCCGCCGGAGACGCTGACGACCACACGCGGGAACTCGGCGAAGATGAACCTAATTCGGTTTACGGCCCCCTCGTAGACATTCATACGGCGAAGCTCTCGGCGGCGTAGTTGGTCAACTCAACCCGGAGAGAAATCTGGTTCGCCAGGAAGCGGTCCACGCCAAGGTCTGTGGCCCGGACCTCAAGGTGGCGGTTGCGGAACATGTCCCTAAACGAAGGCACCGACCGGGACGGGTAGACCGATGAAGCGAAGGCGGCCAGGCGCTTGATGATCGCCGCCGGAGTCGCCTCCTCGTTGAAGGCGACCTCTTTCTCGGCGGCGTAGCATTCGCGAACCTCCTCCGGCATGGGTTCGACGTGAATGTTGATCGGCTCGAACTTGAAGGCTCCGCGGGCGTCAATGACGCCAAGGCCGTAGCGGTCGAGTTCAGAAGGGGTGCAGGGGTTCTCCCTCATCCCCACCACGAAACCGTTCCAACGAGTCTCCAAGGTATAACTCACGGAGCATCCCCCGAAGTCGATGCCTACGCAACCAAAGTGCCACCACATGCGCCACGGATCGACGATGAACAACCTGTCGTCTACCGAGACGCGCTCGGGGCCATTCCAGGGGTCGGTGAGATACTGGCCCAGGCGCACCCTGTTGCCGGGAGTGCAAAGGCGGGAAACGAGACCGACAACGACGAGGAGGTCCGCACCCTTGACGCTCTCCCAGGGGGCATCCAGGAACTCCGGGAGCGTGACGCACCGCTCCGCCCGCGGCCTGCGGTCCTTTGCGGAATGGAGCCAGACCGCCTCGCGTCCTCTCGGCAGGTCCAGTTGATCGTGGTTATCTGTCAGATGAATCCTGCCCATCCGGCTCATCGTCCCTCCCGTAAGACGCCGAATACTCCGTGCCAGCCAGCAACTTGGCGGCACCGACGATCTGCTTCAGGCGCAGCAGTTCCTCCGCGCTCATCCCGAGATGCTCCGCTATCCTCGCGTCGTCCCATCCCTTGGCGAGGAGCGCTTTGACCAACTCGGCCACCAAGTCCACCTGGTGCTTGCCCCGCGCCCGGTTGTGCCGGACAGTGCTCGCCATGCGGTTTCTCAGGTCCTTGTCGATCACGACTACCGGGATCTCGGCACACCCCAGGCGAACCAGGACGACGTAGCGGTGGAACCCGTCCACAATGACGTACTTGTCGGCCCCAACATCATGGTAGACCACGAGCGCCTGAGTCACCCCATCCTCCCTGATGGAGAGTTCCAGCAGGTCGAGCTCTCGCCGCGCCACCTTGTTGGGATTGTAGCCGTTGCAGACTACCTTGTCCGCCGGAACCAGCTTGACCCCCAGGCACGGAAACATTATCCCTGTCTCTCCCACTCCCCAGTTCCTCCCCACGGGGCAGGCATCTCGCACCTAACCCGGTTCACCGGATGCCAGTAGGGCGGCCTGACCCCACATTCGGACGGGCCGTCCCTGGTCGGAATGGCTCGCATCGGTCTCCCGCGCTCATCATGGCAGGAGAGGTCCACCGGCCAGGGTTCGACCACCCAGGAGGCCACGAAACCATAGCCGGCCGAGCGCTTCTTGCCGACGGCGGGTATCATGCCGAGTAGGCTCGCCACTTCCCCCCTGTCGCCAACGATGTGCCAGACTAGCTCCGGCGTGACCATGTAGACCAGGGGCATCCGGTAACTCTTAAATGGCCCCGACTTCACATTCATCCTACCACTCCGGCCGCCCAAGTCGAGAAAGTGTTCCATGTCGTCGTCGAACCTCTTATGCCAGTAGGTGATCTCCTCGGACAGTTGGCGGTACCGGGCGAACGAGGAAGCCCAGTACCACTCCCCGTCCGACACGCGCCGGTCAAGGGGGAGGATAGGCTCAATCCAGTCCTCGCCCATGCGGTTCGGCGCGCCGGTCCAGAAGGCATCCGGGTGATACCGGCGCATCCAGGCGGCCGCGATGATACCATCGAGCGGGAGATTCCCGTCGAACGTGGCCACCTGGCCGGTTTCGAGAGTAGCGATCACCCTAAGCGGTTCCATGGACCCCTCCGCTTACCCCGAGGGCCTGCCTGATTTCGGGCGCGTTGCCCGAAATGTACCTCTCGTAGGCGTCGAGGAGATAGGCGTCGTAGCGGTCCAGGGCCTCCTTGCCCGCGTTCTTCGGCGCGAACTCCCCCGGCCCGGCGGAGACTAGCGGGGCCGGTTCGTCCATCTCGCCGGTCTGGTAGGTCCACTCGCCCGCAACGAGCCCCAGGCCCTTCGCGTTGTTGCCGCCCAGATAGGGGGCCTGGGACCACTCGGAGAAGCAGGACATGAGAGCCCCGAACTCCAACTCGGTGGCGTCGAGGACGTGGATGCGTTGGAAGAGTTCGCCGCCCGCCGCGAGGGCCTGGACGGTATAGCGCATCTGCTGGGCCGGTTCGTCCCCGGCCTCCCCGTCGTCGCTAGGCTTGCCCTTGCCCCTCTTTTTCGGCGTGGGCTCGGCTCCCCCTAACGCCAACTGGCCCGTCGCGCCGGGTAGCATGTGTCGGGTTAGCCGCTCATCCTTCCCGTCGTCCTTTCTGCTGAAGTTGAGTTCGGTTATCCACGTCCGGCAGGACGGGGCCTCGGGGTTCCGCAGATAGGCCGGGAGGAGCCGTTGCGTCTCGGCGCAGATTGGCCACAGGATACCCGTGTTCCACTTGCCGGGCATGATGTGATTGCCCGTCGCGGCCCCGAAGAGAGATAGGAGAGGCAGGGCTTCCCGGAGTCGCCGGGCGAGGTCAATGTCCACCACGAATTCCCCGGTCATCGTGCCGCCACCGAAGAGCAGGTGAAACGGCTTGGGCGGCAGGTTCGGGCTACCCAGGGCGCGGAGGAGGTGCTTCACCCCATCGTCCCGGAAGTGACCCCGGAACCCGTTGCCCGAATGGGCGAAGCACTCCACGCGTTTCCCGTCGGGGCCGACGATGGCCTGCCGGGAAAAGTGGGTCGTCGTGCCGAGATTCTCCCCGATATGCGACAGGGGGGACAGGAGGGTCACGATGCCCTCCAAGTAGTAGGTTTTATAGGAACTACTCGGCCTTGTTGTCGGTGTCGCCGTCATTTCGCGTCTCCTCTCCAATCATGGCTTCCAGGGGTTTCTCGCGCTCCAGGCGGTCACGGACCAAGGCGACAACCGCGCCTGTCTGGCGGTACAGGGCGTCCAGGGCGGCCTTGTGGTCGGCGTCCTCCAGAATTTCCACCCAGAATTCCCGGCGGTCGCCGCTGGTACCGAGGATTTCGCCGGTCCTGCGGTCCTCAACAAGAGTTTGGCCGACGCCGAGGTCGGACCGCATGTATCGGGGGTGGATGGTCGAACACTGCATCTTGGACTTGAAGCGGTCGATGAATTCCTCCAAGTCCTGAGCGCTCAGGGCGCAGGATTTGACCGCCCGCTCAATCCGGCCCCACATGTCGGGCGTGACCTTGAAACGGCCCTGGTCTCGCGAGCGGTAGATGCCGTAGACCAACAAAGCCGCTATGGCCCGGCTTTCGTGGCGCGTCCAGAATCCGTGAATTAGGGAGCGTTCTTCTGGCTGAAAGGTTCCGGTAGACATTCGATGCCCTCCTTTCTGACTACCTTGATTATCCGGCCCACCATCCCCGCGATGGCCCGCCCCCTCGGATCGGCCAGGCGCTTCTCGCGGATTAGGGCAAGTTTGCGGTAGACGGCCCCCACGCTCCGCTTGAGTTTCCGAGCGATGCAGGGGCACGATTTCCCCTTGGCCCGCAGGTTGTGGGCTAACTCCAACTCGGCCTCCGTCCACGGCCCGGTAACCTCGGGGGCTAGAGGCTTCCTGCTCTCCCGGACAATCCGCCAACTCACGGCGGCCCGGCTCCGGTGGACGGCCTCGCCTATCCGGGCCAGCGTCTTCCCCTCGGCCCGCATGGCTACCGCGAGGGTCACGTCCTCCTTCGGCCATGGGCCGGGCACGGTGGTCCGGGCTCGCTTGTCCCTCGGATGTTCCCGGCGGTACCTGTAGAGCCGCATGGCCACGCCGCCCGATGTGCGCCCCAGGATGAGCCCGGCCTCCCGGCAGGACTTGCCGCCCGCCCTTAGCGCCACGGCGGCCTGGACGTCGTCAGCGGGCCAGTCTTGTCGGCGATCCAGTGGGTGGCGAGTGTGCCGCCAGACAGTGTGGTGGCCCCGGCGCATGATGGACGCCACTTGCCGGATGCTGAACCCGGCATCCCTTAGCGCCGCGAGTAGGCGGTCGTCCTCCTCCACCCATCGCCGCAGAGGGAACCTGCCGCACCGCTTCTTCCACGCCGCCGCCCGGACGAGAACGTTGTGAAGCCTGGACTCCTTGCCCATGACGGTAGGCACGGACGGCCAGCCCCCATGAACTCCGTCGGGGGCCAGGGTGGGAATATACACCGGGTTGCTCCCGAGCCACCCGAGATAGATAAGCGTCAGGCCACCCTCGCGCAACTCGGCGTCAACGGGGAGGATACAGGCAACCTTGGCGGACGGGCTCCCCTTGGGCGTCCAGGTTGGCGGCAGCCGCTTATCCTGCATCATCCGTTGGACCTCGGTTATCACGTCCGCCGGGGCGAGGTCGGCTATCTTGGCGCGAAATTGGTCCACGGCGTGCGGGGTCACGAAGAACGGCCTAGCGAACCTTGGCCTCCCCGAAGAGTCCATCGGCCCAACCCTCCCTCGCTATCATGGAGTTGCTAGCCGCCGGGCGAGGTTCCTTCTGCCCGCCTGACCGAGCCAGGAGTACCCGGCACTCGGGGTGACACTCCCACGCGCCGGGCCGCATGGACCACTTGGCGCGGTTGGCCGGGTCGGCGAACCAGACTTCTTGTTGCGCCTTGGCCGTTGGGGTCTTCTGGCGGAAGCAAGCGGGCACGGATACCCCGGTGTTCGGGCGAGGTTGGACGGGCCGAGTACACCTGGAGTCATGAGGTTCCCTCGCCACGTAGACGGCCAGGGTAAACTGGCTTCGCCGGAGACGCATGGCCGCCAGGCGTCCCTCCAGTTCCTCGAAGCGGTCGAGTCCGAACTGGCCTATCCGGTGGATGGAGTAATCTCCGGTCTCCAGTTCCGTCTTGGAGAACACGGTCATCCCGTCCTCGATGATGGCCAGGTCGGCGGCGAGGTTGGCCGGGGTGAACTGGATAAGCTGGATTTCGAGAAGGACGATGGGGGCCAGGTTGGACCAGTTGACCCTGCCGCGCAAGGCTAGGTGTTTCTGGCCGGAAAGGGCTATCGCGGCGGTCCAGGGCGGCTCGGGAGGGGAGAGGAGTATGTCCCGCCACTCGGAACGGTCGGGCAGGAGGAGTCTGTTGGACGTGGCAAGATAGGAGAACATGCGGAGACCGAGGACGCCGTTTGCCGCCTGGGCGGGGTCCTTCATGGCTCGACGATGGGCAGCTCGCTCATCCGGGCTCAACTTGGCCGACTCGCCCGCCTTGGCGCGAACCCTTTCCTGCAGGCAGAAGACGCAGGCCGGGCAGAGAGACTGGCCCCCGCCGCGAGCCAGGTTGGAGTCGTTGAACGTGTCGGACAACATGCCGCCGACCAGCCGACCCCTGCCGCCGGTCTCCCCCTGGCAGAGCCAGCAAGTCCCGTCGGGCACGTCGGCCACGGCGGAAGCGGGCCACCCGGTAGCCAGGGCGGCTTGATAGACCAGTTGGGGAGCGGTAAGGGTGGTCAAGAGTCGGCCTCCATCTTCACCATGACCACCTGACCCGGCTTGGGCGGCCCGCAGTCGGCGGGTATCGTCCCGGAACGCCAGGAGGACGGTCCGAGCGGGAGGGCTCGGGTGACATGGAAGATGAGGGGGAGAGTCATGGGGCCTTCTCGCTCAATTCGTCGATGATGATCTCCCGGCACTCCAACCCACGAGGCCCGACAGGTTTGACGTGGAAAGCGGCCAATACGGCTGGGAGGAAACTGAAGCCCCGCCCAGCCTCGGACAACGTGGCTCCCACGCCGGGCATGGAAGCCAGGGTCAGCGTTACCGTTCCCGGCGATACGAGGAGCGTCCGGCCCGGCAAGCAGAGTTTCTCAAGTTGGGTAGCCAGGTTGGCCAAGGCGGCCCCGCGAACACCGTCCAGGCTTATCCGGCCATCCACCACGGCCACCTCGATGTCCACGGCGAACCGGAGGGTGATAGTACGCGTGTCAGTCATGGTCAACCTCCTCGTCTTCCTGATAAGCGTTGAGCGCCCGGTCATCGCGGTTATCGAGGATACCCATCGGGATATTGAACCCTGTGCCGTACAGGATTTCGTCCTCCACCTTCCGCTCCGCCTCTTCCCACCTGCGCCGGAAATCCTCGTTGAACCTCCGGCGGACATGGGCCACCAGGGCGCGCCCCTGGAAGTAGTCGGTCAGCCGTTTGCCCATGCCGACCAGGGTTGCCAGGCGAACAAGGAACGCCTGCCAGGGTCGGAGGGTGAGGGCGGCGAGGAGGTCCTGGGAAATGGGCATCCTGGCGCGGGAGACGTGGTCGCTCATGGCCCAACCTCCTTCGGAATCCCCGGTAGCAGTGGCGGCCTGGCTGACGTGGGAACCTCGCCTATCCCGCCCTTCCTGATCCAACCTCCGCGCGGGGGAGTCTGGGGCGGATTGGGGATGACGGGGGCCTCCTCGGTCAGCGGGTCCTTCACGTCGAGCCCGTCCGCCTTGGCATACTCGGCCAGCCGTTTGAGCAGGCACCGCCAGTCGCAGTAGTCGCCCGGAACGATGAGGCTGGCGAGCGTCTGGGCCCATCCACTGCGAATCTCGCCGCGCCGCACGCCCAAGACGGACACGGCCACATTGATGAATTCCATCGCCTCTCCGAACTCGGCCCCGCAGTAGTCGCAGGTTACCGTGGTCGTCCTAGCCATCCTCAACACCTCCATGCGTCTTCCACCATTCGAGCCGCTTCTCCACTCGCCCCAGGCCCCACACGACAACCTCCTCAGCCGTGGCCGGTCTGCCGAGCCCGGCGTCGAGGCCGACCATGCGGGAGAGGAGTCGCCAAAGGAAATAGTTGGCGATAAGCAACGCGCACCAGGCCAGCCAACCGAGCCAGGTGGCCGGGAGAAGGTTAGTCATCGACGTCTGCCTCGCACACGGCAACGCCGGTCCGGTCGGGATGCTTAGCGGCCCACTCGGAGTAGCAGGCCAGGTGGATGTGGCCGGCCAACTTGGCAACCCATCCGAATTGATACCACCGTCTCCACTCTCGCGGCCAGGAGCCATCCGCGTTCCGCCAGTCCGTCTCCTGGCAGGCGTCACAAAACCGCGACTGGGCCTTGGCTGGCGGCGTCGGCAGAGGTTGCGAGTCTGCCGGGGTGAATGGCTCGCTCCAGTCGCACGGGTTGGGCGGGCGCTCCAAGCAGAACACGTTGGCGCAACGATACCCCCTGGCCTTCTCGCCATGGGCGGTAACCTCCAATGCCACCAACCGGGGACAGGTGGGCCTGCCGGTTAGGCTAGACATCCTTGCCACTTCCCCACAACATTGCTACCCTCTTGGCCTGCTCGCACGCCCGGTCATACCGTTCACCTTGGACGTTGAGCCTCTCGGCGTGCCTTGCGGCTATCCGATGGGCGCGGGCAACCCTGGACTCGGGGGTGGCTCCGAACAACCGGGCCAGCCAGCCGGGCAGGTAGACCCACCAGACAGGCCGACGCTCGGAGCACGCCTCCGGGTCCTCTTCCTCGACGCAAGAACCGCTCATCATCGGTGCGCAGTTCGCCAGGCACCTGGTAAGCCTGACAACGACGGCGTCTCCTCGCGGTTCGACGACCACTCTGCAGGTCATGGCTTACCCTCGCCTCCGTCATCTCCGACTAGCCCCGCCACCCTCTTGGCCTCCTCGTGCGCCCGCTTCGCTTCGTCATCCCCGGCCCTCAGCAACGCCAGAAGCCTCTCGGCCTGCCCGGCAGCCTTGGCCACTCTCTCCTCGAAGGCGCGCCCGCAAAGCGTGCCAGCCCAGGTGAACGGCGTGACAACCCAGTGCCAGGTGGGGTAGTAGTAGCCATACCGGTAGTCCACACGGCGCCACCGGGATCGCCCGTCAATCTCGAAGACCACGTTGGGGCCTTCGGCACGCCGGGTCAGCGTGTAGGGCGTGTCCTCGCGGAAACCCCATGTCCATCTAGTTCTCACGGAGAGACCTCCTCTGCCGGATCACCCAACTCGCCCTCGGCGACCTCAACTTCTTCGGCCACCAGGGAGTCGAGGGTTCCCCGGCTCACCTTGGTTACTTTGACTGTCGCGGGATACCTGACCCCGCTGCCACCCTTGGGCGGCTCGGCGTCCTCAGCCATCCCCTCAGTCGGCTGGTACCCCTTGACGATGTCGTTGGCCCGGTACTTGCGGGGCGTCCTATCCGGCGGGGGCTTCGTGGCGGCCTCCCTCTCCCAGGCCCTCCTCGCGAGTTCTCGGCCAGCCTGCCGGACCCGGAGGTGGAGGCGGTCACCAAATAGCCAGGCAAACCAGGAGGGCGGGGTAAGTGTGGTGGAGTCGATGGGAACGAAGAAGTTTGCGGGTCTCCTGGCAACCGAGTTGGACGCCAAGAGGGTGCTTCGGACTAGCTCGACGGTGACGGACCGGCCGTCTAGGCGGACATCGAAGTCATAGCCGTGAGGGAGGCCGGAACGGACGGGCACGGGGAGTTTGGTGGTCATGGTCATCACTCTCCTTTCGGGTGGGGTAGTTGGGCCGGGGAGCCGGAGGTTCCTTCACCCTCCTCACTCCACGCCAGCAGCGCCGCCCAGCAGACAGCATCGGCGGGATAGGTGGAGTCGGCGTCCGACTCGTAGGGCTGGCTACGTTGGAAAGCGGCGCGGAACATGGGCATGGGGCTGGGCGCGACGGTCAGGGTGAATGAAAAGCCCTTCGACAACATGAAGCCGACAACCTCAAGGACGCGCCGACCGGGCGAGCTGGCCGCCGCCGCCCAGGGGTCCCTGCCCAGCATCCGGTCTATCTCGGCATCCAACTCCCGACCACGCAGGGCCAGGATTTCCTTGGGGGATAGGGTGGTCATGGCGACTCCTCCTCGGCTTCCCTGACCCGCGCCCACTCCAGGGCCTGCGGGCGCGTGGCCTCCTTCCACTGTTCCAACCTCGCCTTTGCCCACGCATACGCCGCGCCCCACTCGGGGGCCTCGATGCCCAGGAGTCTCGCGCCGTCGCGGATAGTGTCGTAGCCAACCGCCGGAGTCTCGACGCCTATAGCGAATGGCCTGTGGGGCGGGTACGGCCCGTCCGTGCCGACGTCCCAGGACATCCAGGGCCGCGTCTTCATCAGCATGGCTTCAAACCACTCCTGGATGGCCTGGAGAGTCTCGGCCTCCGGGGTCGGCGTGGCGACCAGGTCACCCTCAATTTCCACGGTTTCCCCCGTCAATCCGGGCGGGAAGGGTATAGACGTGGCCGCCTCCGTAGGCGCATCCACCTCATCCGCCCAGTCGAGCAGGGAGAGGATGGCCTCCCGGTCGGGATGGAGGTGGGAGGTGAGCCAGGAGGAGGCGGCGGATTGGGCGGCGGCGAGGGTAGGGAGGGACGACTTGGCATGACCTATCACGCTGTAATGCCCGCAATGGCCCGCAGCGATACTCTCGGCCACATACGCCCCCCACCACCAACCGAGCGGGACGCGATGCTCTATCCATAGCCAACAGACGAAGTCGCCGGAATGCTCGAAGCGCCCCTCCCAGGCATCCCTGCCATAACTCTTCCACTTCACCTCCACCGGGGCCAGCCTGTCCCGCAGGGCTTGCCGCTCAACTCTGGTCAGCATGGGGAGCCTCCTTGCGAGTTTGGATATAACCAACGACCTCGGCCAACCTGTCGCCCAAGGCACACTCGGCGAGCCCGGCACAGAATCGGTCGGTGAAGTCGCCCTGGCCGCGCCGGTAGCCATCGTAGCGAGCCCTCTCCTCCGGGGTCGTCTCGGCCACCAGGGCTTTCACGTACCACGAGGGGGAATAAGCGAGCCAACCTACCCCACGGCCGTGGAGTCTCTTGTTCGCCCAAGCCCGGTCGGCGATCAAGGTAGAAACGTCCTCCCAACTCGGCGAGGTGAACATTTCCGCTTCGCCATACTTGGCTAGCCGGGCGGCAATCTCATCCGCCCTAGCGTCCGGGCACGGCCGGGTCAACTCATCAGACATCCTTGCCAACCTCCCCTTCCTGCCGCTTCTCGGTCTCGCCGTTCATCCAATCCGCCCAGCCGGTCGGGCTGACTCCGGGAGCCATGGCCATCCCGGTGTAGGCGAGCATCTCCTCGGTGGTCATGTCGGACGCGGAGTCATCGCCGAGTTTGGCGGAGTAGTATCGAAATCCATTCAGGTCCACCGTGAAGCGCCCATGACGGTAGCGGATGTAGACCTCGCGCCCGCCGGTCGTCTTGCCCTCCCACTGGGCCGGGCAGACCATGCAGGTCATCGCCAACTCGGCCAACGTCACGTCCGCCAGGGGTCGGGGGAGTCGGCATGGCCGCCCCCAAACCTCGTAGAGGGCGTGGGCCTTGGTGACGAACCGGCGCGTAAGGGACGGCGGGAACACGACGGCGTCCTCCGACAGGCTCGGGTCCTCCACATGGTCGAACAGGTCTAACGTTCCGGCCCGCAGAACCATGTCCACCCTGCCCCGGTGGGTCACCAGGCCGACCGGGTATTCGCAGGGTTCGCAGGTGCTGAAGATGTGTTGGAAACCCAAGAGACGCAGGGCGAAATCTGCGAAGCGCAGGGCAGCGCGAGCGAACCTGCGGGACAGGGGCAACCTCTCTACTCTAGCCATCCTCGTTGGCCTCCTTGTCCACCACGATGGTCAGGCGAAACGGTAGCACCAGGTAGTCCACCGGCCGCTCCACCCTCGGCCCGTCCCATCTGGGGAGGTGGCTAACCTTGCGGCGCAGACCCAAGGCGACTAATCGGGCGAGCGCATCAAGCCGGTTATGGTCGCCCATGCCGCGCAGGTCATCGGGGTCGGCGGCGATCACGCGCTCTCCAATCCCAACGTCCGCCCCAACGTGTCCCGGAACAGCCCGGTCACCTCGGCGACGATATCCTCCTTGCGAGCGCGGTAGTCATCGTCGGTCAGCATGCCGTGGTCCCACTCGATTTCGACGGCGGCCATGCGCATGATGAGAGTCTGCCGGACGTCGTCGAGGACGCCTAACCCGGGCAAGATGGATATTGGTAACGGGGCACCGGGCGCGGACACGAAATCGGAGTCAAGCAAACGCTCATCCTCCAGGGACACCCAACCCCTCGCGAGACATGCCGCCCACCGCGCCCGCCGGTCATCCTTCTGGTCAGACACACTCACCGTCTCCCTTCCCGAAACTCCGTTCGGCTTCTTCGTAAGCCTCGTTGAGCAGTCTGAACTCGGAGTCCGTGCCGCCCTGGTCGGGGTGGCGCGCCTTCGACAACTCCCGGTACCTGGCTTTCACGTCGTCGAAGGACACCGGGATTTCGGCCAGGCCCAGCACCTTGCACCAGTCGGGCAGGTTCGTCGCGGCGGGCAGGGCCTTGAGGCCGACCACCCAAGTCTGGAGGTCATAGATGCCCCGCTCGACCAGGCGGGCGATGTCCTCCAAGGCGTGAACGAGTTGGGCGAAGCAGTCGGAGCCGTAGACGATGCCCAGGCCGCGTTGCTTGGCCCGCTCGACCGTGTGCTCGAAGGCGTAGAGGGAACCCTTATAGCGAAATTGGACGGAGGCCCCGAAGCGATCATAGTTGAAGTCGGAATCCTCGACGCCCAGGCGTTCCATAACCCGCGCCAACTTCTTCTCGTATAACCGGGGCTCGCCGTAAACCCTGCCGACAGCCTTGGCCTTAGCCACCCTCGCCATCCTCCCACCCGAAACTCTCCTGCGCCCACATCGGCCCGCGCCAGGTAGCCACGCCGACCGCATGTTCCGCCCGGCCGCCCCAAGCCCGCGCGTCCATCCTGATTACCCGGTCCGCCCTAACGAGACACGTTTGCCCGCCCGACTCGGCCTCATAGCAGTCCGGCTGGGCCCGGCTCCACCTGCGAAGCTTGTACCATTGGCCGTCCATGCAGAGTTTGCCGGACGTAAGCCGCCAACCGATTTGAACTCTCACGCCCTCCGGGATCCGATGGGGTTCCCTGAGAGCCACGACCGCGCCGAGTTTCCCGCGAGCCCGACTCCAGGCATTGCCGACCTGGTCGGCCGTGACTCCGAGGTCGGCGGCTATCTCGCTGAGGATGCCGGGGATGTAGCGGTTGCCGAGGATGCCCAGGAACGACTCGCGCTCCAGGCGGGTCAGATGAGCCTCGGCGATGAGGTCCTCCTGCCAGTCGGCGTCCTCCAGAGAGAGGTAGCCGGATTCGTGCGCCCAGGGCTCCCGGCGGAGATGGCCGTCCTCGCCGGACCGGATTTCGTCAAGACTCTGGATGCCGACGTGAGCCCGGCGGGCATCCGCAAATGCCGATTTGACGACGCTCTGGGCGGCCCGCAGCATGGTCATTCGGAGGTAAAAACCGAGAGGGGATCGCGCCGGGTCAAAGTTCGCCATGGCCAGCCAGACCGCGAGGGCCAGAATCTGCTCCATGTCCTCGCGGTCCATGCCGGGCACCCAGAACCGACGCGACAGACGGCGACGGATTGGGCGCGATTCAGTTAGTAGGGCCTCGAACGCCGCGTCAGTCATGGGCCACCTTAACCTTTCCCGGACCCCTGGGACGGTCCGTGAATAGCAGGCGTCGCCGCTCCCTCTCCTCGGCCGGGAGGTTAGCGTTAATCCCCGTGATGAGGTCGGCCAAGCGGTCCATGCCCCGTTGGCCCGGTCCATAGAAGCGGGCCTGGATTTCCAGCAGGCGGACCTCGCGCTCCCCTGGCGGCAGGGTGACGAGGGGTAGCCCATACTCGTCATGGGGCATGGAGCGGCCGCGGGCGGTCAACTCCCCTTCGCTTCCGACTGGGCCCGGGCGTCCCGGATGCGCGTCCACTCGATGAGCTCCAGGACTACCCTGTAACCCTTGACCATCCCGAAGTACAGGGTGGCCGTTTTCCCTCTGGCTCGCCGGAGGTCCCATTGCCACCAAGGAGTTAGGGCAAGCCTCTCGCGAAGAAGGCGCTCCACCCTCTCGGCGTCCGCCAGGTTAGCCCGGACGGCGTTCTCCAGTCGGCCGAGCCCCATGGCCTCGGTCATCGGGAATCCTCCTCTGTCTCCGACTCGGCCCGAGCGTCCAATCGCGTCTGCTCAATCCGCCGCACGACTCCCTCGTAAACCTGGGCCATCAGTTTCCATTTGTCGATCCGCCGGGCCAGGTGGCACCGAATCCGCAATCTCCACCGGGGAGTCTTGTTGCGCTCCAGAGTAAGCCAGGCGAGCAGGGCCTCAGAGGCATCCACGTCAGCCTGGACGGATTGTCTCAGTAGGACAAGCCTCGTAACCTCGCTCACCGGGTAGTCTCCTCCTCCAACTCGAACTTGTACGCCGTGACCCACTCGTCGGCCCGGACCTCCCGGCCGTTCACGGTGTTCAACGCCGACCAGAACTCGAAGACAGAGTCATACCCCTCGGCCCGCGCCTGGAGATTGGACACCTCGCGAACCATTTGGCGGTCGAGGTCCAGGATGCGAATGTGGCCCACGGCGGCCCGACCCCGGCCGGGTTGGACGGCGTAGACATGACCGACACGGTAGCGGGGTGGCGTCATGCCTAACCGGCGCGTCTCAGTCTTCCGGCCAGCCAGGATCATCGCAACGTGCTCGGGGGAGAAGGTCACTTGGCCTCCCTCCTCTCCCAGAGCGCCCGCCAGGTCCGGTAAGGGCTGAGGAACCTGCCGCTTCCGTCGCGGTCGTGGTCCAGATAGTAAACTGTGTGCTTCATGGGGTCCTCGTTGAACATGGCCAAATGGATCGGTTGCCCACACTCGGGCCGCCCGGCGCACGGGATTACCATGCGCCAGTAGCCGGGAACGTCGGTAACCTCCACGTCCTCCGGCTTTAGGCGGTGGTAGAGGGATAGGTGCCACTCAAAAGCGGCGGCGTCAAAGTCCTCCTCGGTCACGTTGCCGCCCTCCTCTCCCAGAGCTCGCAGGCTTTCTCGCCCGCCCAGAGCCAACCGTGTCGCCTAGTCGAACAGTGGTGGCAGGCTCCCCATTGTCCGCGTGGGTAGCGGCGGCGTTTGCGGGCGGCCCAGGTGAAGCAGGTTCCGCAGGTGTCGCTAGCCATCGGCGGCCGCCCGTCCCTTCTTGCGAATCTCGGCTACCCAATCCTTGACGGCGGTCCAATGCAGGGTCCCAAGTACGCCCCGCAACTCCCTGACCAGACAGGCGGGGCAGAGGTCCACGGTGTCCGTGCTCGCCTCGTAGCCGTGGCCAGAGGGGTCCGCGCAACGGCCCACGACCACCGTGACTTCCAGGGCGTCCCGAGCCCCGCAGGCGTCACACTCGCACAAGGTGCGTTTCATGCCATAGCCTCCCTCGCTCTGACGGCCTTGAGGGCGGCGCGGCCCAGGGCTTCCCGGAGGTCCCGGGAGTGGCCGTAGCCGCTTACGCCGGGCGAGACTCGGACCCGGACGCCGTAGACGATGCTGGACCTCATCTTTGACTCGCAGAGCGTCTGCTCCATGGCCCACAGGAAGCCCAGGTGTTCCAACCTCTCCACCAGGAGTCCGTGGGCTGCCCAGTCGGAGGAGATGGGCTTGGGCTTCGTGGGGAAGATGGAGGGCGATAGGGCCATGTCTGGCGGCACAACCCTAATCGAGATACCGAGAACCTCCTCGGTCACGGCGGCGTCTAACTCCTGGCCGCTCAGGGTGTCGATGTCGGGCATGTCAAGCATCGCCTCCAATTGGTCCAACCTGCATCTCCCGTTCCTTCCGTCTCAACCTCGCCGCGCTCAGGATGGCCATGGCCAATGCGGCCTTCTTCGTGGGGCCATAGCCATTGGCGTAGACTGACCTGGCCACGGGCACCTCGGCGCTCCAACCTTCCGGCGTCGGCCAGGCGACGAAGCGTCCCGCGATCCGTTGGCCATCCTCGCCGGGCGTGGTCGCCTTGTCGAGCGCCATGCCCAGGTCGGCCCAGTCGGAGGAGGGGTGCCAACATTCGGCGGCGGCCACCAATGTCGTCCGGCCCTTCTCATCGGGCGGGCCGTACCAGTGGTGCCCGGTGGGTGAGAGGGACCACCCCATGACCTCGGTGGCCAGGCCCTCATCGGTCTCCGCCATGAGCCGGGCGGCATAGGCGGCGTCGGTATCCATGCTCAACCTCTCCCCTCTTCGCTTACCCTGACGTAGTAGGCGCAGAAGCCGTAGGTGGACGTCCGGTGCCACGCAAACACCCCGGCGGGGCAGGTAATCGTCTTCGGTATCTGGGCAACCTTGGCGGCCAGGAGGTCGTCGAGGGACACGCGATAGAGGCCCACCAAGGAGACGCCGGCGCAGAGGTTCGGAACCGGAGCCGGGATTAGCGCGTCCCCGTTGTACTCCCCGGCCGGAACAAACGACACGGCGGGCCAGCCGGACACGTCGAGCAGGGCGTGGTCGGTCATGCCGGGCCGCCCCCTTCCGGCTTGGCCTTCTTGACCTCCCTAGCCGTCAAGCGAAGCCTGACGGGAGGTTCGGGTCCCACGGGTAGCGCCATATGCTCCAGACTGACCAGCAGCCGGGCTTCCATCGCGATTCCATCGGCCACGTAGCGTCTAAGCGCCTCGTCGTCCCAGATGTTCTCGGACACGAGGTCAATCTCGGGGCTTGGGTATAGCCTGGCAAGTATGACCTTCACGTCAACCTCTCCCTTCGAGTTGTCCCCTTACCGCCGCCTCAACCTCGTCCGGCAGGAACCATATGCCTTGCATGCCCTTGCACGGCACCGGGGTGGGCAGGAGTCGCGGGGTAGCCCTCACCCATCCGAATGGCCCGGTGAAATAGGGGGAGCCGGACTCCGTCACGCAGTCAACGAGGTCGATGACGCCGACGACGGCTTCGAGGGGCAGGTCCAGGTGGAACGGCTTGGCCGTCGGCGCGGGTAGCCGCTTCCACATGTCGATGATATCGGCGAGGGCGATGGTGGTCCGGCCGGGCTCGGGCACCCGAACTCCCGGCTTGAACAGGGAAGATAGGGGACCGTCGGCGTTCCGTAGCCGCATAACCAGTCCATACAGTCCCGCCATGGCCTCCTCGTCCACCTTGAGCCCGGCATGGATCGCCAGTTCACCTCTGTAATGAGTCCGCTTCTTCCGGTTCTCCACGCCCTTCAAGTCGGGCATGCACAGCAGACTCGCGTTGGGCTGCCAAACTGTCAGCGCACGCAACATCCTCCACGTCCCCCTTCCTCGTTCTCGCCAAACGTCGTCTACCTGGCCTTTTGTCGCGGGCCTATCCCACGTTTACCCTCCCGAACCCTCCCGGAGTTCACATAACTCCTTCCGTCCCTGCTAAACCCCCGTTTGCCGTGAGGCTCTAGGAAGCCCCAGGAACGACGATAATTCCCAGGAGGTCCTGGAGGGTTAAGCGGCCCGTTATCGCCCGTCCTGGGGCAGCGTAGAGGGCCGGGATTTCTGGGCGAGCTGGGAAAATGGGCGGTCATGGCTCGACCTCCTCGTCGAATTGCCTCTGGAGGGCGTAGAAGACCGCCTCGTACTCCTCGCGAGACATGGTGATCGTGCTCGGACGCGGCCACCCCGCCCCCTTGACGTCCCTCGCCTTTTCGAGCACTCGCAGGACGCCCCTGACGGCTTGCCACCGACGCTCCACGGCATCCCGCTCCACCCTGGACGCCCGGCGGACCACGGAAGCCATGAAGAGCCAGGTGGGCGGCAGGGTCTCCCGGAACGGTGCGGGGACGGTCTTAAGTACCCGGCCATCGTCGCCCACTTCAAGAAGCCCGGCCTCCGGGGGCAACTCGGTGGGCAGGATTAGCCCCTTCGGCGCGGCGAACCAGAACTCGTTTGAGTGCCGGAGGGCCATGCGCCGCTTGCCGGGATGGCGCATCTCGTTGGAGAAGTCGCTCCGGCTAACCTTGATCTCCACGGCGGTCCGAATGAGGCGGCGCGACGGGCGCACATCCATCACCCAAAGGTCGATGAACCTCCCGGCGTCCTCGTGGTTCCCGACTCCCGTTCTGAGTTCGGGGAACAGGGCGAGTGTTGGACCCGAAAAGTGGGCATAGAGGGCCTGCTTGATCTGGTCAGCCGTCAAGTCGTCGCCTCCTCTCCAAACAGGGTGGGCTCCGGCGGCATGACAGGTTCGGCCACCGCGGCGAACAGGGGTCCGGCTAGTCGCCGCCGGGCTAATTCGCAGTACGCCGCCGACATGTCGAGCCCGATGGACCGCCTGCCCAACGCGTGGGCCACAAGGAGCGTGGTGCCCGTGCCGGAGAAGGGGTCCAGGACGATGCCGGGGAGCCAGTCGGACCGGCCGCAGGGGCAGGTGGGCGAGAAGCCAAGGGTACGAGTGTGAACAACTGGCCCCCGGCGAACGTCCAAAGTCGCGCCGCCACCCTGGCACCCGCCGGGATGCTTACCCTTCGGCGCACGGCCAGCCCGACCGGATCCACTCTCGAATGTCCGTGTCTTCTCGGTCAACCGCTCCCACGGCTTCCCACACTCGGGGCACACTCTCTCCGGGCACCCCGCGAGGATCATGGGCTTCACGAGGTCCTGGGGGAAGGTGGCGTAGTGGTCGGACTCGGGGAACTCGGCGTCCCCGTGGGCCATGAGGAACCGGGCGGAAAAGGGCTCGGGAGGAATCGTCCAGACTGAGCGGAGGTTGCGCGAACCTGTCTGCTCCGTATCGGGGCGGTCGGGACGATGCGTCCCGTACGTTTGCCCAGGCATGGCCACGGCCCGCTTGGAGTGCTCCCGCCTAAAGGTGCCAGCCGCCCCGGCGTGGACCCGAGCAGGTTCCTTCGCTGCGTAGTGGTCCCAGAAATACCTCTCCGACTTGGTCAACAGGAAGACATACTCATGGGCCCGGGATGGCCTATCCTTCACGCTCTCCGGCATGGGATTGCCGACGTAGGCCCCGAAGGATGCCCCCTTCGCCCAGATGATTTCCGGGCGCAGGTACCACCCGTCGTCGCGCAGGGCGAACGCGAGCATCCAGGGAATCCCGACGGCGTCCTTTGGCTTCAGGCCGGATGGCACGGCCGGTCTGTAGCGTTTGCGTGCCGCAGCGGTCGCATCTCGCACGCCGGCCAGGATACCCTCTTGACGAAGGGGGTCGCCCCATGTATTGGGGGCGGTAGAGCAGCAACTGTCTCCGATCACCACAAAAAGGACCCCGTCGGACCGGAGAACCCGCCGGACTTCGCGGAAGATGGAGACCAGGTGGGCGACGTAGAGGGATGGGTCGGGCTCCATGCCCAGGGCGCAGATATGGGCCTTGCGTCCCCGGCTCCAGACGATACCCTCCCGGGCGGCCCTGGTCATCCAACGAAGACGGGCAACCCGGCGTCGGCTAGGACGTTGAGGGAGGGCGAAGTCGTCCCAGGTTCCGTCCCAGACCAGTTGCATCCGCCAACCGCCGTAATCTCGTAAATTCCAATAGGGAGGCGAAGTCGCCACGCACGACACCGACTCGCCCGCCAATCCGGCCAGGCCCTCGCGGCAGTCGATGTTGAGCAGGACGGGGGCGGTGAGATCGGTCACTCTCCCGGCCCCCCGTAAGGCGCGACAAACCACAGCGGCGGCATGGGTTGCCCGTTCACCCTGACCACGAAATGGGTGTGGCTCCCCGTCGAGTTGCCGTTGTTGCCGACTTTGCCGATCATGTCCCCCTGGCGGACCGTGGTTCCCAAGCCAGGGATGATCTCGCCGACGGCCGGGTTATAGCCGGAGCAGTGACCGTAGATGGTCTCCAGGACCGGCAGGCCGTCCTCGCCGAAAACGTGGACCACGCGGACGAACATCCCGAGGCCGCCGTCATCGTAGCCGACCTCTACGACCACCCCATCCCGGACGCAGGTTATCGGCGTCCCCTCGGGAGCCGCGATGTCGATGGCCCTATGGCCCCGCCCATCCCCCCCGTAGGACTGGCTGAGCGTGCCTGCCACGGGAAGCCCCATGTTGCAACCGATGTAGGTCCACCCGGCCGCAGATTTCACCTGGAGTTCCTTTGACGGCCGGGTCAACTGGACGTAGACGACTTGGCCGGGAGCCAGAGGCACCCTGGGGTCGAGCCCGTTGTCGGCCACCAGTTGGGCCAGGGTGACCTCGCGCATCCCTGGCCGAGTCGCGAGGAACACCCGGACCTCCTGGGAGGACCAGAGTTCCGTCATGGCCCCGGCCTCGGGGCTCCCATTGGGGCCAAGGTAGGCGGCGACTCTCTCCGTGCTCCAGAAGGCGGCCAGGTCGGACAGGGACTCCCCGCCGGTGGCCCGGTAGACTATGACCTCACAACCCGGTCTGGGGAGAAGGAGTCTCGCGCCAACGGCCAGGGTGACCCCGGGGTTGAGGGCGTCGATGCACTCCCGGCTCACGGAGGCGGCCTGGGCTATCCTGGCCAGCGTCTCTCCCCCGGCGGCTTGGTACGTCCAGAGCTCCAGACCGGGCGAGTCGGGCGGCGTCGGCAGGTTGGCGACAGTGGGGACGGGGTGCTCGTCGCCCTGCGTGGTCACGTAGGCTGGCAGGACACCCTTGGCGGCCCCGTGGTAGGCGACGGGGGAGGAGGCCATGGTGGGCAGGGTGGATGGACCCGCTTCGGCGGACATGATGGCCGGGCCACCCCTCGCCGACACGGGTTGCCAGACATGCCGATAGGGGAGGGGGTGGGTAGCCATAATGAGCAGGGCCGCCACGAAGGCCAGGCGGCCGAGGAGGCGCTTGGCCAACCGGGGCAGGTCAATCTGCCGAGCTGCGACAATTTCGGCGTCGCGTTCGAGGAGGAAACGGAATTTATGAGTCCTTGCGTCGTACTCCAGAGTAAGCCTAGACATTGTGGTCAACTCCTTCGTCCGGGATGGTTAGGCTGGGAAGCAATGTGGGCAACGGCGGCTTGGGGCCGGGCCCGAATACCACAACCGCAGAAGGGAACGGGGCATCCTGTTTGGCCCCGACAAACTTGATGCGCCCAGGGACAACCGCTATGTACGTGGCTTTCATGACGTGCCGATGCCACCAACGGGTATCCGTGCGGGCCGGGATGAGACAGACCACCGTGACTCCGCGTTGACTCTCGGCGTGGGCCTTGGCCACCCAAGGTCCGATGTTTCGCCCGTACGGCGGATTCATCCAGCAGACACCGTCCCATGTCTGCGCCAGGCCGTCATCCTCCGGCGTCAGGAACCGGGGACACTTGGCGTTACTGGGCGTGGCGCAAACGTCTAGGTCGAAATGGTAGACGGCATCGAGCCGCCGGAAGAAGTCCCACGGCGTTTCCCAGTCGTCTTTGTGCGACGACATGAGACCGGCGTTAAGAGCCACCGCTAGCCCACCTCGTTTCCCTGGCCCACCTGGCCCGCCACGCCGCGCGCCATGTCGTCCAGGACTTCCCCGAGGGCATCGCCCACCAGGAGTAACCCCTCGGCCTGGATGGTCACGGTAAGCGTCCCATCCTCGGACACCTTGGCCGAGCCGAGAACCCTGGCGTCCTCCCACGGATTGATCGCCCCGACCGACTTGGCGTCAAAGGCCAACAGGCGGCCACCGAAGATGCCCCAGTCGGGCTTGCGGGGCGCGGCGGTTGAGTCGGGCTTAGCCACCGTCGCCCACCTCCTCCCGCAGGTAGTACTCGGCCCAACACAGACGGGATTGTGGGCCATGGTCGGCCCCGGCGGGCAGGGGACATGAGCCGCCCCGGCATGGCGAGGCCGCCCAGTTGTAAACGGCTTGCGGGCACTCATCCGGCTCCCAGCAGAGGTCCCCCGTGGCTCGGTGGAGGGCCAGGCGGTAGCGGGTAAGAGTGGCGAACATGACGGAATTGGAGAGCACCGAAGACGGGATGACCTGGTCCATCCATGTCGCCTCGATGTCCTGGAGCTCGCGGTCGCTCAGGGGCTTAATGATGGCCATGGTCAACCTCCTTGTCCCCGGTGAACTCCTCGGCGTCCTCGCACGGGCACTTGTCCGCCTTGGCATCCTCGATGGACGTGTAGGGGCAGGCGAACACCCTGGCCTCAATCATGTGGGCGGAGCAGTCCGTGCCCGCCGGGTTCTCCTCGGTGGCGATGTGGTGGATGCAGAAGACGTGATCGGCTGTCACTGTGACCCCTCCTTGATGTCGCATGGAAACTGGCCCGTCCGGGCATCCTGGTGACTGAGCCACTCCGCCCAACACTCCCGGCGAAGGTGGCGTGACCCGATGCAGACACCCTTCCGGGCGGCGTGGCAATGCTCGGCCAGCCAGGCAGGCGTGGCCACCTCGTAGGGGCAAAATGGCCGAGCGTCGATGGTCGTCATGGGCAACCCCTCTCGGCGCACTCATCCACCTTGCATTTCCGGCACGTCCAAACTCCTCGGCCATCCCGGACGTAGGGGCAGCATCGCCCATTCACCCGGCGGACCTGGTCCTCATTGCAGGCCCGGCACTCCTTAACCCCATCCTGGGCGGCCAGTTGGTAGCATGGTGGCCGAGTCTCCGCCGGTTGGGAATGCTGATCCGCGACGGGAGGTTCCTTCAGGACACCCTTCCCCGGCCGCTTACCCCTACCCGGCCTGGCTGACCCGGCTGGCGTCGGGGGCACGAAAGAGAGGGGGAGTTGGGGAGAGCGGGAGGGCTTAGTCATCCCGGCCCGCCTCCTTGTCGAAGGCGGCGGTCTTCCTGCCGCACCTGGCGGCCTCCGCCATGAGTTCCGCATCGCCGACGACGCCGGCCACGTGCCACCGTGCGGCGCTGCGTAGGTCTCGGGCCGCGTCGATGGCTTTCTTGGCCAGTCTCAACCTGGCGACTAGTCCGCTCGGGGTGTCAGGCATGGGGCGTCGCCTCCTTGTCCTCAAGTCCGAACTCGGCCGCCAACGCCTCGAACTGGCGGTCCAGGTGTTCCCGCCTCAACGTGTCGCACCGGGGGCACCAGTAGGGCGTCCAGGGCGTGCCCGCCGTGTTCTCGCAGGACCCTTCGTGCGGCCCGAAGCCCAGACACCTTCTGGGGGAGCGTGGCGGACGGGTGGTCATGGGGTCTCACCGTCCTTCGTGGTTTGCCGGGCAATCCAGTGGGAGCAACCGGGATGGTCGGCGGCCATGTACCGGGGGAGGCCGTACAGGTGGACCGACTCCCCATCGTCGCCGCTAGTGCGGACGCACTCGCCCTTGCCCCTCAAGTGGAACAGGTGGGCGAGGCTGGCCCATCGCCCGCACGTCTCGCACCGCCGGTCCCTCATGGCGGCCAATTCCGACTGGAGGCGACGGACCGCGGCGAGGAGGTCGGGGGAGGCGAGGGCATCCCTCAAGGCGTCAACGGCAGCGCACCACTCCTGCGGAACCTTGTTACCGACGGAGGAGCATGCAGCGCAACCAGCATCCCAACGGTTGCCGCACGTGCGGCGCCCTACGTTTTCCAACGCCTCCCGGTAAGCCGCCAGTCCCGCCACGGCCTCCAGGTGTAACTCCACCCTTACTCGGAAGCGCCCAGGCTCCCAAACACAGGTGGCGTCCTCGGGCGTCCGGTCGAACTTGTCCGCGCAGAAGACCATGCTCATACAGTGGGCGCAGGTCAACCCGGCGGGCAGGGTCCGGCTGCGCTCGTTCCAGGTGTCCTCAGTCGCCAACGCTAACCTCTCCCTCCCGGTCTCCCACCGTCTCCAAATCCTCGACGGCCCGCCTCAGCCCCTCAGCCCGTCCACGGCGTCTCTCGGCGGCCAGGGACAACTTGCGGCGTCGCCAGGGCCATGTCCGCCTGGCGTCACCCTCGATAACCTCGGCCTCCCTGTCGGCCACGCCCGCCCGGATGCGAAGCAGACTCGCCTTGTCGGCCAGGTAGTCGCGGGCCAGCACGGCGACCACGGACCGTTTATCCCTCACGGCGGCCAGGATCGGCACGGTCAGCGGGCGGTCGTTGGGCAGCATGAAAGTCATAAGGGCCGAGTCGCAGACGATGTACAAACCGTGGCGGCCCTCCAGGTACGTCTTGGCCTCCTGCCACGTCGCGTTATACCGGGATGCGGCCCTCTCCCTGGACAGCGGGCAGGACGTGGCCACGTCGGCCCACATTGCGGCTTCGGGATCCGCGCCGGGCGGCAAGTCAACGTGGCGAGAGAATTGGACCAGGGCGTGACTAGTCCGGGCGTAGACATGCTGGTCGATGGATCGGACGTAGACGGTCACGGCTTCCGCCTCCCATCCACGATGACCCGGACGACCTGGCAATCCGTGCGGCAAGGTGGAACCCCATCCTCCGAGTCCAACCGGCAACCGCAGACAACCTCGTTCCCGTCGAGTCTGGCGCGGGCATAGAGGACCGTGGACCGACTGAGCGACCGGGCGGCCAGGATGTCCGTGGCGATATGGAGGAGTTGGAAGGCGATGATGATCGCGAAGAGGGCGGGGGTCATGGCTGGGATACCTCCTTGGCTACCGGGGTCGGCATGACGAAGCCCTCCGGGACCGTCGCTTTCTCCGGCGCGAAGTCGAAGGCGAAGTTCTCCCCACCGTCAGGCAGAATAACCTTGACGGGGCCCGCTATCAGCCCATACGCCTTCCAGTCGCAGTCGCCAGGCCGGCCGCGCTTCCCCTGTCCACGGGACAGGTCCTTCCTAGTTCCGCGCCCGTAGCACTCGGAGTAGGCGCGGTTCGGATCGCCGTAGCCGCTGGCCTTAATGGACGCCGGGGACTGGACATGGCCGCAGATCATGCAGACGAAGGACCAGTTGCCCTCCTCGACCGGCCCGAACCTGCGGACGGCCTCGGCCCTCCATTCCTCGACCGTGTAGGTTGAGGGGGTAAACACGTTGCGATTGGTCACGATACGCCCTCCCTCCGTCCGCACACGTACTCCTCGACGGCCAATTGAGCGAGGAGGAGGGTGGGGGCCCAACCCGCGCCAGCAAGACTGCCGTCCCAGTTGCCCCATGCGCCCCACGCCCACCCACTCCGGCCACGATCCTCGACGGACCCCGACCGCGTAGACCCCTTGATCTCCCAGAGGCCCCGGCCAACCCGTTTCCACCTCGGGCTCATCGACGGACGTCCTTGGATGCCCTCGTAGCACATCGCGGCCATGGCTCCGCCGAGTGGCATCATGGCCACGAAGAGAAGTCTGAGGGACCAGGGGCAACCGGGCACCACGAAGGACAGACCTAGCGTGAACGCGCCAAAAGCCAACATCCCAATGCCACAGACGACGGCGAGCCAACCCGCCACAACGTCGAGAAACCAACAGTACGCACCCCACAGAGAGTGGAGCAGTCTCCGCGCCATCATCGCCTTGCCTCCTCGTAGGACAATCCGGCTACGGCGGAGCCGAACGCCCCCATCGCCACGTAGCCAAGCCCCTCGGGCCAGGTGTAACCGCACATGAACATGCCGAAGCCCATAATGGCCACGCCGACGGTGACGCCGAGCCAACCCAAGAAGGTCCTCATCGCCCTACCTCCCTCGCCTGGCTCCAAAGCCACTCCTCGGCGGCCCGCATGGCCTGGGGGAGCCGGGGGAACCTGGGCAACAGATTGCCATGCCCGGCCCAGGGTAGCAGGTGCCAATTCCGCCTCACGCTACCGTCTGCGTTGCGGGTGCCCACGTAGACGGCATCGACCCGCAGGCCGCGCCACTCAATCCCCCAGAGGGTCGCGTCTTCCCGCCGCCACCGCCACCTGAGCCAGGCCGTCCTCGCCACCCCGTCGGCCCACTTAGCCACCCTCTTCTCAATGGCCACCGTGGATAGCGGATGCCCGGCTAGCCAAGTCGCCCCGTAGAGGATGCCGCCCAGGTAGGCCATGGAGAGTCCCGCCTTGCCCAGGATGGCCAGGCCGCCACGGGAAGCCAATGCGAGACCGAGGAGGAGCCAGAATCCCCCGCCCGCCAGGCACCCCAGGCCAACCTTGCGAACGAGGGCCGCCCGCCGCTGCCAGGGTTCCGGGACAGACTCGGTGTCGGGGAGGATTTCGTACCTCTCGTCCCCATGGTGGGCCATAGAGCCTGCCGGGTATTTGGGAGGCTGGAACTCCGTGTCGAGCCAACGGTCCATGGCGGCGAGGTCGGGAAAGAACTTCGCCTCGGTGGACTTGAAGCGGCCACCCTCGTTGGCGAGTGCGTAGATGTACAGAACTACCTCGCGCTTCAACTTGTGTCTTACTACCATCTCGCACACTCCCTCACGTATTGGATCACCAGGTAGAGCCAGGCTCCGCCGATGAGCCACGAACAGGCCCGGTCGATCCGGCAAACCCATGACTCCTTGGCCGTCTCGAACCACAGGGCCAGCCTAACTCGCCGGGCAGTCTGGGCCGCCCGTCTGGACATGGCGCGGTAGTGGGAAGCGTCAACTACGGCCATTTAGCTGACCTCCCTAAACCGGATTTTCAGTTGTCTCTCGCCGAACTTGAGCCCGGCGGCAACCTCCATCGCCTGGGCCGTCTCCCTCTGCTCGGTGACCCGGTGCCACAGTTGGGCCGACACTCGCTCCCACTCCTCGGTGGTCTCGATGATGAAGTAGCCCAGTGGGGCCTCCGTGCTCGACCCGATCAGGTGTTCCGGGTTCCGCTCATCCCGGACTTCATCGACCAGCTTTCTGACCCGGCGTTCCGTGAACCGCCAGGGGAGCCCGGCGTCGATGGCTTGCCGAGTCAGGGCCCGGGCGATATCGCGGCCCGGCTTGGCGTACCCGATTCCCCGGCAGTGGACATGGGGGTAGTGGAGGAGCATGGCCCGCGTCGCCAACCTGGACGCCTTCATCCCTCACGCCTCCTCAACGTCTTCCGACAGGTCGGGCAGGTTAGGACAATGAGCCCCGGCGCGGCGGGCTCCTCCGTGTTGTCCCAGCAGTCACCGGAGGTCAACTTGCCCCCGTCGGCGACCACCTTGGCGACCAGGTCCTCGGGAGTATCCTGGGCTCCGGCGAGGTACCCGCACCCGCCTTCCGTCGTAGGGCACCAGGCGTACCATTGGCTCATCGGGATGCCCCCTTCCGACGGGCGGCCAGAATAGCCAGAATGGCGGCGATGACGAAGCCCACGCCAAGCGCGCACCAGAATCCCAGGGTGGAACAGAGGATGTAGGCCACCGCGCAAGAGACGCCCCCCACTATCCACCTGGCGGCGATGTCGCTCCAATGGAGCCCGGCGGGAGCGGGAGGGGCAAGGTAGGGCGAGGGGGCCTGGTAGGCTCTGAGCGCCATGGCGACCGGGTGGACGGCGACAATCCCGGCCACCAGGAAGTCCCCGGACTCGCATCGACCCACGCCGAGATAGAGGAACATGACGCCCAGGAAGGTCAGGAGGAACCGCCCGGCGGCCCATGTTGCCCTCGCTTGAGCCTGGGCATCACAGGCGTTCAGGAGATCCCTCCATGTCGGTTTCGCCAGGGCGGCCCGGCGGCGACCGGGCCCCGCGAGGTCCGCCACGGCCAAAAGGATAGCTAGCGTCAATGCCCCGATGTCCTCGGCGGTCATGTCGTCTCAGCCCCCTCCGCCAGTTTCCGCAACTCGTCTAACTCGACCAGGACCTCCGTGACGGTCCGGACGCACACGGCCAGCAAGGCTTCCCTGGCGGCGATTCGGACGGCGAGTTCAGTGGGGGTCATGGGCGGTCATCCCTTCTAAAGCCTTTTGTGACCTCGACGACCACGCCAGCCAGGCCGACACCAATTGCCACGCCAGCGACGCAGAGCCAGAAATGATCGGACGCGCCCTCCCGGATGGCCAGCCAACAGTTGAAGCCGATGACCGCCAAGTCGAAGAGCAACAACTCGCTAACCCTGAACCTCATCGTCGCCCACTCCCTTCCCGGTCTCTTTGGCCATCCTCGCCTGGCGCAGGACTGCCAGGATTCCCGAGAGCCCGACAAGGCCCATGCCCATAGCAACAGCCCCGGTGATGAAACCTAGTCCGCAGAGACCGTAGCCGTCGCCGGGGTAGTTGGTTTCCGCGAAGGTCAGGAGCTTCCAGGCAAAACAGAGAGGCGCGACTATCCCGATCAGCCAGGGAACCAGGTGGATGAAGGTGGCCAGGCGGGTCCAGGGTCTCGTCACATTCCCCACTCTCCCTTCGCCCACGCGCAGATCACGGCGGCCATGGCGGTCAGGATGGCCACGGCGGCCCACCGGACCATGAACCGCCAGGGTAGGCGGGGTGGGGCGGCGTAAACCTCGGTGGATGGGGTCACTGGACGGCATCCCCTTCCTGGGCGGAGTCGGAGGGCAGGAGGGGCTCGCCGAAGAGGGCGGCGTAGATATAACTGAAGGCCGTCGCGCCAGCGGAGAAGAGGAGCACCCTGGCGACTGGATGGCCAATGTCGGCAAGTTTCTGTGCGATTGCATCGGGGTCATCAACCGCGGCCCCGACGGCAGAACCTCGGAACTCGTCAAACACGCCCCGCAGGTACGCCTTGACTGCCTCTTCCTCGAACGGTATCCGCTCACTCATGATCCACCGCCTCCGGCATCGACTCGCCGAACAGGGCGCGGTAGATGTGCCTGATGGTCGCGCAGACAGCCGCTTCGGCCGTCGCCAACGTCACGGGATCGCCCGACTTAAACTGGGCGTGCCCCTTTGTGATGATCTCGGCACCCAGCGCCTTACCTTGGGCGCGATGCCTGGCGCACATCGCCACCAGCAACTCCCGCACCTTCTCGCCCTCCAGCAGCAGGCAGGTTCCCGTCTCACTCATGGCCCACCATCCTCGCCCTAGCCGCCTTCAACGCCGCGAGGCAGAAGGTCAGCCGGTAGTCCTGGCCCAGTTGGCGGACAAGGGGTTCCTTGATCTCCTGGCCGTCAAGGTGGCCCCATCTCCGTAATGACCACTCCGCGCCGTCCCTGCTCCACTCGCCCCGAGTCTCGAAGCCCAACTCGTGGACGCGGACGAACAGGCCAATGTGCTGGCCCCATTTCTCATCGGGCCGCCATGCATCGACGGCCACAAAGCCGTCGTCGGTCTTGTCGTACCACTCGGCGCGGCCACCAAGTTCGATCGGGGCCTGCCGCCGCTCCCACCCCATCACCTCGGCAGCCAGGGCCGCCCGCAACTCCTCGATGGGCAGGTTGTCAACGTCCGTCATGCTGAACCCTCCCTCGCTCGGACGGCCTTGAGGGCGGCCCGGCAACCCGTCTCAAGGAACGCCGACCCCGGGTCCCCGTGGAGCGCCAAGCGAAGGCCCAACGCATCCATCCTCTCCACCACGCGCCCGAAGTCGGACCAAGAGGAAAGGGGCTGCCAGTCATAGCGGGGCAGCTCATCGGGGAGCCAGTAGTGTCCGCCATCCGACAGCCACCACCCCATGACTTCGATGGCCACGGCGTCCGCGAGGGCCCGGCCTTGCAGGGTGTCAATGTCCGTCATAAGTCCGCCTCCCTCGCTCATGTCCGCCCTCCGGCCCGGGCCTCGAACTTGAAAGCCACGACCAACATCGGTAGCGGGCAGATATAGAGGGTCCGGCTCTTCTTGCTCCAGTAGCCGCCGACCCAGAAATCGAAGGCCGCCAGGAAGACCTGGACCTTTGGCTGACCCCAACCGTGCCAGATGCGCGGCCACTCCCAAAGCATGAGGACCACTTCACCCTTATCCGTGTTGAGGAGCCGTGGTCGTCCACTCATCCCCGGTTCCCCCTCCTCGCCCTAGCCGCCGCGTCCCGCTTGGTCCGCCGCCTAGCGAGCCGGTTTGCCCGACCCCGCTTGTCGTCCGTGGTCAATGGGTCCGGCCGCCTCCCCCGCCTGTCCTTCCGGGAGGGCCTGTCCAACTTTGCGGCAGCGGTAGACTCGGTGGTCATGGCCCCACCTCGGAAGCCATGTCGCCCAGGGCCGCGACGCAGCTCCGGCATACCTTGCGACCCGAGAAGTCCGTCAGGTCCTCGCCTGCCCCGCAGAACAGGCACTTTATGTGGTACACCTTGAGCAGGATTTCCTCGGCTGCCCCGTCGGCGAAGACGCTCAAGAGTGTCTCGGGCTCAATGCCCATCGCCTCCCGGAGTCCACACGGAATGACGACGCGGCCAAGTCCGTCCACTGGGCGAACCATACCCGTATCGGTGAAGTTCACTTTGGCCACTCTCCCCTCTCCAGTTCGTCTAGCCTAGTTCCGGCTTCCGCGCACGGCCTGGAAGATGCCCATCAGGACCACGTAGACCGCCGTGGCCAGCCAGAGATTCAGGGCGGGCGCGTTGAGCCAGGGAACGAGGATGGCGTTCCAGACCGTCATGGTCAGCCAACCCATGCCGATAGCGATCCCGCCCACAAGGGCCACCGCTGCGGCACAAACAACAAACGTCCTCATTGAACTAACCTGCCTCTCTTGTCAACTAGGGGGCCATTTTAGCCCCTCTAACCTCGCCGGGCAGGCCGTCCCGCACCCTGCCCGCCCGGCTATTAAGTTGTGGTTTACGCCGGGCGCGTTGGCCCGACGGTGAAGCCGGTTAGGCGGTGGCGTCCTCTTCGCCCAGTTCGCTCTCGTGGACCAGGTAGCCGAGTCCCCCGACCTTGCCGTAGATGACCTCGTTATCGAGGGGTAGCCCGGCATCCACTGATCGCATGGAGTATTGCAGACAGGCGAAGTTGCCCTTGCAGTCCATCCATGACTTGCCGCCCACGTTCACCCACCAATCCTCAATCCGGTACGCCTTCCCGTTGAGGGCGAAGGGGTCCTTACCGTTGACCTTGAGCGTTACCGTCGGTCGGCCAGTCGATGCCGTTCCGTGTCTAGCTTCCTCCCGTCTCGGGCGCGTTGGCCCGGTGAAGCCTAGCCGCCCAACAACTTGGAGAGATAGTCGAACACCCAGAATTCCGGGTTAGCCAGGCGAGCCGCGCCATCGATGAAACCGGCAACCGCCAGGATTCCCCCGATGATCGCGGCGACCGCGCCGATGATGACGGCGAAATAGGGCAACATGTCGGAACCATCCCAGTCGCTCGCCTGACCCGTGCGGATGCCCCAACGGAAGGCCAGGACGCCCAGGACAGCCAGGGCGAGAAAAGCCACCGCGCTAACGATGGTGACCCAACCGTGAATGACCGCCTGGCGAACCAGGACGCCGTAGAGGTGCTCGGCTGTCGCACCGAACCTGGTAGCCAGTTCATCCAGTAGCTGCCCGACCGTCTGGGATACCGTGGTCGGAATGTCCATTGTGTGAACCTCCTCTTCCTAGCGTTTGAGCGAGTCAACCAGCACGACTCCGCGCCCGGCTAGGTCCTCATGGACCGCCTCGCCCGGCAGGAGCGACTTGCACCGAGGCTCGGCCGGCAGCCACCCCACGCACCCCTCGTCGCACCGTCGGTCCCCGCTGAACATGCAATCCCGGCCGCGCCGCCGCTCCCTGGTCGGACACTCCTGGCCGTCGGCGACCTTGCACGACTTGAAGCCTTTGTCGAAGTGGATCTTCGGACCCGAACGCCACGAATGCTCGAAGGGATCGAGGCGACAGGTCTTCCTATCTGACCGCCACGGACACCCGTCCTTACCCATCCGTCCCGACCTCCTGACCCAATCTGGTCCGCCAGACCGGACACTCAACGGCCCGGCAGTCCTCGCAGTCGTAACATGGGCAGTCCATGCTAGCCATCCTCCTCTTCCACCCTGTCGGCGCACCTCTCCGACCCGCACCCATCGCAGTCCCCGGCGCACTCCGGCCAGTAGGCATCCAGGTTCAGCCCGGAGTCCTCGGCGCAGCCCCTCCGCACCAGGCACTCCCGGCACTCCTGGGCGTCCTGGTCCAACGGGCCCCGGCAGGGAGCGTCCAGGCGGCCAAGGGTCATGGGGTTGTCAAGGCGTCGCTCGAACTCGTCGGGATGCACAGGCCAACCTCCTTGGCCATGGCCGCCACTTCCACCCTGGCCTTGGCGAGGTCGGCACGGGCGGCTTGGAGCTCCTCTGTGGCCTCCCTGAACCGGCGGCTCATGAAGGCCGAGTAGCACTCAGGGCACCGGCGGTCGATGTCGCCTGGGTCCGCCTGGGCATGGTGGTTCCACCAGGAGTGCTCATCGCAGATGGGCTTCATGCAACCCGCGCACCGCCGCGTGGCGATGTTCTTGCAGGTTGGGACGTAGCAGACTTGGAGGCTACTCACCCTCGTCGGCCTCCCTCAACTCGCGCCGCTTCTCGGCCAGGTCGGCCAGGCGGACCGCTAGCTCCCACTCGGTCTTGGCGGACAGGATGTTGTCGGCGGCCCATGCGAAGTCGCTTACGGCCTGGGCGACTCGCTTTGCGTGGAGTTGCCGGGCCTCGTCGCGATGCCGGGAGCAAGTGTGGCAGAGCCCGGTGGACCAGTTCACCTTGGCCTCCAGGGCATCTGAGGCGAGCCCGCAGGCCCAGCAGACGCTAACCCCGCACTCGGGGCAGTGGTAGGCACGGTGGCCCGAAAGAGAGACGAGGGGCTTATCGGGATGGTCCGGGCAACGGGGTTCGCGGCGGTACCCCCAGCAATTCGCGAACCCGTTGGCCTCGCAGAATTGCCGACCCCAACAGGTGGCGCACTGGGTAGCCCGGACGGCGGGAAACTCACTCACCCTCCCCAACCTCCTCTGCGATCCCGAAGCCAGACTCCAACGCCGGCCGAGACCGCCCCGCGACCAACCTCACGATTTTGCTCTGCCAGTAGGCGGAGTCGGCGACTGTGTACCCGCGCCGCCTGACTTCCTTGCCGGTTATGAGCCAGTCACCGATGAGCACTTTCTCCCGGTCCCTGACGGCGTCTTTGATCTCCTTGTCCACGCTCTCGAACTCAGTCCGGGCGGCCGCAAGTGCGTCTCTCCGGGCCAGGAGTTCGATGAGCCGCGGATTGTCGGCGATCTCCAGGGCTCGCCCCCTGACCTCCGGGAGACAGACCGCCAGGAATCCGCAGTCCTCGCAGACATCGGGTTCGTCGATGGGATCGGGGAGAGTGCCGGCGGCGACGTGGGCGTTGACGCGCTCCAACCTCTTGCAGATAGTCTCGGCGTAGGCGTAGTCGAGATCGACCCAGAGGACCTTGGGGCGGAAGTTGGCCTTGGATTTTAGGTAGAACAGGCCCCGCTCATGGCCGGCGTTGAGGAGGTACATCGTCAGTTGAGCGGGGTACTTTTGCATCCACGGCCGCGTTGAGTTGTGCATGTCCTGAATGGTCTCGGTAGCGGCCCACGTGTGGTGAGCCAGACCTTTGACCTCGACCGGGAACACCTGGCCGGTGTCGGGCACCCGGATTTTGGCGTCCAGGTGCCCCGTCAGTTGCAGCGCCGCCCACTCGAACTGCCGTTGTTGCTCGATAACTTCAAACCCGGCTTCCCGCAGGTCGGCCATGGCCGCATCCTCGATCATGCGGCCCTCCTCGAAGATGAACTCCAGGTCGGGACCGTGGAGGACTTTCTCCTGCCAACGGGTGCGCGACAGGACCAGGAATCTTTCGCACGGATGACCGCACTCTGACGCCCGGTTCGACTTCGCCGGGTAGTTCCGAATCTTCCGCCGCTTGGCCTCATAGACCGCCCCGACGATGTCCGGGAGTCCGGTTGCGCTAGAACTCGATGTCGCCGATGCCATCGACATCGCCGTCGCCTCCCGTTGGCTTGCTGCCGGCCGCAACCCATACCTCGTACGCCTTCTTGACCTTGCCGCAGGTAACCGCGACCATCTTCTCGGAGAGGTCCTCGAGCCGGCGCTTGCCCGGCACGTCCTTGCCTTCCTTGGTCGTGAAGCTGGTCAGGTTGAAGAGTTGGTCCCTGGCGGCGTTGCCCTTTCCGCCGGACATCTCCAGGATCATCCGCCGGATCTCATCGCGGTGGCCCTTGGCCTCCTCGGACATCTCGCCGCGCTTCTGGTACTCCACCCGCGAGGCTTCGGCGCGCTTGAACTGGCCGAACTCCTCGACTTCCTCCCAGGTCAGATTCCGGATGCCCAGGAGCCGGGTAACACCGTTGCCGATGCAGTTGGTGTAGGCCGACTTGCGCACGTCGCAACGGTCGATCTCGTCCGGCGCGAGCAACTTGTCGTCGCGCTTGCGGAAGAACGGGTCCTTGCTAGACCTTGACCCGACGGCTTCGATGCTGGCCGTGCCGAGACTGAATTCGCCGGTGTAGATAAACGCGTAGTGTCCGTCGGGCTCCATATCGACGGTCGGCTCGTTCAACCGCCACGACAGGCCGAAGAGACGGGCCACCTTCTCGGCCCCGGAGACCTGGAGATATGGCTTGCCTTGCTGGTTTATCCAGTCGTGCTGATTGGTCACGGCTAGGGCGACCTTCTTGATCCGTTTGATGGCCTCAATCCGCATCTCGGCCTGTTGGGCCATGGCGATGAGGTTGTCGCCGCCCAGGACCGGCACGTCGGCAGGCATGATCTGGGTTGTGCTGAACTGCTCGTCACTCACTGTCTGTCATTCCTCCCGCTTCGGAATCCCTGACTTGCTACCGTTGGACCGTGCCTTCCCGCTCGAAGATGCGGACGCCCGCGATCTCCCGGACTCCCGCGTTCACGGCGGCCCGGAGAAGTTGGTCGTCGGGGCCGCAATACTGGCGGGGAACCAGGTCCGGGTCCTCGACCTCATGGACCCAGGCGCGCCGGATACCCTTAACGGGCGGGGGCGCGGTCGGGACGAAAACCGGCTTCGCGGGCTCAGGAGTCCGGCCGGCGGCTATCGCATCCGCCGCTTCCCTCGCAACCTTGGCGGCGGCCTCCCGCCGGCTTCGCTCGGCCTCCTGGCGTTGGCGTTCGACCTCGCGGGCATAGGCGAGCTTCTTGTTTCGGAGGATGGTGTCGGCCTGGACCAACGGAGCCGCCAGACCCCGTATCCACTCATTGATGTTCTTCACATGGTCATTGAGCGGGCGGACGAAGAAGTCGCGCCGTTCCTCAAGGTTCTTCTTGAGCCGGGCGATTTCGCTCAACGTCTCCTCGGCCACGGCGAGGCTTGCCTGGTCAGTGATAAGCATGGCCTCGGCCCGCTCCACCATGGTCCGCCCTTCATCCACCAGGGCGACCGCCTGCGTGTCCTTGCCCTCCGGTACCGTCACTTTGGGTCCTCCCTTTCTTTGCTCTGCCCCTCCAACGCCGCTCTGGCCCTCTCGGTCAACTCGCCCATCCTGGCCGCGTCCGGCGGTCCGTCAGCGACTCGGTTGGCCGCCCCATCCCGGCTGACGTACTCGGCCAGGAGGTCGAGGAGGGCTTGGCGTGTGGGGTAACCCTCCGGCCGCAGGACGTCCACGTAGGATTGGAGGAGGTCGAGAAAGGCATCCCGCCGGGCTTCCCAGCCAGGCCGGGGTCCGGACATGGCGTACTCCGTGCAACGCCGCATGGCGAGCATGGCACCGGGTTGCCCCCGAACGCAGTCGTTGAGGGTCGGGGCTTCGATGGGGCAAGGCGGACGATCAACCAAATCCGCGACATCGGGCACCCCATGCAGACCCAACACGGCCTCTAGGTGAGTCTTGGCGTCTGAGCGGTGCCCGACCAACGCCTCGGCAAATGCCTCAGCCTTCTCCCTCATCGTTGTCTCGCTCATCCCCGCGCCTCCTCGCTCCCGAACTCCTTGGCCTCATCGCTGCCCAGCCAGGCGTCATGGCAGCGTCGCCTATCTCCGGAGGTCTCGCACTCCGCGCAGTGACTGCCCCAGCGGACCCCGTTCCACATGCCCGGTGGGCATCCAGTCTCGCCCCGCTCGACCAGGTACCCAATCGCTCGGTCCAACTTGGCCTCCGTGGTCACGCCGCTAGTCGTTGAGTCTGCCAATCTCTCCCGCCCCCTCCATGTACGCCACCTGGCTCCCATCCGTCTCCCGGCTTAACTCGACAAGCCGGTAGCCCCCACTCCTCCGCCACCTCGCGATGGTCAACCGGGACTCGCACCCCTTGCAGTAAACCTGGCTCCCCTTGGCGGCCGAGTTGGCTACCGTCAGCGTCTTGCGACACCAGGGGCAGAGGAGCGGCGAGTACCCGTCCATCACGTAGGCCGCGCGAGTCTCGCTCATCTCGCGAAGTCCTTCCGCTTGATCTTGGCCATCCAGCCATCCGGGTGACGGAAGACGATCCCCTCGGCCAGGTGGCCCGGCGAGTAGAGGGAGCCCAGGGTGGCCAGGTAGTCGCGAAGCCCCTCGTATGTCCGGGGAACGTCGGCGTAGACGGGAACCTCATCGATGCGCACGAGGACGTGGGCGAGTAGGCCCAGCGGGTTCCCCTGGATTTTGGGGCCGACCGCTTCGTGATAGCCGGGCCGGAGGTTGGGCGTACTGTGGAAAGCGTCCCAATGCCACTTGTCGGACGGGTCGCCCTCGACACAGGGGATGTTGGTGGCCTCGACTCCGGCGGCCTTTTCCTCCTTGTTCGGGCCATGCCGTTTGCAGGGCCAGAGACCGTCCTCCGGGTCGTCGATGATGAGCACATTCATCCCGTCCAACTTCTCCGTGGCCACTCCCTCGCCAGCCAGGACCCACTCGCAGCCCAGGCGGACATGGGAGGTCGCCTTGAAGTCGTCGCCCCGGTCGAAGAGGGTGTCAATCTTGTTCATGGTTAGCCTCCTTGGCCTGTGCCTCCGCATCGCTTTTGAGTCTCGCAAGCACCCCGAGAGCCGCCAGATGAACCTGCCACATGTCGTCCGCGAGGGCCTTGCACTCCACCGGTTTCCCGTTGCACGGCTCGCGGTGGGGGTTGAGGAAGCACCCGTGGCACATGAGGTAGGCGGACTCGAAAGACTCGGCCAACGACTTCGCCGCGCCACTCATCTCGGCCAACCCGTTGCGGTAGTGGATGACCCATCCTGCGAGGGTCTGCGGGACGGTCGGATCCGACTTGGCCGCCCGGCATTCTTCGGCCACCAGGCAGACGCACACTCCGGGCATGTAACCTCGGAAGCAGTCGGTCATGTTAGCCTCCCTCTCCCGCTCACCGGGGCGGCCCCGGCTCGGCTCAACCGCCCCGGCCTCAGGGTGTTGCCGCCTTACCTATCACAACGGGCCGTCACCGTCCGAACCGGGTGCCACGGTTACCGGCGGCCCTCGTTGGCGTCAAAGTCCTGGCTGGCCGTCCGTTGCCGCGTCGTCATCCTCAACGTCATCGGCTTCCTCGGCCATCTCGATCTCATCGATCAGTCCATCTAGGGCATCCGCAATAGTGTCGCCCCAACCCTCGATCTCCGTCTCCCCGTCTAGGCGCGCGCGCCAACGGCCGTTTGCGGTGTCCCGGTGAAGCCTCACAATCCTGTCGCCGTCATCCACTTCCTCGCCCCCTCTCGCGTCCACAAAGGCTATCAAAGTCCTGGCTGGCGGGGGCCGGATTGCCTACCACCGGCACTTGTGCGGCCGCCGCTAATAGGTGCGCTACTTGTCACCACGCCGCCCCGCCAGCCAGTCGTCGATGGCGGCCGGTCCTGCCCCGGCTCCGGCTACCCTCCCGTTACGGTTTTGGGCACACTGGGTCTTATCCAACCCGATTTAGCGTAGTGATGTTGGCCGGATGCGCTACGCCTGGTCGCTGCCATCGACGAAACTCGGTTGTCAGCGTCACAAGTGTCCTCAAAGGTCCCGGCCAACGAGTCGCGCCCGCTGGCCTGGGTTGTCAGTCAGGCAGGCCCAGCGCCTTCTTCAGGTTGTCGCGCAGAGTGGCCACAACGACATCGTCGAGAGCCTTCTTGAACTTGGCTCGCGCTTCGTCGGCCATGCCCTTGAGTTCGTTCTGGAGGGCGGCCTTGACGGCATCGTGGATGGTCTTTTCCAGGAAGGTCTGCCGGGGCTCGTTGTAGCCTCCGCCAACCTGAGCGTTGACTTGCTGGCGGATCATCTCGGCGAGAGTGATGGACTTGCCGGCGTCCTCGCCGTAAGCGTTGGTCTGCCGGTAGGGACCCCTGACCGCCTCAAGAACCTGGGCCTTGACGACTGCGGCGGCGGCTCCCTTGACCATAGCGAGCACCTGTCTATCGACCTTGTCCTGCATCCCGGTGAGCACCTGTTCTGCCGCCGCCTTGATGACGGCCTCTTCCAGGGTCCCGTTCTCGTAGTGCTCGAACAGGGTAGCCTCTGCGGTTACCTTGACCTGCGCCATCTCACTCCCACCGCCCCTTCATGATTTGCCCCAGCCCCCGCCCGTCCAACGGATCCGACTCGAACGCCATGTATCTCGCGCCCGCATCGGTCGCCCTCACCTCGAACTTGCGGCCCACCCGGACCACGGTGAACCACGGGCTCCGGTAAGCCCGGATTCCCCGGCTACCCATAACCTCCGCGAGGAACGACTCGGCCAACTCTCTCGCCCCAGGAGTCAGGGCCTCCATCCAACCGACGGCCCCCTGCTCGATGTTCGGGCCGACATGGGCCGACTGGGCGGGCTGGGCGACCGGCTCCGGCGCGAAGCACCCTGGCCGGGTTAGGACGACTCGGCGGCTAGGCCGACTGACGGCGGACACGATGGACATGCCGGGCCACCTCCGTTCCGCTTGCGACGAAGCCCTTCGCGCGGAGTTCGGCCAGGTGGTCGGCGTAGAGGGCGGTCGGGCTGAACTCGAACGTCTCGCACAACGAGCGGATGAGGGCCCCCAGGCCGGTCTTGGCCTCCGGGGCTTCATGGAGGACCCTGGCGATCCGGGAGCGAGCAGTATCTGTGATGTCCTCGGCGGACGTGGCGTTGATGAGGTCCGGGATGGCGGCCTCGATAGCCGTGACGGCCTCCCGGAGTTCCTCAAGGGTCTTGGTGGCCACGGCGAGACAATCCAACCGGACTTTCGGGCCCGTCAGGATGGCGTCGGCCATGACTCCTCCCGTGGCGTCCGCTTGGATGGCCTGGAACACCCCGGCGTCGTCGGCCACCCCGGCGATGCGGAGAGTGTCGCCGTTCCGCCGGCCGGTTTCGACGTGCCCGATGGCCGCTTTACCATAGCCAGTTTCGGCTCCGAAGTCGGCCTGGGGCATGCCTCTCCTCTCCCTGCATCGGCGTAGCATCAGGCCGGTTAACCCGGCACTCATAGTAGCCCCTGACATCCTAACTCCTCCCTTCCGTAGCACTAACTCCTTGTACTGGCATGAATCTCCATGCTATGCTAGAGGCCGATGGACACTGCGTTTCCGGGTTTTCGAGGAGGTGGCGGGCGTGGCTAACTGGGCGACGAACCGAGTGGCGAACCACGGCCTCCAGGTCCGCGCCGAGAACTTGAAGCGGCCTCCGTACCCGAGCCGGTGCGGCAACTCTCCCCGACGGCACATGGCCACCACGGTTGACCGGGAACAACCGAGCAACCTTGCGGCCAGGCCCGTGCCGAACTGCTCGGGTAGGTGGTCGTCCTCGGTAGCCTGGAGCGTCATGGCCAACCCCTCCGTTCAGGCCCCGGTGGTATAGCCGGGGGCCACCAGCGTAAGACTAGGAGGCGATGACATCCCTGCGAGTCACGATGGACTCGACGGTGACGCCAACGGCCTCCGCGAGCCTGACAAGAACGTCTCCAGAGGGTCCGTGCTTGCGCCCGGCCTCTAGGTTCAGCCAGTAAGCCCGCGATACCTGGGCTCTATCGGCGGCCTGGCTGGGCTTGAGTCCGCGGGCTTCGCGGGCCATACGCAGGGCAATGGGGTTCAACATATCTCTGACATGCCTCCCAGGCACTACCTCTGATGCGAGTATACATTCCCGGCGGGAACGACGTCAAGAGGGAGATGCCATCTGGGGCGAATTCATTCCCGGCAGGAACTAGGTGAGATAAGATGAGTCCGATGGGCGAACTAGGTGAGTTCGGCGAACGGTTGCGGATGTTGCGGGAATCGCGGGGTCTGACCGCCAAGGACCTCGGCAAAATGGTGTCCCTCGGCGGCCCGACCATTACCCGGTACGAGAAGGGCCAGAGGGACCCCGACACGGAAACGCTTGTCCGGCTCGCCGAGATTCTGGACGTGTCCCTTGATTATCTGTTCGGCTTGACCGACAGACCCGGCTACTCGGGCAAGCGCCTTTACCTCAAGGACTACCTGGCCCACTATCCGCCCGAGGTGAGGGAGTGGGTAGTCGGCCCCGGAGCGGGAGCCTACGTCCTGGCCGCCAAGGAGGCCGCCGACGCCGGGCTAGACGCCGAGGCCCTGAAGAGCATAGTGGAGACGATCCGCCGGGAGTTGATAAGAGCCAAGAAACCATAGGCCAAGACCGCGCCCGACATTATGACGAGAAAACAATCCGACCAGCCGGTTATCCGGCGGACTCCGTGGTTGAAGTACCCAATCCTAGCTCTAATTACCCCCGACAGCGTCCTACTCCGGGCCAGCGGCGCAAATAGGAAACGAGCCAAGCGGACACGTTCCACGAGCCAGAACAACGAGGGAGGATGAAGAGGAGCGGTCTGGCAGGCTCCCCGGATGTCCCTGGGGGAGGGAGGGGAGCCGGACCGGCAGACAACCCCGGCCGACGACGCGGACTGCCGGGTTGCCGCTCCTTGCGGGCATAGGAGACAAATTCTGGGTGACGGGGGAGGGTGTTGGAATGGGAGAACGGCGAGGGTACGTTTGCCCGGTCTGCCGGGGTGTCACGGTCAAGAAGGTAAGCCGGTGGGAGGAGGCCCTCCTCTGGGCCACGGCGGCAGTCGTCTGCGCCTGGATAGCCTGGGCGTTCTGGCGGCCATCGTGGTTCGGGGTAGCCGGGTTCGCCGGGCTGGCCGCGGAGGCGTCGGCGATACCGAGGAGAGTGTGTGTGATGTGCGGGGCGAGGATGGGGAGGGGGGCGAAGGGGCGACGCGCGGCGAGAGCCTAGATGTCTCCCGCCGCGCCCAGGTGTGAGCCTTACGCTGGCAAGCCGCCGCCGGGTTGGCCGGGGTCCTGGCCTTTCCCATCATCCTTCCCGACCGGGCGACCACGGTAATCCGGCGCGTCCATCTGGGCCCACGAACAGAGTCCCCGCAACCGGGAGACGATGCGTTCTCCGGGGATGCCGCCGAGCCGCTTAGCGAGGTCTCCCGGTTTCGCGAAGTTGGTAGTGACCACCATGGGGCCAGCGTTGAGTTCCCGAGCGTTGAGGACGATAAAGAGCCGCTCGACGGACCACTCTGTTCCCTTTTCGGTTCCGAAGTCGTCGAGGCACAGGAGCGGGGTAGTCTTCAGTAACTCCATGATCTTGTCGGCCCGGTTATCGTCGGACCGCTGGGCGGCCCGGAGAGTGTCAAGCAGTTCCGGGACCGTCCGGAAAATGCCGGGTTGGTGCCGTTCGAGCCGACGCCGCAGAATCCCGATGGCCAGATGGCTCTTCCCGCAGCCCGTGGGGCCGGAGAGGACGATGCCTCGCTCGGAGCGGCCCTCGGCGAAGTCGCAAGCGGATTGGTAGGCGGCCTTCGTGCCCCGCGTCGCCTTGAAGTTGGACAGGGTCATGTGGTCCGTGCCTCCGGGGATGCTTGCCCCCCGGAGCAGTTTCACGTAGTGCGCCTCGATCATGGCGGCCTGGCTAAGTTCGCAGTATACCGACGTTTCCACCAGGCTCCCCCAGCGGTCGCGGTCTGCTTCGCGCCGGACGCCGTCGCAGAGTTCGGGCTCCTCCCAATACGGCGTCTGGCTCATAGTTCGGATTACCCCGTCTTCTGGAGGTTGAGGACGGAGACCGGGGCAGACTTTGCATTTCGCATCAGACTCCGACAACCTCTCAAGAATGCGAGCGCACTCGGTGACCTGCAATTCAGTCAGGTTCTGAAATGTCCACCCACGGCTCGACGCTCCCGTCAGGGTGGATAATGCCGCCATTGAGTCGGTCGAGGCGGGAGTCCGGTTCATCTCTTGCATCCCGGCGAATGGAGTCGCTCTCCGCTTGTCGAGGAGTTCCTGAAGTAGTTGTGCCATTTCGTCTTCCTCCTTCGCGTCGCTCTTCTGCGATCTCAACTGCCTTCGTCAGCCAGTTCCGGAACCTGAGTCGCGGATTGCCCTTCGGCTTGAGGGGCTTGTCTATGACGTGGACAGCCCACTTCTTGACCTCGGCGAGAATGTCTATCGCGGGGTAATCGACAGCAAAGCCGCGAACCACCTTTTCGAGGTCTAGCGCATAGGTGAACGGGTAACCGTCGATGGCCTTGAGGACGGCGAGGATTTGTCGCTCGGTAGGGGTCGCGTCTGTTAGAAGAGGTTCAGGCGTCAGTGAGGGGGGGGCGGGGGGATCACTAGTAGTACTACTCTCCTCTCTTTTAATATCCTTTAGTTTCGTTTGGGACTTTCCGTCGTCTGTTGCCCCGCCTACCGAGGGTTTCTGGAGCGGAAACCCCACCTGCTCCCCGTTCCCGGCGTCGGAAACCTTCGGACATGGCCGCTCGGGGACTGCGGACTGCCGCTTACGGTACGCATCGGCCACTCCGTCGACGAACTTCTGGCACCAGACTAGGCGGTGTTCCCGCCACAGGCCGGCGTCAATGGCGGCCAGTAACGCCAGGAGGTCGAGGATACCGGAGCAGGAACTCTCGCTCAGGTGGGTTTTCGCCATCAGAAACTCCCACGTCGCCGAGTTGTTGCAGTCGAGGACGTGGCCCTCCGTGGAACCGAGGAGTTCGAGCAACTTGAACCAGAAGGAGTAACCGTCATTCCCATACCGGGATTCGAGGATGAACATTGTCTGGCCGTGGACGACCACGTGTGGAAAGTAATCGACCGTCGCCTTGCGGGGCCGGGCCACTATCTCACCCCGCTCTCAGTGAGGGGGCGGACGGCCTCTCGGTCTATCGGGCAACGATTGTCGGAGAGGACGTTGTGATCCGTCTCCCGTGTCTCCAATGACATCGCGTTACGCCTCCGATGGGGAGCCGCCCTTAGCGACCCATCTCCGCAGAGTCTCGCGGTCGAACCTTATCAGGCGCGGTCCGACCCGGATATGGGGAATCGTCCGGGTTCGGACCATCATGTAGACCGTCGATGGTTGGACGCCCAGGAACGCGGCGGCGTCGGCGGGCTTCCATAGCGCAGGCAGGTCCTTAACGGTCTCACTCGATGACATCCTGCTTTCCTCCTCAGCATACAAACTCTGGCAACCAAGGAGACCTCCCAGTCGTCCCTAGTAATCTAGTGGATAGTTTCCCACAGAGGCAGACTTGCGTCAACTCAAGAAACCTCGCATTACCCCCGGTAGGCACTCCTCTTTGTGCTCATCTTTTGCGGCGTTGTCCCTGCTAAATCGGCCAATGATAGTTGCCCGATCAGGGTGTGCGGAAAAATGATAAGGTAGTGGAAGCGGGGAGTGGCGACGGCAACGCCATTCGGAAGCGTGGGCGAGAGGGCGGGCGGCAAGCCGGGCCAGTGGGCGAGTTCGGCCCTGTCGATTCCGGGGGTTGGCCGCCACGGACCCACTTTCTCCGTCCTCGACACCCTTCGACAAATTGTGCGCTTCCAACGTGGTATAATGCTCTGTAGCCTTTACCGTGGTCTTATGTCAACTCGGAACCCCTTTTGAACCGTGCCACCATTCTGCCTCTGTTTTTGGCTGAACGTATGTTCGGCGAGACCTGAAAACCAGGCGGTACAAGGGATTCCGGGTTCGTTCGAAATGGCGGCCCCGTGAATGGCATTCATGAGGCCGTGGGTTCGATCCCCATCGGCTCCACCAGTCTCTTCTACCAGCCAGGGAAGCCGCAGACAGAGGGTGGTTTGTAGCGAACGGGCGTCTGGGGCCGCTTGCCCCAATGGCGAACGTGGGTTCGTTTCGGATAACGTGGGGAAAAAGTTGTGCCACTCATCTGCCACTAGTTCGGGAGGCGAAGGAAGGGCGGGCTAGCCTGGGGCGGTGAAGGCGAGCTGCTCCGCCGGGGTCGCCTTCGCCACCCGGGGAACGTGAAAGGGCAGGACCTCCTGAGCCAACCTGCGGACGGCGAGGGCACAATACTCCTCGCTAACCTCCACCCCAGTAGCCCGACGGCCCAGCATTTTCGCGGCGACGAGGGTAGTCCCGCTGCCGAGGAAGGGGTCGAGGATGAGGTCGCCGGGATCGGTGCATGTGGCGATGATTCTTTCGAGGAGGGCCACGGGCTTCGGAGTCGGGTGGCCGTTCCGGGGAGCCGGGTCGAACTGCCACACCGAGGACGCCTTGCCGGGGTTGTTGAATGTATAGCGGAGGTGGTGGTACTGTTCGCGCAGGTCCTCGTACTCCCGGCGCAGGTGCTCGTAATCTCGGGAGAGGTAGTCGCCCCCGCCGGCGTTGAAGAGTCGCCTCATGGCCTCATAGTGTCCGCAGGTCGGAAGTTGCCATTGGGAACGGCCGAAGTAGTGCCGGGAAGCCATGCCTCCCGGGGACGCGCTAAACCCGCAGACCACGTTGCAGGCCACCTTGCCCACACCCGCCCTCGCCCTCTCGCCGTCTAGGTACGCCCTCAACGGCTCGAAGATGAACCCTCGCGTCCGGTCGGTCTGGTTCGCCCACTCGCCTTCGTCGGCGTGGTAGATGAGGTATTCGGCGTCACCGTCGAGCCGCCGCTTGTCGTTCGGGTTAGCTACCTTCGTGCGGTTCAGAAGGTACCGTTTGCCGCCGCCCGTTCCGTTGTACTTGTCCCACGTCACCCAGTTGAGCCGCTTCCGGCCGTGCCGCTCGATCATGCGGCCTATCTCGATCAGGACTTCCGGTTTAGTGTGGCTTACCCAAAACGCCCCGTTGGGCTTGAGCACCCTGGACGCCGCCGCTATCCACCTGGCCGACCAGCCGAGATAGTCGTCTATGCGGTCCCAGGCGGCCTTGCCAATATTGTAGGGCGGGTCCGCGAAGATGAGCGAGACGGACTCGGCGGGAAGGGAGGAGAGGATGGTGAGGCAGTCCCCGCAGTAAATGGTCAACCCCGCTTCGCGGTCCTCCCAGTATGGCGTCACCATCCCGGCCACCTCCGCTACCTGGTCATTGAGGCGCGGAGAGGGAGGTTCCTTTAGGGCTAGGCGGACGGGAGATGCAGGTCGACAGACTCCCCCTTTTCTAGACGGCCGATGGCCTCAACCTCATTAGCCCCAAGGGTTTGTTGGAGTCGACGACTTCACCGAAGCCGGATGGCAGGGGAGGAGGGAAAGAGAAGCCCGCCCCGGCGGACAGGGCGGGCGGGGGAGACGTGGGTGCCTCCTCACACCTCGCCGAACAATTCGAGCGCGGCGTCCAAGTCGGCCACGCCCCGCCTCAGTCCGTCACGGAGTTCGACCAGGCTTGTCTTGTCGGCCAGATGAATGTGGAACGACTCGCCCTTCGTCTCATGGTTCACTTGGCTGAACAGGTTCCGCGAGGCGTCTCTGGCTCCCTGGACCTGCGCGGTAAGCGCGGTCAACGCGGAGACCCACCTCCCGGCGGCCCTCAAGTGTACCCCCGGCTTCGGGTCGCACATGGTGTTCACCTCTCCTCTCGTTCTCCTCGCCCCGCATGGGAGCCGGGTCCGGTGCTCCTAGCTACTCCACTCGCTCTGCAACCGTCCCAGAGTGTTACACGGGTCACGTCGCGAACACCCGACCCGCCCGACCCCGGACTCCTCGCATATCCGGCAAGTCGCGGTCGT